>NNBV01000454.1_pt1 | contig 99787 bp, 90 predicted proteins | sample 1173771 | NCBI WGS metagenome assembly NNBV01 (sample SAMN07173938, study PRJNA388173) | plant metagenome | isolation source: symbiotic tissue sample KVS11 | place: Norway: Troms, Kvaloya island | reverse complement strand
AGTTCGACCCGATCGACAACACCGTCGGCAGCGTCAACCACCTGCTGGGCGGCGCGCTGAGCCCCGCGCTGGACAACCTGCTGGGCGTCGGCGCCACCGGTGCGATCCTCGGCTCGGTGCTGGGCCAGGTCGACTACCTCACCGACGCGCTGGACAACGGCCTGACCAACCTGGTCGGCGACAACGGCATCGTCAGCGGCCTGACCGACGCGCTCGGCCTGGGTGCCGTCACCGACCAGCTGGTCGGCGACAACGGTGCCCTGGGCGGCCTGCTGAACAACGTGCTGGGCGAAGGCAGCCTGGTGGCCGGCCTGCTGGCCGACGAAGGTCTGGTCGGCAGCCTGCTGGGTGAAGACGGCGTGGTCGGCGGCCTGCTGGCCGAAGACGGTGCCGTGGGCGGCCTGCTGGGCAACGTGCTCGGCGACACCGGCCTCGTGGGCGGCCTGCTCGGCGACGACGGTGCCCTGGGCGGCCTGCTGGGTGGCGCGCTGGGCGAAGAAGGCCTGCTGGGCGGCCTGCTCGGCGACGACAGCGCCCTGGGTGGCCTGCTGGGCGACGACGGCCTCGTGGGCGGCCTGCTCGGCGGCGACGGCGCGCTGGCCAATGTGCTCGGCAGCGACGGCCTGACCGGCGAACTGCTGGGCCACGGCGGCCTGGTCGACAACCTGCTCGGCCAGAACGGCGCCATCTCCGGCCTCATCTCCGACAGCCCGCTGGGTGGCCTGCTCGGCGGTGAAGACGGCCTGCTGGGTGGTGCACTGGGTGGCGTATTGGCCGACGACGGCCTGCTGGGCGGCCTGCTCGGCGACGACGGCCTTCTGGGTGGCCTCACGAGCAACGACGGCCTCCTGGGCGGCTTGCTGGGCAACAACGGCCCGGTGGGTGGCCTGCTCGGCGGCGACGGCCTGGTCGGTGGCCTGCTGGGCGACGACGGCGTGGTCGGCGGCCTGCTCGGCAACGACGGCCTGCTGGGCGGCGTGCTGGGTGATGACGGTCTGGTGGGCGGCCTGCTGGGCGACACCGGCCCGGTGGGTGGCTTGCTGGGCGACAACGGCCTGCTCGGCGGCCTGCTGGGTGGCAACGGCCCGCTGGGCAGCGTGCTCGGCGGCGACGGCCTCGGCGGCGGCTTGCTCGGCCCGGACGGCCTGGTGGGCGGCCTGCTGGGCAACGCCGGCCCGGTCGGCGGCCTGTTGGGTGACGACGGCCTGCTGGGCGGTCTGCTCGGCGGCGTGGTGGGCGGTATCGGCGGTGGCGGCACCCCGGGCACCGGCGCGGCGCTGCTCGACCCGACCGACGGCGTGGTCGGCAACCTGGTCGACGGCCTGAACGCCGGCGTGCTGGGCGGCCTTGGCCTGGGCAATGTGCTCGGCCCGGTCGTGGGCGTGGTCGACGGTGTCACCGACACGGTCGACGGCCTGCTGGGCCCGGTGCTCGGCACCAGCTTCACGGAAAACAACCCCAACGTGCTCGACCCGGTCGACGGCTTGGTGGGCCAGGTGACGGGCGCCGCGGGCGGCCTGCTGAGCCCGCTGGCCGACCAGCTGCTCGGCACCGGCACGACGAACGCGCTGCTGAACGGCGCTGCAACGCAGGTCGACTACCTGACCGACGGCGTCGCCAACCTGGTGGGCGGTGACGGCCTGCTGGGTGGTGTGTTGGGCGGTGACGACGGCCTGCTGGGCGGCGTGCTCGGCGGTGACGGCGGTCTTCTGGGCGGCGTGCTGGGCGGCGACGGTGGTCTGCTCGGCGGTGTGCTGGGTGACGACGGCCTGCTGGGTGGCGTGCTCGGCGGTGACGGTGGTCTGCTCGGCGGTGTGCTGGGTGACGACGGCCTGCTGGGCGGCGTGCTCGGTGGTGACGGCGGTCTGCTCGGCGGCGTGCTGGGTGACGACGGCCTGCTGGGTGGCGTGCTCGGTGGTGACGGTGGTCTGCTCGGCGGTGTGCTGGGTGACGACGGCCTGCTGGGCGGCGTGCTCGGCGGTGACGGCGGTCTTCTGGGCGGCGTGCTGGGCGGCGATGGCGGTTTGCTCGGCGGCGTCCTCGGTGGCGACGGCGGCCTCCTGGGTGGCGTGCTCGGCAGCGACGGCCTCGTCGGCGGCTTGCTCGGCGGCGTGACCGGCGGCGACACCGGCGGCATTCTGGACGGCGTGCTCGGCAGCGAAGGCCTCGTCGGCGGCCTGCTCGGCGGCGACGGCGGTCTGCTCGGTGGCGTGCTCGGCGGTGACGGCGGCCTTCTGGGTGGCGTCCTCGGCGGCGTGACCGGTGGCGACACCGGCGGCATTCTGGACGGCGTGCTCGGCAGCGATGGCCTCGTCGGCGGCCTGCTCGGCGGCGACGGCGGTCTGCTCGGTGGCGTGCTCGGCGGTGACGGCGGCCTTCTGGGTGGCGTCCTCGGCGGCGTGACCGGCGGCGACACCGGCGGCATTCTGGACGGCGTGCTCGGCAGCGACGGCCTGGTCGGCGGTCTGCTCGGCGGCGTGACCGGTGGCGACACCGGCGGCATTCTGGACGGCGTGCTCGGCAGCGAAGGCCTGGTCGGCGGCTTGCTCAACGGCGTGACCGGTGGCGGCACCGGCGGCGCACTGGACGGCGTGCTCGGCAACGACGGCCTGGTCGGCAGCCTCCTGGGCCACGACGGTCTGGTGGGCAGCCTGCTCGGCGGCCTCACCGGCGGCGCCAGCCCGGTGGCCAACATCCTCGGACCCGTCACGGGCGGGACCGACGCGATCACGCCGGTGGCGTCCAGCGCGACCAGCGCCGTGTCGGACGTGCTCTCTCCGGTGCACGACATCCTGGCCGGTTCCTCGGGCGCATCGTCGCCGGTGGCCGACGTGCTGAGCAGCGTGCAGCACGCCGCCGCACCGCTGGTGACCGACGTGGTGACGCCCATCACCAGCCTGGTCGAGCACAGCCCGACCGGCACCGCCCTGTCTCCGGTGACCAACATCCTGCACGGCCTGCTGGGCTGATCAGGACCACCGAAGAAAAAAAGCGAAGAGGGGCGAGGGCGCCGCAGCACCAGGGACAGGCCACCACCGGCCTGTCCCTCGAAAGGATTGATATGAAGAAGAATTTCCGGATACCGGCCATCGTCGCGCTCGGCGCAGCGCTTGCAGTTCTTGCAGGCTGCGCGGCCCCCAAGAGCGGGCGTGACGACGTCACCTACTACTACTCGAACAAGGCCACCAGCGCGGTGCCGAAGGTGGAACCGCCCCCGCCTCCGCCGCCGCAGAACGGCCCTGTCGGCGTACCGAAGATCGTGTACTTCGACTTCGACAAATACAACATCCGCCCGCAGGACCGCCAGATCGTGGAGGCCCATGCGAGCTACCTGCGCAACCGCACCACCAGCCGCGTGGTGATCGAAGGCAACACCGACCAGCGCGGCGGGCGCGAATACAACCTGGCGCTCGGCCAGCGCCGTGCCGAATCAGTGCAGCGCGCGCTCACGCAACTGGGCGTGCCTGCGGAGCGCATCGAGGCCATCAGCTGGGGCACCGAAAAGCCCGCGTCGCTGCAACTCACCGAGGAGGGCTATCAGCTCAATCGCCGCGCTGAATTCAGCTACCGCTGAACCGGCGCACCGCGATGACTTCGACGGCAGTTTTCGGTCCACGCCCACGTCAAAGCGAGAGCAGATGACGGGCGCGGCCGGTTTCCCGCATTCGATCGGGGCCGAATGATGTCCTTCACAGACCAGCTCCATGCCTGCCACGAACGCCTGGCGTCGGTGTGCGCGGCGCTGCCTGCGCCGTACCCGGCGTTCACGCTGTTCTTTTCACTGAGCGACGGCTCGCAGCGTGCCCACGTGGTGCACACGCGCGCCGCCGACTTCGAAACCGCCTGGCGCGAAGGCGCCGAACGCGTGGCGCGCTGGGTGCGCGAGCGCGGCATCGTCGCGCCGTGGCTGCGCATCGACTGGGTCGAGGGCGCGAGCCCGATGGCGTGGGCCCAGTTCAAGACCCAGCTCACGGCCGTCAAGCGCAACTACTTTCGCCTGGGCCTGGCCTTCGACAAGGACTTTGCGCTCGCCTTCACCGAGCAGGAGCTCAACGCCAACGCCATGCTGTGCGGCGACTCGACCATTCCGCACTCGGTGGTGAACGTGCGCAACTTCGAGGTCTACGGCCAGGCGCGCTTCGAACGCACGCCGCCGCTGGACATGGCGCCCGAGCAGCCGGTGTACATGCTGGCCACCGTGGGCGTGTTCTGCCAGCCCGACGGCGTGGTGCACAAGCTGGCGGGCACGGGGCTGGACGCCGGGCGCCGGCAACTGCCCGCGCTCAACCCGCAGTCGGTGATGGACCTGGCACGCAGCGGCTCCGCCTACCTGGCGCGCCAGGTGCAGAGCGACGGGCTGTTCGTGTACGGCTACTTTCCGTGCTTCGACCGCCGCATTCCGACCTACGACGCCATGCGCCATGCCAACGCGCTGCACGCCATGCTCGAGGCCTGGGAGCTCACGCGCGACGAAACCCTGCGCTTTGCCATCGACCGCGCGCTCGACCATCTCACCGGCGCGCTGATTCGCGACTACACGCTGGCGGACGGGCGCGCCGTGGCGTTCCTGGTGGACACCGGCGGGGAGATCAAGCTCGGCGGCAACGCGGCCTGCGTGCTGGCGCTGGTGAAGTACAGCGAGCTGATGGACACGCGCCACTGGCTGCCGCTGCTGGACAAGCTCGCGCGCGGCATCGTGTCGCTGCAAGACCCCGCCAGCGGGCGCTTCAACCATGTGCTGCATGCGAGCGACCTGGCGGTCAAGCAGGCCTTGCGCACCATCTATTACGACGGCGAGGCGGCCTTTGCGCTCATGCGGCTGTACGGCCTCACGCGCGAGCCGCAATGGCTGGCCGTGGTGGAAAAAGCCTTCGAGCATTTCATTGCCAGCCAGCACTGGCAGGCGCACGACCACTGGCTGAGCTGCTGCGTGAACGAGCTCACGCACTGGAGCCCGCAGGAAAAGTACTTTCGCTTCGGCCTGCAGAACGTGGCCGGCTACCTCGACTTCGTGCTCGACCGCAAGACCACGTTTCCGACGCTGCTCGAACTGATGCTGGCCGCGCAGCAGATGCTGCAGCGGCTCGAAGGCATGCCCGCCATGCGGCACCTGCTGGACGAGCTGGACACGGAAAAGTTCTACCGCGCGCTGGACTACCGCGCGCACTATTTGCTCAACGGCTTCTTCTGGCCCGAGACGGCGATGTACTTCCGCCGGCCGTCGAGCGTGGTGGGTTCGTTCTTCATTCGGCACCACTCGTTTCGCGTGCGCATCGACGACGTGGCGCAGTACGTGTCGGGCTTTGCGGCGTACCACCGCTACCTGCTCGAACGCCGCGCCGCGCCGGGCCTGAATGCGATGACGGGCGTGGGTGCCGGCAGCCTCAACAGCGGCCACGGCGGCAGCAACGTCAACGGCACCGGGCGCGACGACGGCCCCGCATGGACCGCCAGCGAAATGGCCCGCGTCACCGGCGGCGAGTGGGTCGTCAAGCCCGACGACGGCTGGCGCGCCACCGGCGTGACGCAGCGCTCCTACATGCGCAAGGGCCGCGTGGTGTTCGACCACCAGACGCGGCCGTCGAAGACGCCGCTGGCGGCCGTCACGCTCAAGGGCGTGCTGCAGCCGGCGGCCGCCGTGCTGTGCACCGACCCCAAGCCGCACCTGGACAAGCGCGTGCCCGTGCTCAAGGTAGGCAACGTGCTGCAGGCCGTGCTGGAGCTGGGCGACCATGCGCGCGCCGAGTTCACCGGCCGCGTGTGCGGCGTCATCGGTGGCGGTGCGGGCAGCGGCGCCGGCAGCGGCACCGTGGCCGCCATGCTGGCCAATGCGCTCACCGTGTGGGGTGAAGTGGGCGTGCCCGAAGGCAACGTCAGCATGCCCTCGGGCATCGCCTGGAACATGACCTGCATGCCGCGGCATGCGGCCTACTGGGTGATCGAGATGGGCAGCTCGCAAATGCCTGCGTCCGCGCAGCTCGTGCGGCCTTCGCTGATGGTGGTGACGGGCCTGTCGGCCGCGTCGCAGAAACACCGCGGCCCGTCGGAGGCCGCCGCGCGGCTGGACAGCCGCTTCTTCATGGCCATGTCTCCGGGCGACACCGTGGTGCTGAACCGCGACATGCCGGAGTTCAGCACCTTCGCCGAAGTGGCCGCCGCGCAGCAACTGCAGGTGCTCACCTACGGCGAGCATCCGCAGGCCGACGTGCGCCTGCTCGCGTTCGACCACGGCGAGGTGCAGGCGCTGGTGGCCGGCGAGCCCTTTCAGCTGCGGCTCAATGCGCCGGGCCGCCACATGGGCGCCAGCGCCATCGCCGCGCTGGCGGCGCTGCAGGCATGGCGCCTGCCGCTGGGCGCGGCGGTCGAGCCCTTTGCGCACTTCGAGCCGCCGGGCGGCCGCGGTGCGCTGCACACCATTCACATCGGCGGCGGCAGCTTCAAGCTGATCGACGAAACCTACGACGCCAACCCAAGCTCCATGCGCGCCGCGCTGGAGCTGCTGTCGCAGGCGCCCTGCGAGCCCGCGCGCCGCGTGGCGATCCTGGGCGACATGCAAGAGCTCGGCCCCGCCGCCCAACGCCATCACCTCGACCTGGAGGCCGAACTGCTGGCCTCGCAACCCGACCGCGTGCTGCTGTGCGGCCCGATGATGCGCGCGCTGCATGCGCGCATTCGCACCAAGGTCAGCTCGCACTGGTTCGTTGATGTGTCCGATCTGTCGACCGCGCTCGGCGGACTCTTGCAGCCAGGCGACTGGGTGCTTGCCAAGAGTTCCGCCGGTGTCGGCCTGTCCCGGCTGGCCCGGGTTTTGAAAGCATTGCCATGAGCTGGAACGCGCTGCTGCAGCCGATCTTCGGGCATGAGGCCACCGCGCCCGTGCAGTCTTCACACGCGGCGTTGCAACCCGCGTTGCAACCCGCACGGCGCTGGTGGCTGGGCTGGCTCCAGCTGCTGTGCGCGTGGGTGCTGTGCATGCTGTTGTGCGCCAACATCGCATTGGTGTTTGCCGAGGGTTTGTCCCAGGGAACAAGCCATGCCAGGTCAGGGAAGGCGGTCGGTTGCGCGGCCACGGGAAGCCCCGCGCATGCAGGACCGCAGCGAGCGGAACGGGCCGGTCCGGTGAAGAGGCAAACAACGGCGTGCTGAGGTGCGCGCCGAGTGAATTTTTGCCTTGTAACAGTCGGGTAACAGTTGATAATGATGCAGGCGTCATTGCCCGACGGATCGGCCCCTTTCCATGATCAAGTTTCTCTTGCCCAGTCAGCTGGTCGTCGACGCGCCCGAAGAGCCCGGCGCCAGTCCGTATGCGGGTGCATTGAACGCGGCGTTCAGAGACGCCTACCCGCTCGTCAAAAGCGCGGCGTGGCGTTCGCTGCCCATCAGCCTGTTCGGGCTGCTGCCTTCCATCTTCCTGCTGCAGGTGTACGACCGCGTGCTTTCGCGCAGCGGCTTCTCCACGCTGGCCGCGCTGGTCAGCGGCATCCTGTTCTTTCTGTGCATCGAGTTCTGGTTGCGCACGCGGCGCTCGCGCCTGCTGCGCAATGCCGGCGCCATCATCGACCACGGTGTGTCGGGCGCGTTGCTCAACTCGATGCTGGCGCGCCCGCTGCGCGCGCTCGAGGCGCGGCCCGCTTCTTCCTGGCAGCTGTACTTTCGTGACGTGGGCTCGGTGCGCGGCACCGTCACCGGCGGGCTTGCGCAATCGATCTTCGATTTGCCCATGGCGCTCTTCGCGCTGGTGGTGATCGGCATCGTCGCGCTGCCGGTGCTGCCGGTGGTGGTGCTGTTTCTGGCCATCATGTCCTTCCTGGCCTGGTGGTGGGCCGACGAGGTGCGCTCCGGCCGCGTTGAAGAAGTGCTGCGCGGGCGCGGGCTGGACCGCATGACCTTCGAGATCTGCCATGCGCGCGAAACGCTGAAGACGCAGGCCAACGACGGCCCCACCATCGAGATGTGGCGCCAGACTTACAACGCCTGGCTCACCGAGAGCTTCACCAAGAACGGCGAGATCGAAACCACGCGCGACGGCACCACCGTGCTGCTCACCGTGTTCTCCGTGGTGGTGGTGACTGTGGGCGCCATCTCCGTCATGGAGCAGTGGATGACCGTGGGCGGCCTGGTGGCCTCCAACATGCTGGCGCTGAAGGCGCTGCAGCCGGTGGCCGGGCTGGTGTCCAACTGGCGCTCGCTGGCCACCGCCAAGGAAGCGGCCCAGCGCCTGGAAACCGTGCTGCGCGAACCGGTCGAAAAGCCCGCCACCGGCATGACGCTGCCGCAACCGCTGGGCCGCATCACCTTGAAGGATGTGAGCTTCAGCTTCACCGAAACCGCGCAGCAGCCGGTGCTGGAAAACGTCGACCTCGACATCGGCCCCGGCGGCCTGCATGTGATCGTCGGGCGCAACGGCGCGGGCAAGTCCACGCTGGTGAAGCTGCTGTCGGGCCTGTACGAGCCCACGCGCGGCACCATCAGCATCGGCGAGTACGACCTGTCGCAGTTCGGCCGCGAAGAGCTGTCGCGCTGGATCAGCTATCTGTCGCAAGAGGTCTACTGGTTCGGCGGCTCGCTCATCGACGTGATGCGCCGCGGCGCGCCGGGCCAGAGCGACGAGCAGATCGTGGCGGCCTGCAAGCTGTCTGGCGCGCACGACTTCATTTCGCGCCTGCCCGACGGCTACCGCACCCGCGTGGGCGAGGGCGGCAACGGCGTGTCGGTGGGCGAGCGGCGCAAGCTGGCGCTGGCCATGAGCTTTCTGCGCAAGCCCTCCGTGCTGGTGCTCGACGAGCCCAGCAACGACCTGGACTTTCAGAGCGAGCGCAACCTGCTCGCCACCCTGCTCGCGGTGGCCAAGGTGCGCACCGTGGTGGTGGTCACGCACTCGCTGCGCATCGTCTCGGCCGCCAGCGTGGTCTACCACGTCACCGGCCAGGGCAATGTGGAGCAGGGCACGGCCGCGGAAATGGTGCCCAAGCTGTTCGGCGTGCGCAAGCCGCTGGTGGCCGTGGGCGATTCGGAAGACGGCGCGGCGGCTGCGGCCTCCCGCTCGATGGCATGACGCCGCAGACCATGGCGAGTGATTGGGGACCGCGATCTTGAAATCAGATTTGCCGCAGATTCTTCAGGACGAGAACGAAAAGCGCGCGGCGCGCAACTCACCGCGGGGGCGACGCAAGCAGTGGATCATCGGCAGCGCCGTGGCCGTGCTCGCGGTGGTCGGCCTGGGCTTTCCCATGGAAACCGTGGTGGTTGCGCCGGGCCGCGTCATTCCGTCGGACCGCGTCAAGTCCATCCAGCATCTGGAGGGCGGCATCGTCAGCAACGTGCTCGTGAAAGAGGGCGACAAGGTCAAGGCCGGGCAGTCGCTGGTGGAGATCGACCTGGGCGGCAGCGGCCTCAACCTGGAGGAGCTCACGGCGCGCTATTCGTCCACCCAGGCCACGCGCGTGCGCCTCATGGCCGAGAGCCGGGGCCAGCCGCTCAGCCGCAACTCGTTTGCCGCCGACATCGACAAGGACGTGTTCGAGGGCGAGAGCGGTGCCTACCAGGCGCGCGCGCTGGAGCAGCGCGGCGTGATGGCCGGCGCCGTGTCCGGCCTGGAGCAGGCGCGCAGCAAGAAGCTGGAGCAGGAGGCCAAGGTCAAGGGCCTGGGCGACCGGCTGGCGCTGATGCAGAAAGAGCTGGAAATTTCCGAGCAACTGCTCAGCGAAAAACTGGTCGGCCAGGTCGAGGTGCTGGAAAAGCGCCGCCAGGCCGAGGGCGTGCGCAGCGAGCTTGCGGTGGCGCGCCAGGGCGTCATTTCCGCCAACGCCGCCATCGCCGAGGCGCAGGCCAAGATGGCCGAGGCCGAAGGCCGCTACCGGCGCCGCGCGTCGGACGAACTGGCCACCGTGGAGCGCCAGTTCGCCAGCCTCAGCGAAGACCTGGCGCGTGCGCGCACGCAGCGCTCGCGCACCGTGGTGAAGGCGCCTTCTGACGGCATCGTGAAGGGCCTGCGCAATTCCAGCCCCGGCTGGGTGGTGAAGCCCGGCGAGTCCATCCTCGAAGTGGTGCCCGACGAAGACGAGATCATGGTCGAGGCGCGCCTCAACCCCAACGACCGCGGCTTCATCGAAGTGGGCCAGCAGGCCCGCGTGAAGATCACCGCGTACGACTACCTGCGCTACGGCGCCGTCGACGGCAAGGTCAAGCTGGTGGCGGCCGACGCCGACCGCGACCCGGCCGTTGCCAACGGCGCGCCGTACTACCGGCTGCTCATCAGCATGTCGCAGTCGCACGTGGGCCGCGAAGAGAACCGCATCACCGCCGGCATGGAGTCCGAAGTGGACCTGCGCGTGGGCACCGACCCGTTCATCTGGTACATGCTGCGGCCCGTGCTCAAGCTGCGCCGCGAAGCCTTCCGCGAACCATGAAGCACCGCACCCCGCCAGAGCGGCGCCGCACGGGCACCGGCCTTGTGTGCGCGGCGCTGTGCATCAGCTTTGCACTGCCCCCCACCGCCTTCGCGCAGGAGCAGGCCCTGCCGCAAGACGGCGCCCCCGCGCTCATGCTCGCGCGCAGGTTGTCGCCGCCCTCGCTGGGCGCCGCCACCTACACCCAGCAGGTGAAGCAGGCGCTGATCGTGCTGTCGCAGGACTACCCCGAAGTGCAGACCGCGCAGGCGGCAGCCAACACCAGCAGCTACAGCGTGGACGCGGCCAAGCAGGCGCGCTACCCGCGCTTCAAGGTCGGCACCTCTTCAGGCAACTACAACAGCGGCGCGGACAACGCCAAGACCCAGGGCTACACCGTGCTCACCGCCGAGGCCCGCCTGAGCCTGCTCGACGGCGGCGCCATGAACGCCGCGCAGCGCGCCGCCGAGGCCGGCAACCAGGCCGACGACGAGGCCGTCGTCACCACCTCGCAGAAAGTGGTGCTGGACGCGCTCACCGCCTACCTGCAGGTGCAGCGCTTCGACCTGAAAAAGCAGATTGCCGCGCGCGCCACCGAGGTGGTGGCCGAGCTGTCGAAAGCAGAGGCCCGCCGCGTGGCGCTGGGCGTGACCGGCGACAACGACCTCAACATGGCCGCCTCGCGCCGCGCCCTGGTGGCCGCGCGCGAGTCCGACTTTGCGGCCCAGCGCGACGAGGCCATCGCCAAGTTTCGCAACTACTTCAAGTTCACGCCCAACCCCGAATCGCTGCCCGTGCTAGCGGCGCCGCCGCAGTGGCGCATCGGCTCGCAGGACGAGGCCCTGCGCCGCGCCGAGGCGCGCAGCACCGAAATTGCCGAGGCGCAAGGCCGCATCGAACGCGCCCGCGCGCTGGCCGACCAGCAGGACGCCAGCCTCTACCCCACGCTGGACGCCGTGCTCGTCAAAAGCAAGGACCCGCGCGGCGTGTCCCCGCAAGACCCGACGCGCGCCGCGTTCGAACTCAACTGGAACTTCGGCAACGGCTTCGACCGGCAACTGCGCCTGAAGTCCGCCCTGTCGGAAATCGCCAGCCAGGAGGCCAAGCTCGAAGGCGTGAAGCTCAACCTGTTCGAGCTGACCTCGGCCTCGTGGGCGCGCACCGTGTCGGGCCGCGAACGCGAGCGGCAACTGATGGAAGCCGTGAGCACGTCGGGCCAGGCCTTTCGCGGACGGCGCCGCCTGATGGAGTTCGGCCGCGAGACCCTGCCCAAGGTGCTCGATGCGCAGCTCGATTACTACACCCTGCTGTTCGACTACATCGACGGCGTGTTCGACCTGCGCATCTCCGAGCTGCGCCTGGCGCGCACCACCGGTGAACTGCGCATCGACCCCGCGGGGCTCAACGGCTGGATCGACCGCCTCTTCGGCGCGCCAAGGCGCCAGGTGCTGACGGAAGACGGACTGCTGGGTGCGCTGTGCATCTCCAGCAACACGGCCTGCGCAACCGAGCCGGTGGCCGAGCGCACCGTGGGCGTGGGCACTGCGAATGCGCCGCTGCGGGTGACGCCGCGGCTGTCGATGCCTTGATGACCTGATGCGCGAATGAGCGCGCGGGCAGCCGGGCGATGCCTGGCTTGCCCCGCGGCTCAAGCGTCGTCAGGCGAGTCAGGCGAGTCAGGCGTCGTCGGGAATCCCGGGCTCGCCGTCCAGAATCTGGTACTTGCGCATCTTTTCCCACAGCACCTTGCGGCTGATGCCCAGGTGCTGCGCGGTGTCCTGGCGCTTCCAGTCGTTCACCTCCAGCGCCGCGATGATGCGGTTGCGCTCGCTGCTGTTCCAGCCCTTGCGCTCGGTCGTGCCGTCGAGCGACACGCCGCCCCCGCCCGCCCCGTTGCGCTCCGCCAGGATGGCCGGCGTGGGCGTGCCGCGCGTCAGTGCAATCGCGCGCTGAATCAGGTTCTGGTCCCAGCTGTGCAACTGCCGCGCGATGACCCCCACGCGCTCCGCAAGATTGCGCAACTGGCGCACATTGCCGGGGAAGTAGGTTTCAGCGACCGCATCGCTCAGCCAGTGCGGCGTTTCGCCGAGCACTTCCAGCTCGTCGCCCAGCACATTGCTCAGCAGCGCCTTGAAGATCGCGATCTTGTCGACCTCGCCGCGCTCTTCGAGACTGGGCACATGCAGCTCGATCACCGCGAGCCGATAGAACAGATCGGCCCGAAACTCCCCGCTGGCCACCATCTCGCGCAGGTTGCGGTTGGTCGCGGCCACCAGACGAAAGTCCACACGAATGGGGGCAGTGGCGCCAAGGCGCATCACCGCGTTGTCTTCCAGCACGCGCAGCAGCTTCACTTGCTGATAGCGCGGCAGATCGCCGATTTCGTCGAGAAACAGCGTGCCGCCGGTGGCCTGCTCGAAGTAGCCGCGGTGCGCGTGCACCGCGCCCGTGAACGAGCCCTTCGTGTGGCCAAAGAACAGCGATTCGAACAGTCCGTCCGGGATGGCGCCGCAGTTCACCGCCACGAACGCGCCCTTGCTGTAGTGCTGGTGGCCCAGATGCAGCTGCTGCGCAATGCGCTCCTTGCCCACCCCGGTTTCACCGCGCACCAGCACACTGTGGTTGCAGTCCGCGAAGGCGCCCACTTCGGCCAGCAGCGACTTCATCGCCTCCGAGTGCGCCACCAGCACGTCGGGCGCCTGCGGCGCGATGTCGCGCGCGCGCAGCTGGCGCACCAGCTTGGCGACCATCGTGCGCAGCTCGGCGCAGGTGAAGTCGTAGGGCAGCACGTGCAGGTACTCGGGCGGATAGGTGCGCGAGTCGCGCTCGCGCGAGCCCGCGGCCACCCAGATCACCGGCATGCCCTGCAGCCGCTCGCTGGCCTGCGCAAGGCCACCGCCGTCGATGACGGTGACGCTGATGACGGCGACGCAAGGGCGCAGCGCGACCCCGCGCTCAGGCTCGGGCGTGGCCAGGCCGTCGGCCCGGATCACCTCCACGTCGAAGCTCGCCATGCACCGCGCAATGCGGTCGAGGATGTCGGCTTTGCCTTCCCAGACAAAGAGGTCGAGTTCGTCGAAGTTGGGGGCGGTCATAGAGACGCAATTTCTATTTTTGACACCAATTTTCCAGCGTGAAATGGAATGTTCACTGTTTCAGTACACCAGTCTTGCTGTGGTTTGGCATCTAGCGGAAAGAAGCTGTACGTCCGCATATCCCAGTTGCAGGCCAAGCGCTTTAAGCAGCGGCCCGACCGCACTGTCCAGTAGATTTAAGACAGGGGTCAAAATTACATTAATAACGCCAAGCACACCATTGACGATGGTAAGAAGCCCATTTACAAGCGCGTTCAGCACATTGCTTACCAAACCGAGACCACTTGTGTTGAGTATCACATCAAGTTTGCCAGCTCCGATTGCAGTGCCGATGGCTGCACCCAAATTTTGCTCTAATCCAACCGTTTGAATTAAATTCTGCTGCGAAGTTGGGCTGTTGGGGTCGAATCGATAATTTAATGTTTGCTTGGCAACAACGCCGTTTCCGGGAATTGACAGGTCGAGTTTTGCCAGTAATTCTATTGGTATTGGTGGGCTGAGGATGCTGCCTAAAATGTCAACCTGTATGCTTAAAAGCTTAAATCGCTCTTTGGGCAAGCTGGCCCATGGACTAGTTGTATTGGTAAATGCTGTAGGAATGTTTCCAACAAAGATATGTGCAAGACCTGGCGCTGCATCGATTTGTACGTCATATTTTCCGTCCGCCGCATTGCAGCGAACCGCCTGCAGATTGGCGTCGCCAGACGCTACCTCGGCATATATTGGGAGGTTGATCAATTGACCTGCAGGCAGTGAGACGCGGAGAAGCAAAGGGATGTTTAAAATATTATTGCTCCCGCCAGCAGTAGTAAGTAATTGAACATTGATGTTTGCTCGAATTTGCCCTGTATGCGCTTGTGTTTTCGCCGTGCCGTCCGAGTAGTAGCCAGGAGGGCCAATGGCTATAACGGGTGGCTCAATTACTTTGGCCTGTAGCGATAAATTAGCCAAAGGCTTCAGATCAATATTGGTCGTCGCTGCTGCAGCGGATTGACCGTTGGCAATTTGTAATGCAACTGAGAGTAGATTTAAGGCGCTGATGTTTCCATTCAGAGCGCTTCGCGGATCGAGCGTGTTTAGATCCAAATTGAGCAAACCAGCATGCTCAGCAGTTTTAACTAGATTAATAGAAACATCATCAAAATTCAAGCCGCCAGATAATTTCAAAAATCCGTTCAGCAAGTCCGCGGCTAACTTGGCTGTGTTGCTGTCGTTTCCTTGAGGGAGTACCTCGATTGCAGCGTTGAGTAGTTCCGCCAGAGTTACCCTTGATTTCGCAAGTTCGTCATACGTCCCAGCATTTAGATTAAGTGCATCCACTATGCCGAGTAAATTGACTTTGGCATCCGCTAGCCCGGTGTAATCTAGTAGGCTCAAATTGACGGTCGTTCCAAGCAGTAAGCTCAGCAAACTGTTCAGTGCGCCCGCATTTAATCTTGCAACGCCACTGCCTATAGAAAAAGAAGCCTGCGGGTCGTCCAGGGCTGCCACTGCCTGCACACATATTGTGCGATCCCAAGGAAAAAACGGCAGCAGCGATTGCGCCGGTTGATTGATTCGGACCCGAACTGCATTGAGCGGTGATACGTTGGCTACAAAATGGTCGTCTGTCCCTGCAAAGCAGGCGGTAGAGTCACTGCCAGAAGCTTGTCCAGCTGTCCAATTTCCGCAAGCTGGGGCATCAATAGCGATCCCAGGGAGATTTTTCTCAGCATTGGTTGTCGCTGCTTCCGCAGCGAGCTCGCACCGGTTCTTTTCGGTACTGGATTGGAGTTTCTGTGCGCCTGCCAACGCGGCCAAATCGGCAGTCTTTTGGAATTCGCGCTTCATAAAAAACAAATAGCCAAGTTCCGTTCCGATCAGCGCAATGACTATCAGGCTGAGCGAAATTGCCGCAATCGCGATCACGGAGCCCCGTTGCTGACGGCGTGGGTTGCATTTTGGTCTCATAGTTAGATGCCTCTACGAGGCAGGTCTTGCTACAGTTGCCTTGCCAATGATCTCCTTGGGCATCCAATCGGTCCATGGAATAACGGCTGGAAGAACGGGGTTTGCACTGTAGGGATAGGTAACCTGAATGAGGATCTGCTCCGAACTCGGAGTCGTTATTTCTGGTGGGTTCATCGTCTCGCGCAACCACGCCTTTTTCTGGGTCAGACTGGATCCTGCTGTAGACGGCGTGATGAGTGAGGATGCCAGCGCCTCGAAGATGGCATCTTGTACACGGGAGTCGTTTGATTTGATGCTTGGTCCAATGCGTAAGGCCGCTCGTGCGCCGTCCTCTGCTGAACGCGACACGACTTGTTGGGTATAAAAAACGACCCCAAAGGTGACGATCCCATATAGAGCAAAAAATAGCACGGCAAAAACAATTGCAAACTCTATTGCTGCTACTCCGCGCTGCTGTTTAGATGTGCTTAGTCGAACGTTGGCGGAGCTATACCTTTTCATGAGGTGCTCCCATCGAGCAGCATGCTGGCTTTACCAGAAATCTCATTTGGTAGTGCTATATCCAGCATAGGAGGCAACAGGAGATCCATTCCCCGTGCTTTCACAGTCACAATTATTTGGCAGCGCTGATCCCAGGTAGCGTTCGAGGTACAGTTCGACGCAGTGCATAAAGTTGCTTCAGCACCAGCCACGCTGCACAGCGCCGTGATATCCAACGGCTTTACAATTGAAGGCATCCATTGGCTGCGTAGTTTTGCGACTTGGATTGCAGTCGCTGCCCGTTCTGGTGACGTCGCTTGATAACGCAAGGCCGCCCGCGCTCCATCTTCTGCGGCATTTTGAAGGCCAGTCCGAAATGTCAGCAGCATTCCGTACCCAATGATTCCGTAAAGCAAGGAGAAGAAAATCAAAAAAACAAAAGCAAACTCGATGGCGTACACCCCGCGTTGAGATCGCTTGGATGAGTGACAAACGTGAGCGTAGCTCATGTCGAATTTCCGAAGTGTTAATTTAATTTTGATAATTCCAAATCACTTTTCACTCATGCCGCTATTACCGCTGGACGATTTGACGGAAGAGCTCAATTTCTCCGGAATGGGATGCTCGAAGCTCTTCAGGTAGCGCTCATAGCTGCGGTTCGCAACGGCACCGGAAATTGTTCGGGGCGTATGGGATGAGATATCGCCGTTGCTCTGCCACGCAAGAAGCCCTTGTGTTGCATCCCCTACCCGCAGCGGCTCTTGGATGAGTTCTTCGTCCTCCGCGATCATTTCTTCCTCACCCTGAGCCGGCGCTGGCGCCAGGGCTTGATGGCTGGCCGGAGCTTGCACGAGCGGGAGCCTTTCGAGACTGGAAGCTGATGTTTCCGGCTTGGCAGTCTTGCTCTCCTGAGCCAGAGCGACCGTGCCAACCAGCATCAATGCGGTGGCCATCAAGAACACGGGTCGAGCGGCGAGAAAAGAATGCTGTTTTTTCATTGGACGCCTCGTTGGGTCGAAGAATTCGGTGACACCGGGCCTGCTGTATTCGCCGAGACAGGGTTCAGTTGACTGGCCGTCCGCACGGCTCCTGTGCTGGACCACCGTGATGGCTTGAGCGCAAGAGGCGCATCGCTCTGGGATGCAGAGAGATCGCCGGATGCGTAAGCAACGAGTGGCACTGCGGCAGCGCCGGGCACGACGGAACCAGCAGGCAAACGAATCTGCCGGGCCGCTTCCTGTACGGCCAGGCGCGTTGCTTGCGACATGCGGTTTGCGTCCATGAGCGCGGCGGCCTGGTCCCGCTGATTGGTTACCTCCAGGTAGAGCGCCAGATTCACTTGTGCCTGCGTGCTGTCGGGGCGCAGTTGCAGCGCCTGCATGAGGGGCAGGCGCGCTTCGTCGAGTTGACCGGCACGCATTTGCGCATAGCCCAGGTCGCTCAACAGCAGTGCATCCGTTGGCGTACGACGTTGCGCTTGCACAAGCAGCTGCACGGCTTCGGCATAGTTGCCGCGCGTACCCGCCAAGAGGCCAAGTCCTCGGTAGCCCGCGCTTTCCAGGGGTGTGCCCAGCAGCCGCTTGTAAGTGGCCTCGGCTGCTGCGGCTTGCCCGGTCTGTCTCAGTGCCTCGGCGCGGGTGCGCGTGGATTCGGGCGATACACCCCATCGCTGTTCCAGCGCATCGATGTGCGCGAGCGATGCAAACCAGAGGTCTTCCTTCTGCATCTGATCGACAAGCTTCAAGTAGGTCGCCTGGGTGTCGACAGACGCGCCAGCCTTGGTGTCCGCAGCCATCTCGGCTGCCATGCGCTGTTGCGCATCGGCACTGGCGGCGTACTGGTCTTTGGTGCCTGCGCAACCTGAGATGGCCAGCGCCGCAACTCCGGCAGAAAGCACGGCCAGGGTTCTGCGGGCAGGCAAGGACCGTGTGAGCAGATAGGGTGTTTTCATTTGGGCATGGTCCCCAGTGAACGAAATATCGCGATAAAACCCGGTCCTGCCGTGACGATGACCAGTGCTGGCAGCAACGTTGTCACCATGACGGCAGTCATCTTCACGGTGATCTTTCCAATGCGTTCTTTCATCTCGGAGCGCCTGTGCTCGCGGAGCCGGTCGCTGAAGACGCGCAGCGGCTCCTGCACGGCGCCGCCATGTTTGTCGACCTGCGTCAACAGCGACACGAGACTGCGGAGGTTCTCGTTCTTGTGCAGGGTTGCAAGCCGCTGCAGCGAATGCTCGCGGCTGCGGCCTCGGCTGTACTGGTTGTTGGCAAGGCTCAACTCGTAGCCGAGAACGCGCAGCACATGTGAGAAGTCTGTGGCCATGATCTGCAGGCTTTGGTCAAGGCTGAGCCCGACACCCTGCAGCAGACGCAGCAAGTCGATGAACAACGGAAGCTCTTGCGTCGCACGCTCACGTCGTGCAGCGGCGAAGCGCCCGAGTACCCATTTGGGCAGCATGAAACCCACGGTGAAAAGGACTGCCAAGACGATGATGACGGTGCGCGGCGGCTGTCCTGCGCTCCAGGTCACATAGGCGATCAAAGGGAGAAGCAATGCAAGCAGCACACGCGCCACCAAAAAAAACAGCTGCGAGCGCTTTGAAGACAGCCCGCATTGATCAATCAGGTTTCGGTCTTCATCGGCCACGAGCGCTCGACCGAACCTGGAGTCGAGCCAGTGAAACGGTAGCTCGACATCGGGTTTCGCAGCAACGCTCGTCTCATCGGTCGCATCGACAGCGGTGCCGGACACATTCGGTGCCGCCACGACTTGGTGGATCGCTCGGCCGATCACCTTTCCGCTGCGCGCCCGCCGAAGTTCAGTCGCAATCAACGCACCAGCGCCGGCCATGAGACCGAGCGCCAGCAGTGCCAGGCTGAAGATGGCAAGTTGGTCGGACGTGAAAGTCATGTCAGCCTTGCCAATCTGTAAAGGACTGCCGCCCCGAATATCTGAAGACCCGCGGAAGAGAAGATCAGGATGCGGCCCGTATCGTCGTTCCACATTCCGATGAAGTAGGCCGGATTGGTGATGATGAGGAAGCTGGCTACGCCCAAAGGCAAAAGGCCCAGGATCCATGCGGACAGGCGTGTCTCCGATGACATGGCTGTCAACTCGTGCTCTGCCTGTTCCCGGTCGCGCATGAAGTTGCCAACACGCTCCAGAAGGAGGTCCGCGCGACCCCCGTAGCGCACGCCCAGGCCGAGGATGGACGCCAGGAGGTACATCTCTTCGATGCGGACGTTGCTGGCTGTCTGGTGCAGGGCGCGATCCAGATCGACGCCAACGCGCACCAGCGATGCCGCGCGTTCGAGCTGAACGCGCAACGGCGCTTCGATGGTTGGAATTGCGAGCTGGAATGCCGCCTGCGTGGAGTTGCCGATGGTGATCAACCGCACCATCGCATCGATGAACCCGGGCAGCTGGCTGATCAGCTTGCGCCGAAACTTCTGTAGCCGCAACCAGGTTGCGAAGACCGCGAAGAGCGCCAACACGAAGAGCATGCCCAACGCCGCGAACCACCCGGCAAAAAGGCCGGTTGCTGCAGCGATCAAAACGATGGAGAGCACTACCAGCGCCGCAGTGCGCGCACTGATCACGCCGACCAGCCATGGAGGCAATGCCTTTTCGAGAAGGCCGACGGGCAGTGCAGCAGCTGCAGCGCTTGCTTCTGTTTCAAGCCACGGATCTTTCATCACGCCGGCGACGAACCCATCGCTCGGCTTGCTCTGCAAAGGCGTTGTCCCCGCCGTCGAAGCCGCCGCACTCGCCAGAATCTGCTGATTCAAATGCCGCTCAGTCGCCTGCCTTGCCTGGCGCCCTTTCGCCCATTGCCACAGCAGCAGCCCGCCCGCTGCAAGCAGCAGCGCGATGCAGCCGACGACGAGCAACCCTTCACGCACGGCCTTCCCCCTGCTGCGCACGTGCAAGCGACTGCCTGAAGCGCGTGATCTTCGGCGAGTGCGGCGCGATGCCCAGCGACACCCAGCGGTCGCGTTCTTCACCGTCGGGCGAGGCGATCGGCTCGTAGCGGTACAGCTCCTGCATCGCGACCACGTTGTCGTTCACGCCCGTCACTTCGCTCAGCGAAATGATGCGCCGTTGTCCGTTGGAAAGCCGCCCGATCTGCACGATGAAATCGATGGCGTTCGCAATCTGGCGGCGCAGGCTCACCTCACTGCCCTGGTAGCCCGCGAAGCCCGCGAGCATCTCCAGTCGGTAGAGGCATTCGCGCGGCGAGCTGGCGTGGATGGTGCCCATCGAGCCTTCATGGCCCGTGTTCATCGCCTGCATCATCTCGATGACTTCGGCGCCGCGCACTTCGCCCACCACGATGCGGTCGGGCCGCATGCGCAGGCTGTTGCGCAGCAGGTCGCGGATCGACACCACGCCCGTGCCGTCGAAACCGCCAGGGCGGCTTTCCAGCCGCACCACGTGGCTGGTGCCCAGCGACAGTTCGGCGGTGTCCTCGATGGTGATGACGCGCTCGCGCGAAGGAATGAAGCTCGCCAGCGCGTTCAGCAGCGATGTCTTGCCCGAGCTCGTGCCGCCGCTCACCAGAATGTTGCAGCGCGCACGCACGGCAATTTCAAGCAGCTGCGCCATGCTCGCGTCGAAGGTGCCCAGCTTCACCAGGTCGGCCGGCGTGAGCGGCTCCTTGCGGAACTTGCGAATCGACACCGACAGGCCGTCGATGGCCAGCGGCTCGATGATCACGTTGATGCGCCCGCCGTCCGGCAAGCGCGCATCGACCATCGGGTTCGACTCGTCGAGTCTGCGGCCCAGCGGCGCGAGGATGCGGCGCACGATGCGCATCACATGCTCCGCGTCGGCAAAGCGCACCGTCTCGCGCTCCAGCATGCCGTGGCGCGACACGTACACGTTCTGGTAGCCGTTGATCAAGATGTCTTCCACGGCGGGGTCGTTCAGCAGGTCTTCCAGCGGCCCGAAGCCCGCGAGCTCCTTGGTCAGCGCGTCGGAGATGAGCTGCATCTCGCGGTCGTTGATGGGCACGCGGCGCAGGCGCACGAAGCTGTCGACCTCCAGCTCCACGAACTGCTGAATGGACGCGCGCGACCAGCGGCCGAACTCCGCGCCCAGCTCTTCGATGCGGCTCAGCAGATGGTCGTGCGTCCAGCTCTTGATGTCCTGGAACTGCTGTGAGTTGACGAACACCTGGTCGTCGTCGGCAAATTCGATATCTGAGGACATGGGCTTCAACCTTCGTGTGAACTCTTCCACAGGCCGGTGACTTGCGACATGAGCGCAACCCAGCGTGGATCCTTGGCCGGCGGTTGGCCCGACTCCGACATGTATTCCTGATGCAGCCCGCGCGCCAGGCCGGTCACGGCCTGCGAATAGGCGTCGCTGCGCGCGGTGCGCACCAGCATCTCGCCGCGGCTTGCGGCGGCCATCAGTTGCGTGCTGCGCGCGGGCAGCACGTGGCGCAGCGGCAACTCGAGCCGCTCGGCAATGTCCTTGGCCGACAGCCCGACATGGCTGTCGAACTTGTTGACCACCAGCGACAGCCGGTCGGTCTCGATGCCCCGCGCACGCAGCTCCTTGAGCATGTTGGCCGTGGACACGATCGCGCCGATGCTCTGGTCGCACACGACCCAGCTGCGCTGCGCGGCCTGCACGGTCTGCGCGACGAAATCGATGGTGGAGAAACCGCCGAGGTCGGCCACCTGAAAGTCGAAGAAGTCGCCGAGCCGCTTGATCAGCGCCACCGAATCGGCATGCGAAATCTCGCGCACTTGCGACAGGCTGGCCGGCAGGGGCAGCACCGCAACGCCGCTCGTGTGATGGGCCAGCGCGGTGTGCAGCAGCGTCTGGTCGAGCCGGCGCAGGTTGCGCACGCCGTCGACAAAGCTGAAGCCGCTTTGCGTGTCGAGGTAGAGCAGCCCGTCGCGCGCCGGCAGGCCAAGGTCGAGCAATGCCACGCCGTGGCGCACGCTGCGGCCCGGCGGGCGCGACACCTGGGACAGCATGTCGTTGAGCATCAAGGACAGGCTGGTGGCCAGCGTGGTCACGCCGATGCCTGCGCGCGCACCCAGCAGTGCCAGCGTGCATCCGCGCAGGCCGCCTTGCGTGCTGCTGCGCCGGTCGAGCAACTTGCGCAGCGTGCTCACGGCGTCGTCCTGCGGCGCGGCCATGTCGACGAATTCGTCGACCCCTGCGCGCAGTGCGGCAAGCATGGAAGCGGGCTCGGCCGAGACGCCGGTCGCCAGCACCGGCAGCGTCGGCCAATCGCGCTTGAGGCGCTGATGGAGTTCGACGGCCGCGCTGGTGTTGTCTCCCGAAAAATCGAGAAACACGGCCACCGGGCCGAGCAGTGCAATGCGCTCGTCGAGCGACTCGGTGTCGGGTGCGAGCACCACCACCGACCCCAGCTTGCCCAGCGCATCGGTCAGCCACGTGATGTGGCTGCCGGTGGAGGAGGCGAACAGGTAGGTCTCCGTGCCGGTCTCTGGAAGGTTGTCGCGGGGGGCGTTCATGGCGTTGGCCACTGGCTGTGCGTGTTCTTCGGGGTCAACGCGAGAAGCCGGGCACGGTGGTGCCGGAGGCCGGGCCGAGCAGGTGCGCGCGCCACACGGGGCCGTCGCGTTGCTCGGCGCCGCCCGGCAGGTACGGTGTGAGGTCGGTGCCGCGCGCGATGGGTTTCACCAGGTGCGGCGTGACAAGGATCACCAGCTCCTTCTCGCTCATCTGGTATTTGTTCTGCTTGAAGAAGGTGCCCAGGATCGGGATGTCGCCGAGCAGCGGCACCTTGTCGGCGTTCGACGTGGTGGTGCGGCTCACGAGGCCGCCGATGATGAAGCTCTCGCCGTCGCCCAGCTCCACCGTGGTGTCGGCGCGGCGCGTGCTGATGGCCGGCACGGCAACGCCGCCGATGCTGAGCGAGTTGGTGTAGTCGAGGTCGCTCGCTTCTGGCGCGACCTTGAGCACGATGCGGTCGTTCGAAAGCACCGTGGGCGTGAGCGTGAGGCCGATGCCGAAGGGCTTGTATTCGATGCTGGTGGTGCCAAGGCCTTGCGGTGCCGGCACGGGCAGTTCGCCGCCGGCCAGGAAGCTTGCGCTCTGACCCGAGAGCGCCACCAGCGTGGGCTCCGCGAGCACGCGCGCCATGCCGTTGCCTTCGAGAAAGCCGACGTTCAGGCCGATGCCCGCCTTGCCGAAGTTGAACAAGAGGCTGAAGGCTTGCGCGAGCGGGTTGCCGTTGTCAGAGGTGATCGAACCGTCGCTGCCGAACGTTGCGGTGCGCAGCGACGACGGTGTCAGAACGCCGAAGCTGAAACCGTTGGAGTTGGCGCGGGTGCTGAAGATGTTCAGGCCGGCCTGCTTGAGCACCGTGCGGTTGAACTCGACGATCTTCACTTCGACCTGCACCGTGTTGCTTCGCACGTTGACGACGGAGCGGTCGATCAGCGGCGTCTTGTCACCGCCTGCCGCCGAGGCTGCTTCGCGTGCGTCTTGATGCGCTTCCATGCTGCCGAGCGAGCCGCTCAGCGTGGAGACCCGGCGCCGCACTTCGAGTGCATACACCGTGGCGTTCGATTGGCCTTTTTCCCAGACCATGAGCGTGGTCCGGCCCGCGGCCTTGCCTGTGACGATGAGGCGTGCGGCCGGCGAGTTGGGCGATTGGCGGGTGAGCGAAACACCGGCAACGGTTTCATCGGCGATGGCCATGCGCTCGATGCCCTTGGCAATGAGCAGTTCCTTTTGCGTGCCGGCGTCGACCCGCAGTTGGAGCGCGGGGCGCGAAGCCGCCACGCCGGCATCGGCCGCCGTGGACATTGCAGGCCACGCACTTGCTGCCAGCAGGCACAACACGGCGAGCGAAGGGCGCAGAGGAAGTGCCGGGCCGGTTGGTTTCGCGCGAAGTGCGAGCGTCATGTGGTTCGTTTCCTGCGTGGCATGCATGGGCTGGCGCGGTTCAGTAATTGATGGTTTCGCTGCGGTCGCCGCGAATGACTTCGACCTGGAGGCCGCGGCGGGTGGTGCCAGTGGTGCCGGTGGTGCCGGTGGTGGCCGCAGGGGCGCGCACTGCGGCGATGGCGGGTGCGTGCACAGCGCCCGGCTTGCCACCGGTCACGAAGTCGGCCGCAGTGACACCGGCTTGTGCGCGATCGAGCCCTTCAAGCGGTGCTCGGCGCGGTTCGCCGGCCTTCGGGGGCAGCGGTTGCAAGGCTGTAGGCAGTTCGGCAAAAAGCTTCGGGTCCGGTTCCGACATGTCGTTCGGGTTGCGCAGCGCCAGCAACAAGCGGCCGCTGTTCTCGGCGAGCGTCAGGCGATTGATGTCGTCCACGGGCACCGCGAGCACTGCGGTTCTGACCTGCTCGTTGCGCTGCGCCTGCTGCGCTGCGGCGTTCTTGTCTGTCTTGGAGGGCAGCCCATCGACCGAGGCGCTGCCGTAGGCAAGCACGCGCTTGCGCGACAGAAGCAGGCGCGCCTGGCTGCGGTCGATGTCCTTGCCGTCGGACTTGAGCATGAGAAACACGTCGACGAAGTCACCCGGCTGAACCTTGTTACCTACACCCATGGTCTCGTCGGCCTTGATGGCCACGGCACGTTCGCCTTCGGCGACGCGCAGGGCAAGTCCGGAAACCAACTGGCCTTCGAGAAGCGGCGAACCTTCGCCCAGATCGATGACCGGCACGCGCCCTTCGAGCGACGCTGTCTCCTTGAACGCGCCCGACGGGTTGATCGTCAATTGCGCCAAGCGCAGCGCGTCGGCTGGGATCGGCTGCCCGGCGGGCAACGGCTTGGCTGCAACCACGACAGGGAAGGTCTGCTCCTGCGCCGGCTTGCCCGACGTTGAACTCGGTGCCGTGGCCACTGGCGGCGGCGGTGGCTTGCGGCCGAGCATCCAGGCATATCCGCCCAGTGCAAGGGCCAGAAGCACGAGGATGAAGGCAATGACCTTGGTGAGGTTGATCATGGGTGGTCGAAGAAGTGAAGCTGGCCGTCGGGACTCGTCGAAGAAAAATCTTCGCCAGGATGATCAAAAGTTCTGTCGGCCCCAGGTCATCCACACCACGGTGGACAGCGCGAGATAGGCCGCATAGGGAATGAAGCGGGTACGCACCGTTGCCGACATCTCGCCCGTGGCAGCGCTCGGCCGAAAAAGGAAGCTTGCGAATTGGGGAAACAGGGCGTGGCGCCGAAGCAGGAGCCATAGCAAGCCGTGGGCACCGGCCAGAAGGCTGCTGGCGATCCAGATGGGCAACAGGCCAGGCAAGCCGACCCACAGTCCGAGGACGCCGGCAACCTTCACATCGCCCGCGCCCATCATCCCGTTGGCGTAGAAAAAAAGCAGACATCCGAAACCGACTGCTGCGCCCAGCAGGCTCGATTGCCAGCCGGTCTCGAACGGGTTGCTCCCCAGTGCCAACGCCGCTGCAGCCAAGACCACTCCTGCGAGCACGAGCCAGTTTGGAACGCGGCGTTGTTGGAAGTCATATACGGCGACGACCAGCAGCCAGAGCAAGCATGTCGACGCGGCTACCAACATTTGGGGGGCAAAAATTATTGAACAGCGGTACCACCGAGTCCTGTGAGGATGTCGTTGAACTTTCCTTTAATTGTTGTGCCGAGACTTGTCAGAACGGTCACAAGAATTGCCGCAATCAGCCCCGCAATAATTCCATATTCAATTGCAGTAGCACCTTCTTCATCGCGCAAAAAACGAGTAATAGAACTGAACATGATTTCCCCTTTCGGAAGTGTTAACAAAGGCTAGCGAGGTGAATGTTATCGCGGGTAACTCTGTGTATCAACAACAGTTACCCCTAAGTCTTCACCCCGCGCTGTGCTACTGGAGAGGGCGCTGCAGTACCGCTGCCAGTCTTGTGCCAGCCTGACCCCGGGCGTGTCTGGTCAGCTGGTCGACAGTTATGAAACCAGTTTCTCCCTCTGTAGGAGCAGTCCGACCTCCCATGAACGTGGGATGCCGTGTTACGTCACATGGAACGCGCGAAACGGGCGTGTTACGGGGACAAACCCGTTACGCGTTACGTAGCACGTGGCCACAAAGGGCCAGATGTAACAGCGCACAAAGCTGAAAAGCGTGCGCAAAAAGTCACGATTTTGAGGGGTGCCCCCGCTGGGTGCAGGGGTTCAAAGGGCGGAAATCAGCCGGGCGTCAGCCCAGGATCTCTTCGTGGAAGAGCTTCCACTCACTGCCTTGGCGCAGCCAGTACTGGCGCCGCGAGCGCCCGCTGCGGTCGCCGTCAAAAACCTCACCAAAGGTAACTACCATGGTGTCTTCGCTGTCGCGCCAGTGCAGGTACGACAGGTCCTTGAGTTGCACGCGCTTGCCCTGCGCGTACTTCACTTCTTCGTCGACGGCCGAAATACCTTCGGTCGTCTTTTTGCCGCTGCGCTGAAAATCCGGCAAATAGAATTTCTTCAATTGCGCTTCATTTCCGGCAGCCCGGGCTTCTTTCCAGCCATTGATTGCGCTGGTAATTGACTGGCTTTCTTTTTCCGCCTGCGGCTGCGAAATCCATTGCAGGCTGCGCGCGGTCACCACCGGGGTGGCGCCTATTTGCACTTTGCGCAAAAGCTGCTTGAGGTCGGGGTTGGCCATGACCACGCAGCCGTCGCTGGCCAGCGGCGCGCGGGCAAATTGCTGCGGCGGGGTGCCGTGCAGCCAGATGCCGCCGCCGGTGCGCCCGCGCCGCACGTCGTACGGGTTGGGGTAGTTGATGGGCAGGGCGCCCGCGCCGTAGAAGTCTTTCAGCGACTTGGGGTCGAGGCTGCTGGTGATGTAGTACACGCCCAGCGGGGTGCGCGCGTCGCCCTCGGCGAGCTTGTCGGTGCCCGACTTGCCCACGGAGATGTAGTAGTCGGCCGTGAGCTTCAGGCCCTTGTCGGTGTTCTCGAACAGGTACAGCCGCGAGCGCGACGCATCGACCGCAATGGCGTAGCGGCTGCGCGTGGACAGCGCCAGAAACTGCGAGGGCACGGTGTTGGGCGGCGGCCGGTCGCGCAGCGCCTGCAGGCGCCGCTTCGACTCCTCGTGCAGGTCGCTCATGGCCGGGTTGCCGCGCATCTTGGCGATGCTGGCGGTGTCGGGCAGCGAATTGGTGGGCGGCACCTGCGCCGCGAGCAGGTCGCCGTAGACGAGCTGCGCGAGCTGAAAGTTGGGGTAGTCGCGCACCAGGTCGCGGGCCTTGGCCAGCGCGGGGCGGGCCTGGCCGCGGCCGAACATCTCGTACACGGCGATGAGGCGGGCCTCGGCGTTGCCGGCTTCCTGGATGGGGGCGGCGGTGCGGCGCGCCGGGCGGGCGGCAGACCGCGCCGAGCGCTCGGACCTGTCGACAGCGGCCCTGGTGTCGGCGGCAACCGCGTTCTTCCGCCCCTTGGGCGGCACCGCGCCCTTGGCCGATGCGCCCCTGCTTTCCTTGGCGGACACGCGTGCGCCGCCTGCCGCGGAGCGGGCGCCGGCCGCGGCGGGCCTGGCCTTGGCCGTCTTGCCGGGCGTGGCGGTTGTCTTGGCGCTGCCCGCCTTGGTGCCCGATGCCGATGCCAACGCCGCGCCGGGCGCCGCAAGCATCAGCACGGACGCGGTCATCAGCGCCGCGAGCAGGTGTCCGCTGCGCGGACGAAAGGGAGGGGTCTGAAGCCGGCCGCGCCGGACGATGTCTGTCACTAGCCGCCGACGCTTTCCTTGCGAATGTGCCACTGGTTGCCGGCGCGTTGCAGCTCCAGCGTCTTGCGGCTCGACACGTTGAGGTTGTCGGCCCGGTAGATCTGCCTGAACTTGGCGGTGGCGGACGGGCCGTCGACCTTGATGACCAGGTTCTCGATGTTCACGCTGATGCTGGTCTTGCCGACGATGCGGGCACGGCGGTCTTCTTCCCAGGCCTTGCGGCTCTGCCCGCCGGCGGGCGTGAAGTCGGCCCCGTAGGCGCCCAGGTAGCGGTCCATGTCCTGGCTGGCCCAGGCCGAGGCCCAGGCCCGCACGGCCGATTCGACTTCCGCGTTGGACGCGGTGCTGGCCGCCGGCGCGGCGGGTGCGGCAGCAGCAGGCGCGGCGGCCGGCGCGGCTTCGGGCGCCTTGGGCGCGGCGGCCACCGCTGCGGGGGCGGCCGCGACCTTGACCGGCGGCGCCGCGGGGGCCGGAGCGGGCGCGGGGGCCGCCTTTGCGACCAGTGCCGGTGCCGGTGCAGCCTTGGCCACCGGCGCGGGCGCAGGCACAGGTGCCGCCACAGGCGCCGCGGAGGCGACCAGCGCCGTCGGCTTGCCGCCCAGCGGCGTGGGCGTGAACAGCGTGCGAATCACCGCCAGCTTGGGCTGCACGGCGGTGTTGTTCTGGTCGAGCTGCAGCGCCTTGCTGTAGGCCTGGCTGGCCAGCCGTGCGTACACGTCGCCCAGGTTTTCCTGGGCGGTGGCGTAGCTGGGGTTGGTGCGAATCGCGCTTTCGAGCGCGGCGCGCGCCTTGTCGAACTGGTTCTGGCTGGCGTAGATCACCGCCAGGTTGTTGTACGGCTCGGGCAGCTCGGGCGCGTCCTGCGTGAGCTGCGTGAAGGCGGCGATGGCCTCGGCGCGCTTGCCGGTGTCGAGCTGGATCACGGCCTTCAGAAAGCGCATTTGCGGGTCGCGCGGCTTGTCTTTGAGGAAGGCGTCGGCGCGGGTCATGGCCTCGTCGAGCTTGCCGGCCTGCATGAGCTTGTCGACGTCTTCATGCTCCACAGCCGCCAGGGCCGACGCCGACATGCCGCAGGCCGCAACGGCCAGCACAAGGGCACGCACGGTAGGGGAGAAGCTGAAACGGGCGCGCGGCGTGAGGCTCTTTGGCATTGCGGACGAGACCTTGTGAGGGGTGGAGGAGGCGGCAGGCATTGTAAGTGGGGCAGTTAACCTTCAGACACATGGGATGACGGCCTGCGGCTTGCCCGCAACGGCCCGCACCGGCAAACCGCAGGCCATTGCCGGGCCCCCAGGCTTTGCGCAACTTGCGCGCCCCCCTGGCGCCCTGGAGCCGGGCGCCCCAAGGCCCTACAGCAACTGCGACACCCGCCGCGCCGCATCCACCAGCGCGGGCAGCATCGTCTCCTGCATCACCTTCGCGCTCGTGCGGTTCGCCTGCCCGCTGATGTTCAGCGCCGCCACCATGCGCCCCTGCCGGTCGACGATGGGCGCGGCCACGGAGATCAGGCCTTCTTCCAGCTCCTGGTTCACCAGGCACCACTGCTGCCTGCGCGCCTGCGCCACCTTGGCCATGAGCGCGTCGATGTCGGTCACCGTGTGCTTGGTCATGGCCTCGATGTTGGAGGCCTCCAGCCGCGCACGCACCGCGTCGTCGTCCAGATCGGCCAGCAGCAGCCGACCAAGTGACGTGCAGTAGGCCGGCAGGCGCGAGCCCACGCCCAGGCTCATGCGCATGATCTTCTGCGTGGGCACGCGCAGCACGTACACGATGTCGGTCGCGTCCAGCACGGCGGCCGAGCAAGACTCCTGCACCTCGCGCACCAGGTCTTCCATCACCGGCTCCGCGCGGTTCCAGATCGGCATGGACGACAGGTAGGCAAACCCCAAGTCGAGGATGCGCGGCGTGAGCGTGAAGAGCTTGCCGTCGGTCACCACATAGCCCAGCGTCTGCAGCGTGAGCAGAATGCGGCGCGCCCCCGCGCGCGTGAGCCCGCTGCCGGCCGCCACCTCGCTGAGCGTCTGGTGCGGCGCGTTGGCGCTGAACGAGCGAATGACCTGCAGGCCGCGTGCGAACGACTGCACGTAGCTGTCGCCGGGGGCGGGTGTGACCGGTTGGGTTGCCATGGTGCGCGATCCTCTCTAAAATTCATTATACGAACAAATGTTCTTTAGACGAACATTTTCAGGGTTCGCAGAATCGGGCAGACCGCGCGGGGCGTTCTGCTTCTTCTTTCCTCACACCCGGAGACAAGCTTCATGATCAACAAGATCGCGCGCTCGGTCGCGGATGCCCTGGCAGGCATTCAGGACGGCGCCACGGTTCTCATCGGCGGCTTCGGCACGGCCGGCATTCCCAACGAACTCATCGACGGCCTGGTCGAGCAGGGCGCCAAGGACCTCACCGTCGTCAACAACAACGCGGGCAACGGCGAGACCGGCCTGGCGGCGCTGCTGAAGGCGGGCCGCGTGCGCAAGATCATCTGCAGCTTTCCGCGCCAGGCCGACAGCCAGGTGTTCGACGGCCTCTACCGCAGCGGCAAGCTGGAGCTGGAGCTCGTGCCCCAGGGCAACCTGGCCGAGCGCATTCGCGCGGCGGGTGCCGGCATCGGCGCCTTCTTCTGCCCCACGGGCTACGGCACGCAACTGGCAGGCGACCGCGAGACCCGAGAAATCGACGGCAAGCAGTACGTGCTGGAGTACCCCATTCACGGCGACGTGGCCCTCATCAAGGCCGAGCGCGGCGACCGCTGGGGCAACCTGGTCTACCGCAAGGCCGCGCGCAACTTCGGCCCGGTGATGGCCATGGCGTCGAAGAAAACAGTGGCCACCGTGCACGACATTGCCGAGCTGGGCACCCTCGACCCCGAGACCATCGTGACCCCGGGCATCTTCGTGCACCAGGTGGTGCGCATCGAACGCGTGGCCACCCAGGCCGGCGGTTTCAAGAAGGCAGCATGACCATGGCTTACACACGTCGCACCAAAGACCAACTCGCCGCTCGTGTCGCACAAGACATCTTCGACGGCGCCGTCGTCAACCTGGGCATCGGCCAGCCCACGCTGGTGGCCAACCACCTGCCCAAGGGCCGCGAAGTCATCCTGCAGAGCGAGAACGGCATCCTCGGCATGGGCCCCGCGCCCGAGGCCGGCGAAGAAGACTACGACCTCATCAACGCAGGCAAGCAACCCGTCACCTTGCTGCCGGGCGGCTCGTTCTTTCATCACGCAGACAGCTTCGCGATGATGCGCGGCGGCCACCTCGACATCTGCGTGCTCGGCGCGTTCCAGGTGTCGGCCACCGGCGACCTGGCCAACTGGCACACCGGCGAGAAAGACGCCATTCCCGCCGTGGGCGGTGCCATGGACCTGGCCATCGGCGCCAAGCAGACCTGGGTGATGATGGATCTGCTGACCAAGCAGGGCGCGAGCAAGCTGGTGAAAGAGTGCACGTATCCGCTCACCGGCATCGCCTGCGTCAAGCGCGTGTACGCCGACCTGGCCACGCTCGAATGCACGCCACAGGGCCTGAAGCTCGTCGACCTGGTCGACGGCCTGAGCCGCGAAGAGCTCGAGAAGCTGGTCGGCCTGCCAATTGCGCCCGCTGCACCTGCTGCCGCCGCCTGATTCATTCAAAACCTCCAAGAGACACACACACCATGACCAACCAAGCCTTCATCTGCGACGCCATTCGCACCCCCTTCGGCCGCTACGGCGGCTCGCTCAGCAGCGTGCGCACCGACGACCTGGGCGCGGTGCCACTGCGCGCGCTGATGGAACGCAACAAGAACGTCGACTGGCAAGCCGTGGGCGACGTGCTCTACGGCTGCGCCAACCAGGCCGGTGAAGACAACCGCAACGTGGCGCGCATGTCCGCGCTGCTGGCCGGCCTGCCGCTCGAAGTGGGCGGCGGCACCATCAACCGCCTGTGCGGCTCCGGCCTGGACGCGGTCGGCACTGCAGCCCGCGCCATTCGCGCCGGTGAAGCCGGCCTGATGATTGCCGGCGGTGTGGAAAGCATGAGCCGCGCGCCCTTCGTCATGCCCAAGGCAGAGAGCGCCTTCAGCCGCAACAACGCCGTGTACGACACCACCATCGGCTGGCGCTTCGTCAACAAGCTCATGAAGGCGCAGTACGGCGTCGACTCCATGCCCGAGACGGCCGAGAACGTGGCCACCGACTACAAGATCGAGCGCGAGGCGCAAGACCTGATGGCGCTCAACTCGCAACTGCGCGCCGTGGCCTCGCAGAAGTCGGGCTTCTTCGACGCTGAAATCGTGCCCGTGAGCGTGCCGCAAAAGAAGGGCGACGCCGTCATCGTCAACAAGGACGAGCATCCGCGTGACACCACGCTGGAGGCGCTGGCCAAGCTCAAGCCCATCGTGCGCCCCGACGGCACCGTCACGGCAGGCAACGCCAGCGGCGTGAACGACGGCGCCTGCGCGCTGCTGCTGGCCGACGAAGCCAGCGCCGCCAAGCACGGCCTCACCCCGCGCGCCCGCGTGGTCGGCATGGCCACCGCCGGCGTGGCACCGCGCGTGATGGGCATCGGCCCCGCACCCGCCACGCAGAAGGTGCTGGCGCTCACCGGCCTCACCATCGACCAGATGGACGTCATCGAACTCAACGAAGCCTTTGCCGCCCAAGGCCTGGCCGTGATGCGCCTGCTGGGCCTGAAGGACGACGACGCCCGCGTGAACATCAACGGCGGCGCCATTGCGCTGGGCCACCCGCTGGGTGCCAGCGGTGCGCGCCTGGCCACCACCGCGGTGAACCAGCTGCACAAGAGCGGCGGGCGCTACGCGCTGTGCACCATGTGCATTGGCGTGGGGCAGGGCATTGCGCTGATCCTGGAACGCGTCTGACACACGGCAGGTCATGACCTTCACCTCGCGCCGAGTCGTTGTTGCCTCTTCAACCACCCGGCGCGAGATGCTGCTGGGCCTGCTCTCCGCGGCAGCAGCCCTGCCAGCCTTCGCGCAGGGCCAGCAGCCACAAGCACCCAACGCGCCGGCTCACGACGCCGCCAAACCCATTCGCATCGTCGTGCCCTTCGCCCCCGGCGGCGGCAACGACGTGTTCGCGCGCCAGATGGCCAAGGGCCTGGGCGAGCTGCGCAGGCAGAGCATCGTCGTCGACAACAAACCCGGTGCCGGCGGCAACCTGGGCACCGGCGAAGTGGTGCGCAGCACGCCCGACGGCACCACCTTGCTGCTGGGCCACACCGGCACCGTGTCGATCAACCCCGCGCTCTACAAGGGCCTGAAGTTCGACCCCCGCAAAGACCTGGCACCGGTGGCCATGTTCGCGTCGTCCGCGCTGGTGCTGGTGGTGCCCGCCAGCTCGAAGATCCGCACCATCGCCGACCTGGTGAGCGAGGCCAAGGCGCGCCCTGGCGCCATCGACTACGCGTCCAGCGGAAGCGGTACCGGCGGCCACCTGAGCGGCGAGTTTTTCGCCGAGCGCACCGGCACCAGGCTGACCCACATTCCCTACAAGGGCACCAACCCCGCGTTGACCGACCTCGCGGGCGGACAGGTGCACATGATGTTCAGCGTGATTCCGCCGGCACTGGCTTTGGTGAAGGGCGGGCGGCTGCGCGCCATTGCCGTTACCAGCGCCAAGCGTTTGCCGTCGCTGCCCGATGTGCCGACGGTGATGGAGTCGGGCCTGGGTGCGCTGGCGGATTTCGAGAGCACGCTGACCTATGGAATTCTTGCGCCGCGAGGGATGCCGGCTGCGTTTGTGAACGAGCTGGCGGGGCAGATGTTGAAGGTGGCGGGGGAGAAGGAGTTTCAGTCGCGGCTGGATGTGGAAGGGGCTGTGCCGTTGCTGGGTGGGCCGGTTGAATACGCGGCGCTGATTGCTCGGGAGAGTGAGAAGTGGGCGGGGATTGTGAAGAGTTCGGGGGCGGTGGTGGAGTGATCCAACTACGGAATGGAAACAGCTGGGATAGCGGTTTCTATTGCCGTAGATTTCGCCTTTGAATTATCCCGGAGGCTCGATTTAACTATTAACTAGATGGCGGAGTGGATTTTTCTAAGCGATCGAAGATCAAATTCAGAATTTCGCCTGCCATCTCATTGCGCCAATTTTCGGAATTTCCAAATGAAATATTGCGCTGCGCAAATTAAAAGATATTCAGTATCTTATCTCGCGTCTTTTGCAAGGCCTCATCCGGGCCTCTTATCGCGGAATTCCTATGCGCTGTCCTGGCAGGTCGGTTGGCCAAGGGGCGGTGAATTGAAATTTAAAATTGCCTATTTTCTCTGAAGCTGTGATATTTATCGTCCCCGATAATTATGAAATCCTGCAACGGCATGTCATGAATCACCCCTAATTCATGCAATTTCGCCGCAGTCTTCAAATCACTCTCCGAAGGCTTGCAATTCCCCGACGGATGGTTGTGCACCACGATCAATAAACTGGCCCTCGCCAGAATTGCATTCCGATAAATCTCCACCGGCGCCAGCAAAGCCGCCGTTCCGGTCCCAATAGCCGCGACTTCATACGAAAGAATTTCCAACTGCGGATTCAAATGCAGCACGACCACCTTTTCCTTGGTCTCGTTCTGCATGTCCTTGAACAGCGCATAAACCAGCTCGGGGCTGTCCACGGGCTTGCTCAGCAAATCGTCGTCCACGCGCTTGCGGGTGAACGTCACCTTGAGTTCTTTGAGGTAGGCCATTTCTTCTTGCTCCCGTGGGGCTGAACGCCCGCATTAGCTGTCTGTCGGCGGGCTGATTGCCCAGTGGCTGGTGTGGCGGTGAATCGATCTGTCGAGCCGGAGATTGTCAGATCAATCCAAGCGGCGCTGCCTGTCGACGCGTTTGCTTTTGCCTGTTGCCGAATGTATCTTTCGCCCTCGGCGGGCGGAGGGCCTGCCGGCGAACAAGAAGCAAAAAACCGGGAGAAAGGCATGAGAAGCGCCGACGCCCGCCACACATCCAAAAATCCAGAAGAAGAGCCGTCCGTGAGACCAACTGCCCCCGTTTTCGTGCGCCTCTTATGCCACCTGACCCTGACCGCCGCAGCCCTCCTGCTCGCCGCCTGCGGCACCTCCCCCATCACCGCCGAGCAAACCCTCACAGGCCAGGAGGGCGCGGTCGTCGTCAAGCTCATCACCAACAGCCCCGGCGAAACCGACCCCGCTGAAACGCTTTCCGCCCTGCAGCTGGAGCGCGTGCTGGCCCCGGGCCAGACAGCGACCGGCCAGGACACCCTCACGCTGGTACGCACCCGCCAGGCCACCAACAGCACCGCCGTGTTCAGCGGCATGTTGCTGCCGGGCCGCTACGTCATCAAGGAGGCCAAGGGCGGGCAGGGCAACTGGCTGTACACCTTTCCCATCGACGCCAAGTTCGGCAGCTTCGACGTGGCCCGGGGGGAGGTCACGCTGCTGGGCACCTTGCTGATCCAGCCGACCGTGGGCAAGCGTTTTGTGGTGGCCTACGTGCCGCCTGAAGACGAATTGCAGAAGACTTTCGAATCGCTCTACCCGGCGCTTGCGACGCAAACGCGTGGCCGGCCGGTGCATGGCTTCATTCCCACGCCGGAGTTGCGAGGTCGCACGGCGCTGGTGGCCGACGCCAAGCGCAAGGCCGCGCTGTGGAACGGCCTCACGCAAACCGCCGATGGCGAGTTCATGGCCGGCGCCAAGCTCGGCAAGGTGCTGTGGCGGCCGGCCGGCCAGCCGCGCTGGCGCGAGTTGGACGCGGGCACCTGGCACGAAGTGCTGGGCGCGCGGCCGTACCGCGGCGGCATTCTGGCGTTTGGTGAAGAGGGCATGCTGCGTCTGTCGAACGACGAGGGCCGCAGTTGGCGCGGCCTCACGCCGCCGGACGAGGGCATGCTTTCTCTGGTGCAGCCGCTGCGCGACGGCCGGGTGGTGGCGCTGTCGCGCACCGATCGGCTCTGGTCGGCCTACGTCAGCGACGACGTCGTCAGCGGCCAGTGGCGCAAGCTCGGCGAGTTTGCCGACACGCGCTCGCTCAACCTGCCCATTCAGCGCGCGATGATGGTGAGCTTTCCCAACGCCGCCGGCGTGATGCTCGCGAACGGCGACCTGCACATGACCGACGGCAGCAAGATCGTGCGCACCAGCAACGGCAGCCCCACCTCCCAGGTCAGCGCCTTGCCCGACGGCGCGCTGGTGGCGCGCACCGTGGCCATCACCATGAGCACGGTCATCTCGAACGACGCGGGCACCACCTGGCGCGACATGAACGTCAGCCGCTTCGCTTTCGCGATGGCCTTCAAGGACTCGCAGACCGCCTATGCCGTGTCTGCCATCGCGCCCGGCCTGATGCCGGGGCCGATGGGCCTCATGACCACGCGCGACGGCGCCAGGACCTGGAAGCACACGGGCACGTCGCCCGGCCTCACAGGCCCCTATGCGGTGCGTCAGATGATGGTGGACCGCGCCGACGGTTCGCTGATTGCGCTGCTGCCAGACAACGCCATCGTGCGGTCGGTGGACGAAGGCCGAAGCTGGCGGCTGGTCAAGGACAACTGATCGGCCGCAACGCCGTCTTCTCTCGCGCACGATGAACCTCACCGCACTCGCCCGCAAAGCCGCAAAAGCTGTCAAAGGCCCAGCCAACCCAGCCTACGGCGGCGCCATGGAAGTCGAAGACATGCTCCGCTTCGCGCTCGTTCACGGCGCGGCCGGTGCCGACGAGATCGACCGGCTCTGCGCGCAGCACGGCTGGCTGCGCAACGGCTTGCTGCCAGACGGCACGCGGGTCGTGCCGTTCGCGTGCTGGGCGCAGGCCTGCGCGGCCTACGGGCGCGGCGGTGTCGCCGCGCTGCGCACGCTGCTGGCCGACCCCGACCTGGCCAGCTTCGCCATCGCTGTGCTGGAAGAGGTGAAGACGGTGCAGAGCGTGCAGGCGCTGCTCGGCTTCTGCGACGCTGCCACCTGGCAATCGCCCGACGCGACGCATGCCGAATGGAAGGCGCTGTCGGCGCTGAACCTGCTGCTGAGCCTTGATGACTGCGTGCAGGTCGACGCAGCCGTGATGGGCGATCTGCTGCGCGTCGTCGTCAAGGCCTTCGATGCCGCAGCCCAGCCCTTCCTGAAGCGCCTTTGCCTCTACGCTGCCCGCGGCGCGCCCACGGCGCAGACGCTGGCGTGGCTGCAGCAGCTCGATGTGCGCGAAGCTGAAGCCAAGGCTGAAGCCGAAGTCCAGGCCGCGCGTGCCGTTGCCATCAAGTCCATCAAGCGCCGGCTGTCGCCGACCTACAAGGCGCCCGACGCCAAGGCCAAGCGGCAGATTCAGCGTGCGCGCGCTGCCGACCTGTAGCCGACCTGCAGCCGACATGCAGCCGCACACAGCCAGCGGCTTGCCAACCACCCAAGCTCAAGGCAAATTCAGCCCCAGGGAGGGTGCCTTTTCATCGGGCACGAAGCAGCCATGTGGCCGTTCAGCAAAGAGAAGAAAGCAATGGAGCCGTGGGAGGAGAAGTTCGCCGCCCTGGCGCCGCTCGTGTTGGCTTCCGATCAGGTGATGGGCCCCCACCGCGTGCCGGTGTGCTTCGCCTACCGCGTGAAGCCGAACAACCCCTACGACTCGGGCTGGATCTTCTCCAGCGGCAATGAAAGCCAGCAGCAGCTGGACGACCATCCGCCCAGCGTCTGCCCCCTGAACGCGTTCCTGAAGATGGACCCGACGCTGAGCGAAATCACCGAGTCCGCTGTCGGCGCAGCCTGGGAGCGCAGCGGCCCCGGCGCGCCCTGGCAGGAGGTGCGCGGCTTCAAGCCGCCCCGCTGAAGAGCACCCGGCGGCGTTCGTTTTTTCAGATCAGCGTCGCGCTCACGCCGCGCGCCACGACCGGTGCAATGCCGGCGTAGAAAAACGGCAGGCTGTCTTCCGGCCCGTTCACCGCGCGCCCGCGCACCTTGGCCATGGCACACACGCCGACCTGCGCGTCGCCCTGGCCGATGACCAGCACGAAGGGGTTGTCTTCGTCGCCGCGCAGGTAGCGCCCGCCAAACTCGCGGCGCGCCACTTCGAACACGTAGGCCGACGTCAGAAAGTGAAGGTCGTCCGGCAGCGGCGCCTGCTGCTTGAAGAAGTCGTCGAGCACGTGGTCGACCAATGCCAGAGACGCTTCGCTGTAGTCGAGCTGCTTGCCGTCGATGGGCGCGCCGGGCTGCGAGAAGGCGTGAATGAAGTCTTCGGCCTGCGAGGCCATGCCGGCTTCCAGCGAGTCCGGCATGGCGGGCTTTTTCTTCTTCAAGAAATCGAACATTCCCATGGTGTGCATTTCCTTCTCGGGTTCTTTGACGGGGCGTGAATGAACAGGCGCAAGCGGCACGCGCGGCGCGCACGTTCCCGCAAAAGGCTACCGCACCGCGCCACCCGCGTTATCAGAAAACCGCCCGTGCTGCAGCGCGTGCGCAAGAGCCCGGTTCGCACCACGGGGGCGTCACGGATCTGCCTTTTGCGCTGACTAGTCTTGCTCAGGGTTTTCCCGCATCCCCGGGTCGACTCCCTCCAAACAGACAGACAACCCATAGAAAAGACGAACCATGAAGACCACCCAACTCGCCCTCGCCGCCGCCTTCGCCCTGCTGGCCGTCGCTTCCGTCACCTCGGCCAACGCGCAGCAACGCACCCGCGAAGCCGTCGAAGCCGAAGCCATTGCCGCCGCGCACGCGCCCAACCAGAACGTGACGCGCGGCTCGCGCGGTGCGGACCCGTTCACGTCCACGGCCGATGCCGAGGCCGTGTACAAGCAGGCCGTCGACACGGCCCACGCGCCCAACCAGAACGTGACCCGCGGCTCGCGCGGCCCGGACCCGTTCGTCTCCAGCCGCGACCCGGCCCAGGTCTACAACGAAGCCATGGCCACCGCCGCCGCCCCCGACCAGAACGTGACCGGCGGCTCGCGCGTGAACAGCAAGGTGATCTCGACGATGCAGAACCCGGTGCTGCAGTCGGCCCAGAGCAAGTAAGCAAGCAGACCGGCGCGACCCCACGGCCAAGTGCCGTGGCGCGAACGGTGAAGTCATGAAGGCAAGGGCGTGTGTCGCGCCGGCTCAGCCGCCGACGGCCCACCCCGTCGAAAGATCAGGCGTAAGACCTGGCCGAGCGCAACTGCAGCGATGCCAGCATGCGCGCCTCTTCCGCGTCGCGCAGGCTCTTGGCGGCGCGGCTGGCTGCGTAGGACACGTAGAGCGTCTCTATCGCCTTGCCCCAGCACTGCAGCGTTTGATAGGCGCTGTCCGCGCTCCCGGGCACCGCGGGCACGGCGTACCCGGCCTTGCGGAGGATGTTGGCTTTGTGTTCGGTGCTGAGCATGCGGTGGGCCCCTGTCGATGTTGCAAGGACCATAGCGGTGCCGCCAAACACACGCTATTGGCTACATGACGTATCTGGATGTAGGCGAAAGCCGATGCGGTGGCACGTTTGCGGCTTCTTGCGGCTTCTTGCGGCTTCGCACCAAGCCAAAAGACATAAGCCTCAGGCGCAGGCCGCGCCGCCCGCTTGCCACACCAGCGTGGCGGCGGTCAGGTCTTCGAGCGCGCTGCCGACGGCCTTGAACACGGTGCGCTCGGCGTCGCTGGCGCGGCCTTGCAGTCCTGGCAGTCCCTCCAGTCCTTGCCCTCCTTCGGTCCTGCCGCACAGGCTGGCCAGCGTGCCCTGCACGTCCTGTGCGCGCAGCGTGCCGGCGGCAATGGCGTCGAGCAGGTCGCCGGCTTTTTGCAGCGCCTCGTCGGTGTCGATGAAGGTGCGCGCGCCCGCAAAGCACTGCGCATCGGCCTCGCGCATGGCGGGCGTGAAGCTGCCGATCAGGTCCAGGTGCGAGCCCGGCGCCAGCCATTCGCCGCGCACCAGCGGCGCGGTGGCCAGCGTGGCGCAGCTCACGATGTCGGCCTGGTGCACTGCGCTTGCCAGGTCGGTGACGGCCCGCGCGTGCCAGCCCTCGGCGCGCCATTGCGCGGCCAATGCCTCGGCGCCTTCGGGGCGGTGGTTCCACACGCACACCTCGCCGATGGGCCGCACGCTCGCATGCGCGGCCGGCAGCATGCGCGCGATGCGCCCGGTGCCCAGCACCAGCAGCCGGCGTGCGTCGGTGCGCGCAAGAAACGACGCGCCCAGCGCCGACGCGGCGGCCGTGCGGCGCGCGGTGATCTCGTTGCCGTCCATCATGGCCAGCGGCACGCCGGTGTGCGCGTCGTACAGCACATAGGTCGCGTGCAGGCCGGGCAGGCCGCGCGCGCTGTTGCCAGGGAAGATGTTGATGGTCTTGATGCCCAGGAAGCCCGCGTCGCTCCACGCCGGCATGATGAGCACGGTGCCTTTGGGGGTGCGGGTGCTGCCGTCTTGCGCGGCAGTCTCGATGCCATGCACATGGCGCGGCGGCACCTGCGCCCCGGCTGCGAATGCCGCGCGCAGCGCCGGCACCAGCCGCTCGAAAGACAGCGGTGCGGCGGTGGCGGCGGCGTCGAAGTGCTTCATCGTGCTCATTGCTGCAGCGGGCTCAGTGCGGATTCGAAGAACGCCGTCAGCGCCTTGCGGTACGCGGGGCCGTAGCGCGGCGCGGTCATCGGCTCCAGGTGGCCGGCGCCCGGCACCTCGATCAGCCGCTTGGGCTCGCCCGCGTCGGCCAGCAGGCGGCGCGAATGCGCGAGCGGTATCACCTGGTCGGCCGTGCCGTGAATGAACAGCAGCGGAATGGGCGACACGGCCGCCACATAGTTGGCCGCCGCATAGGTGTCGCTGACGAACAGGCCGGCGCCCTTGAACTTGTCGTTGGCGATCGAGGAATACGAATAGAAGGTCGACTCGATGGCCGCCGCCTTCACGCCCGCCCGGTTGCCCGCGCCCACCACCGCAATGGCGTTGGTGCCGCCCAGGCTCTGGCCGAACAGGAACAGGCGCTGCGGGTCGACGTCGGCGCGCGTGCGCACGTAGTTCAGCGCGGCGTTGGCGTCCTCGAACACGCCCTTGGGCTCCGGCTTGCCTTCGGACTGGCCGTAGCCGCGGTAGTCGAACACCAGCACGTTGTAGTCCTGCTTGGGCAGCCAGGCCACAAAGCGCCAGTGCGTGCTCATGTTCTGCGCGTTGCCATGAAAGTGCACCACCGTGCCCTTGGCCTCCTTCGGGTTGCCGCGGTTTTCCGCAGGCAGGAACCAGCCGCTGAGCCGGGTGCCGTCGGCGCTGGTGAACTGCACGCTCTCGTAGCGCACGCCGAGCGAGTCGGGCGTTTCGTAGCGCACGCTGTCGGGGTAATAGAACATCGACTGCACGCAGCCGCCGAGCAGAAGCGAAAGCAGCGGCAAGGCGCACAGCGCGACCTTGCGGAACCAGCCTGCGGGGCATGCGCTCATGGCTGGGTGCCCTGCGTGCCTTGTGCGCCCGCGCGGTTCTCCGCGAGCATGTTGCAGAACAGCGCGCCTTGCTCGATGGCGTCGTCCAGCGCCACGTGCGTGTGCGGCAGCTTGTCGAACCAGCGGCGCGGCATGGCGCGCTTGGTGCTGTCGCGGTAGTCGAGCCGCAGCATGGCCATGGCGAAAGACTTCATGTCCAGCGCCGAATGGCTGAACGGGCTCTCGCCTGCAAAGCGCATCAGGTACCAGTAGATGTAGAGAAAGTCGAAGCCCGCCGGGTACGCCACGAACACCGGCCGCGCGGGCAGGGCCTTGAGCCAGGCCACGTAGTTCTTCATGGCGTGCGCGGGGTCTTGCAGGTCGGTGCGGCAGGCGGCCCAGGCCTCTGGCTGGGTCTTCCACCAGGCGGCCGTCTTGGGGTCGGCCTCGGCGCCGGGCAGCGTGTGCAGGTTGGCGCTGAAGGTGCAGAGCAGTTGCTTGTCGGCGGTGTACGCGGCCGAGCCAAAGCTGAGCATCGAATGCGGGCCGGGAATGGGGCCGTCGGATTCGACGTCGGTGCTGATGTAGATCTCTGGCATGGGGTCAGTCGATTCCAAGAATGGAAGGCACCGAGCGCTGCAGCTCTTCCACCAGCGCCGGGTCCATGTATTTGTATTCGTCGGGTATGTCGAGCACGTGCACCGGCTTGCCTTCGAGCATGCGCGTGAACTCCGCCACCAGCCGCGACTTGTGCTTTTCTTCCATCACGAGAATCACGTCGGCCCATTCGATGTCGTCGACGGACACCCGGTGCCGCGCGTTCGGGCTGGTGCCGGCGGAGCGCGCGGACACCAGGGGATGCCGGCGCCAGAGTTGCTCGGCGGTGGGGCTGCGCCACTGGTTGCGGCTGCAGATGAAGAGCACGTTGTGCATGGGTCAGCGGGTGGCGGTGGGCAGCGTGAAGACATGCATGTCTTGCCAACGGCCGCTTGTGTTTTCGATCAATGTGACTTGGGTGCAGGTCGCATGCACGGGGCCCGATGTGCCAAGGTGCGCTTGCAACGCTGCGGCCGCTTCTTCCGCATGGCGCGCATCGCCATGGGCCACGGACAGGTGTGGAACGATGCCTTCGTGCGCGCCGCCGTAGGGCAGAAAACCGGGGAAGGCATCGACCAGCGCGAGCGTCATCGCGATGAACGGCGCGGCGGGCTCCGGTGCGAGGTACGCGGTCTCCGGAAAGCGTCCGACCCGGCCCAGAGAAAACGCAAATGAAGCGGTTCGCGCGAGCGCTAGTTGTGCACGCGCCAGCACGTCAGGCGTGACATGCGCCGGGTCCATGAACGGCACCAGCACCGTGATGTGCGCCGGCACGCCCAGCGCCACGGTGGCGTCGAAGCGGCGGCGCAGGTCACCGGCCAGCGCCTCGGCGGCGGGCACTTTCACGACGAATGCGGAGATGGCCATCGGGGCGGAGGATAGCGCGGCAACGCAGTTGTCGGGCTACTGTGCGCGGATCGCTTTCGCGTCCTTCGCCGCGATCCAGCCGCGCACCACGCGGCCTTGCCCGTTGACGAACTCGACTTCGAGCAAGTCGGCCTTCTCGGACACCACGCCCAGCACATCGCCACGAACGACGTAGGCGCGGCCCGCGTCGGTGGGCGTCTTGCGCAGCGGCGTCTTGTCGACCGCCACGTTGACCAGCCCGGTCCACGCGCCCTTGTGCGTGAGGTCGAGCGCCAGGCCGGTGTCGATCAACGGCGGCAGCACATTGCCGCAGCCCGGCAACTGCTGCCCGCCCGGCAGCGTCAGGGTGACGCCTTCCTTGCCGGCGGACAGCCGCCCCTCGATGGATGGCGCCGCACCTTCGCCGACCGTGCGGACCACCACCGCGCCTTGCGGGCCGGAGCGGCCCGCGATCTGAAAGGTGCAACTGCCTTGCTGCGCAAAGCTGCCGCTCACAGCGCCGCCGCCATCGACTGCCAGCATCAGGCCTTCGTACAGGCCCGGGCGCAGCACGGCCGCCTGCGCGCCCGTGGCCCACAGCATCGCCATGCCTGCGAACCCCAGGGCGCTTGTCATTCCACGCATGTTCTTCATCGGTTCAACCTCCCCATGTGTCTCTTGGTTTGCGGACCGTCGAATCTATCAGTGGCCCAGCTGGTTCCACTCGAGCCCATGCTTCACCAGGTACTTGCGCAGACGGTCGGCATCGTTCACCACGCTGCGTTGCGCGCGCGAGGCCTGAAACAACTGGCGGCCCGCGTCCGACAGGCTGCGCGACTGCCGGCACACGCGCACCACGGCCTCCAGCTGCAAGCGGTCGAACAGGTCGAGCGCTGCGGCGCGCTCGTCGCCCAGCAGCGCATCGAGGTCGACGTCGTCGTCTTGCGATGCACTCGGCCCTTCGCGCTTCCACAGCCAGCGCAGCCGCGCAATCTCCGCCTCCACCAGCGCCACCGGAATGCGCCCGCCGTCGGCCAGCGTGGCCAGCCGCGTCACGCTGGCCGACAGGTCGCGGAAGTTGCCACTCCACAACGCCTCGCCGCTCTGCGCAAAGCGCAGGTACGCCGCGCGCGCCTCGGCGTTGAAGCGCACCACGCGGTGGTTTTCGCTGGCGTGCAGGGCCAGCAGGTGGTCGATGTTGGGCTCGATGTCTTCGGGCCGCTGCGCCAGGCCGGGCAGGTCGTAGGTCCAGAGGTTGATGCGCGCGAACAGGTCTTCGCGAAAGCGCCCCTGCGCCACGTCGCTGCGAAGGTCGCGGTTGGTGCCAGCCATCAACTGAAAGTCGCTCTCCACCTCCTTGTCGGCGCCCACCGGAAAGAAGCGCTTTTCTTCGATGGCCTTCAGCAGCATGGCCTGCTCGTCGAGGCCGAGCTCGCCGATTTCGTCGAGAAACAGCGCGCCCTGGTGGGCTGTGCGCAGCAGCCCCGCGCGCTCGCCCGCGGCACCCGTGAACGCGCCCTTCTTGTGGCCGAACAGCGTGGAGGCCGCGCCGTCGCCGCGCAGCGTGGCGCAGTTCACTTCCACGAAGGGCCCGCTCATCTGGTGGCGCGCCTGCTTCAGCTCGAACATGCGCCGCGCCAGAAACGACTTGCCCGCGCCGGTAGGCCCCACCAGCAGGATGGGCGCGCGCGAGCGCACGGCCACCCGCTCGATCTCGTCGATCAGCGCATTGAAGCGCGCGTTGCGTGTGGCAATACCGCTCTTCAAGAAGGCCACGGCGTCGCGCTGCTCCGCGTCGAAGCGCCGCGCAATCACGTCGTAGCGCGACAGGTCGAGGTCGATCAGCGTGCACTTGCCGGCCTCGCCTTCGCGCTGCCGCTTGGGCGGCGAGGTCTGCGCCAGCACGCCGGGCACCACGCGCGACTCCGACAGCAGGAACATGCAGATCTGCGCCACGTGCGTGCCGGTGGTGATGTGCGTCCAGTACTGCTCGCGCTCGGTGTCGAAGGGGTAGGTGCGCGCCCAGTCGTACAGGCGCGTGTAGACCTCGCCGAAGTCCCAGGGGTCGGCCAGGTCGAAGGGCACGAGGTTGACGGTGGTCTCGGGCGACACGGTTTCGATGTCGGCCTTCACCACCTCGGCCAGCGCCTTGTGGCGCAGCGTGTAGAGCAGCTCCATGCGAGAGACGACCATGTCTTCGTGCTGCGCGAGCGAGACGGTGGGGCGCCACTTGTTCCAGCGGCCCGCGCCCTGGCCGGCGTCGAGCTGGGTCCCCAGGAAGCCGATGACGACGGTGGATTTCTTCATTAGTTGGATAAAAAGCTAGCTGAAATTATAAGAAATTCAGATAAATCGCTTCAAAGGACGTAGTGCTTCAAAGCGGGTTTTTCTAAAAAACGCAATCAAATCAACGACTTGAAAGACTTCGGCGTCAGCTTGGCTTTGGCTGGCACACCCGTTGCAATAAGAAAGACAACCCAAGACAACAAGTCGAACAAAACGAACCGAACCAAGGAGAAGTCACATGGCCAACCTTCAACTCTTCCAGACGCAGCGCGGCGCCATGCAGCCCGCTGCCGACATGCGCAACGAAGCCGGCGGCGCCGCCTATGCGCTGTCGCCCAAGCACCAGCTGGCGCAGCTCGCGGCCACCGGTTGCCTGAACAACACCTTCTATGCACAGGCCAAGGATCAGCTCGACGCCGTGCTGGCCCTGGCCCGCCAAGTCGATCCGGTGTTCGTGGCCAAGACGGCCGTGTACGCCCGCCGCGCCAGCCACATGAAGGACATGCCGGCGCTGCTGGCCGCCACGCTGGCGGTGCGCGACGTGGCGCTGCTCGCCAAGGTGTTCCCCCGTGTGGTGGACAACGGCAAGATGCTGCGCAACTTCGTGCAGATGCTGCGTTCCGGCGCGGCGGGCCGCAAGTCGCTGGGCACGCGCCCGAAGAAGCTGGTGCAGCAATGGCTGCTCGAAGCGACCGAAGCGCAACTGCTGAACGCCGCCGTGGGCAACACGCCGTCGCTGGCCGACGTGGTGAAGATGGTTCACCCCAAGCCCGCCGAAGCCTGGCGCGCCGCATGGTTCGCATGGCTGATCGATCGTCCGTATGCGCTGGAGGCGCTGCCTCCGCTCACGCAGGCCTTCGAACGCTTCAAGCGTGACCGTTCGCTCGAGGTGCCCGACGTGCCGTTCCAGATGCTGACCGCGCTGGAACTGGACACGCAGGCCTGGGCGCGCATGGCGCAGCGCGGGTCGTGGCAGATGGTGCGTCAGAACCTGAACACCTTTGCACGCCACGGCGTGTTCAGCGTGCCGGGCCTGGCTCAGGAAGTGGCCGCCAAGCTGCGTGACCCGCAGGCGGTGGCCAAGGCCCGCGTGCTGCCGTACCAGCTGATGGCCGCCTTCACCGCCACCGGCGCCGACGTGCCGCACGAGGTGAAAGAGGCGCTGCAGGACGCGATGGAACTCGCGCTGGCCAATGTGCCGCAGTTCGAGGGCCGCGTGGTGGTGTGCCCCGACGTGTCGGGCTCGATGAGCTCACCCGTCACGGGCCACCGCGGTTCTGCAACGTCGGCGGTGCGCTGCATCGACGTGGCCGCGCTGGTCGCCGCCGCCGTGCTGCGCCGCAATGCCGATGCGCGTGTGCTGCCCTTCGAAACGAAGGTGGTGTCGCTGAAGCTGAATCCGCGTGATTCGGTGATGACCAACGCGGCCAGGCTGGCGGCGGTGGGCGGTGGCGGCACCGCATGCAGTGCCCCGCTGGCGCTGCTGAACAAGGAGAAGGCGCAGGCGGACCTGGTGGTGCTGGTGTCGGACAACGAGTCGTGGGCCGATACGGCACGTGGCCGCGGCACCGCGACGATGAAGGAGTGGGCGGTGTTCAAGCAGCGCAACCCGAAGGCGCGCATGGTGTGCATCGACATCCAGCCGTATGCGACCACCCAGGCGCAGGAGCGTGACGATGTGCTGAACATCGGCGGCTTCAGCGACGAGGTGTTCAAGCTGCTGGCGGTGTATGCCGCGGGTGGCCTGGGCGCCGAGCACTGGGTGGGGGTGATCGAAGAGACTTCGATCTGAAGGAGAAGAGAGAGGGTGCCGTGGGCTCTGTCCCGCGGCGCCTGATCCGAATGAATTGAACGTCGTCGTTCGGCGAATGCAGGCATGACTACATCACCCATCGAAGTCATGCCGACCGTTTGTCGTCGAACGGGGGTGAAGGTTTTTGTGCGAATGCAGGCAGGACTACATATGGTGTGGCCAGGGTTCGAATCCCGGCGCCGGTTCACCGGCGTGGTCTACGTCTTGCCACTCTAGTCGCACTGTTTTTTGCAGCGAATGCTGACGGAACTACAGACTATCAATCTCGTGGTCGCGGGTTCGAATCCCGCCGGTCGAAAGACCGTAGCTCAGTGGTAGAGCACGACGTTTCGTCGATTCTTGTCGCTGCTTTTTTGGTTAGAGGTGAATGCTGGCAGGTCTACAGGTAGAGCAACATGGTCTTGGCCATGAAGGTCCCGGGTCCGAATCCCGGTCTGTTTCGGCAGATAGCTCAGTCATCGATTTGTCGTTACTCGTCACCTCATTTTTGTTTGCAGGCCTGCATGCCGGTCGCCGTACCGATGCGGGTTCATCGTGAAGAACAGTCAGACGGAGAGAGAAAAGAAAATGGAACAGAACTACAAAGTGCACCAGGTCGCCAACGGCGTCCCCGTGAAGATGTGGACGAACGGCGTGCCCGTGGAAGACGAAGCGCAGAAGCAACTGGAAAACGCCGCGCGCCTGCCCATCGTGTTCAAGCACATCGCGGCCATGCCCGACGTGCACTACGGCATCGGCGCGACCGTGGGCTCGGTGATTCCGACCTTCAAGGCCATCATCCCCGCCGCGGTGGGCGTGGACATCGGCTGCGGAATGATGGCGTGCAAGACCACGCTCAACGCCCGCGACCTGCCCGACAACCTGGGCCCGCTGCGTTCGGCGATCGAGAAGGCCGTGCCGCACGGAAGCAACCCCAAGCGCATGGGCCGCGACAAGGGCTCGTGGGAAACGCCGCCCGACGAAACCGATGCGGCGTGGGCCAAGCTGGTGGAGGAGTTCGATCTGATCTGCGAGGACTACCCGCGCATCAGGAACACCAACAACCACAAGCACCTGGGAACGCTGGGTACCGGCAACCACTTCATCGAGGTGTGCCTGGACGAAGCGGGTGCCGTGTGGTTCATGCTGCACTCGGGTTCGCGCGGCGTGGGCAACGCCATTGGCACCCACTTCATCGAACTCGCGAAGAAGGACGCCGAGCTGCACCAGCGCAACCTGCCCGACCAGGACCTGGCGTACTTCGAGGAAGGCGCCCAGTACTTCGGTGACTACGTGCGCGCGGTGGGCTGGGCGCAGAAGTTTGCGCGGGCCAACCGCGAAGTGATGATGCAGCGCGTGGTCGCGGCGGTGCGCAAGGTGATCACCAAGCCCTTCGAGGCGCACGTGGAAGCGGTGAACTGCCACCACAACTACGTGAGCCGCGAGACGCACTTCGGTGAAGACGTGTTCGTCACCCGCAAGGGCGCGGTGAGCGCCAAGGCCGGTGAGCTGGGGATCATTCCCGGCAGCATGGGCGCGAAGAGCTTCATCGTGCGCGGAAAGGGCAACCCCGAAAGCTTCATGAGCTGCAGCCACGGCGCCGGTCGAAAGATGAGCCGTACCAAGGCCAAGAAGCTCTTCACCATCGCCGACCAGATCGCCGCGACCGAAGGCGTCGAATGCCGAAAGGACGCCGACGTGATCGACGAGATTCCGATGGCCTACAAGGACATCGACGCGGTGATGGAGGCGCAGAAGGACCTGGTGGAGGTGGTGTACGTGCTCAAGCAGGTCGTTTGTGTGAAGGGGTGACTATGGGTGGCTTCGACGTTTGCCTGCTTGCGAACAGCAATTTCGCGCGGCAGGTGTTGGGTTGCATCGTTCAGCTTGCTGCGGGCGAAGGTATCGTGACAGTGGAAGAGCTATAGAGGGATTGCGGCACACCGGCCGGCCTTCGTAGCGACGTATTGCGAAGGTTCGAGAAAATGAAAAGCAACAAGCAACGCCGCGCCGAGATCAAGGCGCGACGCGTCGACCGCGCAGCCACGCTGGCTGCGCGGTGCCGTGCGCAAGGTGCGCTGAAGCCCTGGTCGCAAGCACACGCGTCCGACGCATCGCACGAGGTGCCTGCGGACCGTTCGGTGCTGCAGCGGTACAACAACACCTATGGGCCGCTGCCCGCCTCCTACATTGCGCGGCCTTTCACTTGTCGCGATTGCGGGGCGCAAGCGGTGTGGACGGCCCGGCAGCAGAAGTGGTGGTACGAGGTGGTGCACGGCCACATCGACAGCTGTGCGGTGCGTTGCCTTGCGTGCCGGCGCGCGCGCCGCCAACGTCTGCAAGACGTCGGCCCCGGCGCCAACCTGCTGCGTGAACAGAGCGAGCGTCTTCGCGCGTTGGCCGAGACCCAGCCGACCGCGCTGCGGGTGGCCGAAGTCCATGCGGCGCTGCAAAGCAAATGGTGGAGCCTGCGTGTGGTGGCGATCCAGACGCTGGGCCGCTGGGGCGGCGAAGCGAACCTTGAAACGCTCCATGCGCTGATGGCGGACCGCCCCGAAGGCGGTCGCCGATACTTTGGTTGGGAGCGCGTCGCAGCCGACGCCGCAAGAAGCGCACTGATGCGCCGGGAGTGATCGACATGATGATGAAACTGACTTTTCTGGGCACCTCTTCCGGTACCCCCACGCGCCACCGCAACGTCTCCGGCATGGCCGTGCAGACCGTGCTGAACGCCGACTGGTTTTTGGTCGACTGCGGCGAAGGCACGCAGCACCGCTTGCTGCAAACGCCGCTGTCGCTGCATGACATGGCCGCCGTGTGCATCACGCATGTGCACGGCGACCACTGCTACGGCCTGCCGGGCCTGCTCGCGAGCGCGGGCATGGGCAAGCGCACCAAGCCGCTCAAGCTCATCGCACCGCTGCCGGTGTGGGAGTGGTTCGAAGCCACGCGCCGCCTGACCGACCTGCATCTGCCGTACGAGGTGACGCATGTGGACGTCGAAGGCCAGGCGCTGGTGTACGAGGCGCCCGGTGTTCGCATCGAGCGCCATGTGCTGCGGCACCGCGTGCCCAGCCATGCCTACCGCGTGCAGGTGCAGACGCGCCGCGCGCGGCTGAAGGCCGATGCGCTCAAGGCCACCGGCCTGCCACCCGGCCCCGCATGGCGTGCATTGCAGACCGGGGAAGACGTGCCCTTCAACGGCACGCTGCTGCGCAGTGCCGACTTTGCGGAAACGCAGATCGACACCGCGGCCGCCGTGCTGGGCGGCGACAACGCCGAGCCCGCGCTGCTGCACGAGGCCTGCCAGGGCGCGCAACTGCTGGTGCATGAGGCGACCTACACGCAGGAGGTGCTCGACAAGGTCGGCCCCGGGCCGATGCACAGCTCCGCGCGCCTGCTGGCCGAGTTTGCGCAAGCCGCCGAAGTGCCCAACCTGGTGCTCACGCATTTCAGCGCGCGCCACCAGAACGACGAGGGCATGGCGGCGCTGATGGCCGAAACACAGGCGCACTACCGCGGCCATGCGTTCCTGGCGAACGACCTGGACGTCCATGAACTCGACAGTGCCGGCAAGGTGAGCGTCACCCGCGCCTGACCGGCAACACAGAAAAAGATCGAAGAAGAGAAGAACCGATGAGCACCCAGGAACTCCTGCGCTCCGCCCACCCGATCGAGCCCGCCGTGCGCGCGCAGATCATGCAGGCGCTGCGCGACATCGAAGCGGCGCACGACGTCACCGTGCTGTTCGCCTGCGAATCCGGCAGCCGCGGCTGGGGCTTTGCCTCGCCCGACAGCGACTACGACGTGCGCTTCATCTACGTCAACCGCCTGCCGTGGTACCTCACGGTGCAGCCGCGCCGCGACGTCATCGAGGTGCCGATCAGCGGCGACCTCGACATCAACGGCTGGGACCTGCGCAAGGCGCTGGGCCTGATGCGCGAATCGAACCCGACGCTGCTCGAATGGCTGCGCTCACCCATCGTGTACCGCGACGACGCGCAGGCCATGCCGCGCTTTCGTGCGTTGTCGGAGGCGGTGTTTTCCAACGCGCGCGGCTGGCATCACTACACCTCGATGGCCAGGAAGAACTTTCGCGAGCACCTGCAGGCCGACGAGGTGCGCTACAAAAAATACCTCTACGTGCTGCGCCCGCTGCTGGCCGCGCGCTGGATCCGCGCGCAGCCCGGCGTGCCGCCGATGCGCTTTGCCGACCTGGCGCAAGGCACGCTCGACGCGGTGCGCGACGCCGCGCTGGTGGCTGAAATCAACGCGCTGCTCGAGGTGAAGATGCGCGCCGGCGAAGCCGCGACCAGCCCGCGCTGGCCCGGCATCCACGCGTTCATCGAGTCCGAGCTGGCGGCCCATGCGGCAGAGCCCGTGACGCCGCTGCCGTCGTCCGATGGCGCGGGGCTGGATGCGTTTCTGTGCGAGACGGTGCTGCGCTTCGAGCACCACAAGACACAGGAGGCCGCGCATGGTTGAGCTCGACGGCTCGCAAGGCGAGGGCGGCGGCCAGATCCTGCGTACCAGCCTCGCGCTGTCGGTGGTCACGGGCCGCCCGATGGCCATCGAGAAGATTCGCGCGGGCCGCGCCAAGCCGGGTCTCATGCGCCAGCACCTGGCGTGCGTGAACGCCGCCGCGCAAATCAGCGGCGCGCAGGCCGATGGCGCGGAGCTTGGATCGCAGTCGCTGCGCTTCGTGCCCGGCCCGGTGCGCGCGGGCGACTACCGCTTTGCGATCTCCGGCGCGGGCAGCTGCATGCTGGTGCTGCAGACGGTGCTGCCGCCGCTGCTGCTGGCCGGTGCCGCCAGCCATGTGCACCTGAGCGGCGGCACGCACAACCCGATGGCGCCGCCGTTTCATTTTCTGGAGCGTGCCTTTGCGCCGCTGGTGCGCCGCCTGGGCGCGGACCTGCAACTGACGCTGCGCCGCTGCGGCTTCTACCCGGCCGGCGGCGGCGAGGTCGACGCGGTCATCGTGCCCGCGGCAGGCGCGCTGCAGCCCTTCGACCTGATGGCGCGCGGCGCGGCGCGGGCGGGCTATGCCGAATGCCTGGCGCCCGGCCTGCCACGCCATGTGCCGACGCGTGAGCTCGACACGCTGGGCAGCGCGATGGGCTGGTCGGGCGAGCAACTGCGCCATGGTGTCGTGCGGCAGAACGAAGGGCCGGGCAACGCGTTGCTGGCCACGCTGCCTTGCGAGCACGTCACCGAGGTGTTCACGGCCTTCGGCGAGAAGTCGCTCAGCGCCGAGCAGGTGGCGCACGGTCTGGTGAAGGAACTGCGCGCGTTCCAGAGGAGCGAGGCTGCGGTCGGCCCGCACCTGGCCGACCAGCTGGCGCTGCTGCTTGCGCTGGCCGCATGGCAGGGCCAGCAGGCCTGCGCCTTCACCTGCAGCGAGGTGACGGAACACACGCGCACCAACTGCGCGGTGATCGAGCGCTTTCTGCCGGTGCGGTTCGAGATCGCGGAGAGCCGTTCGGCCTGCACGGTGCGCGTGGCACCGGGTTGACGGTTTCGCCGGCTGGCGTAAACCCTTTTGCGTTCCTGCCTTGCGCAGGCCGCTCAGCCTTGACCGCGCGGCTCTTACAGGCCGGCCTGGCGCGTGAACGACACGCTGGGCTTGCTGTAGGCCGAGGGCACCTGGTCGCGGTAGAAGGCGCGGCGGTCCAGGCTTTGCAGCGGGTTGTGCGCGGCGGCCACGGCCTGTTCGCGCACCGTGCCGCGGTCCAGCGTGGAGTTGAAGGCCACGGTGCCTTCGGCGTTGCTGTCCGAATAGACGTTGCCGCTGCGCGCGGCGGCCACGGCTTCGGCCTGCACGCTGCTGCGGCTGGCGGCCGACGTGACGGCGTGCACGCCTTCGTAGCTTTCGGCATGCGCCGCGGCGGTGCCCAGCAGGGCGAAGGCGGCGGCAGCGGCAGCGGCGATGAGTTGCTTGGTGTTCATGATCTGTGTCCCTTGAATGACGGTGTGGTCGGCGGACATTCGTCGTTGCCACGGCATGCAGTGTGAAACCGCACCGTGGTCGGCGCTGTGCGTTTGCGCACCGTTTTCAGCGATTCAGCGGGGCTTGCGCAGGCGATGCGGCATGCGCCACGTAGAGCACCGGCAGGGGTTCGGAACGCCCGCGCACGCTCAGCGTTTCCGGCGTGCCCATGGCCTCGGCCACGCCGGCCTGCTCGGCCGCGAACAGCGACACCACCAGGCGCGACGCGGCGGTCTTCGAGTGGTCCTGCAGCCGGCTCGCGGTGTTCACCACCTCGCCGATGGCGGTGAAGGTGGTGGTCTCCAGGTAGCCCACCTCGCCCACCGCCGCGCGGCCCGCGTGCAGGCCCATGCCGAACTCCAGCCGCTGGCCGAACTGCGCCTCGAAGCCTTCGCTCCATGCGTCCATGCGCTGGCCGACGAGCTCGGTCGCGCGCAAGGCCTGCCTGCATGCCGTGGGCAGGTCGCAGTCGAGCCCGAAGATGGCCATCACGCTGTCGCCGATGAACTGGTTGGGCACGCCGCCGCTTTCGCGCACGGCCGCGCCCACGGTCGCGAAATAGCGGTCGAGCACATAGGCCAGGTCGAAGGGCCACTGCCGCTCCGACAGGCCCGACCAGCGCCGCAGGTCGACGAACAGCACGGCCACGTCGCGCTCGCGCCCGAAGCTGCCGACCGGCGCGGGCCGGCCCTGGTCGGGCCGCGGCGTGAACAGCGGCGTGACCTCGATGTCGCCGCGCGGGCGCAGCTGGCAGGCCAGGCGCACGTCGGCCGGCGCGCGCACGCGCTCCAGCGTGCGCTGCTCGTCGCGGCCCGGCTCGCCGATGTGTTCGGCGGGGCCCGCCACGCGCACGCGGCAGGTCGAGCAGCGCGCCCGGCCGCCGCAGATCGACACATGGTCGATGCCGTGCGAGCGGCTGGCCTCCAGCACGCTCCAGCCGCGCGGCACCTGCACCGTGCGGCCCGGGTAGCGCAGCGTGACCGACGGCTGGCGCGACCAGCGCGCCACGCTGTCGCGGGCCCAGCGCGCGGCCAGCAAGGCCAGCAGCGCCAGGCCGTAGAACCACTTGATGCCGCTCTCGGCCGCGCCCAGTGCTTTGCTTTGCTCGGGCGTCGGGAGCGTGGCCGGCGGCACGCCCGTCCACTGAAACTCGCGCCCCATCGACACGAAGCCCATGGCCGCGGCCAGCGGCAGCACCACCGCCACCGCCAGCAACACGTAGGAGAAGCGCCGGTAGGCCGGCTGCGCCCGCAGCGCGAAGTGCAGGCCCAGGCAGCCGTGCGTCCAGGCCGCGAACATCATCAGCATCTGCGCGGCGGCGCCTTGCCAGTCCCACAGTCCCCACACGACGCGCACGTAGGAGCCTTCGATGCCATAGGCCAGGTAGGCGCCGCGCATGGCCGTGAGGTGGGTGGCCAGCAGCAGCGGCAGCGCAAAACCCAGCAGCACGCGCAGGCCTTCGAGCGGCGGCATGCGCAGGGTGCGCCGCTCCCACAGCGCGACCACGGCCAGCGCCAGGTGCGTGGCCGCCGCGCCGTACAGCAGCGCGGTGCCCGGCAGGCTGTGCCAGAACTTCTGCACGCCGCGCAGCACCGTTTCGGCCGCGGCGAACGAGTAGATGCCCAGCGCATGGTTCAGCAGATGGAAGCCGATGTACGCCATCAGCACCAGCCCGCTCACCCAGCGCAGGTTGCGCCGCGTGGGCGGTCTCAGCGGAAGAAGGGGGCCTGGCAGGGGGCCGGGTGGAGCGCGGGGGGAACGTCTGTCCATGAAGGGGTTCGAAACGGCACCCGAGCATAATCCGCGCGCTCCAACCGCTGACCACCTACCCCTGGCATGGCCACACCTGACCCCACCCCCCGCTCCAGCCTTGCACTGCGCCAGATCGCGTTGTTCGACGGCCTGCCTGAACAGCGCCTGGCGCTGCTGGCCCAGCAATGCCTGTGGCACAGCGTGGAGGCCGGCAAGCCCTTGCTGCTGCGCGCGGAGCAGCAGGGCGAGGTGTTCCTGCTGGTGTCGGGCCGGGTGCGGGTGACGACCTATTCGGCCAACGGCCGGCAGGTGACTTTCAGGGACTCCGAGGCGGGCGAGCATTTCGGGGACATTGCGGCCATCGACGGCGGCCCGCGCTCGGCCGACGTGGTCACGCTGGCGCCCAGCGTGGTGGCCAGCCTGGACCGCGCCGCGTTCATGGCGCTGCTGCGCGACGAGCCGCTGGTGGCCGAGCGGGTGATGCAGCGGCTGGCGTCACTGGTGCGCCAGCTGTCCGAGCGGGTGATCGACCTGAGCACCCTGGGCGTGCAGAACCGGCTGCATGCCGAACTGCTGCGCCTGGCCCGCAGCGCCGGCGCCCATGGGGGCGACGACAACCAGGCCCGGCTGAACCCCGCGCCCAAGCATGCGGCGCTGGCCAGCCAGATCAGCACCAACCGCGAGCAGGTGACCCGCGAGCTGAATGTGCTGGTGCGCAGCGGCGTGCTGCGCAAGGACGACAAGGCCCTGCTGGTGGCCGACGTGGCCCGCCTGGAGACCATGGTCTCCCAGGTGCGGGGCGACGCCGGCTGAGCCGCGAGGCGCTCAGTTCCAGCGGCCCTTCAGGCCACCCACGCTGAAGCGGCCCGCGCCCAGCAGCACCACGGTCAGCGCGCCGAACAGGTAGAAGCCCTGCAGCTCCAGCGCCCAGCCGCCTTGCTTGGTCAGCGCGAACAGGTCGGCCATGTGCACCAGGCCGAAGGCCACCAGCATGTTGATGACCACCACGGCGGCCGCGGCGCGGGTGAAGACGCCGGCAATCATCAGCAGCGGCGCGACGATTTCGCCCACGTACACCAGGTAGGCCAGCCCGCCCGGCAGGCCGGACTTGGCCAGCATGCCGCCGATGAAGCCCACGCCGGCCGACAGCTTGAAGATGCCGTGCAGCAGCACCAGCACGCCGACCGTGAGGCGAATCAGCAGCTTGCCGGCGTCGTCGGTGGTGGCTGTGGTGGCGGGGGAGAGCGAAGACATCGACGACGCGATCGGCGCACGCGCGGTGTTGGCGGCTACGGCCTGGGGGTTCATGGCAGATCCTTGGAAACGGAAGGGTCCGCCACGGGATGCGGCGGTTGCACTTGCAGTGTGCGCAGCCGCCTGAAAGCGCGATGTGCGTTTACGCACATGTTTCAACGCAAAGCGCCGCCGCGCGGTCCGGTGAGAGCTGAAGCGCCCTCGTTTCGGTTGCGTCGATCCGGCATTCATCTGGCGTTGGACCGGTCGGGCGGGATGCCTCGGGCCGGCCGCAGACCCCGCTGAACGCTTCGAGCAGACCAGCAGGCCCGGCCTCATCCTGCTACCCTCGCGAAGCCTGCCGACCCGGTGGGCTTTTTTTCGCGCTGTTCATTCCCATGGCCTTTCCCCTGATCACCGACCCGCACTTCTACGCGGTCGCCATTCCCGCCGTGCTGCTGCTCGGCATCAGCAAGAGCGGCTTCGGCGCCGGCTTCGGTTCGCTCGCGGTGCCGATGATGGCGCTGGCCGTCACGGTGCCGCAGGCGGCCGCCATCCTCATGCCTTTGCTGCTGCTGATGGACGTGCTGGGCCTGGCCGCGTTCCGGCGCGACTTCGACCGCGCGCTGCTCAAGTTTCTGATTCCGTTCGGGCTGCTGGGCACGGTGATCGGCACGCTGCTGTTTCGCATGCTGTCGGCGCACACGGTGGCGGGCATCGTGGGGGTGTTCACCTTGCTGTTCCTCGCGCAGCGCGTGCTGTTTCCGCCCAAGCCCGACGACGCGTTGCCGTCGCGTGCCATGGGCGCGGTGCTGACCACGGTGTCGGGCTTCACCAGCTTCATTGCGCATGCGGGCGGCCCGCCCATCAATGCCTACGTCATTCCGCTGCGGCTCACGCCGGTGGTGTTCACGGCCACCATGGCGTACTTCTTCTTCGTGGTGAACCTCAGCAAGTGGATTCCCTACGCCTGGCTCGGCCTGATCGACCTTCGCACGCTGGCCACCTCGCTGGTGCTGATGCCCATTGCGCCGCTGGGCGTGTGGGTCGGCATTCGCATTGCGCGGCGCATCGACGCCACGTGGTTCTATCGCTTCGTGTACCTGGGCATGCTGCTCACGGGCCTGAAGCTCGTGTACGACGGCTTCCTGGCCTGAGCAGGCCGGCCACGGTCAGAGCTCGACGATGGACTTGAAGCCGCCGAAGATCATTCGCCTGGCGTCGAAGGGCATGGTCTTGGGGTCCATCGACGCGATGCGCGGGTCGGCCATCACCTTCGCGTTCACCGTGTCGCGGTGCTTGCGCGACTTGTAGGTGATCCAGGAGAAGGCCACCGTCTCGTCGGCCTTCTGCTTCACGCTCTGCGGAAACGAGGTGAGCTTGCCGGGCTTCACGTCGTCGGCAATGCACTCCACGTATTCGAGCGCGCCGTATTCCATCCACACCTTGCCGGCCTTGCGCGCCAGCTTGCGGTAGGCCGCCACGTTGGCGGTGGGAACCGCGACGATGAAACCGTCTACATAACGAGCCATGGAAGTTCTCCTGAACAAGGCGTGGAACCGTTGAAGAAAGAACGGCGGCGGCTGCATGGCGTGCCGTTCACGAGGCGGCAGTTCACGAAGCCTCTCAAGACGCGGCCGTTCCATGTGCCGCCGCTTCTTCGTCGCTCTGCGCCGGGCCCGGCACGGTGGAGCGCAACAGCAACCCGCCGATGAGGCCCGCCACCGCCGCGAACACGGCCCCCACCAGAAACGCCAGGTTGTAGCCACCGGTGAGCGCCAGCGGCAGCTGCGCGCCGGCCGCATCCATCGACGCGGTGCGCGCGGCGGCGGCGCTGGCCAGCACGGCCAGGCCGAGCGCGCCGCCCATCATGAAGGCGGTGTTGACAACGCCCGAGGCCAGGCCCGAATCGGCGGGGCGCACCTCGCTCATGGCGGCCAGCAGCAGCGGGTTGAAGGCCATGCCCGCGCCCAGGCCCAGCAGCACCATGCCGGGCAGCACGTCCGCCACAAAGCTGCCGCTGACCGGCGCGCGCGCAAACAGCGCCAGCCCGACGGCCGCAAGCCACAGCCCGGCGGCCAGCGGCCTGCGAATGCCGAAGCGCATCACGATCCTTGCCGACAGCCCCAGCGAGAACACCGCCATCAACACGTTGGCCGGCAGAAAGGCCAGGCCGATCTGCATGGGCGTGTAGTTCAGCACCAGCTGCATGTACAGCGCCGAGATGAAGAACCACGCGAACATGGCCGCAGCCCACAGCACGCCCACCACGTTGGCCACCGACACGCTGCGCAGGCGGAACAGCCCCAGCGGCATCAGCGGATGCCGCACGCGCGACTCGATGGCGATGAACACCGCCAGCAGCGCCACGGCCGCGCCCAGCAGCCCCAGCGTTTGCGTGGAGGCCCAGCCGGCCTCGTTGCCATTCACCACGCCGTACACCGCGAGCATGAGCGACAGCGTGACGCTGAGCGCGCCGGCCACGTCCAGCTTTTCGCCGTGCGCCTGGCCGCGCGCGGCGGGCAGCAGCGCCACGCACAGCGCATACACCGCCACGCCGATCGGCAGGTTCACCAGAAAGATCCAGTGCCAGCTCAGCATGCTCGTGAGCAGGCCGCCCAGCAGCACGCCGATGCTGCCGCCGCCCGCGCACACGAAGCCGTACACGCCCATTGCCTTGGCGCGGTCGGCGGGCGTGGTGAACAGATTCATGATGAGCGAGAGCGACACGGCCGACACCACCGCGCCGCCCAGGCCCTGCACCGCGCGCGCGGCCACCAGCAGGCCCTGCGAGCGCGACACGCCGCAGGCCAGCGAGGCCAGCGTGAACAGCACCAGCCCCGCGAGAAACACGCGGCGGTGGCCGTACAGGTCGCCCAGCCGCCCGCCCAGCAGCAGGAAGCCGCCGAAGGTGAGCATGTAGGCGTTCACCACCCACACCAGAGAGGTCTCGCTGAAGCCCAGGTCGGTGCGGATGGAGGGCAGCGCCACGTTCACGATGGTGGTGTCGAGCACGATCATCAGAACGCCCAGGCACAGCACCATCAGCGCAAGCCAGCGCTTGCGGTGGTCAGGCGTGCCGCTCATGCGCGTCACAGCAGGGGCTTGCCGCCGTTGACGAGCCAGGGCGTGCCGAAGCGGTCGGTCACCATGCCGAAGGCCTCGACCCAGAAGGTCTTGCCGAAGGGCATGCCCACCTTGCCGCCGTCGGCGAAAGCGTCGAACACGCGCTGGCCTTCGGCCACGGTGTCCAGCGTCAGCGCAACGCCGAAGCCCTTCATGCCTTCGTAGGGCTGGCCGGGCATGGTGTCGGAGGCCATGAGCATGCCGTCGCCATAGGCCAGGGCGGCATGCATGATGCGGTCCGCCGCGCCGGGCGGAAACTGCTCGGCGCCGGGCGCCTGGGCCATGGTCATCATCGTCTGCAGGGTGCCGCCGAGCGTCTTCTCGTAGAAGCGCATGGCTTCGGCCGCGTGGCCGTCGAAGGTGAGGTAGGCGTGAATGGGGGACATGGGGCTTCCTTGGTTACTTTGTGTACGGCGTACACAAAGAATAGCAAGGACAATGGACAGTGTCCACATGGAATTTCGATGAAGCTGAACAACGTCCCTGAAAGCCTGCCGCCCGCCCGCAGCACTTACCGCCACGGTGACCTGCGCCGGGCCTTGCTGGATGCGGGCATCGAGCTGGCGCGCGACGGCGGCCCCGACGCGGTGGTGCTGCGTGAAGCCACGCGGCGCGCGGGCGTGGTGCCCAACGCGGCCTACCGCCACTTTGCAAGCCGCCGTGAGCTGCTGATGGCCGTGCGCGAGGCCGCGCTGGCCACCGCCGCCGGCGCGATGGAAAAGGAACTGGCCGCGCTGCCGGCCGACCCGCCGCCCGCCGACGCCGCGCGCGCGCAACTGCGCGCCGTGGGCACGGCCTACCTGCGGTTCGCGCAGGCCGAGCCCGGCCTGTTCCGCACGGCGTTCGTCATTTCCGACGAGGGTGCCGGCGCGCTCGGGCCCGACAAGGCCGGTGCGAGCGGGCTCGACCCGTTCCAGTTGCTGTGCCGGGCGGTCGACAGCCTGGTGGCGGCCGGCGTGCTCGACCCGGCGCGGCGGCGCAATGCCGAATACCTCGCGTGGTCGGCGGTGCACGGGCTGGCGCTGCTCATCATCGACGGGCCGCTGCGCGAGCTGCCGGCCGATGCGGCGCACGGGCTTGGCCAGCAGCTGATCGACATGGTCGAGCGAGGCCTCTGAGGCCCCTGTAGCTGCTGCTGCCGGCTAGAGATAGATCTTCTGCAGCAGCTTGATCAGCGTCTCGCGCTCGCGGGCGCTGAGCTTGGCGCTGGCGTCGGCCTCCAGCTGCGTCACGGCCTGTTCGGCCTCGCGCACCAGCGTGTCGCCGGCGGGTGTCAGGTGCAGGCCCACGGCGCGGCCGTCGTGCGGATGCGGCCGGCGCTCGATGAGGCCCCGGCTGTCCAGCGTGGCCACCAGGCTCACCAGGTTCGGCGGCAGGATGTCCAGCGCATTGCACAGCTGGCGCGACGTGGCGCCGGGGTTGTGCGCCAGCAGCGAGAGCACCGAGAAATCGATCTGCTTGAGCCCGTAGGGCGCCATGCGTTCCGCGAAGAAGGCGCTCACGACGAGCCACGCGCGGCGCGCGTTGTAGCCGACCAGGGCTTCGAGCATGCGGGCGTCCAGACGGTCCGGCTTGCCGGGCGGCACCACGGCCGACGGGACTTTGGCGGGAGCGGATTTCGAGGAAGGGGGCATGGGGCGAGCGTAACTTGCGACAGCTTGGGCGGGGCTACCTGGCGTCACCCGTGGGCGCGCCCGCCGGCACCGCCGCTTGCCTCGCCGTTTGCGCCGCCCCGTGCGTCAGCGCCACTGTCTCGCAGGCCTTCTTGACGATGCCCAGGCGCATCTCGAACTCGGGCAGCACCCAGCGCCGGAAGGCGGCGGCCGCGCGGGCCTTGGCTGCGTTCTGCGGCGCTGGCTCCTGCGGCGCCGCAGCCTCGATGCGCGCCCACGCCCACGCCATCAGCGTGAGCACGGTCACGCGCAGGTAGTCGTCGGCCACCTCATACGGCAGCACCGGGTTGGCGTGCGCGGCCATCGCCACCGTGGTGCCCAGGTAGCGCAGTTGCGCCAGTCGGCGCTGCACGTCGGCATCGGCCTCGCGCGAGGCGTCCAGCGTGTCGCGCAGTTCGAGCAGCACCGCCGACATGCCCGCGCCGCCATCGGGCAGCACCTTGCGCACCAGCAGGTCGATGGCCTGGATCTCGTTGGTGCCCTCGTAGATCATGGTCACGCGCGCGTCGCGCACCACCTGCTCGATGCCCCATTCGCGCACATAGCCGTGGCCGCCGAACACCTGCAGGCATTCGCTCGCGCCCAGAAAGGCCTGCTGCGTGCACGCGGCCTTGAGCACCGGCGTGACGAACGCACACCAGCGCTGTGCGCGCTCGCGCGCCTTGGGGTCGGCGTCGTGCACGGCCACGTCGAGCATCAACGCGCTGCGGTAGGCCAGGGTGCGCGCACCATCGATCCAGGCGCGCTGCGTGTCCAGAATGCGGCGCACCGCGGGGTGCTCGGCAATCAGGTCGGCGCTCTCGTTGCCGCGGCTCGCGGGCACCGGCCCGGGCGCGCGCATCTGGCGGCGCTCGGCGGCATAGGCATCGGCCTTCTGCCAGGCGGCATCGAGCAGGCCGATGCCCTGCAGCGCCACATGCAGGCGCGCCGAATTCATCATCACGAACATCGCGGCCAGGCCACGGCCGGGCTCGCCGACCAGCCAGCCGGTGGCGTCGTCGAAGCGCAGGCTGCAGGTGGGACTGCCGTGCAGGCCCATCTTTTCTTCGATGCGCTCGCAGTGCACCGCGTTGCGCACACCGTCGGGCAGCAGCTTGGGCACCAGCACCAGCGACAGGCCCTTGGGGCCGGCCGGTGCATCGGGCAATCGGCACAGCACCAGGTGCACGATGTTCGGCGTCAGGTCGTGCTCGCCGCCGGAGATGAATATCTTGCCGCCGCTCACCCGCAGGCTGCCGTCGGCCTGCGGCACGGCGCGTGTGCGCACCTGGCCCAGGTCGCTGCCGGCGTGGGCTTCGGTGAGGCACATGGTCGCGAGCCATTCGCCGGTGGCAATCTTCGACAGGTAGCGCTGCTTCAGCTCGTCGCTGCCGTGGTGCTTGATGCAGGCATAGGCGCCGTGCAGCAGGCCGGGCGCCATCGTGAACCCGTGGTTGGCCGCACTGAGCCATTCGTAGAGCACGGCCTCCAGCACCGCGGGTAGGCTTTGTCCGCCGTCTTCGGTCGCGGCCGAGAGCGCGGGCCAGCCACCATCGACGAAGGCCTGGTAGGCCTCGCGAAAGCCCGGCGGCGACACGACCTCGCCGTTTGCAAAGCGGCAGCCGACCTCGTCGCCGCCCCGGTTGAGCGGTGCCACCACCGCGCCGACGAAGCGGCCCGCCTCTTCGAGCACCTGCGACTGCAGTGCCTCGTCGACCTCGGCAAAGGGCGCGAGCGCGGCCAGGCGCGCGGGGGCGTCGAGCACGGCGTTGAGCAGAAAGCGAACGTCGTCGGGGTGGGGCTGGTAGTCCATGGAGGCGCTTGTTGTCTTCAACCGATCAGGGCGTCAGGGTTTCAGGGTGTTGGGAGCTTGCAGACGAAGCTGCTCGCGCGTTCGGTGTCGCCACCGGTGTAGGTCGCGACTTGCGGGTAGGGGCACAGCGGCCGCGTGCGTTGCGCCGACCAGTTGGCCGGCACTTCGGCATTGGGCACCGGCGTGCCCGCGCCGCGCGCGGAAGCGGTGACCGATGCGGGCGCCTTGCCCTGCTCGACCCAGTCGACCAGCGCGCTCAGCATGTCGAACTGGTCGGTGGCCGGGCCGCCCGCGCAGTGGTTCATGCCGGGCACGGGAAAGTAGCGTGCAAAGGCGGAGGCATCGCCGCCGTTGGCGGCCTGCACGCGCTCGTACCAGGCGGCGGTGTCGTTCGACGAGAACACCGGGTCGCTGGTGCCGTGGTACACGATCATGCGGCCGCCCTTGTCGCGCAGCGCGCCCAGGTTGGCCGCGTCAGGCGGCGTCATGAACGACAGTGCAGACACGCCGAACACGCCGTCGGTCGCTCCGATGCGCGGTGCGTCGCGGTCCATGTCGAAGCCCAGCGCAAAGGGCAGGCCCTGCGGACGGTCGGCCAGCGGCGGCGTGCTGAAGATGAAAGCCACCGCGCCGGCGTCGCGCGTCTGCGGGCTGGCGAACTTCCACTCGCGCCAGTTGCTGCCGCTCACGCCCGCGTCGAACGGAAAGCTGCTGTAGATCGGCTGGCCCGCGCTGTTGCGCGCGCCCTTGAACACATTGGCCAGCGCCGTCTTCTGCGGCGCGCTGAGGCACTGGCCGTCGCGCACGCCCGCGGCGCAGGTGGGCACCGCAGTTTGGATGTCGAAGCGCGTCTGGCAGGCCTGCACGTTCGACACGATGCCGTCGGCCAGGCCGTCGAGCGCGTCGCAGCGCTGCAGCACCTTGTCGGCGACCAGCGTCATCTCGGCGGGTGTGAAGGCGCTTTGCGTGTCCGGCTGGCCGGCCGGCGTTTTCGCGCTGGCAATGGCGGCGTACTGCTGCGCGCCATAGAGCTGCGCCACCGCCGCCTTCGGCAGGTTGAAGCCGGGGTCGCCCGCGAGGATGCCGTCGTACTGATCGGCCGAGCGCACCGCGGCCACCATCGCGTGGCGCCCGCCGTTGGAGCAGCCGCCGAAGTAAGAGCGGTCGGGCCCGCGGCCGTAGGCCTTGGCGATGAGGTTCTTGGCCATGGGCGTGAGCTGCGCGACGGCGTTGTAGCCGTAGTCGAGCCGCGCCTGCGGGTCGAGCCCGAAGCGCGGGCCCATCGCGCCCGCGTGGCCGGCGTCGGAGCTGATGACGGCAAAGCCCATCTGCAGCGCGCTGCTGCGCGGCCCGCCACCGCCCACGCCGCCCAATGCGGGCACCACCACGCCGTCGAGCCCGCCGTTGGCCTGGTAGAAAAAGCGGCCGTTCCATGCCATGGGCAGCCGCATTTCGAAGCCGATGGCGTAGCGCTGGTTGTCGACGGGGCTTGTGCGTTCGTTCATGCGGCCCTGCACGAGGCAGTGCGCGGGCGCGCTCATGGCCACGCCGCCGACCGTGACGGTGCCGGCGGGCACTTCGGTGGCCGATGTGTAGACGGTGCCGGGCAGCGCGGCGCGCGCCGCAAGGTCGGTGCAGGTCTGCAGCGTGCCGGGGCGTGCGGCCGCCAGCGGCGCGTGCGGCGCGCGCTGCGTGGTGGGCTGGCCCGCGCAGGCCGCGAGCAGTGCGGCAACGCCGAGCGCGGTGGCGCACAGGCCCAGGTGAAGGTGGCGCTGTCGTGTCATGTCGTCTCCTTGCCGCGCGAGCCGCGGCTTTGCTTGGTGGTCAGGCGGCCTTTTTGGCCGCGCCCAGGTAGGTGTCGATCACGCGCGAATCGACCGCCAGTTTCCTGGCTTCGCCTTCGAGGCTCACGCTGCCCATTTCGAGCACGTAGCCATGGTCGGCCACTTCGAGCGCGGCGCGCGCGTTCTGTTCGACCAGCAGGATGGTGACGCCCGTGGCGCGCAGTGCGTCGACAGTGCGAAAGATTTCCTGCACCACCAGCGGGGCCAGGCCCAGGCTGGGTTCGTCGAGCATGAGCAGGGTGGGGCGCGACATGAGCGCGCGGCCCACGGCCAGCATTTGCCGTTCGCCGCCCGAGAGCGTGCCGGCCAGTTGCGCGCGTCGTTCCTTCAGGCGCGGGAACAGCGTGTACACCTCGTCGATGCGGTCGCGCCATTGTTTGTTGCGCAGGCGCACCTGGCGAAACGCGCCGAGCACGAGGTTGTCTTCCACCGGCATGGTGCCGAACAGTTCGCGTTTCTCTGGCACCAGCGCAATGCCGAGCATCACGCGTTCTTCGAGCGACAGGGCGGCAATGGGTTGCCCTTTGAATTCGATGACACCCTTCGAAGGCAACACCCCCATCAGTGCATTGAGAAGGGTGGACTTGCCGGCGCCGTTCGGGCCGATCACGGTGACGACGCTGCCCTGGTCGGCCTGCAGGTCGATGCCGTGCAGTACCTCGGCGCGGCCGTAGCCGGCGTGCAGGTCTCGGATGCGTAGCAGGGGTGTGTTGTTCGTCATGTCGGTTGCTGCGCTGCTGGGTGCTTGAGTTGTTCGGGGCGCTGTTGTTCAGGGCGTTGTTCTTCAGGGCGTGTGCACAGGCCGCCGGGTGCTCCCCTCCGCGAATGTCCCCCGCTTCGCTCCTCCTTTATTTCGCTGCGGGGAGCACCCGACGCCCTGTGCACCAGGGCACGCTGCCGGTGTTCCGCTGATCGATGACCGCTCCGAATAACGCACACGCCGATGGGGTGCCTTGCGCAGCGAAATAAAGGAGGAGGGGCGAAGCCCCGGGGGACATTCGCGGAGCAAGGCACCCCGTCGGCGTGGGCGCGCCCTGAACAACAGCGCCCCGCAAACACAGCGCGACGCAACGAACAGACGACGCGCATCTAGTGCTCCGTCCCAAGGTAAGCCGCACGCACCTTGTCGCTGCCCTGTACCTCGGCCGGCGTGCCCTCCATCAGGTGCGTGCCGAACTCCATCACCACGATGTGGTCGCAGATGTCCATCACCAACCCCATGTCGTGCTCGACCAGCAAGATGCTCATGCCCTCACCGCGCAACTGCCGCAGCACCTTGCCCAACGCTTCCTTTTCCTTGTGACGCAACCCCGCCGCAGGTTCGTCCAGCAACAGCAACGCCGGGTCGGCGCACAACGCGCGCGCAATCTCCAGCAGACGCTGCTGACCCATCGCCAGGTTGCCCGCTATCTCATGCAGGTAGTCGCCCATGCCCACGCGCTGCAACTGACGCTCCGCCTCGCGGAACAACGCGCGCTCTTCGGCACGGTCGATGCGCAACATGGCCGCGATGGCGCCCTTGCGCCCGCGCAAGTGCGCACCCAGCGCCACGTTCTCCAGCACCGTCATGTCCGCCACCATCTTCACGTGCTGAAAGGTGCGCGACACGCCGCGCTGCGCAATCTGCCGCGCGCCCAGCCCGCCGATGCCCTCGCCACGGAAACGCACCGCGCCGCCCGACAGCGCCAGCACGCCCGTCACCAGGTTGAAAGTGGTCGACTTGCCCGCGCCGTTCGGCCCGATCAGGCCCACGATCTGCCCCGCGCGGGTTTGAAAGCTGATGTCGTTCACCGCCACCAGCCCGCCGAAGGTCTTGCGGATCGCCTGCACGTCGAGCACCACCTCGCCGGCGGCCGGCTTGGCACGCGCGGGCAGGTCCTTGGCGCCTTGCCAGTCGACGCTGCGGCGCGGGCGCGGCAGGCGCCGGTCGACAAAGGCCCAGAGCCCTTCGGGCAGGTACTTGAGCACCAGCACGATCATGATGCCGAACACGATCAGCTCGTAGCTGCCGGCCGTGCCGATGAGCTTGGGCAGCAGCACCTGCAGCTGGTCTTCGAGCAGCTTGACCACGCCCGCGCCGGCAATGGCGCCCCACACGTGGGCCGCGCCGCCGAGCACGGCCATGAAGAGGTACTCGATGCCCATCTTCAGGCCGAAGGGCGAGGGGTTGACGGTGCGCTGGAAGTGCGCGAACAGCCAGCCCGAGATGGACGCGAGCATGGCGGACAGCACGAAGATGCCGATCTTGAAGCGCAGCGTGTTCACGCCCATGGCCTCGGCCATCTGCGAGCCGCCGGCCAGCGAGCGAATGGCGCGGCCGCTGCGCGAGTCGAGCAGGCGGATCACCGCGAACGCCGCAAGAATCGCAAAGGTCCAGACGACGCCGTAGAACAGGCGTTGCTGGCCAAACTCGAAGCCGAACAGCGACAGGCCCTTCACCCCCAGAATGCCGTCGTATTTGCCCAGCGCCTCGAGGTTGCCCATGAGGTAGTACAGCGCCAGTGCCCACGCGATGGTGGCCAGCGGCAGGTAGTGGCCCGACATGCGCAGGGTGATCGCGCCGATGAGCGCGGCGCTCAAGCCCGTGAACGCCAGGCCGATGAACAGCGTGACCCATGGCGACAGGCCGGTGTTCACGGTGAGGTAGGCGGTGGTGTACGCGCCGATGCCGACGAACGCGGCCTGGCCGAAGGAGGTGAGTCCGCCCACGCCGGTGAGCAGCACCAGGCCCAGCACGGGCAGTGTGTAGATGCCGATGTAGTTGAGCTGAATGATCCAGAAGTCCGGCAGCGGCAGCAGCGGCAACGCCACCAACACCAGGATCAGCGCGAGCGGGCCCCAGGTGCGCAGCAGACTCTTGTCTGGCGCCTGGGTCGAAGAGGGGTTCAGGAGCGCTTCCATGTCAGTTGTCGTCCGTGGCGTTTTGTTTCGCCAGTTGCTTGTGTTCTGGGTGCTGCTTTGGGTGCCGTTGTTCAGGGCGCGTGCACAGGCCGCCGGGTACTCCCCTCCGCGAATGTCCCCCGCCTTCGGCTCCTCCTTTATTTCGCTGCGGGGAGTACCCGACGCCCTGTGCACCTGGGCACGCTCTGGGTGATCGCACGATCAACCACTGCTCTGTCCAACGCTCACGCCGATGGGGTGCCTTGCGCAGCGAAATAAAGGAGGAGGGGCGCAGCCCCGGGGGACATTCGCGGAGCAAGGCACCCCGTCGGCGTGTGCGTCGCCCTGAAGCACCCAAGGCACAGCAAGAAGAACAGAACACCATCAATGCTCCTCATCCGAATGCCCGCTGCGCAAAGAGCGCCACAGCAGCACCGGCAAGATGATGGTGAACACGATCACCTCCTTGAACGAGCTGGCCCAGAACGACCCGAACGCCTCGATCACCCCCACGGCCAACGCACCCAGCAAGGCCCCCGGGTAACTCGCAAGCCCGCCGATGACGCCAGCAACGAACCCCTTCAGACCGATGAGAAAACCCGAGTCGTAAAACACCGTGGTCGTAGGCCCGATCAACAGCCCCGACAACGCACCGATGAGCGCGGCCATTGCGAATGTGAGCTGACCCGCCGCCTGCGTGGAAATGCCCATCAGCCGCGCACCCAACCGGTTCACCGCCGTCGCACGCAACGCCTTGCCGTACAGGCTGCGCTCGAAGAACAGGTACAGCAACACGATCAACGCACCCGACATGCCGAAGATGATCAGCGCCTGCCCGCTCACGTTGAGCGGCCCCACCGCCATGCGCTCGTCCCAGAACGGCGGGTTGCGAAAACCCTCCGCGCCAAAGAACAACAAGCCCAGCCCCGTCATCGCAAAGTGCACGCCAACCGAAACGATCAGCAGCACCAGCGAACTCGCGCCCGCCAGCGACTGGTAAGCCACCCGGTACACCAGCGGCCCGAACGCCGTGACGATGGCAACCGTCAGCACCGCCTGCACCATCAACGGCAGGTTGCGCGGCCCGGCCCATGCCGACACCGCGCAGATGACGGCGGGCAGCGCAAAGGTGCGCAGCGCCGCCATCAACCCGGCCACCGCGCTGCCGCGATGCCGCCAGGTCGTGACCAGGTCCATCAGCGCGGCCACGCCGGCCAGTATCAGCAGCAACCACACCGTGCCCGGCGTCTTGCCGGTCTGGAAGATCGCCAGCGTCAGCGCACCGTACGCCACGAACTCGCCCTGCGGAATGAAGATGACGCGGGTCACCGTGAAGACGAGCACGATGCCCATGCCCAGCAGGGCATAGATCGCGCCGTTGGTGAGGCCGTCCAGCGTCAGGATGCTGGCGATTGAGAAATCCATGGCGTGAGGTGCAGGCTGCTGAGGCTGAAGAAAATTACTGCTCGACCTTGAAGGCGCCGTTCACCACCTTGAGCATCACGCCGGTCTCGGTCGTGTAGCCCCAGTGGTCCTGCGCCGTCCAGTTCAGCACGCCGTGCGCGAGCACCGTGCGGCCCATGCTTTCGAGCGCATCGCGCAGCGCGGCGCGGAACTCCGGCGTGCCGGGCTTGGCCTTCTTGAGCGCGACCGGAACCGCTTTTTCAAGCACCGTGAGCGCATCGGCCGAGTGGCCCGCGAACTGGTTGCGCGAGCCCGGGCCGTAGACCTTTTCATAGCCCTGCACGAACGCGACCGCGGCGGCCTTCGACGGGTGGTTGTCGGGCAACTGCTCGGCCACGGTGGCGGGGCCCGACACCACGAAGGTGCCTTCGGCGTCCTTGCCTGCCGTGCGCATCAGGTCTTGCGTGGCGGCGGCATGCGTCTGGTAGACCTTGCCCTTGTAGCCGCGCTCCATCACCGCCTTCTGCGGCATGCCGGCACCGCTGCCCGAGGCCACGATGAGAATCGCGTCGGGGTTGGCCGAGGTGAGCTTGAGCACCTGGCCGGTCACGCTGGTGTCGGCGCGCGCAAAGCGCTCGGTCGCAACGATCTTGATGCCGTTCTTGGCGGCCTCGGCGGTCAGCGCCTTGAGCCACAGCTCGCCGTAGGCGTCGGTGTAGCCGAGGAAGCCGACGGTCTTCACGTTCTGCTTCTTCATGTGCGCGACCACCGCGAAGGCCATCACGTCGTTCGACTGCGGCAGGCGGAAGAACCACTTGTCCTTGCCCGGCGGCAGGCCGGCCGGCGCGGTGGAGATCTGCGGCGTGCCGGCCTCGGCCGTCACGTCGGCCATGGGAATGGCGACGGGCGTGGCGCTGGAGCCGACGATCACGTCGACCTTGTCTTCCGTCACCAGGCGCTGCGCGTCCTTCACGCCCGTGGTCGGGTCGGTGGCGTCGTCGAGCACCACCACCTTGAGCGTTTCGCCCGCGATGGTCTTGGGCCAGATGGCGATGCCGTTCTTCACCGGAATGCCCAGGCCCGAGGCCGGACCGGTGAGCGGCTGCACCACGCCGATGGTGATGTCGGCATGGGCCAAGCCCATGGCCATGAGCGCCAGCACGGCGGCGAGGGTGGTCTTCTTGAAGGTCATCGGTGTCTCCTGATAGGTCTTGCTGAATCTGCGAAGCGGGAACGAACGAAAGAACGAAAGAAGGCTCAGCGGGGCGCCATGCGCAGCGCGCCGTCCAGGCGAATCACCTCGCCGTTGAGGTGGCCGTTGGTAACGACATGGCAGGCCAGCTCGGCAAACTCCGAAGGCTTGCCCAGGCGCGGCGGGAACGGAATGGACGCGGCCAGCGAGTGCTGCACGGCTTCGGGCAGCTCCAGCAGCAGCGGCGTGGCGAAGAGGCCGGGCGCCACGGTGCACACGCGAATGGCGTGCTGCGCCAGGTCGCGCGCCATCGGCAGCGTCATGCCGACGAGGCCGCCCTTCGAAGCGCTGTAGGCCTGCTGGCCCACCTGGCCGTCGAAGGCGGCGACCGAGGCGGTGAAGAGCATCACGCCCTTTTCACCGTTGTCGAGTGCGGCCAGCTTGGCGCAGCGCGCGGCGAACAGGCGCGCCATGTTGTAGCCGCCGATCAGGTTGATGTTGACCACGCGCACAAAGTCTTCCAGCGGCGCGGGGTTGCCGTCCTTGCCGACGATGCGCTTGGCGCTGCCGATGCCAGCCACGTTCATCAGGATGCGCGCGGGGCCGTGGGCGGCCTCGGCCTTGTCGAGCGCGGCGTTCACGCTGTCGGTGTCGGTGATGTCGCAGACGCAGGCGACGCCGCCAATCTCTGCGGCCACTTTCTCCGCGAGCGCGGCATTGCGGTCGAGCACCGCGACCTTGGCGCCCAGCCGTGCGAGCTCGCGCGCGGTGGCTTCTCCCAGGCCCGATGCGCCGCCGGTGACGAGGGCGGCTTGTCCTTCGATCTTCATGGTGTGTGGTCTCCTGAAATGCTTATGGACGTGGTGTGAGGGTGAAAGGCAGCGTGCCGCCGTGCATCGCATCGGCCAGCGCGGCGCGGTGCTTGAGCACGGCACGCTGGTTGATGGAGCCCTTGTCGGTCACCTCGCCCTTGTCGATGGAAGGCGGCTCGGCCATCAGGTGCAGCCGCGCGATGCGGTTGGCGCTGCCGGTGCCCGTGGCGGCCAGTTCGTTGGCGACCTTTTGAAAGTACGCCTGCACCGGCGCGCTTTCGAGCACCTGTTGCATCGTGGCGTCGGTGCCCAGGCCCGCGAGCTGGCGCACCTTCTGCGTCGGGAAGATCAGCGCGCCGACTTCCTTCAGGTTGATGCCGGTGAGCACCGCGTCCTGCACGTAGGGTGCGCCGGCCGCGATGATCTTCGCGCGCAGCGGGCCCACGCTCACGAAAGTGCCGGTGGCCAGCTTGAAGTCTTCGGCAATGCGGCCGTCGAAGCGCAGGCCGCGGTGGATGTTGGCTTCATCTATCCACTGCACCGCGTCGCCGGTGGAAAGAAAGCCTTCTTCGTCGAAGGCCTCGGCGGTGGCCTCGGGCGCGCGCCAGTAGCCGGGCGTGATATTGGGGCCGCGGTAGCGCACCTCGGTCTTGCCGTCCACGTCGATCAGCTTGAGCTCGATGCCCGGCGCGGGCAGGCCCACGTCGCCCGACTTCACGTCGGGGCCGGTCACGTACAGCGCGAACGGGCCCGACTCGGTCATGCCCAGGCCGGTGCCCATGACGATGCGCTCGCCCACTTCAGACTCCTGCGTCCGGTGCAGGCTGTCCCACACGGGCTGCGACAGCGCGGCGCCCGAGTAGAAAAACATCTTCACGCGCGACAGCAGGTTGCGCCGCAGCACGGCGTCGGTTTCCATGGCGTGCGCAATGGCCTCGAAGCCGGTGGGCACGTTGAAGTAGATGGTGGGCGCAATCTCGCGCAGGTTGCGCAGCGTCTCGGCCATGCCGGCGGGCGTGGGCTTGCCGTCGTCCACGTACAGCGTGCCGCCGTTGTCCAGCACGATGCCCACGTTGTGGTTGCCGCCGAAGGTGTGGTTCCAGGGCAGCCAGTCGACCAGCACCGGCGGCTCGTCGCCCAGCGCGGGAATCGACTGGCGCAGCTGCTGCTGGTTGGCGCACCACATGCGGTGGGTGTTGATCACCGCCTTGGGCATCTTGGTGGAGCCCGAGGTGAAGAGAAACTTGGTGATGGTGTCGGGGCCGGTGGCGCGCATCGCTTCGTCGATGGCGGGCGTGGCGGGTGTGGCGGCCAGTGCGTCGAACGCGGTGACGGCGCGGCCTTCGAGCGTGCCTTCGGCGATCACCACCTCGGTGTCGGCGGGCACGACGGCGGCAATGGCGCGGGCGTAGCGCGCGGCGTCGGTGGCGAACACCAGGCCGGGCGTGAGCGTGTCCAGCACGTGGCGCAGCTTTTCGAAGTCCTGGCTCACGAGCGAGTAGGGCGGCGACACGGGGCAGTAGGGCACGCCAGCGTAGAGGCAGCCGAGCGCGAGCAGCGCATGCTCGATGCCGTTCTCGCTGAGGATGGCGACCGGGCGCTCCGCGCTCAGGCCACGGTTCAACAGCGCCTGCCCGATGCTGCGTGCTTCGTCGAGTGCCTGCGCGTAGCTCACGCGCAGCCAGTCGCCGGTGCTGCCGTCGGCCAGCCGTTCACGGCGGGCGATGAAGGTGCGGTCGGGCGCGTGTTCGGCCCAGTGGGCCAGGCGGTCGGTCATGCGCTCGCGGTAGGCATCGAGCTGTGTTTCTGCCTTCAGGTACTGGGTGCCCGGCGCGCCGTCGCGCAGCGTGGCGCGCGTGACGCCGAAGGCCAGGGGGCGGTAGCGAACCGCGGTAGCTGCTGGAGCGGCGGTCATCCTTTGCTCACCTTGGCCGCGCGGCCTTCGAGGAAGTCGCGCACGCGCGCCTTGGCTTCGGGCGCGGCCTGCACGATGCCCGACATCAGGGCCTCGGTGAAGAAGCCGTGGTCGGCCGACTGCTCGGCGATGCGCGGCAGTGCGTGCATCAGCGCGTAGTTGGTCAGCGGTGCGTTGGTGGCGATGCGCTTGGCAAGCTCCAGGGCCTTGTCGAAGGCGGTGCCCTCGGCCACCAGGTACTGCGCGAAGTTGGCGCGCTCGCCGTCCTCTGCGTTGTAGACGCGCCCGGTCATCATCATGTCGGTCATGCGCGCCACGCCGATGAGCTTGGGAATGCGCACCGAGCCGCCACCGCCCACGAAGATGCCGCGCGAGCCTTCGGGCAGCGCATAGAAGGTGCTGCTGTCGGCCACGCGGATGTGGCAGGCGCTGGCCAGCTCGAGCCCGCCGCCGACCACTGCGCCGTGCAGCGCGGCAATCACCGGCACCGGGCCATGCTGGATCAGGTCCAAAGCCGCGTGCCAGGTGCGCGAGTGCTGCATGCCCTGGCCGGCGTCGCGCTCCTTCAGCTCGCTCAGGTCGAGGCCGGCGCAGAAGTGCGGGCCTTCGCCGTCGAGCACCGCGGCGCGCACGGTGGAGGGCAGCGTCTCGAAGGCGTCGCGCAGCGCGAAGATCAGGCCGTCGGACAACGCATTGCGCTTGGCGCCGCGCGTGAGGCGGACGATGGCGACTTCGTCGCGGATCTCGATGTGCAGGTCTGGATTGGTCATGATGGTGTTCGGGGTTGCGTTGGATTATGGTTATGAGAAATAATCAATTCAAGGCACTTGAGGCCCCCCGAACCTAGGGACTTACCCGTACCGGAGACAACAGACATGGACCACCAGAACCTGATTGCGATCGACATCCACACCCACGCCGAGGTGAGTTGCTGGAACCCGTTCGACAACTACGGCGAGGAATACGACCGCGCCGCCGACAAGTACTTCGGCTCCAGCGGCCGGCCCACCATTGCGGAGAGCGTGCAGTACTACCGTGACAGGAAAATCGGCCTGGTGATGTTCATGGTCGACGCCGAATCGAACATGGGCCGCCGGCGCATCCCCAACGAGGAGATTGCCGAGGCCGCGGCGAAGAACAGCGACATGATGATTGCCTTTGGCAGCGTCGATCCGCACAAGGGAAAGATGGGCGCGCGCGAGGTGCGCCGGCTCATCGAGGAGCACGGCGTGAAGGGCTTCAAGTTTCACCCGACGGTGCAGGGCTACCACCCCTACGACCGCATGGCCTGGCCCCTGTACGAGGTGATCGCCGAGTACGGCCTGCCGGCCATCTTCCACACCGGCCACAGCGGCATCGGCTCGGGCATGCGCTGCGGTGGCGGGCTGCGGCTGGAGTACAGCAACCCGATGCACCTGGACGACGTGGCCATCGACTTCCCCGACATGCAGATCGTGATGGCGCACCCCAGCTTTCCGTGGCAAGACGAAGCGCTGAGCGTGGCCACGCACAAGCCCAACGTGTGGATCGACCTGTCGGGCTGGAGCCCCAAGTACTTTCCCAAGCAACTGGTGCAGTACGCCAACACGCTGCTGAAGGACCGCATCCTGTTCGGCAGCGACTACCCGCTGATCACGCCCGACCGCTGGATGCGCGACTTCGAGGCGGCCGGCTTCAAGCCCGAGGTGATGCCGGGCATCTTGAAAGGCAATGCGGTGCGGCTGCTGAAGCTGGAAGGCTGACGCCGGCAAGGCGCGCGAGCAGCCCGCGCTGCGGGGCGCTATGCGGCGCGGTGCGGCGCTGTGCGGCGCTCTACCCGTCCGCTTCCTCCGTGGCCCTCGGCTCCCCTTCATCGCCGAGCTTGTCCCAGTCGCGCCCCAGGCGCCGCTGTCGCTCTTCGCGCTCGCGCGCCATCTGCTCTTCGAACTGCTGGCGGCCCGCCTTGTTGGCCGCGATGAGCTTGGCGCGGTCCTTGTAGTGCGGGTAGATCTCGTCGCTGAGCGCGATGTTTCTTCGGCGAAAGCGCATGGCCGATTCGCGCGCCTCGTGCGCAGGCCAGCCCAGCGCCTCGAGCGTGGCGCGCGCGCTGCGCAGCGACGACTCGAACACCTCGCGCTCCACGTCCGTCACGCCGCGGTCGCGCAGCTGGAACAGGTGCGTCACGTTGCGTGCGCGCGCAATGATGCGGGCCTGCGGAAAGTGCTCGCGCACCAGGTCGACAATTTCGAGCGACTGCTCGATGTCGTCCACCGCCACCACGATGGCCTTGGCCGTGCCCGCGCCGGCGGTGCGCAGCAGGTCGAGCCGCGTGGCGTCGCCGTAGAACACCCGAAAGCCGAACTGCCGCAAGCCTTCGACGGTGTCGGCGTCGTGGTCGAGCACGGTCACGCGCAGGCCTTGCGACATCAGCATGCGCCCCACGATCTGCCCGTAGCGACCGAAGCCGCAGATGAGCACCTTGGCGTCCTGCTGTTCGGAAATTTCGTCCATCTGCGGGCCGGTGTGGCGGCTGTAGCGCGGCAGCACGAACTTGTCGAGCAGCACCAGCAGCAGCGGCGACAGCAGCATCGACAGCGCCACGCCGCCGATCAGCAGCGAGGTGATCTCGGGCGGCAGCACGTCGGGCCCGGCGGCCTGGAACACCACGAACGCGAACTCGCCGCCCTGCGCCAGCAGCAGCGTGAACACGGGGCGCTCCTGGTAGGCGATGCCCATGGCCTTGGCCAGCGTGTAGATCACCACCAGCTTGATGACCATGAAGCCCACCACCAGCGCCGCCATGACCCAGGGGCTGGCAATGAGCACGCCGAAGTTGATCGACATGCCCACGGCAATGAAGAACAGGCCCAGCAGCAGGCCCTTGAAGGGCTCGATGTCGGTTTCCAGCTCGCGCCGGTATTCGCTTTCTGCCAGCAGCACGCCGGCCAGAAAGGCGCCCAGCGCCATCGACAGGCCGACCAACTGCATCAGCGCGGCGATGGCCACCACCAGCAGCAGCGCGGCGGCAGTGAAGATCTCCGGCGTGTTGCTGCGCGCAATCCAGCGCAGCACCGGGCGCAGCAGCAGCCGCCCGCCCAGGATGATGCCACCGATCACGCCGATGATCTTGGCGGCCTCCAGCGCGCGGTCGAGCCCGGTGATGGCCTGCTCGGCCGCGGTGGCGCCCGCGAGCAGCGGCAGCAGCGCCAGGATGGGGATGGCCGCCACGTCCTGGAACAGCAGGATCGAAAAGCCGGCCTGCCCGCTGGGCGTCTTCATCAGGTTGCGTTCGCCGAACACCTGCAGCGCGATGGCGGTGGACGACAGCGCCAGCCCCAGCGCGGCCACCAGCGCCACGCGCCATTCGGCCCCCACCGCATAGCCCGCGGCAAACAGCACGGCCGCGCAGCTCAGCACCTGCGCGGCGCCCCAGCCGAAGATGGGCCTGCGCAGGTTCCACAGGCGCTTGGGTTCGAGCTCCAGGCCTACCAGGAACAGCATCAGCACCACGCCGAACTCGGCGAAGTGCAGCACGTCTTCCACGCTGGACACCAGGCCCAGGCCCCAGGGCCCGATGGCGATGCCGGCCACCAGGTAGCCGATGATGGAGCCGAGCCCGAGGAACTTGGACAGCGGCACCACCAGCACGGCGGCGCCCAGGTAGATCAGGCTGCTGGTCAGCCAGGCAGGTGCGTGCTCCATGCTCAGGCCGCCTTCTGCGCGGAGGCCGCTGCCAGGCCGCGGGTCATGGCGGCATGGAAGGCGTTGCCCGTGACCTTGCCGAAGTCGTCGTCGGCCGGCCGGTCGCTCTCGGGCACGGGACAGGCCACGCAGGCGTCGATCTCCTCGATCTCGGGCCAGTCGGGGTAGCTGCCCAGGCGCTGCGCAAAGGTGGCCACATGCGCGGCCACATCGGCCTCGGCGGCGCTGCGCGCGCCGTGGAGCATCAGCGGCGGCAGAAAGCGCATGCCGCACAGCGCGGCGGTCTGTTCGTAGGGCGGCAAAAAGGCGTCGAAGAAGTAGCGGTGGTAGTTCTGCGGGTGGTAGCTGGACTCGGGGCTGCCGGTGGTGGCGACCAGCCACAGGTCCTTGCCCTGCAGCGCGTTGCCCTCGGGGCCGTAGGCCCAGCCGTAGGCGAGCACGTCGTCCAGCCAGAGCTTTTGCAGCGCGGGCATCGAATACCACTGGATCGGGTGCAGCAGCACCACCAGCCGGGCCTTGGCAAGGCGGGCCTGCTCGGCTTCGACGTCGATGGCGTAGTCGGGGTAGCTGCCGTAGAGGTCGTTCACTTCGACGCCCGGTACGGCGCGGGCGGCGGCGAGCATGCGGCGGTTGACGCGCGAATCGCGCCAGTGCGGGTGGGCGGCAAGCACGTAGACGCCGCTGCTTTGGGCGGCCGGTGTTCCCGAGGATGTTGTTGTAGTCATCCCGCGAACATAGCCTAGTCGCGGCGGATTCGTCCGGCAAAAAGGGGGGCAGCCACTACCATGGAGACCGTTCCAGTTCTGGAGGAGACGCTCATGCCGGTGGTTCTGGTGGCCAACCCCAAGGGTGGCGTAGGCAAGTCGACGATCGCGACCAACGTCGCGGGTTACTTCGCAAGCCGCGGCCACGCCGTGATGCTCGGCGACGTGGACAGGCAGCAGTCTTCGCGGCTGTGGCTGGGGCTGCGCCCGCCGCAGGCCCGGCCCATCGCCACCTGGGAGGCGGCCGGCGACAGTTCCGTGGTCAGGCCGCCGCGCGGCACCACGCACGCGGTGCTCGACACGCCGGCCGGCCTGCACGGCTGGCGCTTCAAGGAGGTGCTGGCGCTGGCCGACCGGGTCATCGTGCCGCTGCAGCCGAGCATCTTCGACATCTACGCCACGCGCGACTTTCTGGACCGCCTGCTGGAAAGCCGCCGCGCCGAGAAAACGAAGATCGGGCTGGTCGGCATGCGCGTGAATGCACGCACGCTGGCGGCCGACCGGCTGCACGAATTCATTGCGGGGCTGGGCGTGCCGGTGATCGGCGAGCTGCGCGACACGCAGAACTATGTGCAGCTGGCCGCGCGCGGGCTCACGCTGTTCGACATTGCGCCGCGTCGCGTGCAGCGCGATCTGGATCAGTGGCAACCCCTTTGCGAGTGGCTGGACGCCTGAGCGCCACAACGACCGGGTGCTTTGCCGCCCCCCGGTTTTCCCTGAGCCCGGTTGTCGCACGGCCGACAGCCGGCCGAACACCCCACGCGCCAGAATGCGCCGCATGACCAAAAAGACATTCCAGACCCTTCAGGATCTTTCCGCCTGCGTCGGCCAGGAAGTCGCCGTGAGCGACTGGATCACCATCACGCAGGAGCAGGTGAACCTGTTCGCCGAGGCGACCGGCGACCACCAGTGGATCCACGTGGACGTGGAGCGGGCCAAGGCCGGCCCCTTCGGCGCGCCGATTGCCCATGGCTTTCTCACGCTGTCGCTGCTGCCGCGCTTTTTCGAGGAAACGATCGAGGTGGTGGAGTCGCGCATGGGCGTGAACTACGGCATGAACCGGGTGCGCTTCATGTCGCCGGTGCCGGTGGGCCAGCGGCTGCGCGCGCGCATGAAGCTGCTGAGCTCGGACCCGATTGCCGACAACGGCTTCCAGATGGCCTGGGAAGTGACCATCGAGCTGGAGGGTGCCGCCAAGCCGGCCTGCGTGGCCGAGTCGGTGTCGCGCCGCTACCCCTGAAATGCGCTGAAAGCCCCGCAAGCGGGGCTTTCTCTTTTCCTACATGCGGCGGTCGGTCACTTCACCGTAGGTGGCCGCGCCCTGGCGGGTGATGCTCAGCGCGCTCTGGCGCACGGCGTTGCGGTCGGTGCTGCCGTTGCGGGCTTGCTGCACGCCGGTGCCGCCATTGCCGACCCTGAACGGCTCGCGCGCGTCGGCCTGCACCTGGGCACGCGACAGCGTCGATTGAAAGGGCTGCGGCGGCAGCGGGTTCTGTTCACCCTGGAAGGCCTGGGCGCCGCTGGCGAGGGCGAGCGTGGCGAAGGCGGCAAAGGCAATCGACTTGGCGTTCATGGCGAGACTCCTTGTGGCAAAACGTTGAATGGACTTGATGCAGACCGCGTGGTGCGGCCTGCATGTCTTTCCATACGGCGCGCCCGGCCGATCGGATGCACCCGCGCCACCCCAAGGCATGCCGAGCTTGTTTCCAGTTGTCAGCCGAAGCCGTTCTGCCGCCAGGCTTCGAACACGGTGACCGCCACCGCGTTGGAAAGATTCAGGCTGCGCTGCCCCTCGCGCATCGGCAGCCGCAGCTTCTGCGGCTCGGCAAAATCGTCGCGTACCGCGGGCGGCAGGCCGCTGGTCTCCGAGCCGAACACCAGCCAGTCGCCGGGCTGAAAGCGCACGTCGTGCACGGCGCGCGTGCCACGCGTGGTGAGGGCGAACATGCGCTCGGCGGCGGGCTGCTCGGCGGCGAGCAGGGCCTGCCAGTCGGGGTGGCGCTTGACCTCGGCGTACTCGTGGTAGTCGAGGCCGGCGCGGCGCAGCAGGCGGTCGTCCATCGAAAAACCCAGCGGCTCGACCAGGTGCAGCGTGCAGCCTGTGTTGGCCGCGAGGCGGATGACGTTGCCGGTGTTCGGCGGAATCTCGGGGTGGACCAGGACGATATGGAACATGCGCCGATTGTCGGCGCGGCGGGCGGCCTGAATTCGGTGGCCTCCATTCGGTTGCCGTAACGCGGCGGTTTCAGCGCGGCGGGTCGGTGCGGGCCAGCACCACGCCCGTGATGTGCGCCGCGCCAGCCAGCCGCAGCGCCTGGGCCGCGGCGAACAGCGAGGCGCCGCTGGTCATCACGTCGTCGACCAGCACGATGCGCTGGCCCCGCACCGCGTCCGCGCGCAGCGGCTCGACGGCGAATGCGCCGCTCAGGTTGCGCAGCCGCTCGGCGCGCGGCAGGCCGCTCTGGGCGGGCGTGTCGCGGGTGCGCAGCAGCAGGGCGGGGTCGGTTCGCGCGGGCGAGAGCCGCCGCGCGAGCTCGTGCGCCTGGTTGAAGCCGCGCTCGCGCAGCCGCTCGGGCGACAGCGGCATCGGCAGCACCAGGTCGCACTGCTCCAGCGCCAGCTCGACCCAGGGCGCGCTGCGCAGCAGGGTGGCGAAGGGGCCGGCCCGGCCGGCGTCGCCGTGGAACTTGAAGGCGGCGATGGCATCCGGCCACGGCCAGGCGTAGGTGCAGGCGGCCAGGCAGGTGTCCAGCGGCGGCGGGTGCTTCACGCAATCGCCGCAGCGGCTCACGCCCTCGGGCAGCGGCAGGGCGCAGCCGCCGCAGCGCGCGGCGGGCGGGGCGAAGCGGGCCACGCAGGCGTCGCACACCGGGCGCGACGGCCAGGCGCGGCAGACCGCGCATTGGCTGGGCAGCCGCGAAAGCAGGCCGGTGAACAGTGAGGTGACAGGCCTGGAAGGCGAGAGCGGCAAGAAGGACGGGAAAGGCCACAGGGCCCGATGGCTGCGCATGTCTCAATATACTCACCGCCCCATGGCCACCGACCCCACAAGACGACCGCCGACCATCGATGCCGCGGCGGCCGCCCGCTGGCGTCGCCTCGCGCCCGCCGACGCCTCCCCGTGGCTGCACGAAGAAATCGGCCGACGGATGGAAGACCGCTTGCAATGGATCAAGGCCCAACCCCGCACCTGGGCCGACTGGGCTCCGTTGCGCGGCGGCCTCGAGGCCCATGAGCTGGTGGCGCGACGCTACAAGGACGCCGCGTCGTTCGTCATCGAGCCCGAAGCCGCACTGGCCACCCTCACCGGCCAGGCGCTCAGCGCCCCATGGTGGAGCGCGCGCCGCTGGCAAGGCGGCAAGGCGCGCTTCGACGCCCCGCCCGAAGACGGCGTCGACCTGCTCTGGGCCAACATGTCGCTGCACATGGCGGCCGACCCCGAGGCGCTGATCTCGCACTGGCACAAGCTGGTGGCGACCGACGGCTTTCTGATGTTCTCCTGCCTGGGCCCCGACACCGTGCGCGAACTGCGCGCGCTGCATGCCCGCCTGGGCTGGCCCGCCGCGGGCCACGAGTTCACCGACATGCACGACTGGGGCGACATGCTGGTGCACGCCGGCTTTGCCGAGCCGGTGATGGACATGGAGCGCATCGTGCTGACCTGGGCCACGCCCGAGGCGGCGCTGGCCGAGCTGCGCGGGCTGGGCCGCAACCTGCACCCGGCGCGCTTCCCCGGGTTGCGCGGCAAGGCGTGGCTCCAGTCGCTGAAGAAGGCGCTGCCCGAGTTGGCGCCGGCCGAGGTCGGCGCTGAAAACGGTGAAGGCGCGGGGCGCATCGCGCTGACCTTCGAGGTCATCTACGGCCATGCGTTCAAGCCCGCGCCGCGCGTGTCGCTGTCGGCCGAAAGCGCGGTCTCGCTGCGCGAGATGCGCTCGATGCTGCAACGCGGTCGCCCGGGCGCCTGATCGCTTGCGGATCGCACCGCAAAAACGCCTGTCGCACCGCGCGTTTTCTGCCTACTAGGGGTGACCCGTAGGGGTCCCACAGGGCACTCGGACGCAGGTATCTACCCGCTACAATCCGCCGTTGCGTGGAACTCGCGGGTAGTGTCCCGTGAACGAGGGGTGTCGAATCCTGTTTGTACGAGGGGTTTGGCCACCGTCGACGCACCGATTTGCTGAACTCGCCCGTGCCGAATTCCGTGTTTCGATTTGCCACCGTTTCAGGCCAGAACATCCACTGGTTCCTGAAGCGAAACTGCTCGGTGACGCCGAGCCAGCTGGGCTGGCTCTACGCCTCGCTGTGCGTGGTATCGCTCGGCATCGGCACCTTGTTCTGGCTGCATGGTGCGCCCCTGGTGCTGCCTTTCGCCTGGCTCGAACTGGCCGCGGTCGGTGTGGCGTTCATGGTGTACGCGCGGCACGCGACCGACGGCGAAAAGATCGCGCTGCAGGAAGGTCGTCTCGTGGTGGAGCTCGAGAACGGCGGGCACTACGAGCGCACGGAATTTCTTCCGCACCAGGTGCGGATCGAACCGCAGACCGGCGATCGCTCATTGATCGAGGTCTCGGGGCAGGGTCGATCGGTCAGGGTGGGGCGCTATGTACGCCCGGAGTTGCGTGCCGCGTTGGCCCGCGAGATTCGCATGGCGTTGCGCGGCGCCTGAGGGGGCTCGCACAGTGCCGCACGGTTGGGTTTGTCGAAAAAATTGAGAAACGTGAACACGATGAAGAGCATTTGGCGCAATACGTACAGGCCGGCGAATCTGTTGCTGGCGGCCGGCGCGGCTTTCAGCAGCGCGGCGCACGCAGTCAACGATCTGCCCGGTGGACCTTCGGTGCGCCAGCTGAATCTTCCGGTCGGGGTGACCAAGATCGCGCAGGAGCAGCATCTGCTCCACACGATCATGATGATCCTGTGCACGGTCATCTTCGTCGCCGTGTTCGCGGTCATGTTCTATTCGATCTGGAAGCACCGCAAGTCGGTCGGCCACAAGGCGGCCAACTTCCATGAGTCGGTGGTGGTCGAGGTCATCTGGACCATCGTGCCCTTCCTCATCGTGATCGTCATGGCGCTGCCCGCCACCAAGGTGCTGGTGGCCCAGAAGGACACCACCAACGCCGACCTCACCATCAAGACCACCGGCTACCAGTGGAAGTGGGGCTACGACTACCTGAACGGCGAAGGCGAGGGCCTGGCCTTCATCTCCACGCTGGACAGCTCGCAGCGCGCCATGTCCGACGCCGGCGCCAAGGGCGTGATGCCCGACGACTACCTGCTCAAGGTCGACAACCCGCTGGTGGTGCCGGTCAACAAGAAGGTGCGCATCATCACCACGGCCAACGACGTGATCCACGCCTTCGCCGTGCCGCAACTGGGCCTGAAGCAGGACGCCATTCCCGGCTTCGTGCGCGACACCTGGTTCCGCGCCGAGACCGTGGGCGACTACTACGGCCAGTGCCAGGAACTGTGCGGCAAGGAACACGCCTACATGCCGATCCACGTGAAGGTGGTCTCGGCCGCCGACTACACGGGCTGGGTCGCCACCAAGCGCAAGGAAGCCGCCGCGAAGCTCGACGACCCGACCAAGGTCTGGACGCTGCCCGACATGCTGGTGCGCGGCGAGAAGGTCTATGCCGCCAACTGCGCCGCCTGCCACCAGGCCAACGGCAAGGGCGCGGGCCCGATCAAGGCGCTCGACGGCGACGCGAAGGTGCTCGACGCCGACCACTCGGTGCAACTGCATGTGCTGCTCAACGGCCAGAACAACGGCGCCATGCCGTCCTGGAAGCAACTGAGCGACACCGACCTCGCGGCCGTGGCCACGTACACCAAGAACAGCTGGTCGAACAAGACGGGCCAGCTGGTGCAGCCGGCCGAAGTGCAGGCCCTGCGCGGCAAGTGAGCCCGCAGCGCCCCGCGAAGAAGAAATTGCAAGGAACAACGACATGAGTGCAGTCCTCGACCCCCACGGTCACGCCCACGGCGACCACGCACACGACGGCCACGACGAGCATCACGGGGCGCCCACCGGCTGGCGCCGCTGGGTGTTCGCGACCAACCACAAGGACATCGGCACGCTCTACCTGCTGTTCAGCTTCACGATGCTGATGGTGGGTGGTGTGCTGGCGCTGCTGATTCGCGCCGAGCTGTTCCAGCCCGGCCTGCAACTGGTGAACCCGGAGCTGTTCAACCAGTTCACCACCATGCACGGCCTGATCATGGTGTTCGGTGCCATCATGCCGGCCTTCGTGGGCTTCGCGAACTGGATGATCCCGCTGCAGGTGGGCGCCTCCGACATGGCGTTCGCGCGCATGAACAACTTCAGCTTCTGGCTGCTGATTCCCGCGGCGCTGATGCTGGTGGGTTCGTTCTTCATGCCCGGCGGCGCACCCGCTGCGGGCTGGACGCTGTACGCGCCGCTCACGCTGCAGATGGGCCCCTCGATGGACGCCGGCATCTTCGCGATGCACATCATGGGCGCCTCGTCGATCATGGGCTCGATCAACATCATCGTCACCATCCTGAACATGCGCGCCCCCGGCATGACGCTGATGAAGATGCCGATGTTCTGCTGGACCTGGCTCATCACCGCCTACCTGCTGATCGCCGTGATGCCTGTTCTGGCCGGCGCCATCACCATGACGCTGACCGACCGCCACTTCGGCACCAGCTTCTTCAACCCCGCCGGCGGCGGCGACCCGGTGATGTACCAGCACATCTTCTGGTTCTTCGGCCACCCCGAGGTCTACATCATGATCTTGCCGGCCTTCGGCATCATCAGCCAGGTGGTGCCGGCCTTTGCCCGCAAGCGTCTGTTCGGCTACGCCTCGATGGTGTACGCCACCTCGTCGATCGCCATCCTGTCGTTCATCGTGTGGGCCCACCACATGTTCACGACGGGCATGCCGCTCACCGGCCAGCTGTTCTTCATGTACGCGACCATGCTGATCGCGGTGCCTACGGCGGTGAAGATCTTCAACTGGATCGCCACGATGTGGCAGGGCTCGATGACCTTCGAGACGCCCATGCTGTTCGCGGTCGGCTTCATCTTCGTGTTCACGATGGGCGGCTTCACCGGCCTGATCCTCGCGGTCGCGCCCATCGACACGCAGCTGCAGGACACCTATTACGTGGTGGCCCACTTCCACTACGTGCTGGTGGCCGGCTCGCTGTTCGCGATGTTCTCGGGCTTCTACTACTGGGTGCCCAAGTGGACCGGCGTGATGTACAACGAAACGCGCGGCAAGGTGCACTTCTGGTGGTCGCTGATCTCGTTCAACGTCACCTTCTTCCCGATGCACTTCCTGGGCCTGGCGGGCATGCCGCGCCGGTATGCCGACTACCCGATGCAGTTTGCCGACTTCAACGCGGTGGCGTCGGTCGGTGCGTTCTTCTTCGGTTTTGCCCAGGTCTACTTCTTCCTGTTCGTGGTGCTGCCCACCATGCGCGGCAAGGGCGAGAAGGCCGCGCAGAAGCCGTGGGAAGGCGCCGAAGGCCTGGAGTGGGAAGTGCCGTCGCCGGCCCCGTTCCACACCTTCGAGACCCCGCCCAAGCTCGACGCGACCGCCTCCAAGGTGATCGGTTGATCGCTTCGCGCCCCGCACAACGAGCACGATGACACCCGAACAGAAGCGCAACAACCGCCGCATGGGGCTCACGCTGGCCTCCATTGCGGTGGTGTTCTTCGTCGGCTTCATCGTTCGCATGGTCTGGTTCAGCGGCCGCTGAGTCGCAGCTGAATCGCCGGTGAACCCCCCTCCACGCACGCAACGAACGGGAGCACGCGCATGAGCCTCGGTCAACGCATCCGCAAGGCCAATGTCCGCATGGTCGGCAAGCTGGCCGTGGTGGCCTGCGGCATGTTCGCCTTCGGCTATGCGCTGGTGCCGATGTACCGCGCCATCTGCGAGATGACCGGCATCAACATCCTTGCGCTGTCGGAGCTCGAGGTGCCGGGCGGCGCCAGCGGCGGCAAGAACGTGCGCGTGCCCGACAACACGCAGGTGGACATGACCCGCACCATCACGGTGGAGTTCGACTCCAACGTGCGCGGCGGCCTTTGGGACTTCAAGCCCGCGGAGCGGACCATGCAGGTGCACCCGGGCCAGCTCAACACGGTGATGTACGAGTTTCAGAACGTGCAGAACCGCCGCATGGCCGCGCAGGCCATTCCCAGCTACGCGCCGCAGCAGGCCGCGCCGTACTTCAACAAGCTGGAGTGCTTCTGCTTCAACCAGTACACGCTGGAGCCGGGCGAGAAGAAGCAGTGGCCGGTCGCGTTCGTGATCGACCCCAAGATTTCCAAGGACGTGAAGACCATCACGCTGTCGTACACCTTCTTCGAGGTGGGCGGCAAGACGCCCGCGGCACCGGTTGCCGCCATTGTGAATACCGCACCGGTTGCCGCCGTTGTGAACACCGCCGATGAGCCGCGCTCGTGACCGATCCCTCGACCCGGCCGAAGGCTGCGCTCGCGGCCTGACGACGATGCAAGCCACCCACGACAAGCGCCATTCCCTGAATCGAGAGAAGAAAGAAAGCCAGGAGCTGATATGAGTTCAACCACCCACGGCACCACGCCCTACTACTTCGTGCCCGGACCGTCGGCCTATCCGGTCTCGGCCGCCATCGGCCTGTTCTTCGTGATCCTGGGCGCCGCGCAGTGGATCAACGGCCACGAATGGGGCGCCTGGTCGCTGCTGGTGGGCATGGTGGCGTGGCTCGGCACGCTGTTCGTGTGGTTCCGCACCGCCATCGGCGAGAGCGAGAGCGGCCAGTACGGCCACAAGATCGACCTGTCGTTCCGCTGGAGCATGAGCTGGTTCATCTTCTCGGAAGTGATGTTCTTCGGCGCCTTCTTCACCGCGCTGTGGTGGGCCCGCACCCATGCGCTGCCCACGCTCGGTAGCCTGGACAACGCCATTCTCTGGCCCGATTTCAAGGCCGTGTGGCCCAGCATGGCCGCCGGTGTGACCGGTTCGCCGGCCGGCATCGTCGAGCCGTTCCAGACCGTCGGCCCGTTCTGGCTGCCCACGATCAACACCGCGCTGCTGCTGAGCTCGGGCGTGACGCTCACCATCGCCCACCACGCACTGCGTGCCGGCCACCGCGCGCAAACCATCCGCTTCATGTGGCTGACCGTGGTGCTGGGCATCGTCTTCCTGGGCGTGCAGGGCTATGAGTACCACCACCTGTACACCGAACTGAACCTCAAGCTCAGCTCGGGCACCTACGGTTCGACCTTCTTCATGCTGACCGGCTTCCATGGCCTGCACGTGTTCATCGGCATGCTGATGCTGCTGTTCATCACGCTGCGCCTGCAAAAGGGCCACTTCACGCCGGAGCGCCACTTCGGCTTCGAGGGCGCGGCCTGGTATTGGCACTTCGTGGACGTGGTCTGGCTCGGCCTTTACATGCTGGTGTACTGGCTTTGAGCGAACCCCGCGGCATTCCACAAAAAAGGCGCCGGAAGGCGCCTTTTTCATGGTTCTCGTGGAACGAGCATCACCTACTTGCCGAGCGGGAGTCCGGTGGGCTGGATGTAGCCGAGTTTCCAGGCGAGCAGCATGCAGAGGAACAAAAACACCGACAGGCCGATCCGAAAGGTGAGGGCGCGCGCCATGCCGCCGCTCTTGGCTCGACCGTCGCGCCCGTCCTTCAGCATGAAGTAAAGGGCAAACGCGAGGCTCGCGAAGATGCCCACGAACACCAGGGCGACGAAATATTTCATGACCCGCATTATCGGCCGCAGGCCTCGTCCACTCCAGTGACTCCCGACCCCCTGTACCCCGAGGAACGGCGCCGCCCGGGCCGCTTCTGGGTGATCACCCTTGCCGCCGTGCTGACCGTGGCGGCCACCGTGTCGCTCGGTCGCTGGCAACTCTCGCGCGCCGCCCAGAAGGAAGCGCTCCAGGCCAGCATCGACGCCCAGAAGCTCAAGCCGCCGCTGACCCAGGCCGAGTTCCTGGCCATGGACAAGGCGACCGACGCGCTGCACCGCCCGGTGCGCCTGCGCGGCCTGTGGCTCACGCCGCAGACCATCTACCTCGACAACCGCCAGATGCACGGCACGCCCGGCTTCTACGTGCTGACGCCCTTTGCTCTGGAGGGCACAGAGCAGACGGTGATGGTCCAGCGGGGCTGGATCCAGCGCAATTTTGTCGACCGCACGCAGCTGGGCGCGGTCGAGACGCCGGCTGGCATCGTGGAGGTCACGGGCCTGATCGAGCCCCCGCCGAGCCACCTGCTGGAACTGGGCACCGCGGCACCCGCGGCTTCGGCACCCGCGGCCTCGGCGCCCGCCGATGCGGCCTCGGCCACCCCGGCACCGGCGGTCGAAGGGTATTCGCCCATCCGGCAAAATCTCGACCTGGAGGCCTTCCGCGCCGAGACCAAGCAGCCGTTGCGCACCGACGTGTCGCTGCAGCAGACCGGCGCAGCCTCGGAGGGCCTGCAGCGCGACTGGCCGGCCCCGGCGCTGGGCCTGGAGAGGCACTACGGTTACGCATTCCAGTGGTTCGGCCTGTCGGCCCTCGTCGTCATCCTCTATGTCTGGTTCCAATTCATCACACCCTTCTTCCGCTCAAGGCGCCGTGCACGCAATGGCCGCTTCTGACGAGCCCCTGGGCCTGACCGTGCATTCGATGCCGTCGCCCGGCCAGGCACTCGACGAAGGGGAGGGCCGGCGCACGGTCTCCGGGCGCTGGAAGATGATCGCCGTGATGCTGATGTGCGCGGCACCGGTCATTGCCTCTTACTTCACCTACTACGTGATCCGGCCCGAGGGCCGCAGCGTCTATGGCGAGCTGATCGATCCGCAGCACGAGTTGCCCAAGCTCATCGCCACCGACCGCAACGGCGGGCCGGTCGACTTCGCCACGCTCAAGGGGCAATGGCTGCTGGTGGCCGTGGCCGACGCCGCATGCAATGCGCTGTGCGAGCAGCAGCTTTATCTGCAGCGCCAGTTGCGCGAGAGCCTGGGCCGCGAGAAGGACCGCATGGACCGCGTCTGGCTCGTGAGCGACGCCGCCCCCGTGCCCGAGCGGCTGGACAACGGCCTGCACGGCGCCACCGTGCTGCGCGTGCCCGCCGACGAGCTGGCCAAGTGGCTTGCGCCTGTGTCGGGTCACACGCTGGCCGAACACCTCTACGTGGTCGACCCGATGGGCAACTGGATGATGCGTTTCCCCGCCCGCATGGACGCCGCCGGCGCCGGCCGTGCCAAGCGCGACCTCGACCGCCTGCTGCGGGCCTCGTCCTCGTGGGACGAACCGGGCCGTTGAGACCGACCGCATGGACACCAGCTCCCTCTACGACCTGACGCCCATCGCCTGGCTCATGGCCGCCGGCGTGCTGATTGCGCTCGGCCCGCTGGTGTGGGTGTGGCGGCGCAACGCGGGCGCCGGGCCGGCGCGCCGGCTGCATGCGCTGACGGTGCTCACGCTGTTCCTCACCTTCGACCTCACGCTGTTCGGCGCCTTCACGCGCCTCACCGATTCGGGCCTGGGCTGCCCCGACTGGCCCGGCTGCTACGGCAACGCCAGCCCGGCCGGCGCGCGCCATGAAATTGCCATGGCGCAGGCCGCGCAGCCGACCGGCCCCGTCACGCACGGCAAGGCCTGGGTCGAGATGGTTCACCGCTACCTGGCCACGGGTGTCGGCGTGCTGATCCTCACGCTCGCGGGCGCGACCTGGATCGTGCGCCGCCGCCAACGCCGCGCACCACCGCCGTCCTCGAACGAAGACGCGCACCACCATGCCACGCTCAGCGCCTGGTGGCCGGCCTTCACCCTGGTGTGGGTCTGCCTGCAGGGTGCCTTCGGCGCGCTCACCGTCACGTGGAAGCTTTTTCCCGCCATCGTCACGCTACACCTGCTGGGCGCCGTGGTGTTGCTGGCGCTGCTGTGCATCCAGGCCGTGCATTACCGCCAGGCTGCGGCGCAGCGGCTGCCCACGCCGGTGTCGCCGGCGCTGCGCAACGGGCTCATCGTGACCTCCGTGCTGCTGGTGCTGCAGATTGCGATGGGCGGCTGGGTCAGTACCAACTACGCGGTGCTGGCGTGCACGCAGTTCCCGATCTGCCAGAACAGCTGGTGGCCGGCGATGAACTTTGCGCAAGGCTTCGAGATCTGGCGCCACCTGGGTGTGACCGGCGAAGGCCAGCCGCTCGATTTCTCCGCGCTCACCGCCATTCATTACGCGCACCGGCTCATGGCCTATGCGGTGTTCGTGGCGCTGGGCGTGCTGGCGTGGCGGCTGCGCCGCATCGGCGCGCTGCGCCCGCAGGCGCATTGGCTCGCGGGCCTGGCGCTGCTGCAGCTGGCCACGGGCCTGGGCAATGTGCTGCTCGGCTGGCCGCTGGCCGCGGCCGTGCTGCATACCGGCGGCGCCGCGGCGCTGGCCGTGGTGCTCACCTGGGCCCTGTGCGAGAGCCGCCGCGGCATCGCTTCCCAGACGTCGCGCGCCAACGACAATGCAGCCGGTCACCACAACAACCCAAGGAAGGCCACCGCGTGAGCCGCCGGGCGTTCCCAAGGCGAACGCCGCAGCGCGCAGTGTGAAGATTTTTCAATGAGCACCCCGATCCCCGTTCAGCACACCAGCACCGCGAACGTGCTGCGCCAGTTCTACGCGCTGACCAAGCCGCGCGTGGTGCAGCTGATCGTGTTCTGCGCGCTGATCGGCATGGTGCTGGCCGTGCCCGGTCTGCCGTCGTGGGCCGACCTGCAGCGCGCCGTGCTGGCCTGCATCGGCATCTGGCTGGTGGCCGGTGCGGCGGCGGCGTTCAATTGCCTGGTCGAGAAGGGCATCGACGCCAAGATGAAGCGCACCGCCTGGCGCCCCACGGCGCGCGGCGAGCTCAGCGACATGCAGGCGCTGGCTTTTTCGGCGCTGCTGTGCGCCGCGGGTTCGGTGCTGCTGTGGTTCACGGTCAATCCGCTGACCATGTGGCTCACCTTTGCCACCTTCGTGGGCTATGCGGTGGTCTACACCGTCATCCTGAAGCCGCTGACGCCGCAGAACATCGTGATCGGCGGCGCGTCGGGCGCAATGCCGCCGGTGCTGGGCTGGGCCGCCATGACCGGCGACGTGGGCCCCGAGGCGCTGATTCTTTTCCTCATCATCTTTCTGTGGACGCCGCCGCACTTCTGGGCGCTGGCGCTGTACCGCGTGGAGGACTACCGCAAAGCCGGCCTGCCGATGCTGCCGGTGACGCACGGCAACGAATTCACGCGGCTGCAGGTGCTGCTCTATACCTTCATTCTTTTCGCGGCCTGCCTGATGCCCTTCATCTACGGCATGAGCGGCTGGCTGTACCTGGCGGTGGCCGTGGCGGTGAGCGTGGGCTTCACCGGCTATGCGTTCGCCCTGTGGCGCAATTACTCGGACGCGCTGGCGCGCAAGACCTTCCGCTTCTCGCTGATTCACCTGAGCGTGCTGTTCCTGGCGCTGCTCATCGACCACTACCTTCGTTGAACCCCACTTCCATGAACAAGCGCAACGCCCTCAAGCTGATTGCCACGAGCGCCGGCTGGGTGGGCGCCACCGCGGCGCTGGGCCTGGGCCTTTCGGCCTGCAGCGGCGAGACCAAGCAGAACTTCAATGCCGTGGACATCACCGGCGCCGATTACGCCAGAAACTTCTCGCTGAAGGACGCCGACGGCAAGGTGCGCACCATGGCCGACTTCAAGGGCAAGGTGGTGGTGCTGTTCTTCGGCTACGCGCAATGCCCCGACGTCTGCCCGACCACCATGACCGAGATGGCGCAGGTCAAGCAGCAGCTCGGCAAGGACGGCGACAAGCTGCAGGTGCTGTTTCTCACGGTCGATCCGGCGCGCGACACGCCCGAGGTGCTGAAGGCCTACATGGGCGCGTTCGACCCGAGTTTTGTCGCGCTGATCCCGACGGCCGACGAGCTCGCCGCGGTCGCGAAGGACTACAAGGTCTATTACAAGAAGGTCGACGGCAAGACGCCCACGAGCTACTCGATGGACCACTCGGCCGCCAGCTATGTCTACGACACGCAGGGCCGGCTGCGGCTGTACGCACGCTACGGCGCGGGCGTGGCGCCGATGGTGGCGGACCTGAAGACGCTGCTGTCCTCCTGAGGCGGGCCGCCACATGGACGCAGGGGTGGCGCTGGCCGGCTGGTCCGGGGTCGGGCATCTGAAAGGGCGCAAGGGCGCCTTTCGCATCGCGCTGATCCCGCCCGAGGTGCTGCGCGCCCTCAACGACGGCCTGCTCGAAACCGCCAACCTCAACGAATTCATGGCGCTGGAACTGCCGCAACTGGCGCGCAGCGTGGCAGGGCACATCGGCCTCGATGCGCGCAGCGAACGGCTGGTCGACACGCTGGCCATGCTGAGCGCCTTCAAGCCGATGCAGCGGCACGGCCACATTGCGCGCGCGCTGTACGACCTGGCTGCGCTGCATGGCGAGCGCGATGCCGTCGCGCACCGGCTGGCCACGCATGCGAGCGATGTCGCGCGCTGCTGGGCGGCGCAATGGGTCACGCTGTCGGGGCTGCCGCTGCCTGCCCAACTGGAGGCCGTGCGCCGTTTTGCCGCCGACCCGCATTTCGGCGTGCGCGAAATCGCCTGGATGGCGGTGCGCGATGCGGTCATCGCGTCGCTCGACGAAGCACTCGCGCTGTTGCAGCCCTGGGTGGCCGACCCTGATCCGAACATCCGCCGCTTTGCCAGCGAACTCACGCGCCCGCGCGGCGTGTGGTGCGCGCAGATCGACGTGCTCAAGAAGGAGCCGTGGCGCGCGCTGCCGCTGCTGGAGCCCCTGCGTTCCGACCCCAGCCGCTATGTGCAGAACTCGGTGGCGAATTGGCTCAACGATGCGAGCAAGAGCCAGGGTGAATGGGTCGACATGCTGTGCGCGCGGTGGGTGGCCGAATCGGACACGCCCGAAACCCGCTACATCGCGAAGCGGGCGCTGCGAACGCTCTCCAAATGAAAAAAGCCCGGCATGTGCCGGGCTTTTTTTGCCTGGAGTGCTGACAGGCTTACGCGTAGTCCGCGAGCGCCTTCTTCATCTTCTTCATGGCCGCGACTTCGATCTGGCGAATGCGCTCGGCGCTCACGCCGTACACCGCGGCCAGGTCGTGCAGCGTCATGCCGCCCGAGCCGTCGTCGTTCACCTTGAGCCAGCGCTCTTCGACGATGCGGCGGCTGCGGTCGTCCAGCGCTTCGAGCGCCGTGGCGATGCCGTCGCTCGACAGGCGGTCGCGCTGCTGCGATTCGAGCAGGGCGGTCGGCTCCTGCGTGGCGTCGGCCAGGTAGGCGATGGGGCCGAAGGCCTCGTCACCGTCGTCCGTCGGGCCCGGATCGAGCATGACGTCGCCGCCCGACAGGCGGGTTTCCATCTCGAGCACTTCCTCGGGCTTGACGTTGAGCCGGGTCGCCATCTGCGACACCTCGTCGGGGCTCAGCGTTTCGCGGTGCGTGCCGTTGTCGGACGCGGCCGAGTCGGCCTTGAAGCCCTGCTTCATCGAACGCAGGTTGAAAAACAGCTTGCGCTGGGCCTTGGTCGTCGCGACCTTGACCATGCGCCAGTTCTTCAGGATGTACTCGTGAATTTCGGCCTTGATCCAGTGCATGGCGTAGCTCACCAGCCGCACGCCCTGGTCGGGGTCGAAACGCTTCACGGCCTTCATCAGGCCGACATTGCCTTCCTGGATCAGGTCGCCGTGCGGCAGCCCGTAGCCCAAGTATTGGCGGGAAATGGAAACCACGAGCCGCAAGTGCGACAGCACGAGCGCGCCGGCGGATTCGAGGTCGTTCTGGTCGCGCAGCTTGCGAGCGAAGCCCTGTTCTTCTTCGAGCGTCAGCAGCGGCAGGCGGTTGGCGGCCGAAATGTAGGCATCCAGGTTGCCCAGCGGGGGAACCATCGACCATGGATTGGCGACGGCCAGCTGGTTGGCAGAGACTCCAGACAGCGTTGTCATCAGGGGAAACTCCTTAGTTGTGGCCATATTAGCACTCGGTTAGAGGGAGTGCTAAGCCAAGGGTTCCCTTGAAGTCCTATGGCAAGAATAGCCAAGGGCTACCAGCGCATGCCAAGCTTTAGGAAAAGCCTGGACAGCACGAACAGCGGGCCGACCCACAGATACTGGATGTCTTCGAAGAACGACGGCTTCTTGCCTTCGATTCGGTGGCCCACGAACTGAAAGACCCAGGCCACTGCAAACATAGCGGCTGAAATCAGTAATACAAGGCCGCCCATCGCATGCACCAGCGCCAGCGACAGCACGGTCAGCACCGCCATGGTCAGCAGGAAGGCGGGCGCGCGCAGCAAGGCGTAGTAGACGAGGCTGGCGCTCACGAAGCCATAGGCCACCCAGGGGTGAATCGAAAACAGCAGCCCCACGATGCTCAGCATGATGGCCGGGATGGCCACGAAGTGAATCAGCTCGTTGGTCGGGTTGCGGTGGCTCTCTTCATAGTGCGCGAGCAGCCGGTCGACCTTGCGGTCGCTGGGTGCCAGCGGTGCGTCAGCTTCAGCGGTGGGTGTCATGCAGAGTCTCCGTGGGCGCCGTTCGGTGCGGCAAGGATCGGATGTTGCCCACGGAAAAGCACGATGGCAAGCGCACAAGCGATGTGAAATTGCTATCAAAAAAGTAGCATTAAGCACTACAGCCGCCTGGGGTCCCATGACTTTATGCACTGTCAACACAATGTGGCCCCGCTAAGATCGACGCGTGTCACCCTCCGACTCCGTCCCCGCTCCCCTGTCACCGGCCGCGCAGAGCGGCACCTCCGCCGCTCGCGCCCCCAGGGCGATCCTGGTCGTGGACGACCACGACCTGCTGCGCCTGGGCGTGTGCGCGCTGGTGCAGGCCCAGGCGCAGACGGCCTCGTCCGGCGCGAACATCGAGGTGTTCGAGGCCGGCAACGTCGCCGACGCGCTGGCGCTGTACGAGACGCACCAGGCCGACATCGGCCTCGTGCTGCTCGACCTGGCGCTGCCCGACACCCACGGCCTGAGCGGCCTGGCCGAGTTCCGCCTGCGGTTTCCCGGTGCGCGCATCGTGGTGCTCTCGGGCACCGGCAACAGCACGCTGGCGCAGGGCGTGCTCGCGCTGGGCGCCGCCGCGTTCCTGCCCAAGTCGGCCGACCTGAAGGAAGTGGTGAGCTTCATCCGCGCCTGCGGCCTGCTCGACCCCCTCGACTCCCTGGCGCCCGGCGCGGCCGACCTGCCGCCCGCGTCGGTGCCCAAGCCGCTCGCCGGCTACGCCGAGTTCGCGCATGCCAGCGCATGGCAGGAACTCACGCCGCGCCAGATGCAGGTGCTGCAGTGGGTGCTCGAAGGCAAGGCGAACAAAGAGATCGCGCAGCTCGCCAGCCTCAGCGAAGGCACCGTGAAGAACCACGTCTCGACCCTGCTGCTGCTGTTCGGCGTGCGTTCGCGCGCGCAGCTGATCAGCACCCTGCACTGACTTGGGCGCACCGACCGTGGCGCCGAGCGACCCTTTGGCCGACCACGCGCTCGGCCAGCGGGTGCTGCGCGAGAACATCGCCTCGGTCTACAGCACCTACATCGCCTCCACGCTGACGCACATCGTCTTCGTGCTGGTGTTCGGCGCCATCATCTATTCGCAGCTGAAAGACCCGAGCCTGCTGTTCTGGATGGGCGCGCTGCTGGCCGTCGACCTGTATGTGTTCTTCACGCCGCGCTGGACACCCGAGCGCCCCGCGCACGAAAGCGCCTACTGGGCGCGCAAGATCTCGCGCATGGTCACGCTGCTGAGCATGGTCACGGCGGTGGTGCCCTGGCTCATCGTGCCGCACGAGAACCTGCCCATGACCTCGCTGCTGATGGCTGTCATCGTGGGCAGTTGCGCCCGGGCGGCGCAGTCGCTGTGGCCGCTGAAGCCGGCGCTGTTCGGCTACACGATGCCGATGTCGATGGGCATGATCACCGCGCTGGCCTGGCAGGGCGACGGCCTGCACCTGTTCCTGGCGGCGGCCGGCGCGGCTTATCTGCTGCTGACGCTGCATGCGGGCGTGGGCCAGCACAAGCTGCTGACCGGGTCGCTGATGCTGCGCTTCGAGAACGAGGCGCTCGCCGCGCGGCTGGGCGAACAGATTGCCGCCACCGAGCGGGCCAGCGAAGAAAAGACCCGCTTCCTGGGCACCGCCAGCCACGACCTGCGCCAGCCGCTGCACGCCATTGCGCTGTTTGGCGCCGCGTTGGAAAACGAGCTGCGCGACCGCCCCGAGCGGCGCAACGCCGAGCGCCTGATGCGCGCGGTGAACGCGCTGGGCGCCTCGCTCGACACCATGCTCGACATCTCGCGGCTGGACGCCGGCGTGATCACGCCGGCGCTGCAGCCGGTGCAACTCGATGCGCTGTTCCTGCCGCTCAACCACACCTTTGCCGCGCGCGCCGAACACAAGCAGCTGCAGCTGCGCGTGCGCGCCAGCGGTCTGTGGGCGCACAGCGACCCGCAACTGCTGCACCGCATGCTGTCGAACCTGATGGACAACGCGCTGAAATACACCGCGCGCGGCGGCGTGACCGTGACGGCCCGCGCGCGGGGCGATGCGGTGTGGATCGAGGTGCGCGACAGCGGCATCGGCATTGCGCCGGAGCAGTCGAGCCGGATCTTCGAAGAGTTCTACCAGGTCGACAACCCGGGCCGCGACCGTTCGCGGGGCCTGGGCATCGGGCTGTCGATCGTGCAGCGGCTGTCGCGGCTGCTCGGCCATCCGGTGCAGATGCGCTCACGGCCGGGGCGGGGCACGTTCTTTCGGGTGGTGTTGCCGGCTGCAACCGCGCCGGCCGGTGCGGCACTGGGGCCGGCCGCGCCGGCGTTTCCTTCCGAGGCATCGACCGCGTGGCGCGGCAGGCCCGGACCGGCGCTGCCCGGGCGCGTGCTGCTGCTGGACGACGAGCTGGAAATCCGCGAGGCCATGGTCGGCCTGCTGCGCTCGCATGCCGTCGACGCGCACGCCGTGGGCAGCGAAGCGGAAGCCGCCGATGCGCTGCGTTTGGCGCAGGCGCAAGGCCGGCCGTTCGATCTGCTGCTGTGCGACTACCGGCTGGCCGACGGTGCCGACGGGCTCGACGCGGGGCTGCGTTTGAGCCAGGGCGAGGGCGGCGGCGGAGTCGGGGTGGTGGAGGGGGAGCGCAAGGGCGCGGCAATGCCGCTGCTGCTCATCACGGGCGAGACCTCGCCGGACCGTTTGCAGCGCGTGCGCGAGTCGCGCGTGCCGGTGCTGTTCAAGCCGGTGGCCGCCGATGCGTTGCTTCGGGCGATGACCGAAGTGGCCTTCGGCAAATAGCCGATCCGGGCCCAGCCCCGCGTTGGGCGGTCAATGAATTCGTTGGTATTAACTTGAATGCCAATGCACGCCATAGCCCACCGATGTTGTGACTTTCGGCACTGGTGAATGCCCCGTGCGCGATTTAACTTCGCTGGGCGCTGGCACTTCGGACCCTGTTCGACACGCTGCCGGCGCGCCAGAAACAATATCGAACTCGGGAGTTTTCCAGCAATGAATTTCAGACTCGCGGCAGTTGCCGCTGCAGTGGCGGCCACGCTGGCCGTGGCGGCTTGCGGCGGTGGTGGTGGCAATGACGGCAACAGCTTCGTCCCCATCGGCGGCATCCCGCCGGCACCTGCACCGGCCCCCGCGCCGCCGCCTGCCCCCGAACCCGAGCCGGCACCGGCCCCCGCACCCGCGGTCAGCACCTTCATGTACGAGCAACTGCCGTACCCCGCCGACAGCGCCGGTTTCCTGAACGACCTGAACACCGAAGGCGCCAAGGGCTTCAGCTTCCTGAGCCCCTTGACCGCGCCCGCATCGGGCTCCGGCGCCAACGTCTACGTGAAGACCGGCGCCATCACCTATGCCTACGAGACCAAGGGCGAGCCGGCGGACGCCGCCGCGTTCCTGGCCCAGGCCAACGAGGCCGGCAGCCGGGGCTACCACTGGGCCGGCGCGATCGGCGTGGCTGGCACCACGGTCATGCTGTACCGCAAGGACAGCGGCTCCGACGCCACCTACACCTACCGCACCGAGAGCGCGCCCACCAACAGGAGCGATTTCGTCACGCTCGGCAACGCACAGGGCGCGGAGGGCTACTTCAATGTCGCGCCGTTCTATGGCTTCGGCGGGGCGGTCGTCGCGGTCTTCGAGAAGAGCTCGACCGGCAACTCCACGTTCGCCTACGAGGTGAAGGACGACGCGTCCGACACCAGCGGCGCCCTGGCCCAGTTCGATGAAGCGGGTGCGCGCGGCTACCGGTTCCGCGGCCCGGCCAGCTTCGGCCACATCTTCGCCAAGGACCTGTCGCAGTCCGCCACCTTCAGCTTTCAGGCGCTGGCATCCAATGACACGCTGGAGGCCGACATCGAGCAATCGAACACCGTGGGCGCGAACGGCTTTGCTTTCGTGGGGCCGCTGATCGTGGGCTCCGAAAACCGCACCTATTACTACAAGGCAAGCAACTGCACCGGCCGCGTGCTGTGTTTGCCCGTGGGGCCGTTCGGCCTCTGAAGAGAGAGAAGAGAGAGGGGCGGACGACCATTTGTCCGTCATTGAAGAGAGAAGAACCGGGGGCAGGGAGAAAGGGAGAGAAGAAGAAAAGAGAAACGGCCCCAGCGCAAGCGGGGGCCGTTTTTTCATGGGGGCTTGCCTGCGTCAGCCGAGCAGCGCCTGCGCGAACTCGCGCGCGTTGAAGGTCTCGAGGTCTTCCAGCTTCTCGCCCACGCCGATGAAGTACACCGGAATCGGCCGCTCGCGCGCAATGGCGCACAGCACGCCGCCCTTGGCGGTGCCGTCGAGCTTGGTCACGATGAGGCCGGTGAGGCCCAGCGTCTCGTCGAAGGCGCGGACCTGCGCCAGTGCGTTCTGGCCGGTGTTGCCGTCGATCACCAGCAGCACCTCGTGCGGCGCGGTGGCGTCGGCCTTGGCGACCACGCGCTTGATCTTCCTGAGCTCGTCCATCAGGTGCAGCTGTGTGGGCAGCCGCCCGGCGGTGTCGACCAGCACCACGTCCTTGCCGCGTGCCTTGCCGGCCTTCACCGCGTCGAAGCTCACGGCCGAGGGATCGCCGCCTTCGTTGCTCACGATCTCCACCGTGTTGCGGTCGGCCCAGACCAGCAGTTGCTCGCGCGCCGCCGCCCGGAAGGTGTCGGCCGCGGCCAGCAGCACCGAGGCGCCTTCGTTGGCCAGGTGCTTGGTGAGCTTGCCGATGGAGGTGGTCTTGCCCGCCCCGTTGACGCCGGCCACCATGATCACGGTGGGCGTGAACTCGCCGATGACCAGCGGCTTTTCCAGCGGCCTGAGCAGGTCGGCCACGGCGTCGGCCAGCAGCGCCTTCACCTGGGCGGCGTTGGTGGCCATCTGGCGCTTGACGCGCCCGCGCAGGTCTTCCAGCAGGAACTCGGTGGCCTTCACGCCGGTGTCGGCCATCAGCAGGGCCGACTCGAGCTCTTCATACAGCGCGTCGTCGATCTGTGCGTTGACGAACACGGCCTGGATGCCTGTGCCGGTCTTGCGAAGGCCGGTCTTGAGCTTGTCGAACCAGCCCTTGCGCTCGGTGGCGACGATGGGCGCGGGGACCGGTACCGGGAGTGGGGCCGGGATCGGTGCCGGCAGGGGTGCTGGCGCAGGTGCAGGAGCAGGTGCGACGACAGGCTGCGGAGCCGGCACGGCGACGGGTGCGGCCACGGTCGCCGGGCCGGTGGGCGGTGCAGGCGGCGAGAAGAAGGCCGGCGCCGGGGCAGGCGCAACAGGTGCTGCCACCGCAGGCGGGGCTGCTACCGGTGCGGGGGCCGGTGCGGGCGAGAAGAATGAAGGTGCCGGCGCAGGCGCAGGAGGCAGCACCGGCGCAGGCGGGGGCGGCGGTGGAGAAGGAGGGGGGGGCGGCGGCGGTGGTGGCGGTGGTGGCGGAGGCACCACCACAGGCGCTTCTTCCACCGCCGGCTTCGAGCCGAACCAGCTCGAAGGCGAGAACACCGAGCGCGTGGGCGCTGGCTCCGGGGCGGGCGCGGCCGGATTGTCCTTCGCATCGTGCGAAGGGGGGGCCGTGGTGTCGGGGGTCTCGGCGGGTGGTTTTTTCTTGAAGAAACTGAACATCAGAAGCTTTTTACAATCCGACCCATTCTATGAAACACCTCCCGCCACGCCGTGCTGCGTCTGGTGCGGTGCTGGCAATGACGCTCCTCGCGTCGTGGACCATGCCTGCGCAGGCCCAGTCTCCTTCGGTCCCCGCCGTTTCCTCCACCGCCCCTTCAACAGCCGCCACGGCGGCCGCCCCGGGCCCGCAGCAATTCACCCTGGCCAACGGCATGACGCTGATCGTGCAGCCCGACCGGCGCTCGCCCACCGCGGTGCAGATGGTGTGGGTTCGCGTCGGCTCCATGGACGAGGTCGACGGCACCTCCGGTGTGGCACATGCGCTCGAACACATGATGTTCAAGGGCACCAAGGACATCAAGCCCGGCGAGTTCTCGCGCCGCGTGGCGGCCCTGGGCGGCCAGGAAAACGCCTTCACCACGCGCGACTACACCGGCTACTACCAGCAGATTCCGGTCGGCAGCCTGGAGCAGGTGATGAAGCTGGAGTCCGACCGCTTCGCCAACAACCTGTGGCCCGACGACGAGTTCAAGCGCGAGATCGAGGTGGTCAAGGAAGAGCGCCGCCTGCGCACCGAAGACCAGCCGCGCGCGCTGCTCGGCGAGCAGCAGAACGCCGCCACCTTCATCGCCTCGCCCTACCACCGCCCCGTGGTCGGCTGGATGAGCGACCTGGACGCCATGACGCCCGAGGACGTGCGCGACTTCCACAAGCGCTGGTACGTGCCCGCCAACGCCGTGCTGGTGGTGGCCGGCGACGTCGACGTGGCGCAGGTGCGCGCGCTGGCCGACAAGTACTACGGCCGCATTCCCGCGCGCGCCGTGCCCGCGCGCAAGCCGCGCGTGGAGCCGGTGCAGCGCGGCATTCGCCGCATCGAGTTCAAGGCCCCGGCCGAGCAGGCCTATGTGTCGCTGGCCTTCCGCGCGCCGCAGCTCGCCGGCATCGATGACGCCAACAGCGACGCCTGGGCGCTGGTGGTGCTGTCGGCCGTGCTCGACGGCTACGCCGGCGCGCGGCTGGACCGCGCGCTCACGCAAGGCCCCGACCGCGTGGCCGATTCGGCCGGCGCCTATTCGGGCTTTGTCGGCCGCGGCCCGCAGCTCTTCGTGCTCGACGGCGTGCCTGCCGCCGGCAAGAGCGCCGAGGTGGTCGAGGCCGCGCTGCGTGCCCAGGKKGCACGTGTCGCGAAAGACGGCGKGGGCGRAGCCGAACTGGCCCGCG
>NNBV01000762.1_pt1 | contig 101507 bp, 99 predicted proteins | sample 1173771 | NCBI WGS metagenome assembly NNBV01 (sample SAMN07173938, study PRJNA388173) | plant metagenome | isolation source: symbiotic tissue sample KVS11 | place: Norway: Troms, Kvaloya island | reverse complement strand
CTTTCATGCTGGCCTGAACTGCGGTCCGTTCGGCAGGAGCTTTGCGAGTTTCCTAAGGTTCTGTGCGGCAGCGGCGAGGTGGAACTCGTCTCTCGCTCCGTTTGGTCCGCGGAGTCGCAGCCGGTCGAGCTTCAGGATGCGCTTGAGGTGGGCGAAGAGCATTTCGACCTTCTTCCGCTCGCGTCGCGAGGTGACATAGGCATCGGTCGTGGCGATGTCCCTGGCCATGTCGCGAGCGCCCTCGTGGATCGAGCGCAGGATCTTGCGGGCCGGCGTGTTGGGGCAGCACTGCGGCTTCAGCGAGCAGGCGTCGCAGTCCAACTTGCTGGCGCGGTAGCGCATGAAGCCTTCGGGATCGACGCCCTCGCGGCTGATACCGAAGCGCCGGCGATATTGGTGAAGCTCCTTCCCGTCCGGGCACGTGTAGAGATCGTGGGCGTGATCATAGGTAAAGTCGGAGCGGCTGAAGGTGCCGTCGCTGCGCTGGGATTTGTCGAACACCGGGATGTGCGGCTCGATCCCGCGCTCATGCACCAGCCAGGCGAGATTCTCGGCCGAGCCGTAGGCGCTGTCAGCAGCTAATCGGGCCGGCCAGAGGCCGAAGCGCTTCTGCGTTCGGTCGAGCATGGTCCGGGCCGAGCCGACCTCAGCCTGCCGGATGGCGCGACTGGCCTGGACATCGACGATGACCGCGTGGTCGAGGTCGATCAGATAGTTGGTGGCATAGGCGAAGAAGGCGTGCCCCTTCAGGGCTCCAGTCCATTGCGCCGCCGGATCGGAACGCGAGACGAACTTCGGCTTCGCCTCGCTGGCGGCGCCCCAGGCGGCCTCGTCGAGCGTGTCGAGATACTCGCGCACCGACCGGCGCGTCCGGGCGAGATCGTCCCAGTCGACCACTTCGGAGGCCGCCGCCGAGCGCTGCTTGTTGGCGTCGGCCTTGATCAGGCTGGCATCGACCGCGAAGCCCTCGCCGCCGACGAGCCCCTCCGCGATGCAGCGTCGGACGGTCGTCTCGAACAACTCCCTCAGAAGATCGCTCTCGCGGAAACGACCATGCCGGTTCTTCGAGAAGGTCGAGTGATCGGGAACGGCGCCCTCGAGCCCGAGCCGACAGAACCAGCGATAGGCGAGGTTCAGGTGGACTTCCTCGCACAGGCGGCGCTCGGACCGGATGCCGAAGCAGTAGCCGACGAGCAGCATCCGGATCATCAGCTCCGGATCGATCGAGGGCCGACCCATCTCGCTGTAGAACGGACGCAGATGCGCGCGAATATCAGAGAGATCGACGAAGCGGTCGATGGCTCGGACCCAATGATCGGCCGGAACGTGCCGCTCCAGGCTGAACTCGTAGAACAACGCCTCCTGCGCCACCTGTCGCTCGCCCATCATCGCACCGCCCTCCGACCAAGGACAACTGAATCAGGACTTCATACCCGCGGCAACGACGACTTTTTCAACGGTATCGGCGCATAACGATCGGCGGTTGTTGGCGCACGGTACGCATATAATCGGACCGAGCCATTCCATCATGATGATCCCTGAGCCAACCGGCGAGCTGCCAGCGTAAAAATCATTGGCTTCGAAACCGGTCCCCAGGCGCGCTCAGACGAACCCCGCGCGCCGACGTGCTTCCCGACTCGCCTCAGAGGTAACCAGCCTCACCAGATCGCGGGCCTTCATCTCGTTCGCCGAGAGGGCGATGACACCAGCTGTGTAGCGTGTCGAAAGGTCGAAACCTTGCGGCAGCGCGTCGACGAGGGCCACCCCCGCCGAGGCGATAATCTCCGTGATCTGCGTGCAGCCGATCGGACGGGCTTCTGCGGCCTCCGACAGGGCGGCCATGGCCGTCATGCCATTGGGGAATGTGCGCAGCCGCGGCGCTATCGCTGCCGCAATGCCGAGTTTCTCGATCACGCCTGCGAAGTGGACCCCGGCCGTCGCCAGCTTCGGATCGGGGAAATAGATCGCATCGGCGGCGAGAAGCGCTTCCCGCAGCGACACCGCGTTGCCGACGGAGGGCATGGGATCGCCCGCCCGGATCGCGACAGCCGTCGCGACATCTCCGATATCCGCGACGCTGTCGTGCAGGACGACGCCGCTCTTGGCAAGCTCTGCAATGATCGCGGCTGTCAGGATCACGACATCAGGCGCAGGCCCTGCCGCGAGCTTAGCCCGCATGGCGCCGACAGCGCCGAAGGTGCCGTCGATGCCGTAGCCGGAGGCCTCCGCGAAGTCCGGCTCCAGCGCCTTGACGAGGGCTTGCGCAGCACCGCCGCTGAGAATGCTGATGTTTGGCATTGATTTACTCCATCGCCGCGATGATGCGGTCACGCGTGATCGGCATCTGCCGGACCCTGACGCCCAGCGCGGCATGAACGGCATTGGCCAGCGCCGCGGCGGTCGGCCCCTGAGCCGCCTCGCCGGCGCCCAGCGGCGGCAATTCGGGCCGCGATAGGATCTCGACGCTGACCGCGGGCACCTCGCTGAAGCGCAGGATAGGGTAGCTCTCCCAGGAGGCACTTGCCACCTCGTCGCGGGTGAATGTGACCGCTTCCTTCAGCGTCCAGCTCGCCGCCTGGATCGCGCCGCCCTCGATCTGGTTGACGACGCCGTCAGGGTTGATCGCCTCTCCGACATCGACCGCGATCCAGAGCTGCGTCGCACGCGGCTCGGCCGACAGATCGATCTCGGCCACGATCGCGCAATAGGCGCTGCTGTTCTTGTAGCGCGCGAATGCGATACCGCGTCCGCACTCCTCGGGGATCGAGGCGCTTCCCCAATCCGCCATCGCGGCGGTGCGCTCAAGCACGGCGCGGGCGCGATCATCCGAGAGATGGCGCAAACGGAAGGCCAGCGGATCCTCGCCGAGTTCCTCCGCGATCTCGTCCATCATCGATTCGATCGCGAAGACATTACCGAAGGCCCCGAGCGCGCGCATCGAGGAGGTGCGCAGCGGCATGGTCAGGAGCCGGTTCTTGGCAATCCGCCAGGCCGGAAAATCATAGAGTGGCACGGCATTGCGTTGCGCGCCGCCGCCCGTCGCCAGCCCCGGATCCTGCGAGATGTAGAGCGGGAACGGCTTTTCGAGATCGAAGCTTGCAAGCAGGGCCGGGCTGCCCGCCCTGCCCGGCCGCGCGACATAGCCGTTGCTCCAGATTTCGTGGCTCCAGCCCGTGATGGTGCCGTCTTCTGAGAGATCGGCCGCGACCTCGATTGCCATGGCCGCGCCGAAGGGCGAGCATGCCAGTTCGTCGGCCCGCGACCAGCGCAAGCGGACAGGATGGCCCGGCACCTGCCGCGCCAGCAGCGCCGCATCGAGGGCGGCATCGTCGGCGCCGTTATGGCCATAGCAGCCGGCACCCTCGGCATGTGTGACCGTGATCGCGCTCTCGGGCAGGCCGAAGACCAGCGCGAGATCAGCCCGCAGGTTGAAGACGCCCTGGCTGTGGCTGAGCACGCGAAGCGTTTCCCCCTCCCATACCGCGAGGGCGCAGGAGGGCCCGATCGAGGCATGGGCGAGATAGGGCTTGAGATAGTGCCGCACCAGCCGTCGAGGCGCCGACGGGCCTGGGCCGTCGCCGCGCTGATCGACCACTGACGCCTCCGCGGGCTGGGCTTTCAGCCAAGCGCGAAGATCCTGCGCATCGGGCAGTTCGAAGCCGCCTGTCCAGCTTGCGGCGGTGGCAAGCCGGCGGAGTGCCGCATCGGCCTGCGCCTCGCTCTCGCAGACGACACCGAGAAAGCTGCCGTCTCGCACCAGGGCGACGAGCCCGGCGATCTCCGTAAGCCGCGTCTCGTCGAGGGCGGACAGGGTGGCGCCGGGGCGCGGCGGCCGTAGCACGCGCCCATGCAGCATTTCAGGCAGGACGATGTCATGGATGAAGGGGCGCGTGCCGAAGACCTTGCCGGGGATGTCGATGCGCGGGGCGGACCGGCTCGCAAGCGCACGCTGGCCCGGCGGCTTCGGCCGGACCATCCTGTCGGCGTCGCAGGCGAGCGAGACCCGGTCCGCCAGTTCCCAATAGCTCGTTGACAGGTTCCCAGGCCCGGAGATGACGCCATCCTCGACCGACAGCGCCTCCGTGGCGACGGAGAATTGCCGTGCTGCCTCCGCGAGAAACAGCGCCCGGGCCTGCGCCGAGACCTGGCGGACGGACAGGCCGCATTCCGACACCGAAAGACTCCCCGAGGTCACGCCCTCGTTGGGGCTGCGCGCCGTGTCGACCGGCATCATCCTGACCCGTTCGGGCGCGATGTCGAGCTCGTCGGCGCAGATCTGGGCGAGCACGGTCAGGATGCCCTGCCCGATCTCGACCTTGCCCGGCGAAAGCGTGACATGGCCCTCGGCCGAGACGCCGAGCCAGCGGTCGAGCCGGGGCGTCGCCCTCAACCCGGCCGGCAGGGCCGGAGCCGCAATCGCAATCATGCCGCTTTCGCCCGCAGCTCGGCAGCGGCGCGCTGAACGGCGCGAACGATGCGGTTATGCGCGCCGCAGCGACAGAGATGGGGGTCGAGCGCCTCGCGGATGGCCGCCTCGCTGGGTTCGGTCGTCTCCGTGAGCAGGGCTGCCGCGCTGATCATGATGCCCGAGATGCAGTAGCCACACTGCATCGCCTGCTCGGCGATCAGCGCCGTCTGGATCGGATGGGGCGCCATCGCCGTACCCAGCCCCTCGACCGTCGTGACCGACTTTCCCGCGACCGACCAGAGCGGCGTGTCGCAGGAAGCGACCGGTCGGCCATCCACGAGCACGCGGCAGGAGCCGCACAGCCCCTCGCCGCAGCCGAAGCGAGCTGCCTTCAGGCCGAGCTCCGTGCGCAGGACATCAAGCAGCATCGCCTGCGGTGACGCGACGATGCTGCGGCTGTGTCCGTTGACGGTCAGGCTCGTGCCGTCGCTCATCGCGTCAGTTGACCTTGATGTTGGCCGTCTCGATGATCTTGGCCCATTTCGCGATATCGGCCTTGATGAAATCACCGAACTGCGCCGGGCTCATATCCATCGCGACGGTGCCCTGCCTGGCCCATTCGGCCTTCACCTCCGGGCGCGCCTGCGCCTTGCGCATCTCGGCATTGAGCTTGTCGATGACGGGCTGCGGCGTGCCGGCGGGCGCCATCAAGCCAAGCCAGATCGTCGCTTCGTAGTCCTTCAGCCCGGCCTCTGCCACGGTCGGAACGTCCGGCAGCAGCGCCGAGCGGGTGGCGCCGGTCGTGGCGAGCGCGCGCACCTGGCCCGCCGCGATGCTCGGCGCCATCGTGGTGACGGAATCGATCATCATCTGGACGTGGCCGCCGATGACGTTGGTGCGAGCCTCGCCGCTGCCGCGATGAGGCACATGCACGATATCCGTGCCGCTCAGCGCCTTGAAGCTCTCGCCGGCAAGGTGATAGGGCGTACCGACGCCCGAAGACGCATAGTTGAGCTGCTTCGGCTTCGCCTTCGCCAGCGCGATGAACTCCTGCAGCGTCCTGGCCTCGACGGCCGGGTTGACGACGATGACGAGGTCGGCGGAATTGATCGGGGCGATCGGCACCAGATCCTTGGTCAGGTTGTAGCCCTTGGTCGGAATCAGCGTCTCGTTGGCCGTGTGCGTGTTCGACATCATCAGCAGCGTGTAGCCGTCCGGCGCGGCGCGCGCCGCTTCCGTCGTTCCGATCACGGCGCCGGCACCCGGCTTGTTCTCGATCGTGAAGGGCTGCTTCAGCGCCTCCTGGAGCTGCTGGCCGATGGCCCGCGCATAGATGTCGGCCGGGCCGCCGGCGCCGAAGGGCACGATCACCCGGACGCCGTGGTTGGGGTAGGACTGGGCCGTGGCCGGGGCGGACAAAGCCGCCGCTGCCGCGGCGGCAAGACACAGAACCTTGATCGAACGCATGGTTTTCCTCCTCATGATGAGCCGCTTTTCGCGGTCGTGTTTTATGGGAATCGGGTCAGCCGACCGGGTTCTCGAGCACGCCGATTCCGGCGATCTCGATACGCACGACATCGCCTTTCTTGAGAAATTTCGGCGGATCGAAGCCGATGCCGACACCGACGGGGGTGCCCGTCGCGATGATGTCGCCCGGCTCCAGCGTGATATAGGCCGAGATCGTGCTGATCAGGGTGGGGATGTCGAAAATCAGGTCGGCGACCTTGGCATCCTGGCGCAGCTCGCCATTGACCCAGGTGCGCAGCTGCAGTTCGCGCGGATCGGGCGCTTGATCGGCGGTCATCACCGCCGGGCCCATCGGGCAGAAGCCGTCGATGCCCTTGCCGAGAACCCATTGCCGGTGCTTGTGCTGGAGCTGCCGCGAGGTCACGTCGTTGACGATCGTGTAGCCGAAGACATGCGAAAGCGCGTCGTCCTTGGCGATACCACGGCCTCCCTTGCCGATCACGACGGCCAGCTCGCCCTCGTAGTCGACCGACTGCGTCGGATCGAGATGGCCCGGGATCGTCTCGCCCGTCGCAATGACGGAGGATGGCGGCTTGGTGAAGACGACCGGAGCCTCGGGCACGACATCCTTGGCGCTGGCGTCGAAGCCGCTCCGGGCGAATTCCTTCGCATGCTCGTGATAGTTCTTGCCGACGCAGAAGATGTTGCGGGCCGGGCGGGGAAATGGCGCGTGCAGCGTGACACCGGCAAGCGGCAGCCTCGGCGCGCCAGCGGCAAGATTGGTCAACCGATCTAGCCCGCCATCGCCCAGCGCGCAGCATTCCGCCATGGACGAAGGTGCGCCCCCGACCTGCGACAGATCCGCGATCAGATCATCCAGAATGACGCCAAGGCGCCTATTTTTCGCTGATTTATCAGTGGATTGGCTGAAAATGGCAAGTTTCATGAGTTGCGCCCGAGAGATGGCGCCTGACCGGCGCGATCCGTAAGACCTAGATCACCGCGCTCAAAGCTGTCAACCAATCAAGCCGATTTGGCCAGACTTGCTATAATTGGTCTACCAATACACAGGTTGCAGGCTCGGCTCAGCGTCCGAGCAGGTTGCTCCGAACGCGCTCCAGATGCCCGAGCAGGGCCTTTTCGGCCTCGGGAGCGTCGCGCGCCTGAAGCGCTGCGACGATCGCATGGTGCTCGCGTCGGTAATGCTCGCGGCGCTCGGCGGTCAGGCTTCGGCGCTTCAATTCGCCCCAGGCGGTCAGGTCGCGAGCCCGCGTGATCATTGCGTAAAGCTCGATGACCAGCCGGTTATGGGTCGATTTGGCGATGGCCTGGTGCAGCGCCGCGTCCCAATGCTCGAACGCCTCGAAGTCGTCAGCCGCATCGCCGCCACGGATGCATTCGTCGAACAGCGCGAAGTCGGCCTGGTCGGCATTGATCGCGGCAAGCTGCGCGAGTTGCGGCTCGACCAGAAGGCGCGCCTCCATGATCTCGGCGGGGCTCGCGGCCTGCGGCGACGGCTCGGCCGAAACCGGCCCGACGTCCGGCTCGCGGACATAGGTGCCGCTGCCGATGATGCGCGTAACGGCGCCCCCGCTTTCCAGAACGGCCAGGGCATCGCGCACCGCCGAGCGCGGCACACCCAACTGCTGCGACAGCGCCCGCTCGGTCGGCAGCTTGCCGTTGGCGCGATAGGCGCCAGACCGAATCCCGTCGGCGATGAAGTCGCGGACCCGCAGGTCATGTCGTGTCGTGCTGTTCATGATGACGTCTTGGCGAATACGAGTATCTGAGGGTGAAGATTGGTCTACCAATTTTGACCCCCATTACAAGCGATTTCATCGCTTTCTGACGCCACCTTTCGACGCAGCGCACGACATCGCAACCGCGCAACGAATTGGTTGACAGCTCGCAAACCAATCGTCAGGCTGACGTCAAAATTAGATAAGAAATCTATTTTTCGGGAAACGTCCTATGGTTGAGATGAAACGCCGCCCGCGCCGAGCGGGAGATGGCGGGCCGCACGCCTGTGCGCAGCCAGATGGTCCGAAGCCGTGAGTCAGGCCACGCTGGGAAGCGTCGGCGTTCCCCGCGGCCGGTCGCCGAGCTTCGCGACAGCACGGCCGCAATCGCGCCTCTCCCGCCTGTTCACGCTGGAAAGCCTGGTCATGGGCGGGGCGATCGCCGCCCTGTTCGTGCTGGTGATCCTGCCGCTCTGCTTCCTGCTGATCGGCAGCATCTGGCGCGACGGGCAGTTCACCCTCGAATACTTCCGCGAGGCACTTTCCGGCCGGCTCTACCTCCAGGCGCTGCTCAATTCGCTCATGCTGGGCGCCTGGACGGGACTGTTCAGCCTGGTGCTCGGCCTGCCGCTGGCCTGGGCGGTGGCACGCACCAATGTCCCCGGCAAGGGGCTGATCACGCTGACGGCCAACCTGTCCTATCTCTCGCCGCCATTCCTGACAGCGATCGCCTTCGTCAACCTGTTCGGCACGAATGCGGGGCTGATCAACGTCTTCTTCCGCGACGTGGTTGGGCTGCCCTGGCTCGGCTTCAACATCTTCTCGATGCCGGGTCTCGTCCTGGTCACGGTGCTGCACACCTTCCCTTACGTCTTCCTGCTGGCGTCGAGCGCGCTGCAATCGGTCGACGCCTCCTATGAGGAAGCAGCCCAAATTCTCGGCGCCAGCAAATGGCGCACCGTTTTCTCGATCACGGCCCCGCTGGTGATGCCAGCGATCCTGTCGGGCGTGCTGCTCGCCTTCGTCAACGCGATCGCGCTGTTCGGCTCGCAGGCGATCATCGGCCTGCCCGCCCGCATCGTCACCCTGCCGACGCGGATCTATTCCCTGTTCGACTATCCGGCGCAGTACGGGCTGGCCTCGGCACTGTCGCTGCTCTTCGTCGTGATCACCATCGCCGCGCTCTATCTCCAGCGCTCCTACCTCGCCAAACGTTCCTTCGTGACGCTCGGCGGCAAGGGTGCGCGGCCGCAATTGATGGATCTCGGCTGGGTGAAATGGCCGCTCTTCGGCTTTTGCGTGCTGGTCTTCTTCGTCTCGATCGTGCTGCCCTACGCCACGCTGATCGCGGTCTCGGTCTCGAAATCCTGGGGGCTGAATTTCTGGCAGGGGCTGACCCTGCAGCACTACAAGTTCGTGCTGTTCGACTACGATGTGACGCAACGCGCCATCCTGAATTCTCTGGGCCTGGCCACCGTGGCGGCCACCGTCGCTGTTTTTCTGGGCGCTATCATCGGCTGGATCGACATCCGCAGCCATATCCCCGGGCGCAAGTTCCTCGACTATGCCGCGCTCGTGCCGCTCGGGCTGCCCGGCATCGTTATGGCGGTGGCGCTGATCCAGTTCTGGCTGTCGATGCCGATCGCGCTCTACGGCACGCTGGCGATCCTGCTGCTGGCCTATGTCGGGCGCTACATTCCGCTCGGCGTGCGCGCCGCCAACACCTCGCTGCGCCAGATCGACCCGACGCTCGAGGAAAGCGCCCGCATCCTCGGCGCGAGCTGGGGCCATACGCTCAAGGAGATCACCCTGCCGCTGATGCGGCCCGGTCTCTTCGCCGGCTGGCTGCTCGTCTTCGTGCCCGTGATCCAGGAACTGTCCGCCTCGATCCTGCTGTTCTCGTCGAGCTCGATGACCCTCGCGGTCGCGATCTACAACCTCTACGAGACCGGCTACACCGAACCCGTCGCGGCGCTCGCCATGACCAACATGGCCATCATCGCCGTCGCGATCGTGATCGCCCGCAAGATCGGCGGCGGCGGCATTGGCAAAGACCCCGACAAAGCCCCGACCGCACCCAGAGGATCCGCCTGATGGCCGGCATCACCATATCGTCGCTGTCCAAAAGCTATGGCGGGCGCCATCTCCAGATGCCTGCTCTGCAGGATCTCGACCTCGCGATCCAGGACAACCAGTTCATCACGCTGCTCGGCCCTTCGGGCTGCGGGAAGACCACGACGCTGCGGCTGATCGCCGGTTACGTCACGCCCGATACCGGCTCGATCCATGTCGGCGACCGCCTGGTGTCCTCGCCTGCGGGCGTCGTCTCGCCCGAGGCGCGCGGCATGGGCATGGTCTTTCAGAACTATGCCGTCTGGCCGCACAAGACCGTCTATGAAAACATCGCCTTCGGGCTGAAGCTGCGCAAGCTCTCCTCGGCGCAGGTTCGCGACAAGGTCGAGCAGGCGCTCGTGCTGGTCAACCTGAAGGGGCTGGAGGCGCGGTTTCCCAACGAGTTGTCGGGCGGCCAGCAGCAGCGCGTCGCCCTGGCGCGCTCGCTCGTGGTCGAGCCCGACATCCTCCTACTCGATGAGCCGCTCTCGAATCTCGACGCCAAGCTGCGCGAGAAGATGCGCAGCGAACTCAAGCAGTTGCAGCGGCGCACCGGCATCACCTTCATCTATGTGACGCATGACCAGTCCGAGGCGCTGGCGCTGTCGGACCAGATCGCGGTGATGCATGCCGGCCGCCTGCAGCAGTTCGGCTCGCCTTTTGAAGTCTACAACAAGCCGGCAAACCGCGTCGTCGCCGACTTCATGGGGCTGGTGAACCTCGTGCCCGGCCGTGTTCGCGCGGTCAGCGGCGAGACGGCCGAGATCGAGGCCGATGGCGGTCTGGTGCTGATCGCGCCACGCAACGCCGCGATCGCGCCCGGCGCAGCCGTCGAGATCGCGATCCGGCCCGAGAACATCCGCCTGACCGCCGAGGCGGGCCCGGTCAACGGCACCGTCACCGAGCAGACCTTCCTCGGCAATATCTGCGAATACCTCGTCGCCCTGCCGGGCGGGCGGATGCTGCGGGTGCAGACCCATCCGCTCCAGCAATTCCCCGTCGGCCAGAGCGTCGGCATCGTCATCGATCCGAGCCAGTGCAGCCTGTTCCCGCGCGAACAGCCCGCCGACGGCCTCGCCTCAGCCGCGTGAAAACATCCCGATACGGAGACCGACATGAACCAGCACGCCACCCCGCAGACGGCGATCAAGTCAGAAGAACACTGGACCAAGAAGGGCTCGGAGGTCGATCTCTTCCTTTTTGAGAAGTATGTCGGCACGCCGTCGGACGAGAAGGGCACGATCCTGTTCGTCCATGGCTCGTCGATGGCCTCGCAGCCGACCTTCGACCTGCAGGTGCCAGGCCGACCGGATTCTTCCGTCATGGAGTGGTTCGCCAAGCAGGGCTATGATTGCTGGTGCGTCGACATGGAAGGCTATGGCCGCTCGACCAAGACGCGCGACATCACAAGCAACATCGCCGATGGCGCCGATGATCTCGAGGCGGCCTCCGACTACATCATGAGCCTACGCGGCAACGGCCCGTTCTTCATGTACGGAATCTCGTCGGGGGCGCTGCGGGCCGCAGCCTTCGCCGAGCGCCATCCCGAGTCCGTGCGACGGCTCGCGCTCGACGCCTTCGTCTGGACCGGCGAGGGTGCGCCAACGCTGGAAGAGCGCAAGAAGAAGCTGCCGCAGTTCCAGGCGATGAAGCGCCGGCCGATCGACCGCGCTTTCGTGCATTCGATCTTCAATCGCGACCATCCCGGCACGGCCGACCACGCCACCGTCGAGGCCTTCGCCGACGCCATCCTGGCGCTCGACGATTCGATGCCGACGGGCACTTATGTCGATATGTGCTCGCGCCTGCCGCTGACCGACCCCGCCAAGCTCACCATGCCGACCCTGATCATGCGCGGCGAATATGACGGCATCGCCGCGTTCGATGATCTCGCCAAGTTTTTCGCGGCGCTGCCCAACCCCGACAAGCAGTTCACCGTGATGAAGGGTATCTCGCATGCCTCGTTCCAGCAGAAGAACTACATGATGTGCTACCACATCCTGCGCAGTTTCTTCGAGCAGCCGGAGCCGATCTACACGGGCGCGTGACGCCAAAGATCAAAGTGCGGTGAGCCGGGATTCAACCTGGCCACCGCCGATGTCCGGTATTCGCCGGCTCCATGAAGCATCGATCCAGGGAGGATTGCGATGAACAAGCCGATCGCGGCGAAAGCCGCCTATGCCGCCATGCTGATGCTGGCGCTGACGGGGATGGCCCGCGCGCAGGACAAGGCCGATGTCGAGGCCGCCAAGAAGGAAGGCAAGGTCGTCTGGTACACCTCGACCCCGGTCGAGACCGGCCAGAAGATCGCCAAGATGTTCGAGGCGAAATACGGCGTGAAGGTCGAGATGTTCCGCTCCGGCGGCTCTGCGATCCTGCGGCGCTTCCTGCAGGAGAACCAGGCCAAGCGCATCAATGCCGACCTGCTGACGACCTCGGACCCGGCCGCCGCGGCCGAGCTCGGCGACCAGGGCTTCTTCGTCCCGTTCAAGCCGGTGAATTTCGACAAGATCCCCGATGGCGCCAAGGCGGCCGACGGCACCTTCATCGCGCAGCGGCTCAACATCATCACGATCTATGTCCGCAGCGACAAGATCAGCGGCGCCGACGTTCCGCGCACCTGGGATGCGCTGCTCGACCCGAAATACAAGGGCAAGCAGGTGATGACCGATCCGTCCTTCACCTCGCTGCAGCTTTCCGTCATCGGAATGAACGCCAAGCAGAAGGGTTGGGGCTATTACGAGAAGCTGCGCGCCAATGACATCATGATCGTCCAGAGCAATCAGCAGGTCTCTGACATGATCAAGCGTGGCGAACGCGTTATCGCTGCCGGTGCTCTCGATTCCTACGCGGCAGAAGACCGCAAGGACGGCCACCCGATTGAAACGATCTATCCCAGCGACGGCACCTATGTGATTCCCTCCCCGACCTCGGTGGTGAAGGGTTCGCCCAATCCCAACGCCGGCAAGCTGCTGGCCGAATTCATGATCAGCGACGAGGTCCAGAAGCTTTTCCCCGAGGAAGGCTCCTATTCCGCCCGCAGCGACATGGCCCCGCCGGCCGGAAGCCCGGCGGTGAAGGATATCAAGCTGATCACGGTCGACTACGAGTACCTGCGCAAGTCGGGGCCGGGCGTGAAGAAAAAGTTCAACGAAATCTTCCAGTAAGCGGTGGGGCTTTCTCTCGCTTTGCATAAAAACGCCGTCATCGCGGGCAAATCGGGAAGTCGCGCTAATCCGAGATCCATTCGTGAGCAGTTTCGGAATGTATGCCGGGTCTCCGCTTCGCTCCGCCCGGGATGACGTCGTTTATCCTTTTGAGTTCGGCCAGAGAGAAACCACCATGCAGACGCGCAAGCTCGGCCCGCTCGACGTCTCCGCCATCGGCCTCGGCTGCATGAGCATGACGCGGATCTATGGCGAGCCCGACCCAGCGGAAGCGGCGGCGACGATCCACCGCGCCGCCGAGCGCGGGGTCACGCTGATCGATACCTCGGATGCCTATAATTTCGGGGCGAACGAGGAACTGGTCGGCCGGGCCGTCACCGGAATCCCCGACCGGGCCAGTCGCGAGAACATCGTGCTGGCGACCAAGTTCGGCAATATCCGACTGCCCGACGGCAGCGCCGATGTGAACGGCAAGCCCGATTATGTGCCCCAGGCCTGCGATGCCAGCCTCAAGCGGCTTGGCGTCGAGGTCATAGACCTCTATTACATCCATCGCATCGACCCGACCGTGCCGATTGAGGACACCGTGGGCGCCATGGCCCGCCTGGTCGAGGCCGGGAAGATTCGCCATATTGGGCTGTCGGAAGCCTCCGTGGCCACTCTTCGACGCGCACATGCCGTGCATCCCGTGGCAGCACTCCAGAGCGAGTATTCCCTCTGGACGCGCGATCCGGAAGCCTCCCTGCTCGATGCCTGCGAGGAACTCGGGGTCGGCTTCGTCGCCTACAGCCCGCTGGGGCGCGGTTTCCTGACTGCGACAATCAATAGTCTCGACGAACTCGGTCCCAAGGACCGCCGCCGCGACATGCCGCGCTTCCAGGGCGAGAACCTGACGCGCAATCTGCTCTTGCTCTCCGCCTTGCGCGAGGCAGCCACGCAAGAGAACTGCACGCCGGCCCAGGTCGCGCTCGCCTGGCTGCTGGCGACACGACCCTTCGTCGTGCCGCTGCCGGGCACAAGGCAGCGGCGGTGGCTCGACCAGAATGCGGACTCCGTCAGGATCGCGCTGAAGCCGGCGACCATGGCGTCCCTTGATGAAGCCTTCACAGCGGGGAATGTCGCCGGAATGCGCTATCCGCCGGCCCAAATGAAGCGGGTATGGATCTAGCTGATCGGATCGCCATCGTTTCGATCGGCCGCGGCGCCAACCGATCGACGCGGGCGCGTCGCGAACGGGTATGAGGCGGCGGTGTGGTGAGCGGCTCGGTGCGCCATCGCGAGTTTGCGATGGCCTCCGGTGAGATGTCGCGCGCGGAGATCAAGCAGTTCCCGACAACCACCCTATCGAACGCATCGGCCGTCTGCCGCGATGGCGCGATCGCCTTCGTCTGCATGGACTGGCGCCATATGCGCGAGGTGCTTTATGCCGGCGAGGCAGCGTTCACCGAGCTGAAGAACCTTTGCGTCTGGAACAAGAGCAATGGCGGCATGGGGAGCTTCTATCGCTCGAAGCACGAGCTGGTATTCGTCTTCAAGATAGGCACGGCGGCTCACACCAACAGTTTTGGCCTTGACGAACCCGGCCGCTACCGCACCGATGTCTGGGATAATGGCGGGATCAGCAGCCTCAGTTGTCGCACGAAACCATCCACCGCAGCCTGTTTTCCAGACGCGAGGCGTGCTGAAGCAGGAGCGTCTGGACCGCCTCAGTGCCCGATGAACGATCCGGCGCCCAAGGCATCCGTATCAGCTTGGCGCGCGACACTGTGCGGTGTTGAATAGAACCGCCCCGCCTCGAGCCGTCCCGCATGCCTGGAAGCTTCGCTTGGCCAGATCGATCGCCAGAACATGGATGTCGGATATGCGCTTCTCCTCCTTCGAACGCGCCCCCGACGGCGCTCGCTGACACCTCACTATGCCGGCCGGAGAGGGCATCCACTCCATCAGTTCACGAGTGCAACGGCCGCCGCTTTCGAGCAGCCACTTCCCGCCTGGGGTTCGTCATCCTGATCACATCCGGGGCGCGTGCTCCTCGCGTGCCTGCAGTGTCGCCTCGATCGCAGCCTTCAGAGGCCTGACCGAGCCGCCCATCCAGACACTGCGAATAGCTTCCAATTCGTCGCCATCGAGATTCGGGATCCAGCGGCGATCGAGGTCTTCATCCATCGCATAGTCGTCGAGGATGCTCGTCACGAGTTCGGTCAGATGCTCGGGCCCAGGAGCGTTGAGGTGGAGGATGCGGAAACGGTCCGCGATGGCAGCAGGCAAGCCGGTAAGGCTGTTCGCGGTCGCCAGATAGACCACGCCGCTCAGGTCGACGGGGCATTCAAGCGCCGGATCGAAGACATTTCGAGCGTTGTCGCGCTCTAGGAAGTCAAGCAAGCTGTCAAGCAGCGCGCCATTGCGCTTCTCTGTGGCTGTCTTTTCGACCTCATCCAACACGATGCATGGATTCGCAATCTGAGAGCGCTGAATAGCCTGCAACGCAATGGACGCGCGTGCCGTCCCCCATTGGCGCGACGTGCCGGCGAAGGAGGCATCTGCGACGCCACCGCAGGAATATTTCGTTGGGCACAGGCCCAACGCCGTCGCTAGCTCCATCGCGAGTTTCGTTTTTCCGCATCCGGGAGGTCCGACAAGTAGCGTCGGTCGAAGGCGCACCGTCGGGCGGCGCCCGACTTCCCTGATGATCGTGCTGATCGCGCCTTCGGCCCATGGGTACCGATCGACCAGGTCAGCATAGACGCCGGCCGGCTCGGTGCAGCCGACAAGGGGCACGTGGCGGCTCTCCAGTGCCTTGAACTGCTGGCGGATTGAGTTGTCGCCCTTGGAATCGCGCGGCAGGTGACCAAGCGAGCCGACGACGGTGATTCCGGGATACTCATCACGGCAACCAGTGAACCGATCGGCGAACTGCCGGAGACTGGCCGGCTGGAACAGAGGAACGAAGCTCAGGTCTTCAAGACCTTGGCGTCCGTTTTTATTTTCAGTCGAGAATTCCGTTGCCACGCGGTCAACAACATCGCCAGGGGTTTGCCGGTTCGAACCGGCGATCACCTCGGCTGTTGCACGCTGAAGTGTCCATTCGTCGAAAGCGGCGACGGCTGTATTATAGTCCTCAGAAGCCTTAGCGATGGCCTTGGCCGCCCGCTCCCGAGCGTTTCGGCGCTGTTGGCCGCTCCGCGCCGGCCAGAAGTGGTCAGCCAAGAGGTCGTTTGACGCCAGTCCGGCAAAATACTCGCAGCTGACAAGCGCCTCCGCCCGCCGAATGACGTCAAACTCACCGCCCGTTGCCAGCGATATGCAGATGGTCGCTACCCGTGTCGCCGCATCGCGATCGCCCAGCTCCGCCGCATAGATGTCCAGGCGGTTGGCGATAGCCTCAAGCATCGGCTCGTCATCGGCTCCTCGGCTTCCCCCTTTTAGATCCAAAGCAGTGTCCCGCGCAGCGTCAGCCTTCGACGCAGTGAAATCGCGGCTGAATGACTCCAGATGGCGCCCCAAGCGTCCGGTCGCATCGAGCGCAGCAACCTGACCCTTAATGCTGCCTTCGAACCATTTCTGAGCATCGCGGTGCGGATCACTTTTCCAGAATGGCAGCCCGAAGATCAGCTCGTCTGGCGTTGCGATATACTCGCCATCCTGAATCTCGCGCCGGGTCTTCTCCAACGCCGCGATAACCATCTGGAGTTGTGCCTTTTGGTCCATGTCTCATGCTTCTCATGCTGACCAGGCGGCCGCTGCCGCTGCCGGATTGCGATCGGATCGGTCGGTCAGACCTTCGGGCCGGGTGCAGCCAAAAGCTCTTCGAACGTGAAATCTCTTGGGTCGCCCAGCCGGTAGAAGCGGCCCTGGGTTCGAGCCCAGCGACCAACCAGGTCGACGGCGACAAGGGGGCTTGTCAGCACGGGCCTAACGCCAGGGAAACGAGGATGGCCCGTGACCATGCCGATCATCGCGATGGAGGTCGGTCCAGAGCCACGTTCAACAACCGACCAGCCGCTGATCAGCGGCGCTTCCGCCAGCACCCTCGCATCTGGCCGCCATCCAGATGACAGGAGATCGATGTCCCTGGTCATGTCAGCAGCGCGGCGGCGAAGCTCGTCCGCGGCGTAGAACTTGTCAGCCATGCTCAACTCCATGCTTCCGGGCGGCCAATGCCGCATCCGGATCGAGGGAGAGCTTAAGGGGTGTCCTTGAAAGTCACGCGCGGGTCAGGTTGAAAATTTCTCGCGAGCGGACGAATGCGGCCTCGAAGGATTCAGATTCCATCCCTTCGTCCGCCAAATAGCCCATCGCCAGCACAAAAGCCCCAAGGGCCTTCCGGATCGTCCGGTCTTCCAGAATCTCGCCCAAGCCGGCAAGGCATCGCGGCGGAATCGCTGAGGTTGAGAAGCGCACGCCTGTCAGGCGCCTGCGATCGATCCCGGTCGCCAGGGCAAGCGCGTCAGGCCACGTCTGGCCCCAGATGTCGCGGCTGCGATCTGCGATCTCCTCGGCAAGGATTGGATTGATATCTTCTCGCCCCATCTCCACCATGCCAGCCTGGGTCAGTAGGAATGCTGCCCGACCTCGATAGACGAGTGGATGGATGCTCGCCTCATCGTGGATCGTGCCGACATGCATGAGTTCAGCAGGAAGGTCGGGGATCGGCGTCTTCGAGAACGAAAATCGCATGGCCGCTGCCGCTGAAATCCCGGCCGATTGCCGATCTTAAATCGCTATGCGACGATCAACGCCATGTCGAGCCAGATCATCAGGGTCTGCTCAACGACCGTGCGAAGCTGATCATGCAGCGCATGGTCGCGCGCTAGCCTGCCTGGGATCAGCGTCTGCTTGCTCGCGCCCGAGCGGTGCTTCGCGCCCAACCAGCGTATCCCCGGTGCACGGTGGAAAGGGAGTAGCTTCTCTCGGCCTCGATCTCGGAACTCGGTGGCCGCGACGGACGTCGTCGGCGAGACCGACATTATCGGCGATATCAACGATGTGAAGAAGCGCACTGCTCGACGAGTTGCATCCCGACCCGGCCGGGCCGCAAGCGCGCCTGATCAACTATGTCAACGACCGACCCGGCAATGATGCTCGCTATGCGATCGATGCCGCCAAGATCAGCCGGGAACTCGGCTGAACGCCGAAGGAGATGTTCGACACTGGCTTGCGGCACCCGGTTGAATGCTATCTCCCCAATGCAGGTCGGTGGGGCGATATGCGCTCGCGCGTCTCTCGCGGCGAGCGCATCGGCGCGGCCTGAATGAACGGAAGCGGACGAACCCAGGCTCAGCTCCGATCCGACGCCGAGGTGCTCTTCAAGGTGGCGCGCCCTAGGGGCCGGCCAACGCCAATGGCCTGGCCGTTGACGAACCGGCGCTGGGAATCGACTGGCGCCTGCATGGCGAGCTGGTGCTGTCGGATCAGGACCGCCAGCATCCGCGGCTGTCCGACCTGCCGCGCTATTTCGATTGATCGGCATGCGCATCACTGTGACGGGGCTCGGGTCATCTGATGCGCGCCATGGGAGAGCACGCGCTGCAGGTGAGCGTGACCCCGCTCGGCCGTCACGCACTCGATTTCGAACGGCTCGGGACGATCGCTCCGGCGATCCGCGCCCGCCGGCCGGACGCTGTCGTCAATGCGGCGGCGTTCACCGCCGTCAATCTGGCCGAAAGCCAGGAGGTGACGGCGCAGCTCCTCAACGTCGCGGCGGCCGGTGGCCGCCGCGACGGGCAACCATGCAATTCCGATGAATTTTCTCTCCATGATCCACCATGGAGAGCCATGGGCGATCATGGCGGTCGCCATCGGGCCTGACAGGTCCTTCATTGGACCTGGAGTGCCCATCCTTTTGTCGCCAACGCCTCGCCATGGAGGGCCATGGCGCTATCTCCGAAATCATGGCGAGTGAGTGGCATTTTTCGGGAGATAATCGCCGATCAGGGTGCCTCGATCGGCTTCATCGGACCTGGAGTCCGATGAATTTTCTCTCCATGATCCACCATGGAGAGCCATGGTGGATCATGGCGGTCTCCGTGGGGCCTGACAGATTCTTCATTGGACCTGGAGTCCGATGAATTTGCTCGCCATGATCGCCCATGGAGAGCCATGGGTAATCATGGCGGTTGCCGTCGGGCCTGACAGATCCTTTATTGGACCTGGAGTGCACATATTATGTCGCCAACGCCTCGCCATGGAGGGCCATGGCGCTATCTCCGAAATCATGGCGAGTGAGTGGCATTTTTCGGGAGATAATCGTCGATCAGGGTGCTTCGACCGGCTTCATTGGACCTGGAGTCCGATGAATTTGCTCGCCATGATTGCCCATGGAGAGCCATGGGCGATCATGGCGGTCACGTGGGCCTGCCAGATCCTTCATTAGACTTGGAGTCCATATCCAACCGATGGCCAACCGGCCCAAGATCACCCTCCGAGGAAACTGACAGATTTGGCAGTTTCCTCGGAGGGTAGACGCCTCCAGCCTGTCGACGATCGGCAATCTCCCATTTTCGGCGATGGATGGAGCACATCCAGCCCGAGCGACCTTTAGTCCTTGCCTGAATCGCCGGCAGCGATCGTCCGCCCGTAGGCCGATTGAAGAGGCTCCTCGGACAGACGGCGCCGGCGGATTTCGGCCGCAACCTCTTCGCAGACCTCCTGTTTCCAGCAGTCGAGCACCTGCGAGCGCTTCGTTCGGCGACCAACTAGCTGGCACAGCTTGACTGAGATTTCCGAGCTTGGCCGAGATCTCAATCGAATCGTTGGGCCGCATTCATCGGAACGCCAGGCATTCGATGAAAGTATCAAGCATCCTACGGTGATTTGACGTGGATACGATCCTTCGAATTCCGAAGGTTAACGCCTCAAAATTTAAGCATTCCCTGTGCATCTGAAATTCAATTCCGGATATCCGGGGTTATTTGCTGATGATGCACTTGCCGATTTCACGATTCCCCGGGACCATTTTGTGAACAACCGCGCGAAGCCCGTCGCGCGGGGCTCACGGACCCGGCCGGAATGCCTTTAAAAGACGCCCGTTTCTCTCAGAATTTCCTCGATCCGAGCGAAGTCGAAGCCTCGTTCGACCATTTGCTTGGAGGCGTCTCCTGGACGCCCGACTCGAAGCGTGCCGGCTCGAACTGTCGCCCACCGCAGGCATTCGATCGTCCGTTGGATTTCCATTGGACGACGGACTGCGCGGCCCTCGATCGCACCGGCTGGCAGCCCACGGGCGACCGGCTCTATGACCTATGTGTCCGGTCGATCCTGACTGCGGTTGCGCTCGCTGCTCAGGCTGGTGATGAGGGCTGGGTGAGCTTCAGCCGGAGGAAGACGTGGTACACTGGCAAGGCGCGCTATCAGGGCCTGCCATATTCGTTCGTGCGGATCACGCGAGCGGTCGATGAGCTCCGTGCCGCCGGCCTGATCGAGGAGATCAGGGCATGCCCCGGCGACCATATGCGGACGGGCCGACAGAGCCGCATCCGGGCGACATCACGCCTGCTGGACGCCTTCGCCGGCGTGACCTTCGAGTACGCCCCGGTCGAGATCATCAGGCGCCGCGATGTTGATGGCAACTTGATGGAGTATCGCGAGACGGGGCTGACCCGCCGTATGAGGGCCGAGTTGGAGGAGATCAACGCCGGCCTCGCGGCTCACGCCCTGACGTTGCCGGACGAGTGCGTCCCTGTCGGTCTCCACCATGTCGCTGTCCGCGACAGTGTCATCCGAACCACGCCCGTCGTCAGCCTATATCGAGTCTTCAACCGCGGGCGCTGGTCGAAGGGCGGGCGCATGTACTGGTGGGGTCAGAACTTGCCCGGTGACATCCGGGTCAAGGTCCTGATTGATGGGGAGGATTCCGTCGAGGAGGACTATACAGGGATGCACCTGCGGATCGCATACGCGCTCGCTGGCTCGCCAATGCCTGCAGGTCATGACCCGTATGCGGTCAAGGGCGTAAAGCGAGGGTACGCTAAGTTTGCCCTTTTGATCGGCATCAACGCCGCCAGCAACGCTGAGACCGTCGGTGCCCTGATCGCGAAGATCAGGGCCAAGTTCGGTGTAGAGCTTACACGCGGCGAAGCAGCTAGTATCCTTGACGCTGTCATCGAGAATAACCCGTCTATCCGTTCTTACATCTGCTCGGACGCCGGTATCGACCTGATGAATATCGACTCGGAGATTGCGGTCAGCGTGGTAAAGGCCTGCCTCGCAGCCGGCTTCCCGGCCTTCCCGATCCACGATTCCTTCATCGCTCCGGCCAGCCGGAAGGCCGAGCTCCGGTCAATCATGGACCGCGAAATTGAGGCCTGGGAGGCGTCGATCATCGCCACTAAAAAATCACAGCGCAACGCCTTCAAATGACAGGAGAAATCGCCCCAAGGTTCCACAGATGGAGAGAGGGCGTCCGGATCCCTTTCTTCCTCTTCGTCTCCTGCATCTGTTGTTACCGCTCGTTCGTTCCTCCGCTCCCCGTCGGTGTTCCTCGTTCTTCCGACACTCCTCTGCGTCCTTTTGTGTCTGAGATCGCCCGTCGGGTCTCTGCGGCTAGTCCCTCTGCTTATGCTTGCGTGATCGGCATCGCGCGTTCTGCGTTGGAACCTCTCGTGAAGGTCGCCGTTCCCCGCATCGTCGACTGATTGAAGCGCTCGTCCCCGAAAATGCCTGGACGGGGTTCGGTAACCGCCAATGTGAGTATGCCTCGCTGGCGTCAGGCTGCCACTGGTCCTGACCGCGCCTACAACCGCCTCTGCCCGCGCTGCCAGGGCGCGGCGGCGAAGGAGTGGCTCGCGGACCGGCAGGGCGATCTCCTGCCCGTGCCCTACGACCATCTCTCTTCACCCTGACGGCGCCGATCGCGGCCATCGCCTACCTGAACAAGGCCGAGGTCTATGGTCTGTTGTTCAAGGCTGCGGCCGCGTCGCTCGCCACCATCGCCTGCGACCCGAAGCATCGCGGCGCCCGCATCGGCTTCACCTCGGTGCTGCACACATGGCGATCGGCGATGATGCTCCATCCCCATCTCCACATCATCGCGCCCGGCGGCGGCCTCTCGCCGGACGGCTCGCGCAAGATCTCGTGCAGGCCCGGCTTCTTCCTAGCGGCGTGAGTACTCTCGCGGCTGTTCGCAGGCTCTTCCTCGAAGGGCTCGCGGCCCTGCATGCTTCTCGCCGGCTCGCCTTCCATGGCGATCTCGCCACGCTCGCCGCCGAAGCCTTCGCCGCCATGCTGGCGATGCGAAGAGCCGAAAGGGTCGTCTACGCCAAGCGGCCCTTCGGTGGCCCTGAGGCTGTCCTGGCCTATCTCGCCCGCTACACCCACCGCGTCGCCGTCGCCAACAGCCGCCTCGTCGGCATGGATCGGCACGGGGTCACGTTCCACTGGAAGGACTATCGCGCCCGCTCGGCCAGCAAGGCCTGGCGCAAGACCATGACGTTGACGGCCCACGAGTTCGGCCACCGCTTTCTGCTCCACGTCCTGCCCGACGGATTCCACCGCATCCGCCACTACAGACTGCTAGCCTCCAGCCGGCGCGCCGATACCATCGCCCGCATCAGGCAGATCATTGCGGCGCCGACGCCTGCCATAACAACCGCAGATCGTGAAGCAGAGATCTCGGCCAAACAATCCGATCCGGTCGACGAGCGGAGGCCACCTTGCCCCTGCTGCGGTGGCCGCATGATCCTCGTCGAGCGCTTCGCACCGGGCGCAGCCCCGCGCACCATCTTCGCCGTCAGGATCGATACCTCATGACGATGGCGCCGGGGCGGCACCTTGAGGAAGCGCTGCCGATCTCGGCCAGAGTGCGGGCGATCTTGTGCCCCGATAGCGGAATGCACCTTGCGGCGATCCCGGGTCCCTCCCAGGTGCAGAAAGCCCCAGGCTTCCGGGCATCGAGGTCGGAGCATCGCGCTGCCGTCGCGCGCCTCGCACGATCCCGCCGACCAGGCCGCGCGGCGAAATCCCCATAGCGCACGGCCCCGGGCCGCGGCTTCCTCCAATGGAGGCTTTCGTACGCCGGCCCTCAGCCTGGTCCGAACCCGCCCGCACGGGATGGCATCTGAAACCCTTCACAGGAGCGGACATTTTGGCATTGCCCACAACCCGATGGCTGCCATGGCCAGCACCCTGGCGAAGCCCACGCGCATACCTGCACGGCGATTTCAGATCCCGGATATGTGACAACGGCTGTTGCGCCGATAACCGCATTGCGCTGACATTTCGCAGCGATGACGCGATGGCGGGGATACGGCATGCTCGACTGGGCGCTGGCCAAGGCCGAGGCTTCTACCCTGGTCGAGGCCTGGACAGCGGAGGCCGGTCCCGGCGGGGCCATCGTTCTGTTTGATTGCGACGGCGTTCGCAGTTCGGCGAGCGGTGGTTTTGCCTCGGTCGAGCATGCGCTGCCTTTCACGGCGGACACGCCGAACCGCTTCGCTTCCATCAGCAAGCATTTCCTGGCGACGAGCCTGTTGCGCGCCGATGTTCCGCTAGACGCCACGCTGGGCGAACTGCTGAATGATGTGCCCGGTCCGCTGGCGCAGGTGCAGCTCGGCCAGGCACTCGACATGACCGGCGCCTTGCCGGACATGATGGAGGTGCTCTGGCAACAGGGTGTGCCTTTCACCGCGACGCTGGGCGGTGTCGATATCCACGCCGCGATGAAACGACTGCCGGGGCTCAACGGCGTCCCAGGCGACGAGATGGCCTATTCCAACACCGGCTGGCGCCTGGCGCAGGCCATCCTCGAGCAGCGGTCCGGCCTGAGCTATGCCGAGATCATCGCGCAGCTCGTCGCTCCGTTCGATCTGCCCATCCGTTTCGTCGGCGACGAGACCGACCTCGTCCCGGGGTTGGCCAGCGGTTACTGGCATGATGGCTCGAACTGGCGGCGGGGGCGCTACGGCATTCAGTTTTCCGGTTCGGGTGGCATGGCCGGCAGCGCGACCGCGTTGGCGCGCTGGTGTTCCGCTCTGCTCGCCGGCAGGGGTCCGCTGGCCGGGATACTGACGCGCCTGGTAGCTCCGCGCCATTTCAACAATGGCACGGAGAGCCGATATCGGCTCGGATTGGTCGCAAGCATGTTGGGTGATGTCGCGCTGGTCGCGCATGGCGGTTCGCTGCCCGGCTACCGAAATCACACTCTGATGGTGCCTACGCTTGGCGTCGGCGTCGTGATCATGACGAATCGTGAGGAAGACGCGCTATGGCCGGCGCTGCGTGTCTTGTCAGTGCTGCTGGGGCAGGAACTGCCGCAGCCGGCCTTAGGCGCGCCCACCGGCTTGTTTGCTGCCGAGAGCGGCCCGTTCTGGGCCGAGCTGACGCCGGGAGCGATCAGCGTGATGGGCGGCTATGAACGGCTTGTCGCGCAGGGCGCGGGGATGCGCAGCCTGCCCGCCTATCTCGACATCGATCTCGCACGCATCGGCGATGACATCCTGCAAGGCACGATCGGAGGCGTCCCGCGCCGGATGCAACGGGTACCTCCGGAGACGGCCCTCGAAACGGACCTGATTGGCCATTGGCGTGATCGGCAGTGCGGCGCGGAGATCCGGATCCAGGCAGATGGCACGGCATGCATGCCATGGGCCGGCACGACCGGCGTCGAGAGCGTGCTGACACCCTTGCCGGGCGGGCGGGCGATTGCCGACCTCGCACACGGCCCGTGGCGGCATCGGCCCTGCTTATGGCTGCATCGCGACGGAAGTTTGCGGCTCGCCAGCCACCGGGCGCGAATCCTTCATTTCGAACGTGTTCACAATGGAGCCAACGGATGATTGCCTGCCGCCTGACCACTCTGCTCGCCACGGCTGCTGTTATGCTTCTCGCCGGAAGTGCCGGGGCCCAGACCGCGCCGAACAGCGTCCTGCGCGTGGCTCCCCATGCCGATCTGAAGACGCTCGATCCGGTCGCGGCTTCGATCGTGATCACCCGCATGCACGGGCTGATGATCTACGAGACTCTGTTCGCCTGGGACGCCAATCTCCAGCCGAAGCCGCAGATGGTCGAGAACTTCTCGACCTCGCCCGACAAGCTGGCCTGGACCTTCACGCTTCGTCCTGGCCTCAAATTCCATGACGGCCAGCCTGTCACCACGCGCGACGTCATCGCCTCGCTTAAGCGCTGGATGGCGCGCGACACGATCGGCGGCAAGCTGGGCGAATACACCGACCGGCTCGAGGCGACCGACGAGCGCAGCTTCGTGCTTCATCTCAAGCGCCCGATGGCGCTGGTGCCCTTCGCGCTCGGCTCGGCCGTCGGGCAAATTCCGGCGATCATGCGCGAGAGCGACGCCGCGAACGACCCAATGAAGCCGGTCACCGAGACGATCGGTAGCGGTCCCTTCCGCTTCAATCGGGCGGAATGGCGCAGCGGTGCCAAGGTCGTCTATGACCGCAATCCCGACTATGTCCCTCGCCCGGAGCCGGCAGATGGGCTTGCCGGCGGGCGCGTGGTCAAGGTCGATCGCGTCGAATGGGTCATCATGCCCGATCAGGCGACCGCCGCCGCGGCTCTGCAGACCGGCGAGATCGATATCTGGGAGCAGCCCAGCCAGGACCTGATTCCTGTCATCGCGACGAGCAAGGAGGTCAAGGTCGATCGCTTTTCGAGTTTGGCCAATCAGGTGATGCTGCGGCCGAACAGCCTGCACCCGCCCTTCAACAACCCCAAGGCGCGCCTCGCGCTCGCCTATGCAACGGACCAGACCGATTTTCTCGCCGCCGGCTATGCCGACGAGGAGTGGTGGAAACGCTGCAACGCCTATTTCATCTGTGGCGGGCCCAACGGCACGGAAGCCGGAACGGAGGCCTTCGCCAAGCCCGACCTTGAAACCGCCAAGCGGCTGCTGGCGGAAAGTGGCTACAAAGGCGAGAAGCTTGTCCTCAGCACCAGCAACGACATCCCGCCGATCGGGCGAATGGCCGAGGTCGCAGCGGCCTCGCTCAGGAAGGTCGGCTTCAACATTGATCTGCAGGTCTCCGACTGGGGCACGGTGACAACCCGGCAGCAGAACCGGGGCACGCGGGATCAGGGGGGCTGGAACTTGTTTGTGACGACGGCCTCCGGAGCGACGATGCAGTCTCCGCTGACCAACATCGGCACCAACATGGCCTGCGAAAAGGCCTGGTCAGGCTGGCCCTGCGACGCGCAGGCTGAGAAGCTGCGTGGCGCCGTCGTCGACGCTCCCGATGACGCCAGCCGATTGGTCGCGGTAGAGGCGCTGCACCGGCGGTTGGCGGAGATGCAGCCCTACCGGGTGTTGGGCCAGTTCGACCAGCCTTATGCACGGCGGACGAACGTGTCCGGCGTGCTCAAGGCGCCCGTCATGCTGTTCTGGAACATCGAGAAGAAGTAGCCGCGCGAGCTCCACCGATGACCGCGACGGCGCTCGGACGGAAACGAGCTGCCGTCGCCGTGAAAGGAGTACTTTGAGGGACATTGCGCAGAGCCCTCGACCCGCGTCGAGCCGGTTGATAGCGCGACGATGTTGCGCGACGACTTAAGCGGTCGCCGCTGTATTTTGCCGTCAGTCGCCTTCTTCGGGTGAGTTGGCAAACACCGCTCAATAGAGCGTTTCAGAGCCAGGGAGATGAGAGTGCGGCGCGTTTTGACTGCTGAATTCATGCATGAGACGAACACATTCAGTGTTCAACTCACCGACGAAACGACCTTTCGCAATGCCGGAGTCCTTCTCGGCGACGCAATCCCACCCGCCTTTCGCGGAACGCGGACGGCGATGGGGGCGGCGTTCGAGGCGGCTGACAGGTTCGGCTGGGACCTGGTCCATCCGTTGACCGCTCACGCCAACCCTTCCGGTCGGGTCACCGATGCCGCCTTCGAGCTGTTTTCCGGCACCATCCTCGATGCCTGCGATGGCGTCGATGGGGTGCTGCTACACCTCCATGGTGCCATGGCGACTGAAAGCTCGGACGATGGTGAGGGTGAACTGCTCTCCCGCCTGCGTCGGCGGCTGGGCCCCGGCATTCCGATCATCGCGGTACTCGATCTGCACGCGACCCTGACGCAGTTGATGGCCGACAGCGCCAACGCGCTGATCTCCTATCGGACCTATCCTCATATCGACATGTACGAACGGGCCTGGCAGGCCGCCGAGCTGCTGGAAAAGGCGATGGCGGGCGACATCACGCCGGTCTGCGCCGTCGCGCGGAGGCCGATCCTCTATGCGCTCGATGGCGGGCGCACGACCTCGCCGCCCTTCAAGGAAATGCTGCGGCGCGGCGACGTGATTGAGGCCGCGGGCGAGGCGCTGGTGGTCAGTGTGCAGGCCGGTTTTTCCTCGGCCGACGTACACGACATCGGCCCGTCCGTGGTCGTCACCGCCAAATCCCGGGCCAAAGCGCAGGCGATCGCCGAAGAGCTGATGGACTATGCGTGGGAGCAGCGGCGTTTCTCGTCCATCAGCTTCACGCCGCTCGCAGAAGCCATCGCCCGTGCCAAGGCGGGCGAAGCCGATGCCGGAGGCATGTCAGGTGGTAAGCCGCTGGTGATCTCGGACTACTCCGACAATCCGGGCTCCGGCGCCTATGGCGATGCGACCAATCTGTTGCGCGCGGTACTTGATGCCGGATTGAGCAATGTCGGCTTTCACGCGATCCGCGATCCGGAGGCGGCGCTGGCGGCGCAGGCGGCCGGCGTCGGCAACAAGGTCCGGCTCAAGCTCGGTGGCAAGGTCGATCCCGCCATGGGCGGGGCTCCGCTGGACCTCGACGCGCAGGTCGTGGCGCTCACCGATGGTCGCTTCATGTGCTACGGCCCCATGGCAGGCGGCGTCTGGCGCAACTACGGTCTTTCGGCCCTGCTACGCGTCGACGATGTCGAAATCATCGTGATCACCCATAACGGCCAGGCGACCGATACCGCCCAGTTTACCTCGCTTGGCGTCGACCCGATGCGAAAATCAACGCTGATCGTCAAATCCATGCAGCATTTCCGCGCTGCCTTCGAGCCTATTGCGCGCGAGGTGCTTGAAGTGGACACTGGGGCGCTGTCCACTCGCAACTTCAAGGAGAGGCCGTACCAGAAGGTGCGCAGGCCGATTTTCCCACTCGACGACATCTGAGGACGACCGGCCACCAAGTGCCGGCGACGACAAGGCGACCGGAGGAACAGCAATGACCAAGGCAGGCGCCCCGGCATCCGGGGCTGAGCAATGACCGTGCAGGCCGACATCGTTTTGAGAAATGGCCCGATCTGGTGCGGATATGAGGAAGGCACGGTCGAGGCGCTGGCGCTCTGGCAGGGACGGGTTCTGGCAGCCGGACGTTACATGGACATTGCCCCGTTGGTGGGACCAAGGACACGGGTGATCGACCTGAACGGCAGGCTCGCAACGCCCGGCCTGAACGATTCTCATCTCCATCTGATCTCTCTTGGCCTGACCATGGACTGGGTCGATTCCAAGCCGGCCGCCGCCCCGACGCTGGACAGCCTGCTCGATGCGCTGAGCGCCCGTGCCGCCAGGGCCAGGCCCGGCGAGTGGATCATGTCGCGCGGCTACGACCAGACCAAGCTCGATGTCGGCCGGCATCCCTATCGCGAGGAGCTCGACAGGGCCGCGCCGAACAACCCGGTCGTGCTGGTTCGCGCCTGCGGCCATATCTGGATCTGCAATTCGCAGGCGCTCGCGCTCGCCGGCATCGACGAGAATACGCCCCCGCCTTCAGACGGGCTGATCGAGCAGCAGAACGGCCGGCTGACGGGCCTGCTCGCCGAGAACGGCTCGGCCAAGGTCCGGGCCGCGATCCCCGTCCCGACCGAGGAGGATCTCGTCGGCGGGATCGAGCGCGCCGGGAACTACCTGCTCTCGCTCGGCATCACGAGCTGCATGGACGCAGCGGTCGGCCAGAAGGCCGGCTTTGCCGAGATCGCCGCCTATCACCGGGCCAAGCGCGACGGGCGCCTGCCGGTCCGGACCTGGCTGACCCTGCTCGGCGACGACGGACGTTCGATCGTGCCGCAATGCCATGCGGCGGGGCTGATCTCGGGCACCGGCGACGACATGCTGATGATCGGCGCGGTCAAGCTCTTCCTCGACGGCTCGGCCGGGGGGCGCACCGCCTGGATGTCGCAGCCCTATCTCGGCGAGGACGAGACGACAGGGGTCCAGATGAAGCAGGACGCCGATCTCGAGCGGGAGGTGATGGACGCCCATGAGAAGGGCTACCAGCTCGCCTGCCACGCGATCGGCGATGCCGCGATCGAGCAGCTGATCACCGCCTATGAGAAGGCGCTCGCCGCTCATCCTGATCCCGACCGGCGCCACCGCATCGAGCATTGCGGCTTCTCGACGCCCCGGCAGCACGAGCGGATGATCAAGGCGGGTATCTACCCCTGCCCGCAGCAGGCCTTCATCCATGATTTCGGGGATGCCTATGTGAAGGTGCTCGGTCCGGAGCGCGGGCTCCCGAGCTATCCGCTGGGAACCTGGTTCAAGCTCGGTCTTAAGCCCGCGACAGGAAGCGACGCCCCGGTCTGCGACCCCGATCCGTTTCCGAACTTTCACGCGATGATCACCCGCAAGACCTGGCGGGGTACGGTGATGGACGCACGCGAGCGCGTCTCGCCTGAGCAGGCGCTGCAGGCCTATACGGAATACGGTGCCTTCTCGCAGAAGCAGGAGGCGGTGAAAGGCCGTCTCGTGCCTGGCCAGCTGGCCGATGTCACGGTGTTCTCGCGCAATCTGCTGACGGCCGAGCCGGAAGACATCCTGAAGGATACGCGTTGCGATCTGACGATCCGCGGCGGCGAAGTGGTCTTCGAGCGGGGAGGTAGCGCTAACTGATAGCCAGAAATCGGCAAGGCGCGGAGGTCGGAGAGATCCGTTCGAACCGCGTCCGCCGCAACGATAGCCGCAGCCTGGGCGATGAGCGCTCGGGCGAGATGGCATCACAGGGAGAGAAACGAGAATGTTCAAGAAAATGGTATTCACCACGGCGCTGACGTTGGCCGTGTTCACGCTGCAGGCGCAGTCGCAGGAGCCGCGCCGGGGCGGAACGATCCGCTTCACCGCGCCTTATGCAGCATCCTTCGTCAGCAATGACAGCCATGTCTCGAACCAGATCCAGGACGAGATCTACGGCTACGCGCTGCATCGCTCTCTCTACAAATGGGACTCGGTCAACAACAAGCCGGTGCTGGAGCTGGCAAAGAGCGTCAGCACCTCGGCAGACGGCCTCGTCCACACCTTCAAGCTGCGCGACGACGCGCTGTTTCATAACGGCCGCAAGATGACGGCCGACGACATCATCTGGAGCTATACGCGCCTGATGGACGCCTCCAAGAACTATCCCGGCGCCGCGTTCATCCGGCGGATAAAGGGTGCGCTCGACGTCCAGAACGGCAGCGCCAAGGAGATCTCCGGCCTCAGGAAGATCGACGACTTCACGCTCGAAATCTCGCTGATCGAGAAGGGCGAACCGGGCTTTCTGTTCCGCACCGCGACGACCTCGATCTTCCCGGCGAAGGAAGCGCAGGATCCGAACTTCTTCAACAAGCCGATCGGACTAGGGCCCTTCAAATTCGTCGAGCATATCCCCGGTTCGCGCATGGTCTTCGAGCGCTGGGAGAAGTTCTACGTCGCCGGCAAGCCCTATGCCGACAAGCTGGTGATCTCGCCGATGGGCGAGGCCGCGGCACGCGACGTCGCCTTCCGCAACAAGGAGATCGACGTCTCGATCCTGGGGCCGACGCAGTATGTCGCTTATCAGGCCGATGCCAATCTCAAGAAGGGCATCCTCGAGGTCGCCGAGGTGTTTACCCGCAACATGGGCATGAACCCGACGCACAAGCCCTTCTCCGACAAGCGCGTGCGCCAGGCGATCAACCACGCCATCGACAGCGATCTCATCATCTCACGGCTGGTGCGCAACAAGGCCTATCGCGCGACCAGCTGGCTGCCCTTGTCCTCGCCTGCCTATGACAAGGCGCTGAAGCCCTACGCCTTCGATCCCGAGAAGGCCAAGAAATTGCTGGCCGAGGCCGGCTATCCGGATGGGTTCGAGTTCGAATGGACGGCGAGCCCCAACGAGAGCTGGGGCGTTCCGATCGTCGAGGCGACCATCCCGATGCTCGCCAGGGTCGGCATCAAGGTGAAGGTGAAACCGGTCGAGGGCTCTGCTCTGGGCGGCATTATCGCGAAGGGAGATTTCCAGGCCTATATCTGGTCCAACACCTCCGGGCCCGATCCGCTGACCCAGATGAAGTGCTTCCATTCCAAGACCCCGCGCAGCGCCTGCAACTACACGACCTTCAGCAACGCCGAGGTCGACAAGCTGATCGACGAAGCCGGCGCGACGGACGATCTCGCCAAGCGGAACGAGATCCTCAAAAAGGCCAACGCCATTCTCTATGAGGAGGCGCCCGTCTGGTTCTTCAACTACAACAAGGCCGTGCTGGCTTATCAGCCTTGGCTGCATGGCTTGCAGCCCAACGCGACCGAACTCGCCTTGCAGTATTACGAGGATCTGTGGGTCGACGAAAAGTCGCCCGCGGCCAAGTAGCGCTCGCTCAAAGCCTTGAGCCAGGCGCCCGGCGGCTGAGCCGCCGGGCGCTTATGGCGAGGAGTTTCCGATGTTGCCCTACGTTGTTCGACGCCTGCTCCAGGCGGTGCCGATCCTGCTCGCAGTGGCGGCACTGATTTTCGTGATGTTCAGCGTCATCCCGGGCGATTTCGCGTCGACCCAGATGGCCGATGGCCGAACCGTCGTCGATGCCGAACAGGTCGCGCGGATGAACACGCAGTTCGGCCTGGACGATCCCGTCCATGTGCGGTTCGCGAAATATGTTGGCAAGCTCATCACGCTGGATCTCGGCACGTCCTTCAGGACGCGCCAGCCAGTGATCAACTCCCTGCTGGAGCGGATCTGGCCGAGCCTGCAACTGGCCACGGCGGCGATGCTGTTTGCGATCGTCGTCGGCGTTCCACTCGGCTTTCTCGCGGCGCTAAAGCCGGGCGGCTGGCTCGACATGCAGTCGATGATCGTGGCTGTCTCGGGTTTGTCGCTGCCGCAGTTCTGGCTTGGCCTGATGCTGATGTACGGCTTTGCGCTGATCCTCGGCTGGTTTCCGAGCTTCGGCTATGGCGACGGCAGCCCGCGCTATCTCGTCTTGCCCGCCGTGGCGCTGGGCGTTGCCCCTCTTGCCCTTCTGGCGCGGACGACGCGCGCGGCCGTGCTCGAAGTCATGAACGCAGATTTCGTGCGAACCGCCCGTGCCAAGGGCAACAGCGAGGTTCGCGTCATGCGCTGGCACGTGGCGCGCAACGCGGCCGTCATCGTGTTGACGACGCTCGGCCTGCAGTTCGGCTCCATCATGGGTGGTGCTGTCGTGATCGAGAAGCTGTTCGCATGGCCCGGCATCGGCTCGCTGCTGGTCGACAGCGTCTCGCTGCGCGACATTCCGGTGGTCCAGGCCTGCATTCTCCTCCTCGTGCTCTTCTTCCTCATCGTGAACATCATCGTGGACGTGCTCTGCGCCCTGATCGATCCACGCATCAAATATACTTAAGGTCGGCAAAGCAGATGAAGTTCCGAGCTAATCTCTGGATTGGCGGCGTCCTGTTCGCAGCTGTCGTCATCGGCGGGGCGTTTGCGCCCTGGCTGGCCCATACCGACCCGGTGATGGATGCCAACCTGATGAACGCCGAGGTCCCGCCCGGTGCCGAATTCTGGTTCGGGACCGACGCACAGGGCCGCGACATCTACAGCCGCGTGCTTTACGGCGCGCGCATTTCGCTGACGGTCGGCATCGTGTCGCAGTTGATCAACACGGTCATCGGGGTGGCACTCGGTATGTCGGCCGGCTACTTCGGCGGCTGGTGGGACGACGTCGTCAACGGGTTGACCAATCTCATGCTGTCGATCCCATCGCTCATCTTCGCGCTCGCGATCATGGCGATCCTGCAGCCGGGCCTTACCAGCTTGCTGATCGCGCTGGGGCTCACCAACTGGTCCTACACCTGCCGGCTCGCGCGGGCGGCAACGCTGTCCATCAAGCAACAGGGCTATGTCGAGGCCGCCCGCTCTTTCGGCAGCGGCAATACCCGGATCATGCTGACGCAGATCCTGCCCAACATCGCGGGTCCAATCATCGTAATCGGCACCCTGGGCATGGGCGGTGCGGTGCTGGCGGAGGCTGCGCTCTCCTTCCTCGGATTGGGTATCCGGCCTCCGTTTCCAAGCTGGGGCAGCATGCTGTCGGATGCGCGCGATCAGATCACCACGGCTCCCTGGATCTCGATCTTCCCGGGCCTGGCGATCTTCATGACGGTGCTCGGCCTTAACCTGCTGGGGGACGGCCTGCGCGACATCCTCGATCCCCATTCGCAGCTTCGCAAGGCCTGACGCGCGCTGTCACGTTCGGAAAAATCAGACGACATGATCATGCAATCTTCCCCTGCCGACGCGCTCGACGATGGTCCGCTGGAAAGCGTCAGCTTTCACGGCCTCAAGTCTGGCCCGAAACTGATCGTACTCGGTGCCGTCCACGGCAATGAGGGCTGCGGCCCGGCCGCGATCAACCGCATCATCACGGAGTGCCGCTCGGGCGCGCTGAGCGTGCTGCGCGGAGAGGTCACTTTCGTGCCGGTAGCCAATCCCAAGGCGCGGCGGCAGAACACGCGCGAGGGTGACCGCAATCTCAATCGCGACATGCGGGAGCGGCCGCAGCCGGCCGACAACGAGGACAGGATCGGCAATCGGCTCTGCGCCCTTCTGCGCCAGCATGACGTCCTGCTCGACGTCCATTCCTTCAAGGGGGAGGGTGGACCTTTCGTGTTCTTCGGCCCCGAAAACAATACGGGCGATCTCGAAGCGTTCCGCCACGCTGAAGCGGAAGCGTCCTTGGCCGCCTGCCTCGGTACCGGCATGCTGATCCATGGCTGGCTCGACATCTATGTCAGGCTGATCGCGGCGCGCGAGCGGCTGAACCTTCCGCGCCTGGCCGTGACCGAGGGATTCGGCACAACGGAATACATGCGCTTCGCCGGAGGCTATGGCGTCACGCTCGAATGCGGACAGCATGATGACCTCGCCTCGGTCGAGGTCGGCCATGCTGCCATCCGCAATGCCCTGGTTCATCTGGGTCTGGTCGATGCCAGTCCCCCGAAGCTCGCGCGGCCGAAGGTCATCCACATGTCGGATCTGCTGATCTGCGAGACGGAGGGCGACCGGGTCGAAGGCGACTGGAAAACCGGCGATGAGATCGCCGCCGGCCAGCCGATCGCCCGCCGAGCCGGTGGCGAGGTGGTTCTTGCCCCGCGCGACGGCTTTGCCATCTTCCCGAACAGGACGCCCAAGCCAGGGGAGGCAGTCATCTATCTGGGCGAGGCTAGCTCGCGCGCGGAGCTATAACGTCTTGGGGTCAGGCCAAAATGCGCGCCGACGTCTCTTGATCTTGAGAACCGCTCGCGAGCGTCGACACCGGTGCGATAGGTCAGCGCCACGACCACCCCGACACCGGGTATCGCTGACCTCAGTCCTTCGAAGACCATTATCGTTCGTGCCATCATCGAGCTTGGACGCGCCCCTGGATTTACGGTCGTGGCGGAGGGGGTAGAGACGGAGGCCCAGCGAGCGGTGTTGGAGGGCAAGGGATGTCCAATCGGCCCAGGCTTTTTGCTCGGTCGCCCTGATGGCGGCGAGGCCTTCGCACGGCATTCGGTGAGGTATCAACCGATCACTCAGCCATTCGCGCAGTCAGATATGGCGCACTTCGGACCAAAACGTCATTTAGCTCTCTGGCAACGCTTCAAGCTTCAAGCGACGATGAAGCCTGATGGATAGCGCCACAGGAGCCGACAGTCGGTCGCTGCCCGAAGCCGGACATCCCTGGCTTGGGCCGAGCAGCCGGCTGCCGGGGGCGTCCTTGTTGCCAAGCTTGGCGCAGACCCATCGAGCTATGCCCGGCGAGGACATTCTATGCACGCCGTCGCCCGTCCGGGAGCGACCTTGGGCAGCAATCGCGGCATCCGCGTGAATACGAACTCCTTGATGCCCGACATTAACGTAAGGTAAAGATTACTCGCCGCTCCTCCTGCGCGCAGGTGAGCGTCATCAATGTTCGATGGCTCGAGATCACAGCGACGCTGGAGGCTCACATGGGCGCGGTTAGGTCGTTCCTGCTGTTGGCCATCTCCATGACGGCGACGCCCGGTTCGGCCAGCGGGACGGAGGCAACACTCATATTGGCCCAGGCGGCAGGCCCGGTATGGACCGCAAAGGTCGATACCGATCCACGCGGGGTCAGCATCGAGGCGCGCGCCTCCGGCGGTCCGGCCCACATGACTGGCGCTTGCGCTACGGCACTGCTCAGCCCCGGGCTTTGGATGACGCTGTTCAATCCTCCCGGCCTCCCCCGTGTGGACGGTCGGCGAATGACGTTGAATTTCGCCGTGACCGGAGGCTTCGGCACCCAGACCTTCAAAGCCAGAATGCGATACGAGGCGCCGGGCGACTCCTGGCCGTCCGAGGGGCCTCTCCCGCCGGACTTCCTCAACGCCTTCCAGGCGGGAGGCCTCCTGACAATCTCCGATCCAGCAGGGCGGAAGCTGGCCGATTTCAATCTGCGAGGCGCCGAGGAAGCCGTTCAGCTCATTCGCCGGGTCTGCCGCTTGTGATGAAGCGTTCGCGCCTGGTCCGGGAGTGATCAATGCACGCAGCATGCGTCATCGCCTTGGCAATCTCGGTTCTCATGCCGGGCGGCCCCGCCGTTGCGGAGGACGACGGCCGCGGGCTGCTCGGCGAATGGGCCGGGACATTCAGTTGCGACGGTGTGCCCCGGAGCGCCACGGTCCTCTTCGCGAATGAGGCCGGCCGGCGCCTTGAGGGCGAGTTCTCGTTTCGAGGACCGGACGATGCGGGGCCGCCGATCGGTCGCTTCGTCGTGATTGCCCGGGCATTGCCGAGCGGCGAGTTTCGCGTTTCGCCGGGGCGCTGGCTGGTGCAGGCGAGGGGATATCCCTCGTTGGCCTTCACGGTGCGTCGCTCCCCCGATGGGAAACGCCTTGCAGGCTCGTTCGACAATCGGCGCTGCGGCACGATCGAGCTCGCCTATGCGAGGCCCGCCGAGGCAGCTCAGCCACGGCCTCCGGCGACACCCAGCCCTGCCCCGAAGGGGGCTATGCGCGGGCGGGATGGGCACGACAAGCCGGGCTCGCAGGAATGCGAAGCGCTTCCGACAGCCGGCGCCCGAAACGATTGCGCCGATATGGTGCGCTACGCTCCGCGGATAGGCGGTTCTGCGAAGCAGCCGGGGCGCTTCGCGAATCGGGAGCTGATCATGGCCTGCGAGGCCGCCTACCAGGCGATAGATCCGGTCAAGGCGCCCGAATGCTATTCCGGGCTGGCGGCCCTCGGCCGATGGAAGGCGACCGTGACCAGCTTCGCGCAGAAGCACCCGACCTGCGAGGCCTTTGCGGGCACGCTCAGGCGGATGATCGCGCACAACTTCCCATTGCAGGTTGGGGCGTGGCATCGCTACCCGTCTCTCGACTGCCCTAACGTCGACCGGATCTTCCTGGCCCGGGGACTGGAGGTGGACGCGACCTGCGCGCGCAACGGTGCGGACCGGCCGAAGGAACTGGCCAGTTGCACAGGTCTCGCCCAGGGCACGCCGGCCTTCCGCGAAGCCTGGCTCGAGGCGTTGTCGCAGTGCCGCGCGGGCCAGCCGATGCCGCTCTACGCCGCCATCAAGGCCCGTCGCACGGAGCGCAAGATCAACGATCTTTTCGAGTTCGGCTGCAGCGATGTCGTGGAGGTGGTGGCGCGCTACGAGCTCGCCCCCGCCAATCAGCTGGCCGCCGCCCGGACCGATATCGCAGCGTCGGAAGCCAGCCGGCCGCCGCGCGAAAGCGACATCATCGCCGCGCTGAAGGCGCAGCTCTCCTCGCGCTTCCGCTGCTTCGACAACCGGGACCTGAAAATGCCCGAAGCGTTCTTTCGCTGCACGCGCACGGCCGAGACGACTCCCGTCGAGCGCGAACAGATGGACCGGCTCGACGACTACCTGAAGGGAACACTGGGAGGGACGGACCGGGTGCTCACGCCTCCCACCGTCCGGCTGTCGCTGAACGAGGTGGTCCTCCACGGTTGCGAGAAGGCCGTGGACGGATTCCGCTGTCGATACGATGTCGGCATTGGCTGCCGCGCGACTGCGATGTTCGAGCGGCCGGAACTTGATATCCCAGGCAGGATCGGCGAACCGTCATGGTGCTTCGCTCTGGCAGGTCCACGCTCGCGCACGGACCAGTTTCGGCGCATCCAGAATGATTTTGAGATCGTCAGAGGGCGTTGAAGAGCTGAAATCATCCCATGGAAGTTGCTCGCTCCAAGCTACGAGTGTGATTCGCGGCAGCCCTACGCCATGAACCGCGGTCGCTCGTCCGAACGAATTGCGCCATGGGACTAACCCGCTCTCGCGGAAGGGGGCTGCGGCGCGGTCATCGCTGAGATTTCGCCTGTGAGGCGCTGCATCCGAGGATTTGGGGGTCGTTTCCCCTGATCCTTGGAGGTTTCCATGATCGATGCCGTCACCGTCAGCCCGCTGCGCCAGCGGATGATCGAGGACATGACCATTCGCCGGTTTTGCGAGCACACGCAGCGCGACTATGTCCGGCAGCTCCGTGAGTTCACCGCCTTCCTTGGATTGCCGCCGGACCGGGCCGAACCGGAGGATCTGCGGCGCTACCAGCTTCACCTGGCCTCGCTCGGTGCCAGCTACGCCCGGATGAACCTGGCCTCCACGGCGCTGCGGTTCTTCTTCCACGTCACGTTGGGCCGGACCGGCTTTGGTGACCGCATGGCGCGGATCCCGACGCCCCATCGCCTGCCGGTGGTGCTGGACACGCAGGAGGTGGCGCTGCTGCTGGCCCATGCGCGGAGCCTGAAGGATCGCGCCGCGCTGAGCATCGCCTATGGCTGCGGCCTGCGGGTCTCGGAGATCGCCAACCTCAAGGTCGCCGACATCGACAGCGCCCGCATGTTGATCCGGGTCGAGCAGGGCAAGGGCCGCAAGGACCGCTATGTCATGCTCGCGCCCGACCTCCTCGACCTCCTGCGGCAATGGTGGCAGGTGAAGCGCCCGCGTGGCTGGCTCTTCCCCGGCCAGCAGCCGGGCCAGCCGATCACGACGCGCCAGCTAAACCGGGCCTGCCATGCCGCGGCCGAGGCCGCCAGGCTCGACAGCTAAGTGTCGATGCACACGCTGCGGCACAGCTTCGCCACCCATCTGCTGGAGCGGGCGACCGATATCCGCGTGATCCAGGTCCTGCTCGGCCACCGGAAGCTCGACACCACCGCCGTCTCCACACTCCTGACATTGGTCCTTCGCCAATAAGCGGACATTGCAGCGGACCATTTGGCGAGCCGGTTTCGAGCCGCGAATGGATTCCAATTTTTTTCAGCCCGACGAGTTCTGGTTTCGTCGAAGCGAATTGGAATGCGCCGAGATCGTCACAGCCCGCCCTTGGCTTAGCCTTGTCTAGACCAGCGATCGGTCATCTGGCGTCGATGGCAGGAGGCGAATTGCGACGTTTGCCGGCAGCGGACATCTAGACCCAGCCGCCATCGACGACATAGTGCTGCGCGGTGCAGGCTGAGGCTTCGTCCGAGGCGAGGAAGAGCGTGAACCGCGCCAGTTCGTCAGGGACCAGCCTGCGCTTCAGGCATTGCCTGCGCATCAACTCGGCCTCGCTCTCGGGTGTCAGCCATTTCTCGATCTGTCTTTCGGTCATGATCCAGCCGGGCGCGATCGCGTTCACCCTGATGTTCCAGGCCCCGTAATCGCGGGCCAGCGACCGGGTCAGTCCGATGACGCCGGATTTGCAGGCCGTATAGGCGGCCATCCCGCCTTGCCCGGCCATCCACGACGTCGAGCCGAAATTGACGATGACACCGCGGTTGGCGGCCTTCATCCCCGGCAGCACGGCCTGAGCCGCGAAGAACTGATGCTTCAGGTTCACGGCGATGCGGTCATCCCAATATTCCGGCGTCACGCTCTCGGTCGCGTGGCGCTCGTCATGGGCGGCGTTGTTGATCAGGATCTCGATCGGGCCAAGGCCGTCCTGAACGGCTTCGATGGCGAGTCGCAGCGCCGCGATGTCGCGTAGGTCGACCTCGCGGAAATGCACCGACGCCCCGGCCCGCCGCAGTTCGTCCGCCAGGGCCGCGCCTGCGTCGCGCAGTATGTCGAACAGGACAACGGTGGCCCCCTGCGCGGCGAAGGCGCGCGAGATCGCCGCGCCGATCCCCGAGGCGCCTCCGGTGACGAGGACGACCTTGCCCGCGAGGTCTGGGTAGGTGGCAGCCATGGCAATCTCCGGAAAATCCCGACTCCGTGCGTGACGGTGTCGGCACGCCGCATTCTATAGCTCAGTTTTTGAGTTGCGCACCTCAGAAATTGAGCTACCTTGTCTGCAACCCGCAACAGACGGGACCAGGGAGGATGCCATGCGATTTCTCAGGACGCTGACGCTTGCGCTTGCCGGTGCGGCACTTACGGTCGGGTCGGCGGCCGCCCAGACCACGGTTCGCTGGCTCCACATCGAGCAGAACCCGGCCCAGGTGAAGATCTGGGAGGAGGTCGTCAAGCGCTTCGAGGCCAAGCATGCCGGGGTCAAGGTCGAGATGCAGTTTCTCGAGAACGAGGCCTATAAGGCCAAGCTCCCGACGGTCCTGCAGTCCAGGGACCGGCCCCACATCCTCTATTCATGGGCCGGCGGCGTTCTGAAGGCGCAGGTCGAGGCCGGGGTGCTGGAGGACATCACCGCCGGCGTCGGCGCCTACAAGGACAACATTTCGCCTGGGGCGGTCGAGGCCTTCACGGTCGGCGGCAAGCTCTACGGCCTGCCGCATACGGTGTCGCAGGTCGGGTTCATGTACAACAAGGACCTCTTCGCCAAGGCCAAGCTCGATGCATCGTCCATCAAGAGCTGGGACGATCTTCTTGCGGCTGTAAAAACGCTGAAGGCCGCAGGCATCACGCCGATCGCCGTCGGCGGCCAGGACAAGTGGCCGCTGCATTTCTACTGGACGCATCTGGCCGTCCGGCTCGGTGGCAAGCCGGCCTTCGAGGCTGCGCTGAAGGGTCAGTCCGGCGGCTTCGAGGGCGAAACCTTCCAGAAGGCCGGTGAATTGATGAAGCAGCTGGTCGACCTCGAGCCTTTCCAGACCGGTTTTCTCGGGTTCAAGAACCAGCAGGCGCTCGGCTTTTTCGGCGACGGCAAGGCCGCGATGAACCTGGCGATCTCGCATCACTCGGCGACGCAGCGCGCGCTGGCGGCCGACAAGAAGGGCATTGCCGAGGACAAGCTCGGCTGGATCGACTTCCCGATGCCGGCCGGCGCCAAGGGCCAGCCGACCGACACGCTCGGCGGTGTGAATGGCTGGATCGTTACCAAGGGCGCGCCCAAGGAGGCCGTCGAGTTCATCAAATTCTTCATCTCGGACGAGGTCCAGCGCGAGCTGTCCAAGCAGAACTTCATCATCCCGACCTTCAAGGGTGCGGAAGCCGCGCTCGGCGCCGCCTTCATGCAAAACGTCGCCAAGAACATCGCCGCGTCGAAGTACCACCAGAACTTCTACGACCAGGATCTGGGACCTTCGGTCGGGCGGGTGGTGAATGATGCGACGGCCGAGATCGCCGGCGGCTCGATGACGCCCAAGCAGGCCGCCAAGGCGATCCAGGACGCCTTCAAGCAAGGCAATTGAGCAAGGCTGCGCGGGAGCCGGACACGATGGCGACGGCCCAGCCAAGCCCGGCAGTGCTCATTCAGACAAGGCCGGCCGCGCCGGCCAGGCCTGGCCGGCGCGCGGCGACCGACGGCCGCCTCGGCGCGCTGATCGTATTTCTGCCGCCCGCCCTGCTGCTCTTCACATTGTTCGTGGTGATGCCGATCGGCGAGGCGGCCTGGTATTCCGGCTTCAACTGGAACGGCTTTGGCACGCCGACCCGCTGGATCGGTCTCGACAACTATCGCTTCGTCTTCGACGCGCGCGGCTTTGGAACGGCTTTCCGCAACAACCTGCTGATCATTGCAGTCTCGCTGGCCATCCAGCTGCCGCTAGCACTGACACTGGCCTTGCTCCTCGCTGAAAAATTTCGCGGCTCGGTGTCGCTGCGGATGCTGTTCTTCCTGCCCTACGTCCTTGCCGAGGTCGCCACTGGTCTGATCTTCAGCTTCATCTATGACGGCAATTACGGCCTGCTCGCATCGGTCTACAGAATTTTCGGAGGCGAAGCGCCGCATCTGCTCGCCAGCACCCAGACCTCGATGCTGGCGATCCTGATCGTCGTCGTGTGGAAGTATTTCGGCTTCCATATGATGCTGTTCATCGCCGCTCTGCAGGGCATGGACCGCAACCTCATCGAGGCGGCGCGGATCGACGGGGCGACGCGCTGGCAGGTGCTGCGCTATGTCGTGATCCCGCTGCTTTATCCGACGATCCGGCTGTCGGTGTTCTTCGCGGTCGTCGGCTCGCTGCAGCTCTTCGATCTGGTGATGCCGCTGACCCGGGGCGGGCCGGCCGATTCCTCAAACACCATGGTGAGCTTCCTTTACAACCATGGCGTCTCGCGCATGCGGGTCGGCTATGGGAGCGCCATCGGCGTGATCCTGTTCGTGATCTGCGTGACTTTTGCCATCACCTACAAGCGCTGGTTCATGCGCAATGAGTGACGCTGGCCTCGCCACGCGCCGGCCGTTTGATCCGGTGGTCATCTACAAGGTCCTGTTCCTGGGACTGGTCGCGGCCTTCGTCGCGGTGCCGCTGCTGGCAACGCTGCTCGGTGGTTTCAAGACATTGGGCGAGTTGCGGACCAACCCCTTCGGCCTGCCCGAAACCTGGGAATGGCAGAACTATACCGGCATCCTGTTTTCCGGCCGCTACTGGCAGATGCTCTGGAACTCCTTCGTGATCGCGAGTTTCACGGTGCTGCTGACGCTGATCGTGGCCTCGATGGCGGCCTTCGCCTTTGCCCACATCCATTTCTTCGGCAGCGCGATGCTGCTGAGCTACCTCACCATGGGGCTGCTCTTCCCGGCGGCGACCGCGATCCTGCCGCTGTTCATCAAGGTGCGCGATCTTGGCCTGCTCGACAATTATTTCGGCGTGATTCTGCCGCAGGTCGCCTTCGGCCTCGCGATGAGCATTCTGCTGCTACGGCGTTTCTTCAAGGATCTGCCGCATGAGCTGCTGGAGGCGGCCCTGGTCGATGGCTGCAGTTACTTCGCCTTCTTCCGCCATGTCACGCTGCCGCTGTCGCGACCGATCCTCGCCACCGTGGGCACCATCACCTTCGTCCACAGTTGGAACAGCTATCTGCTTCCGCTGGTCATGCTGAACTCCGAGCAGCTCTATCCCTGGCCGCTCGGCATCATGATCTACCAGGGCGAATTCTCCTCCGAATGGCACCTGATCCTCGCCTTCATCACGCTGACCCTGCTGCCGACGGTGCTGCTTTTCATCCTGGCGCAAAAGCACATCGTGGCTGGGCTGACCTCCGGCGCGGTCAAGGGATGAACGCAGCCTTCGACGAGCCTGTTTCGGACATCACCTGTGGAGACCAGAATGCGTAAAGTCGGAATCGGCGTGATCGGCTGCGGTAACATCAGCACGAAGTATCTGGAGGCGATGCGGCGCTTCCCGATGCTCGAACTGAAGGCCGTCGCGGACATGCGCAGCGCCGCCGCGCAAACGCGCGGGGCCGAGTTCGGCGTCCCGGGCCTGCGCGTCGACCAGATGCTCAGGCGCGACGACATCGAGATCGTGGTCAACCTGACCGTGCCGCTGGCTCATACCGATGTCAGCCTGGCCGTTCTGAATGCCGGCAAGCATGTGCATTCCGAGAAACCGCTCGGCATCAATACGGTCGAGGCGCGCAAGGTCATGGATCTGGCCGCCCAGAAAAACCTGCGTGTCGGCTGCGCGCCCGATACCTTCCTTGGCGGCGGCCACCAGACGGCGCGCAAGCTGATCGACGATGGCGCCATCGGCAGGCCGGTGGCAGGCAGTGCCTTCTTCGGCTGCCCCGGCCATGAGAGCTGGCATCCGGCGCCGGGCTTCTACTATCTGCGCGGCGGCGGCCCGATGCTCGATATGGGCCCCTATTACATCACTGATCTCGTGCAGCTTCTGGGTCCGGTGGCCGGCGTGATGGGTTCGACGTCGCGCCCCCGGGCGCAGCGCCTCGTCACCAGCCAACCGATGAATGGCGCGCTGATCCCCGTCGAGGTCGACACCCATGTCGCCGGCACGCTGGAATTCGAGAGCGGGGCCATCATCTCGATCACGATGAGCTTCGATGTGCCGCAGCACACCCATGCGCCGATCGAGATCCACGGCGACAAGGCAAGTCTCCTGGTGCCCGACCCCAACAAGTTCGGCGGGGAGGTCAAGATCGCGCGTCCGCGCGGCGCCTGGGAGACGGTCGCCCTGTCGCATGGCCATGCCGAGGGCGAGTTCCGCTCAATTGGCGTGGCGGACATGGCTGCCGCCATCCTGGCCGACAGGCCTCATCGTGCCAGCGGCGCGCTCGCGTTCCATGTGCTCGAGGTATTGGAGGCGTTCCAGATCTCGTCGAAGGAGGGCCGCCGCGTCGCTATCGAGAGCCGCGTCGAGCGTCCCGCGCCGTTGCCGGCCGGGCGTGCCGTCGGCCAGATCGATTGAACGAAGGAATGACACCGATGCGCAAGGCGATGATCGTATGGGGCGGCTGGGCGGGTCACGACCCCGATCTCTGCGCCTCGATGATGCGGGGCTGGCTCGCGGCCGAAGGCTTCGAGGTCCGCTTGGAGACCTCGACCGAGGTGTTCCTCGATCCGGCGATCCGCGATCTGTCCCTGATCGTGCCGATCTACACCATGTCGAAGATCGAGAAGCCCGAGGCGCTTGCCCTGTGCGAGGCGGTGCGCGGCGGCGTGGGTCTGGCGGGGCATCACGGTGGCATGTGCGATGCTTTCCGCGACTCTGTGGACTACCAGTTCATGTGCGGCGGGCAGTGGGTTGCCCATCCCGGCAACATCATCGACTACACAGTCGACGTCACACGGCCCGATGATCCGATCATGGCCGGCATCACCGGGTTCGAGCACAGGTCGGAGCAGTACTACATGCATGTCGATCCCGCGATCGAGGTTCTGGCGACCACGCGCTTCAACGGCGACCATGCCGCCTGGATCGACGGCGTCGAAATGCCGGTCGTCTGGAAGAAGCGCTACGGCCAGGGCCGCGTCTTTTACTGCTCGCTCGGGCATCGCGCCTACGAGTTGGACGTCCCCGAGATCCGCACGATGCTGACGCGCGGGATGCTCTGGGCGGCGCGCTGATGGCAGCCGACGTGGCGGGCGGCGGCCGGGCAACGCTGGAGGATGTCGCGCGCATCGCCGGCGTCTCGCTGGCGACGGTCGATCGGGTCGTCAACGGCCGCGACGGCGTGCGCGACAAGACGATCGCCCGGGTCGAGGCGGCAGTCTCCAGGCTTGGCTACCGACCCGACCCCGTCGCCGTCCGGCTCGCCCGCAATCGGGACTTCCGCTTCCTCTTCATCCTGCCGAGCGGCGCCAACAGCTTCATGACCATGCTCGGGGAGCAGGTTGCGCGCACAGCAGACTGGCTCTCAGCGCAGCGCGCCTTCATCGACGTCGCGCATGTCGACGTCTTCGACGCAGACAAACTGGCCCGGGCCCTCGAGGGCGTCCTGCCCGGTTATCACGGCGTCGCAACGATCGCGCTCGATCATCCGCGCGTGCGCGCAGCGATCGACGATCTGGCCGATCGCGGAATTCCGGTGGTCACCCTCGTGTCCGACGTGCCCAGCTCTCGTCGGCTGCACTATGTCGGCATCGACAACCCGGCCGCCGGGCGCACCGCCGCCGCGCTGATGGGCCGTTTCCTGAGGGGGCAAAAGGGCGCCGTCGGCGTCATCGCCGGATCGCTCTCGCTGCGCGACCACGCCGAGCGCCTCTACGGCTTCACACAGGTCTTGTCCCGAGAGTATCCCAACCTCGTCGTGCTGCCGGCGGTGCAGGGCCGCGACGACACCGAGCAAACGCGGGCGGTCACGGCTGCATTGCTGGAAAGGGAGCCCGCGATCCTTGGCCTCTACAATGTCGGCGCCGGCAACCGCGGCGTCGCGGCGGCGCTGGAGAAGGGCGGTCGCGGCAGCGATATCGTCTGGATCGTCCATGAGTTGACGCCGCATACGCGGCGTTTCCTGCTGAATGGCGAGGTCGACGTCGTCATCAGCCAGGACGCAGGGCACGAAGCGCGCTCCGCTGCCCGTGTTCTGCTGGCCCATTGTTCGGGAGAAAAGCTGGTGCATGATCAGGAACGGATCGGGATCGATATCTTCCTCAGGGACAATCTTCCCTGAGCTGAGGCTTTGAGCGGGCCAGGACCACAGGGCGTCAGCCGACTGTTCGTCCCTGTTGCTTTGTGTGGGGGCACAGACCTGGCCTCCTGCTGTCTCGAGGAAAATGCGGCGGCGTCAGGAGGCAAGTAATGTTCTGCCTTCGTCAGGGCAAACCGCGCCAATGGCGAACTCCGGCTGTTTGCCGGAGGGCGGACCCTCAACTCCACCGACCGACGACGAGCCTACGGTGGTGCGTTTGTCGGCACATCGTCGACACCGCCCAGCAAAACAATCAATCGGCACGGATGCACGTCTCTCAGCACGCCCGAGTTATCGTCGAAAGCCTCTCTCGGTGAAAGCGAGACCAGCCGCGATGTCCGGTCGCTTGTTGCGCAGTCTCTTCGGGCGCATGCCCGATGGCGCGGATGTGGAGCGCGTCACGCTTCGTGGCGAAGCCGGATTTGAGGTCTCCATCATCACTTTTGGTGCGGCTGTGCAGGCGCTGCAGGTGCCGGACCGCAAGGGTCGCCGTGACGATGTGGTCCTGGGACATGATACGCTGGAACCCTATCTCCTGCGGCGGAATTTCTTCGGGGCGACGGTCGGCCGCTATGCCAACCGGATCGCCGGTGCATCGTTCACACTCGACGGCATCCGCCATCAGCTGAGCGCCAATGACGGCAGCAACACCCTGCATGGCGGTACAGATGGCTTCGACCGGATGCTCTGGACGATCGCGGGCCTGGACGACGGCCCCATGCCCTTCGTCACGCTTTCATATGTCAGTCCGGATGGTGCGGGAGGTTTTCCGGGCACGCTGATGGTGGAGATCCGCTTTCAGCTGACGGGTCCACATGAACTGTCGGTCTCCATCGAAGCCTCGACCGATCGCGAGACGGTCGTCAGTCTAACGCATCACAGCTATTTCAATCTCGGCGGCGCGGTCGCCGGTGGCGATATCCTGGATCATGAATTGACGCTGTTCGCTGACCGCTATTTGCCGATCGATTCAGGTCTGATCCCGCTCGGCGCGCCAAGCCGCGTCGACGGCACGCCGTTCGACTTCCAGGCGCCCCGGACGATCGGCGCTGCCATCCGCGCCGAAGACGAACAATTGCGGCGCGCGCGCGGATACGACCACTGCTTCGTTCTTGGCGACGAGGTTGCCGTCGCGCCGCGGCTCGCCGCCCAGGTGGTTCATCCGAACTCAGGCCGCACGCTCGACCTCATCACTGACCAGCCTGGCCTCCAGTTCTATTCGGGCAACTCTCTCGGTGGCGTTTCGGGCGGGAAAGGCGGACGCCTCTATCGCCAGTTCGACGCCTTCTGCCTCGAACCACAGGCTTGGCCAAACGCGCCCAACCGGCCGGACTACCCTTCTACGAGGCTGAAGACAGGCAGCTCCTACCACCAAAGCACGGCATACCGCTTTCATGCAGTCTAGGTTGGCACGAAGCGCCAGAAGCAGAAATTGCACCGTGGCGTGAAGCGAACATTGCCTCAACCGGTGACGCATGGTTGCTCTGACCCCGGCGGACGGCGATCTCGCGGAATATGCGCAGCCCCCAGCGGATTCGTTTGTCTATCCCGAGATCGGCCCTCTCAAACGATCCCTGCCAGCATCTCTAGGCTCGCTCGCGACGCCGGAACGCGAGCGGCGAGGTCCGCATGGGTGCAACGGGCCTGAAGCGTGCCACGTCTCTCATTGGCGGCATCCCGCACATCCGGGCGTATTCCCGGCTGAACTGCGAGGCGCTCTCATAGCCCACGGAAAACCGATGGCCGCGGCATCGCGCGGTTCGAACAGCAGGAGGCGCCGCGCCTTCAGCAGGCGAAGCCGCTTCTGGTACTGGAGAGGGGTCATGGCCGTGATCGCCTTGAAGTGGCGGTAAAAGGCCGCGACGCTCACCCCGCCGTCGCCGCGAGCGGCTCGACGCGGAAGGGCTCATCGAAGTGCGCGCGGATCCCGTCCAGGGCCCGGCGGACCTGCGACAGGCGGCTGTCAGGCCGCGCGATCTGCCAGAGCATTCCCTTGCGGACCCTGCAGGACGCGGAACAGGATTTCGCGTTCGATCATCGGCGCCAGCAGCGCCGCCTCCGAGGGTCGATCCACGAGCCGCATCAGCCGAAGCCACGCATCGATCAGCTCCGGCGAGGCGGCCGCGATTGAGAAGCCTGATGCGGGTTTTGCGGCCCCCTTGTCGCCCAGCGCATCGAGCATCGCGCCGATGACCGCCGCAATGATCATTTCATCGGCGAGAGGAACTGTCAGCCATAACCAGAACCAAACTGGGGCGGCGGCTGCAGCATAGCGCTGAAGGCTTCGACAAGCTTGCCGCTGGGCCGCCCTCTTTGACGAAACAGGAAGATCGGCACGCGGATGGTGGGGCTAAAGCGGCGGAAAACCAGCGCGCTGGCCTGGTTGATGCGCGCAGCCTCGCTGTCGACGATCCCAATGCCGCAGCCCGCGGCGACCAGTGCACAGACCGTGACCCCCAAACTGGCGTCGATGACGCTGCGATAGCGCAACCCTGCCCCGTCGAGCGCCTGCGTCAGACGGCGCCTGAACTCGTCGTCTGGTCCGAGCGCCACGATCGTTTCGTCGGCGAGGTCCTGTGCGACGATCATCTCTTTGTCCGCGAGGCGGTGCCCCGTCGGCATCGCGATCACACCCTCAAGCTCGAAAAGCTTGCGGCGGGACAGGTTGAATTCCTCGCTGCGCAACTGCGCGACGCCGAGATCGATCTCGCCAGCGCCGACCAGCCGCGCTGCATCGGCCGAATTGCTGGAATGCAGCGAGATCGTCACGTCGGGATGCTTGTCCGAAAAGCGGGCGACCATCGCCGGTAGCCAGGCGATCCCCAGCGCCGGGATGGTGCTGACGACAATGCGACCCTGTTTGCGATCGCGCAGTCCCTCCGCGAAGCGCGCCAGGTTCTGCATGCCGAAATAGGTCCGCTCCACCTCGGTGTAGAGCAGGCGGGCCTCCTCGGTTGCGGCGATGCCCTTGGTCGTTCGCGAGAACAGGCGCAGGCCCAGTTCCGCCTCGAGCTGCTTTAGCGCCTTGCTCACGGCTGGTTGCGAGATGCGCAGGAGTCCGGCCGCCTCCGTGATCGAGCCGGAATCCATGATCGCCTTGAAAGTCTCGACCTGACGGTAGTTCATCAGCTCCAGCCATAACCTGAATTCATATAGATCGTAAACTTATGAATTTGAGATAGATCAATGCGTGTGTTTTCCTTGCCCCGTCGCGAGTTTCCGGAGCCTGGGCAGCCGGCCCCCGGAGCGGCCAAGAACGCTGAACGCGGATTTTCGTCGCCTGATGCCGAGGACGCGACCGCGCTCCCCGGAACGATGAAGTGCCAGCTTGGGGAACAGCCGTACATGCGCAATCTACGCCAGACCTGTTGTCGCGCCGCCCTGATCGCCGGGCTCTCCGTTTTTGCCGCGCACGCTCAGGCGCAGCCTGCGGGCGTCCTTCGGGTCGCCGTTGGTGCCGATCCGGCGACCTTCGACCCCGCCTTCAACGACCTGCCGGTCGGCAACGCGGTCGATCTCGCCGTGCTGGAAGGTCTGTTCCGGCTCGATCCACAGAACAACGTCCTGAAGAGTTTGGCGTCGGACCACTCGTTCTCGCCCGATGGCAAGGTCTTCAGCGTAAAGATCAAGGCCGGCAGAACCTTCAGCAACGGCGATCCCCTGAACGCCGAGGCCGTCGCGGCCAGCTTCAATCGCTTGCTCGATGAGAAAGTCGGCTCGATCTATCGCGGCCTCTACGCCTCGCTCGGCACGGTCAAGGCGGTGGGCGAGGACACGGTCGAGTTTCATCTCGCTGAGCCCAACGGCCATATCCTGATGCTGCTCGCGAGCACGGCCGCCAGCATCGTCAACGTCAAGGCTGTCAAGGAGATGGGCGCCGAATACGGCCGCAAGCCGGTGGGGTCCGGCCCCTACAAGGTCGATCGCTTCGTCGGCGGCGAGGGCTTCCGGCTCGTCCCGAACCCGACCTACAAGGGCGAGTATCCCGCGACCCTGAAATCGATCGACTTCATTGTCGTACCCGAGGACGGCTCGCGCATGGCGCTGCTGGAAACCGGCGCGGCCGATATCGTCGAGCGCGTGCCGCCGGAATCGATGGCGGCGATCAACGCACTCAAGGACGCCAAGGTCGTCACGCCGCCCAGCATGTTCTCGATCAATATGGAGATGGTGCTGAAAGGTCCGCTGGCCGACGCCAAAGTGCGCAAGGCGCTGAACCTGGCGGTCGATCGCGAGGGCATCGCCAAGGGCGTGCTCGGCGGCCTCGGCACGCCGTCCGTCGGCATGGTCGGCCCCGGCACGCAGGACGAACTACGCAAGACCTTCCCGCCGATCCCGTTCGATCCGGCAGGGGCAATGAAGCTTCTGGCGGAGGCCGGCTACAAGCCGGGGCAACTCTCGCTCAGTTTCACCTGCCCGACCGGGCGCTACATCAAGGACGTCCAGGTCTGCCAGGCCCTCGCAGGGTCGTTGGAGAACGTCGGCATCAAGGCGACGCCGCTGGTGGTCGACCGCGGCACCTGGAGCAAGGTGATCGGCATGGAGCCCGCAGCCCGCACCGACAACATGGGCATGGTCGGCCGCGCTACGGCGGGGATGGACTACACCCTCTACCGCCTGTTCTTCACCGGCGTCGGGGCCAACCGCACGGGCTACTCCAATCCGCGCGTCGATGCGCTGCTCAAGGAAGGCCGCGCCGCCACGGACCCGGCGAAGCAGAAGGCGATTTACGGCGAGGTGCAGGAGATCGTCTGGAACGATCAGCCCTTCCTCTTCCTCTGGTACCAAACCCAGGCGATCGGCCTGTCCAACCGGGTGCAGGGCTTTGCCGTCCAGCCCAATGAGACGCTGGTTTTCGACAAGGTGACTTTGAAGTAGCAGCGCCGAAGCGGGAGCCGCGACGATGTTCGTTCTCAGACGCCTCTCCAGCGCCCTGCCGACGTTGTTTGCGGTCTCGTTGCTGGTCTTCTTCTTTGTCGACCTCATCCCGGGCGATCCGGCGCAGATTCTGGCCGGGCCGACCGCCTCGAACGAAGAGATCGAGAGCATTCGCACGTTTCTCGGCCTCAACGAGCCCTTGCTTACCCGGTACGCGCAGTTCCTGCGCGGCATCTTCGACCCCTCGGTCGCGACCTCTTTCCGGACCCACCGGCCGGTGGTCGTCGAACTGGCGGAGCGCCTCCCCAATACGCTGATCGTCTCGATCGGCGGCCTCGCGCTCGGCGTCCTGCTCGGAACGGTCGCAGGCATCGTTTGCGCCATGCGGCCCGGCGGCATCGCCGACGCTGCGATCACCGTGCTGACGCTGGCGGGGATCTCGATGCCGATCTACTGGCTTGGCCTGCTCGGCATCTGGTACTTCGCTGTTCATCTCGGCTGGCTTCCGGCGGCTGGCGCTTCGACGCCGCTGCACTTCGTGCTGCCGATCCTCGTCATCGCGACGCGGCCGGCGGCGATGTTCAGCCGCCTCGTCGCGACCAGTCTGACCGAAAGCATGGGGCGCGACTATCTTGACACCGCCCGGGCCAAGGGCCTCAGCGAGACCCGCGTCGTGCTGTTCCATGCGCTGCGCAATTCGCTCATCGCCGCCGTCAGCGTCGCCGGCGTGCAGTTTGGCGGCATGCTCGGTGGCTCGGTCGTCACCGAGACGGTCTTCGGCATTCCCGGCGTCGGTCGTCTCCTGGTCGATGCAGTCTCCCGCGCCGACTATCCGGTGATCCAATACGCGATCTTGATGTTCGCGGTCTTCTTCGTCGCCATCAACCTCGTCACCGACCTGCTGACGCAGTGGCTCGACCCACGCACACGTGAGCAGGAGAGACCGGCATGAGCCTGGCTCAGGACATGGTCGCCTTGCCCCACCGCGCAGAGCCCGTCCCCACCAAGCCTAATGCGGCCTGGACGCTGCTGCGGCGCATCCTCGTGCAGCCGAAGGGCGCGATCGGCCTGACGCTGGTCGTGCTCTATCTCGCGCTCGCCATCGTCGGCCCGGCGCTGGCGCCGCAGGACGCCTTCCGGCAGAACTTCGCGCAGACCCTGCGTCCGCCGTCAGCAGCCCACTGGTTCGGCACCGACCAGCTCGGCCGCGACGTCTTAAGCCGCATCCTGGTCGGCGCCCGCGCGACGCTCGGCATCGGCGTCGGTGGCGTCGCCGTCGCCTTCCTCATCGGCGTGCCGCTCGGCATCCTTGCGGCCTGGCGCCGAGGCTGGATCGAGGCGGTGTTGATGCGCGCCATCGACGTGATGCTGAGCTTTCCCGACATCGTCTTCGCACTCGCGGTCGTGGCGATCCTGGGGGCGAGCACGCAGAACGTCATCATCGCCGTCGGCGTCGTATCGATCCCCGTCTTCGCCCGCACGGCCCGCGCCGTGACGCTGAGCGTGCTGGCCGAGCCCTATATCGAAGGTTCTGTCGCGCTCGGCGCCAGCCCCGCCCGCGTCATCCTGCGCCATGTGCTGCCCAACATCTCCGGCACGCTTCTGACGCTCTCGACCCTTCTGTTCGCCTCGACGCTGCTCTCGGCTTCGGGGCTCGGTTTCCTTGGACTCGGCACCCAGCCGCCATTCCCCGAATGGGGCACGATGCTCGGCGAAAGCCGCTCCTATATCCGCAGCCATCCTTATCTCGCGACCTTCCCCGGCCTGTTCCTCGCGGTTTCGGCGCTCGCCTTCAACCTACTCGGGGACGCCCTGCGGACCATCTACGACCCGACCAGCCGCCGCGGCGCCCGCCGTCTGCCGCTGCTCGGCTTCCTGCGCTGGCGCAAGCCCGTGCCGGCTTCGACGACCGAGGTCCCCTCCGGCCCCGATGCGCCCGTCGTCGCGGTTCGCGACCTCCGCCTCGCCTTCCGCACGGCCGATGGGCTGCTCGACGTCGTGCGCGGTGTCGACCTGACGATCCGCGCCGGTCGGACTTTGGCGGTCGTCGGAGAATCCGGCTCCGGGAAATCGACCCTGCTGCGCGCGATCGGCACATTGGCCAACCCGCAGGAGGTTGCGATCACCGCCGGCAGCGTCGCGATCGGCGGCGAACCCGCGCTGGGCCTTTCCGCCGCCGCCCTGCGCGACCTGCGTCGGCGCAAGATCGGGGTCGTGTTCCAGGACGCGGCCAGCGCCCTGAACCCCGTCCTGACCATCGGCCAGCAACTCGGCGAGGCCGTGCGCGCCTGCCACCGCCTTGACCCGAAGGCGGTCCGGCAGCGCTGCGTCTCGCTGTTACGCGACGTGAACATCGCCGATCCCGAGCGCCGGCTCGACATGTATCCGCATCAGTTTTCCGGTGGCATGAAGCAGCGCATCGTCATCGCGATCGCCCTCGCGCAGGACCCCGAACTGCTTCTTGCAGATGAGCCGACCAGCGCGCTCGACGTGACCATCCAGCAGCAGATCCTGGTGCTGCTGCGTGACATCCAGCGCAAGCGCGGCATGGCGATCCTGCTCGTCACCCACGATCTCAACCTCGTGGCGCGTTTCGCCGACGACGTTGCCGTGATGTATGCCGGGCGGCTGGTCGAAAGCGGCGCCATCGAGACGGTGCTGGAGCAGCCACTGCATCCCTATACCCGTGCGCTCCAGGCCTCGGCTCCCGGCGCGGCAGAGGAGCGCGGCAAGCCGCTGCGGAGCATCCCCGGCGAGCCACCGCTGGTGGGGCGCCTGCCTGTCGGCTGCGCCTTCCGTCCGCGCTGTCCGCGCCATGCCAGTCGCGCCGAATGCGCAGCGCAGGAGCCGCCCGAGCGGTCGGTCGCCGACCGTCGCGTCGCCTGCGCCTTCGCCGAGGAGGGGTTGGTATGAACGCGCCATTCTCCATGCCCCGGACGCCCGGCGCCAGCCGCGACGACGTCATTGTCGTCGATCAGGTGAGCCGCCATTTCGGCGGTGGCAAGGGTCTTTTCGGCCTCAGGGCTGCGCCGGTCGTGCGTGCGGTGGACGAGGTGTCCCTTCGTGTCCCGCGCGGCTCCTGCTTCGCCATCGTCGGCGAGTCCGGCTCCGGCAAGAGTTCGCTCGCCCGCCTCATCGTCGGGCTGCTGCGTCCGACCGGCGGCGAGGTCGAAATCGACGGCACCGCGCTCTCGTCGCTCGACGGTGCGGGGCTGCGCGCCATGCGCCGCAAGGTCCAGCTCGTCCTGCAGGACCCGCGCGCCTCGCTCGATCCACGCATGACCGTATTCGATATCCTGGCCGAGGCGCTGACCGTGCACGGCCTGCACCGCGAACGCAACGCGCGGCAGGAGCGGATCGAGGCTGTGGTCGGCATGGTCGGGCTGAACCAGGCGCACCGGGCGCGTTACCCGCACGAATTGTCCGGTGGCCAGCGCCAGCGTGCCGCGATAGCCCGCGCCATCATCTGCGAGCCGCAGATCCTGGTGCTCGATGAGCCGGTCTCGGCCCTCGATGTCTCCGTCCAGGCGCAGATCATCAATCTGCTGGCCGAGCTGCAGACGCGCCTGGCGCTGACCTACGTGATCATCACCCACGACCTCGCGCTGGTCGCCCACATGGCGGACGCGGTCGGCGTCATGTATCTCGGCCGCTTCGTCGAGCAGGGCGACGTCGGCGATGTCTGCGCCGCGCCGCGTCATCCCTATACGCAAAGCCTGATGGCGATCGCGGCCCACACCTCACCGCTGGACCGCGACCGCCCCGCGACGGTGCTCGAAGGGTCGATCCCAAGCCCCCTGGCGATCCCGTCGGGCTGCAGCTTCCACACGCGCTGCCCTCTCGCGAGGACACTGGCCAGAGCCTCCGGGCCGACCGGTGGCGAAACCGTCATGACACCCGATGGGCCGCTGCCGAGACCTTGCGTCGAAACTCAGCCCATTCCTCACCCTGCGCCGGGAGGCCGCAGCACGGCGAGCTGCCATTTCGCAGATCGTCGCCTCCCTGATCAAAACTCCTGAAACGACGAAGGATCGATCGATGTCCGGTCAAAGCAACGCCTCCGAAATCGTGATTGTCGGCGGCGGCATATACGGAACCAGCCTGGCCTATCAGCTCGCCGGCGCCGGCAAGACGGTCACGCTCCTCGAAGCCGGGGAAGTCGCCAGCGGCGCCTCCGGCGGGCCGGGCGAACGCGGCGTGCGCGCCAATGGCCGCGACCTGCGCGAGCTGCCGGTTTGCGCGCTTTCCCTGCGACTCTGGGGTGAATATCAGCAGTCAATCGAAGGCGGCGTCGGTTTCCGCAGGGTCGGCGGTCTCAAGGTCTTCGACATCCCCTATGGCCACCGCGAGCACGAGGTCCGCGGCCGCATGGCCACAACCGCTGCCTCGCAGGCGAGCCTCGGCACGCCCTCGCAGGTACTGACGCGCGACGAAGCCCTGGCACGCGAGCCCGAGCTCGCCGCCGGGACCATCGGAGCGATCTTCTGTCCCAATGACGGCGTCGGCGACCATGGCTTCGCGACGCGCCAGTTCGCGAAGGAGGCCGCCAAGGCGGGCGTCGTCATCCGCACCAACGCCCGCGTGACCGGCATCGTGCAGTCGCGGGGCGTCGCGACCGCGGTGACGCTCGCCGATGGCGAGACCGTTCCCGTCGGCGAAAAGCTGATCGTCGTCGCGAACGCCGGCGCCGAGGCGCTGCTGAAGCCAGTTCTCAAGCCTCATGAGTTCGGGCCAGTCTGGAACCTGATGCCGCAGATGCTCTACGTTACCAACCCGCTGAACAAGACGGTCAATCATCTGCTTTCACATGCGCATCGCCGCCTCGCGATCAAGCAGTTGCCGGACGGTATGCTGATGCTGTCGGGCGGCGCCCATGTCGCCTACACGCCGGAGGGGCTCTGGAAGGGATCCCTCAGTGCGATGACGCAGAACGTCACCGATGCGATCCTGACGATGCCCTTCATCGACAGTTCGAGCTTCGTCAAGGCCGACGCCTCGCGCGTCGAGACGGTCACCGCCGATCTCATCCCGTTGGTCGGGCAGGTCGAGGCGCTCCCCAACCTGATCTATGGTTATGGCTGGTCGGGCCATGGCTTCGCGATCTCGCTCGGCTTTACCAGGCTCATGACGGAGTGGGTCGTGTCCGGCCGGAAGCCCGAGGCGCTGGAGCCATTCTCGCCGCAGCGCTTCCACGAGCCGGCGCGATTCGCCGCCGACGTCACGCTCAGCCGCGTTGCGGCCTGAACGCTTCCACATCGACGCGTAACCCGGGCGGAGGCGGCAAAGGCCCGCCTCCGCGAGCCATCAGGATTGAAGGACTGCCATGCTTCCCGCTCTCGACCTCACCGCTCGCGGCAAGACCATCCACGATCTCGGCCCGATCGCAGGCCCGCTCGATGGCGTCACGGGCGACATCCTCTGTTGCATCAACAATGGCGAGGGACCGTCAGTGCTGCTCCTGGGCGGCATCCATGGCGACGAATACGAGGCACAGATCGTCCTGCGTCGCCTGGCCGAGCGCATCGCTCCCACTGACGTCACGGGGCGCATCCTCATCGCGCCATCGATCAACTTCCCGGCGTCGGAGAAGGGCAAGCGCCTGTCGCCCTTCGACGGCCAGAACATGAACCGCTGCTTCCCCGGCAAGGCCGACGGCACGCCGACGGAGCGCCTCTGCGCCTTCGTCACCCGCGAGCTGTTCCCGGCTGTCGATCTCCTGATCGACGTCCATGCTGGCGGCAGCGATGTCTCGGTCGTTCCGATGGTGTTCGGTTTCGCCACCGGCAGCAGCAAGGTCGACGACGCCAGGCTGAATGAATTGATGGAAGCCTGGGGCTATCGCTTCGTCCAGCATGTCGATGGCATCGACGAGACCGCCTGCGGTGCGGCCAAACTGGCCGATCTCGCCTCGATCGAGGTCGAGGGTGGCGGCGGTCGGATGAAGACGGCCGAGCTTGAGATCATGGAGGCCGGCCTGCTGCGCGCGCTGGCGGCCTTTGGCGTGCTCAAGCTGCAGCTCGCGCCGATCCCTTTCGAATGCGTGCATTTCAGTGCGGGTCCGGAGGGACAGTATTTAGCGTCCTGCCCAGCACTGGTTGAACACTGCATCTCGCTCGGGGACGAAGTTGCCAAGGGTCAACTGGTGGCGCGGCTTCACCCGACAATGGGAAGCAAGGCGACGGCGGAAGATGTTCTGGCTCCCCTTCCGGGCTATGTGCTCCGCCAGACAGAGCACGCCTTCGTCCACAAGGGGCAGCTGATCGGCAACATCGGGACGCCGATCTGATGCAGTCGAGACCGCGGCGACGCTCCGCTGTTGTTCTGCATCAGCATCGGGGCGGTCATGTCCTCGCGGGATGGAGCACCACGTCCTGAAGTTGGCGCCAAGCCGATGCTGAAAATGTGCAGCCGATGCCGACGGAGGCTCTAGCAAACTCTCCTTTTCCTGAGCTGTCCGAGGCGTGCACAGCCAAGCTGCCGACTTACCCAGCCCACATTGGTGATCTGCGCTGCGCCTCGGTTGATGGTCATCACGGCCACGACGGTCAATCCTTGCGGGATCGATGGCCCTCGACCAGGGCGGCAGCATATTCGATTGCCTCGATCAGGCTCGTTTCGCTGGCGATGCCGCGTCCGGCAATGTCGAAGGCCGTACCGTGATCGACGGAGGTGCGGATGATCGACAGGCCCAGCGTAATGTTGACCCCGCTGATCGCGTTCCAGCGCCCGGTTTCCGGGTCGACCGAGAAGCCCAGCAGCTTCACCGGGATATGCCCCTGGTCGTGATACATGGCGACCACGGCGTCATAGGCGCCACCGCGCATTTTGACGAAGACGGTATCGCCCGGGATGGGGCCGTCTATGGCCATGCCACGGGCGCGGTAATCGGCCGTCACGGGCGCCGTGACGTCGATGTCCTGGCGTCCAAGGATCCCGCCTTCGCCGGCATGGGGGTTGAGCGCCGCGATAGCGATCCGCGGGTTGGGAAGGCCCAGCCGGATCAGCGCCTCGCGTGTAAGATCCACAACGCGCCGCAGCCTCTCGGGGGTGAGCCGAGCTGGTACGGCCTCCAGGGGAATATGAGTGGTGAGATGGCTCACGCGAAAGGGGCCGTGCGCCAGCATCATCACTGCACTGCTTCCGCCGGTCAGTGCGGTCAGCAGCTCCGTGTGCCCGGGAAAGGGTTTTCCGGCCAGATGCAGCGCCTCCTTGCTGATCGGTGCCGTAACGATGGCATCCGCCTCGCCGGCCTGAACGGCGCGCACCGCCCGCTCGATGCAATCATGCGCGATGCGTCCGGTCTCCGCAGTGGGCTGGCCGATCGTCACCGGCTCGCGCGGGGCGCCGATGTCGAGGATAGCCGGTGGCTGGGACAGGCGACCCAGCGGGGTGAGCCCCAGCCTGGTGGCGGCCTCATCAAGCACCGAGGCGCAGCCCGCGACCTGCAGCGAGAACTCGCCGGCCTCCACCCGCGACGACAATGCGGCGGCCGCCTTGAGCACGATCTCCGGCCCGATGCCGGCCGGGTCGCCCATGGTGATGCAGAGACGGGGCGTCGTTAAATTCATCAAGGCTCTCATCAACACGCTTGGGGGCCCCTGGCGGGCAGGAATAGGGTGGCGAGGCTATCGGGCTTTCCGAAGGCGCCCGATTTGGAGGTGACGGCGAGGCCTGACCAGCGGCCACCGCGCAGTCGACTGAGCGGTATGCCGTCGGCGATGAAACCTTGGCATTGCAGGCCGTCGGCGCCCAGCCCGTCGCAGACCACGCGCAAGGTTTCGCCGCCGCTGCAGAACAAGGAGCCTGGCGGCGGGAGGTCGTGCAGGAGGGGCGTTAGCATTGCTGCGATCGTCCTGGCGGCCTCATTGCGTGGGCGCGGCGAGATGTCTGGCACCAGGACCGCGACGCGCATCGCGGCAAGGCGGTGGGCGATCCGCTCCCTCAACGCCGAGACCCTATCGCTCTCGCGCCAGGCGATGACGGCTTCAGGATCCAAAACGCGCATATCCTCGATCTGGGTCGCGGCAATCGGGTGATTGGTGCCGATGACCAGCAGCGTCGGACCGGCGGGTACAGCGATGGGCGCTTGAATGCGGCCAGCCAGGGCTTGCGCCAGCCCGCCGCTGCCGCACCAGAGAATGCGCCCGCCGCGCGTCTGCTCGCGCGCCACCAGCGTCTCGAGGTCGGCCTGGCTTTCGGCGTCGGCCAGGATGAGCGTGGGCCTGTCGCCATTCTGTCGGCGTCCCAAATCGCAGGCGGCGAGTTCGGTGGCGAGATCTACGGCGATCGGCCGAAAGACGCCGTCGGCACCGCGCGCGAGCTGGATTCCGCCTCGTGTGACGCGGCCCAGGGTCGGATGGGCGGGCGCGAGCACGATGCGGTCAGGAACGAGGTGTCGGGCGAAGGCGGCCAGTTCGGCCGCGACGTGCCCGCGCAGGAGGCTGTCGATCTTCTTGAAGATCAGGGATTTGCCTGTGGGGTCGACCGCTGCGGCCGCGAGGGCGCTGCGGTGGGTGGCCGCCGCCCTGGTCGCGTCGCGCGTTTCGGTCGAAAAGGCAAAGGGCCCAGCGCCCGGAGGGTTCGGTGTCGACCACGATACGGTGACCGGCGCCTCTGGTGTGGCAAAGGCCGCGGCCGAATCCAGCGCACCCGTCAGATCGTCCGCCAAGAGGTGAAGATCGCGGTTCACGCAGCGTCCGGCGACACGACGACCACCTCCAGGCCTTGCTCGCGCAACCCTTCCAGGATGACCGGATCCGTGCGGTCATCCGTGACGAGGATCGACCCTGCCGGGATCGCACCGGCGGGGAACACCGAGGGCTCGCCGAATTTGGAATGGTCGGCGACGATCACAATGCGTCGCGCAGCGCCCAGAAGGGCCTGCTTGATGCGCGCCAGATCGAGGCTGGTTTCGCTGAGGCCCCGCTCGGTGACCGCATGCGCGCCGATGAAGGCCAGATCAGCTCGCACCGATGCGAGCAACTCCTCGCCAGGCGAGCCAAGCAGCGTCGAAGATCCCGGCCTGACCGTGCCGCCGGTGACGACGAGGCGGATGCGCGCATGATCGGAGAGGGTCTGTCCAACCACGAGATCATTGGTGATCACCGTCAACGTGATGGGATTTGCGGCGAGACACCGCGCAATTTCGGCAACCGTCGAACCGGAATCGAGGATGATGGCCTGATGGGGCGCAATCAGCCGGGCAGCCGCCGCGGCGATGGCCTGCTTCTCGCGACGCAGGATATGCCGGGCGACGGCCTGGCCCGTCTCCAGCGTGGCCATGGCGCGGGCGCGCAGGCTCGCCCCGCCGAAGCTGCGGTCGAGGAACCCGTCTTCCTCGAGCGTTTCGAGATCGCGGCGAATCGTCGAGAACGACGCGCCGATGCGCCCGGCCAGCCGCTGCACCGAGGCAGCCCCCTCCGCCTTGAGGATTTCCAGGATTTCCGCGTGACGTTGGGCCGGAATCAGCCCCACGCGCGCCGACGTTGCTATCGCTTCCACAGGAAGACCTCTCTCCGCGTCGGGAGCAATCTACCAAAGTCGATCATTGAACGTCAAACTCGCGCAACAGCGATTGACGGGCTGGCGGTTCGGCACGAGACTCCTTGAAAAATCGGCACCGGCACAAGCCGGGAAACGATGCCGAAGGGCCTCGGAAGGACTGGATATGACAGGATCTCAGCGCGCCTGTGCGCCGTTGCCGTCATAGCGGCCGGCGCCGTCGGCCCGGCCAGCGCCGCCGACATCAATTGGAAATTTTACACCTATTTCGCAGCCAACGATAAGCCGACTGCGTTGCACCGCGCCTTCGCCAAGGATGTCGAGGCCGCAACCGGCGGGCGCCTGAAGATCATTGTCTTCTCTTGGGGCGAGCTTCCCTACAAGGCCGCGGACGTGTTGCGGATCGTCGGGACCAAGCAAGTCGAGATGGGTGATGTCGCATTCGGCTTCGTCGCCGGCGACGTTCCCGAGCTCAATACCCTGCCATGGGCTAGGCCCGATGACGCACCTGACCCGGCTTGCAGCGGCGAGGCCCTGATTGCCGCCTAGCTGTCATGCGGCCAGATCGCGGTCTGGTGAGCGCGATAGGGCACCCGCGAGAGAGAAACCAAGCTCTCCATGCAGGCGCTGGGCGACGGTCGGGCGACGACGGCCGATCCGCTGCATAGGCAAGCGGCCGTTCGGTACGGAACCACCTTCACGTCTAAGGTCAGCTTGGCCGAGCCGCGTCTGTCTGGCGATGGGCGGATGGGCGAGTGGGTGGGAAACGTATGCTGCCTTGCTTTCGGCGGAATGCCCCACAAACCGGCCTTGGCGACCTGCCCGAATGCTGATGCCAGCGCAGTGCGCCCACGGTTCAGAATGGCGGCTCCCGCACTTCCCGAGGCGGTCTCTATCGGACCACCTCGGGCGGGCACGACTATCGTCCCTTATCAAGAAAGGCCCGGACCATGGCGACGGTAGCCGTCGGGTTCTCTTCCATGATCCAGTGCCCGGAATCGGGGATGACGCTCTCGGTCACGTCGGTTGCGGCAGCCCGCATCACGGCCGCCATTGCGGTGCCGAACGATTTCTCACCGCCGATCGCCAGCACCGGCATGGCAAGCTTGCCGCCGGCCGCCAGATAGGCGCGGTTGTCGGTCGCATCTTGATCGAACGCCGCGAACTGGGCGAAGCCCGAATGCATCGCGCCGGGCAGCGCGTAGAGCTTGGCATAGTGCTCGCGCGAGGCTTCGCTGAAGCGGGCCGGTGTCGCCGAGAACTCGTTCCAGAACCGATCAAGATAGATGCGCTCGCGCCCCGCGACCAGCCGCTCCATATCCGGCCCGCCGAAGCGGAAATGCCAGAGCAGCGGGCTTTTCAGGATTTCCTCCCAGGGGCCGACGCCGGGAACCGGGGCGTCGATCAGGGCGAAGCGGCGGACGCGCTGCGGATGCTGCGCGGCAAAGGCGAAGCCGACCATGTTGCCGATGTCATGCGTCACCAGATCGGCACGCTCGATTTTGAGGGCGTCCAGCACGCCGGCGACATCCCCGGCCTGGGTCTTCTTGTCGAAGCCCGAGGCCGGCTTGGACGAAAGCCCGAGGCCGCGCAGATCCGGCACCACCACGGTGTAATTCCGGGCCAGGTCGGCCGCCATGGGAGCCCACATGTCGCCGGTCTCGCCAAAGCCGTGCAGCAGCACGACCGCCGGCCCCTGGCCGCCGACGCGGACATGGATTGTCACGCCGTTGGTGGCAATCTCCTGCATTTTGAATGAGGTCGGGAAGTCCGGAACCTGCGCGGCTGCCGGCGCGGCGAAGGCGAGCGCTCCAAGGGCTGCAGCAATTTTCAGCATCGTACATCTCCCACCTGCCGGAGGGCGGTCCGATGACCGTCACTGTCATCCCGCTGGCATGATAAAACGTAGCATTCCGCGTTCGTTCGGATTAGCGTCGCATGGGCGAAACTGAAATCCGGAAAAACCGAACGATGTTGAAGCTCGACGGGATCGCGACCTTCGTCGCCATCGCGGAAGCCGGCTCGCTGAGCGAGGCCGCCCGCCGATTACGCCTGTCGAAATCCGTGGTCAGCGATCGCCTGGCCGAATTGGAAGGCAGCCTCGCTGCGACGCTTTTGCATCGCAGCGCCCGCCGACTGACGCTGACCGAGGACGGTACAGCTTTTCTCGAACGCGCCACGCGCATCACCCGCGAGGTAGAGGATGCTGCGGCCGACATGGCCGAGAGGCGAGGCACGCTGGCCGGCCCCCTGCTGATTTCGGCTCCGGTCACTTTCGGCCGCATGCATCTTGGCCCCGCGATATATCCTTTTCTCGCCCGCCATCCCGAGATCGCACTGACGCTGGACCTTGACGACCGGCGAGTGGAGGCCGGCGCCGACAGCTATGACGCGGTGCTGCGTCATGGACCGATTGCGGATACGCGCCTCGTCGCCTGGACACTGGCCCCGAGCCGGAGGGTGCTCGTCGCATCGCCGGATTATCTGGAGCAGCACGGCAGCCCGGATTCGATGAGCGCGCTCAATGGCCATGCCGGCATCTTCTACACCAACCGGGGCAGCGGTGACTGGTCGTTCCATGGCCCGGAAGGGATGGTCAGCGTGCGTGGGCGACCCAGTCTGCGGGTCAACAACGGCGACATGATGCGGGATGCGGCTTTGGCCGGCCTTGGTATCGCCCTGCTGCCATTGTTCATCGCCGGCGCCGATATCCGCAGCGGCCGGCTCGGCATTGTAGACATCGGTTTGCAGCCGGGACCGGAGTTCATCTATCTCGCACATCCCGAAGGCCGTCGGCCCTCGGCAAAGCTGCGTGCCTTCGCCGATTGCCTTCGTCGAGCTTTTGGCCAGCCACCCTATTGGGAGCGTTTAGAACCCATTGGAAGCACTCGAACTGGCTGACGGCCTCGTTGGCATTGCGCCGCACGCGGCCATTGGAAGTGACGTTGCCCCTCTGAGATAATCCAGTTTGAAGTTCGTTCTGGCCCATTGAGAGGACCAGGACATGAGGCGCAGCCGCTTCACGGAAGAGCAGATCATCGGGATCCTGAAGGAGCACGAGGCCGGAATCCCGGTCTCGGACCTGTGCCGCAAGCACGGGGTCAGCGACGCGAGTATCTACAAATGGAAGGCCCGCTTCGGCGGGATGGACGTATCTGAGGCCAAGCGCTGAAGGCGCTCGAGGACGAGAATGCCAAGCTGAAGCGCATGTTGGCCGACGCGATGCTGGACAACGTCGCGCTGAAGGATCTCTTGGGAAAGAAGTGGTGACGCCCGCTGCCGAGCGGAGAGCTGTCGCCCACCTCATGGGCACCCATGGGATGAGCGAACGGCGGGCGTGTAAAGCCACCGGCTTTTGCCGCATGACCATGAGATACAAAACCACATGCGAGGATGACGCCTCGCTGCGCGAGCGCATGAAGGCCATCGCCCGGGACCGGCGACGGTTCGGTTACAGGCGCCTGCATGTGCTGCTCCGGCGCGAAGGCTTCGAGATCAACCACAAGCGGCTATTCCGGCTCTACCGTGAGGAGCGCCTGACGGTCCGCCGCCGGGGTGGCCGCAAGCGGGCGATTGGGACACGGGCGCCGATGATGATCCCGATGCGACCAAACGAGCGCTGGTCGCTCGACTTCGTGGCCGACCAGATGACGGACGGCAGGCGCTTCCGGATTTTGGCGATCGTCGACGACTGCACCCGCGAGTGCCTGGCACTGGTAGCGGACACGTCGCTGTCGGGTGTGAGGGTTGCGCGCGAGCTCGACAGGCTGCTGGCAGAGCGCGGCAGGCCCAAGATGATCGTGAGCGACAATGGCAGCGAGCTGACCTCCAACGCCATCCTGGCCTGGGCTGACGCGGCAAGGATCGAGTGGCACTACATCGCGCCCGGCAAGCCGATGCAGAATGGCTTCATCAAAAGCTTCAACGGCCGCCTGCGGGACGAGCTGTTGAACGAGACACTGTTCTCCAGCCTGGCCCGGGCCAGAGCCGCGCTCCTGCGGTGGCAACTCGACTACAACACCACAAGGCCACACTCGAAGCTCGGATGGCAGACGCCCATCGACTTCGCGGCCACGTTCCACCCGCGGCGGGATCAAACGCTACGCTACGTGAATAGCTCCGCGTCTGCCCACGCCGCTCCACCCGCCCGAGAGGGCCAAACCAACCGCCGGAACGAACTCAACGCTGGATAGAAACTGGGGGCAACGTCACTTCCAACGGCAACGCTCCTTTGACGGCGCAGGATCATTCGCGAAGCAGCTCGGTCGCGACCAGCGAACCGATCGCGGGCAAGAAGCTGTCGTCCTCGGCGATCGCCTCGCCCTGCGTGAAGACGGTGAGCAAGAATTCCTGCCTCCCCGGCAGAACTGCGCGCAGCGTATCGTGGCGGCGGAATGCTGCTCGTTCGTCGCCAAGCCAGCGCGTCCGGCCGGCCTTGGACCAAATTTGCGTGCCCTCGGGCAGCGCATCGCCGAGATAGCCGAGGAGCTGATAGACACCGCGAGCGCGATAGGGGCTTTGCGGATCGCGCGCGAGATGGTCACGAACGATCTGACGCCGCTTGGGCGAAAGCAGCGCCGCTTCGCTGAAGATCTCCTGCATTAGCCGGGCCATCGAGATCGGCGTCAGGCAATTATGCCCAGCAGGCGAAAGGTCTAGTGCTACCTTCTCGCGGCCGTAGCGCAGATCGTCCATCAGCTTCTGGTTAAGATTGATGCCGGCCAGTTCCGGCCAATCCAAAGCGTTGAAGATCCGGTTGATCTCCTCGCGGCGCTCGCGCCAGACCCTCATGTCCTGCTCAGCGAGCATCGTGTCGCCGGTCGTCTCGGTCAGCAGGTCGATGATGTAGTTCGTCGCGGAGTTGGACGACCATAGGATCATGTCGCGCATGGCCCGGTCTAGCTCTTCGTGAGCGGCAAGGCGGCCGTCCTCCAGCCGAAGCTGAGCGGCGACGAGGTGGAACACCTTCACCAGCGAGCATGGATAGCAGCGCCAGTCCGCGCGCAAGGCCGCACCTTGGGCCTGGCCGCCATCCTGGCCCGGCTGCGTCAGCACATAGGCGAACTGCTCGAATGGAATGCCACGCGCGGCATAGATCGGGGCTGCACGCGCTTCGATCAGCGCGCCGATTCGTTTCAGTTCGGAACTCTCGGTGAAGAAGCTCATGATCTCGTCTCGCATTGGGGCAGGGGAGAAGCGTCTCAGCCCTTGGGCCGAAGCGCGGTGTCGAGACCTTCGCCGATCAGGGCGAAGGTGACGCCAGTGAAGATGATGGCCAGCCCTGGACAAGTCGCGATCCACCAGGCGTCGAAGAGGAACTGCCGCCCGTCTGAAATCATCAGCCCCCATTCCGGCGTCGGCGGCTGGATGCCGAGGCCCAGGAACGACAGTGAGGTCACCGCGAGGATCGTTAGAACGATGTCGGCCATCGCGAAAACGATCGCCGGCGTCACGGCGTTGGGCAGGATATGCACCGCGACGATGCGTGTGTCGGTCGAGCCGAAACTGCGGGCGGCCTGCACGAATTCGAGCTCGCGCAGCACCAGCACCTCGCCCCGCGTGATCCGGGCAAAGGAGATCCAGTTCACCAGTAAGAAAGCGAGATACAGGTTGGACTCGCCTGGCCCAAGCACGCCGACGATGGCAATCACCAGCACATGGAAAGGGAAGGCCCAGAAGATGTCGGTGATGCGCATGATCACCGTGTCGACCCGCCCGCCGATGAAGCCCGACAGCGCGCCGATCGCGATGCCCAGGACGGCCGGCGCCATGACGCAGACCAGCGCGACCCGCAGATCGACCAGGCCGCCGGCCATCACCCGTGAGGCGACGTCGCGGCCGAGGTCGTCGGTGCCGAACCAATGGGTCGCGGAGGGCGGCTGCAGCGTGTTGCTGTAGTCCACGAAGAAGGGGTCGTGCGGCGTCCAGACCTGTCCGAGGCCGACGAACAGGCAGAGTAGCAGGAGCATGGCGAGGCCGACGAGGAGCGTCGGGTCGAGGCGGCGTTTGCTCATCGCGTCAATCCAGCCGGATGCGCGGATCGGCCAACGCATAGGCGATGTCCGTCGCGAGATTGATCATCACGACCAGGACGGCGAACACGATCGTCAGCCCCTGGATCAGCGGATAGTCGCGGGCGAAAATGGATTCGACGAAGAGCGAGCCGAGCCCCGGTAGCGCGAAAACGGTCTCAATGACCACCGTGCCTCCGATGACCCAGCTCGTATGGGCGCCAAGCACGGAGATCGAGCTGATCAGAGCGTTCGGCAGCACATGCACGCGCATGGTGCGGCTGGTCGCATTGCCCTTGGCGCGGGCCGTGGTGACGTAGTCTGAGCCGAGCACGTTGAGGATGCCGCTGCGGAGGCTGCGGATTGTCAGCGATGCGGTCGCCAGGGCGATGACGAAGGCCGGCAGCGTCAGATGGTGTAGGCGCGAAAGAAAGCCTGATCCGTAGCCCGAGGTCGGAAACAGCGGCACCCAGATCGCCAGGACCACGACAAGCACGAGCCCGAGCCAGAAGGACGGTATCGCGAGCAGCACCGTGAAGACGAGCTTGATCAGGATATCGGCCGGCCGGTCGCGCTCGACCGCCGACCACAGCGCCAGCGGCACGGTGAGGGCAACCGCTATCGCCGTCGAATACGCGACAAGCCACAGCGTCGCCGGGAGGCGCTCCAGCACCAGGCTCGATACGGATTGGCCGTAGACGACCGAGCGCCCGAGGCTGCCGGAGAGAATGTCGCCGAGGAAGAGCAGGTATTGCCGCCACAGCGGCAGGTCGAGTCCGAGCCGCTGCTTCATCAGCGCGATCTCCTCGGGCCCGCCGCGCGCGCCGAGAAGCAGCGTTGCCGGATCGCCCGGCAAGGCGCGTAGCAGGAAGAAGCAGGCCAGCGTGATGCCGAAGAGCACCGGCACGAGCTGGACGAGCCGCTTGAGAACGTAATTGATCATGATGGCGCAACCGATGGGCGGGGCGACCCGAAGGCCGCCCCGGACCTCACTTCAGCTTGACGTCTTCAAGCCGGAAATTGGAGGTCGGCAGCACCTCGAAACCTTCGACATTGCTGCGATAGGCATAGGACGTGCCGGGATAGAACAGAAAGATCGACGGCGCGCCGTCATGGGCGAGCTTGACCATCTCCTTGAACATCGCGCCGCGTTCCGGCCCGTCATTGGTGGCGCGCTCCTTCTCGTAGAGTTCGTTGACGCGCTCGCTCTTCCATTCGGTGTGGTAGGCGTTTGCACGCTCGGGATTGACGATCAGAAACCCGGCCATCTGGTCGGGGTCGATCGTGTCGCTCGAGGCGTAGGAGACCGCCATCTCATAGTCGCCGGCCTTCGTGGTGGACCAGTGCGTGCCGCCCTCGACGAGCCGAATCTCGGCGGTGACGCCGATCTGCGCCAGCGCGCTCTGCAGCGCCTGACCGAGCTGGCGGTGCAGCGGCCGGCCCGAATGCACCAGCAGCGAGGTCTTGAAGCCGTCGGCGTGGCCGGCCTCCTTGAGCAGCGCCTTGGCCTTGACGATGTCGTGTGCGTAGGGCTTCAGATCGGGATCGGCATAGGCCATCGGCGGCATCGGCGAATTCGACACCTTGCCCGCGCCATAGAGCAGCGCCTTGACCAGGCCTTCCTTGTCGATGGCGTAGTTCAGCGCCTGGCGCACGCGGACATCGTCGAAAGGCTTCTTCTTCGTGTTCATCAGCACGAAGTCGCTGCGCAGCACATTGGCGACGGCGGTCTTGATCGTGCCGGCGCGGCCGAGGCTCTGCATCTGATTCAGGGGAATTTCGAGCGCGGCATCGATCTCGCCGGCCTGCAGCTTGAGCACGCGGCTGTTGCCTTCCGGAATGACGAGCAGTTCGGCGCCGTCGAGGTCGGGCTTGCCGGCCTGCCAGTAATTGGCGTTCTTCTTCAGCGAGAGGCCCTGTCCCTTGTTCCAGGCCGCGACCGTGAACGGGCCAGAGCCGATCGGCTTCTCGAAGAACTTGTCGGGTGCCGCCTCGAAGGCCTTCTGCGGCAGGATCGCCGAGGAGAACAGCGCGAGGTTATTGAGCAGCGGCGTGAAGACCTTTTTTAGCTTCAGCACGACGGTGCGGTCGTCGGGCGTCTCGAAGGTGTCGACGCCGGAGAAGAACCGCTTCCAGCTCGAGGCGTCGCTGCCGGCGCGCTTGAGCGAGAAGACGACGTCCGCAGCCGTGACGGGCGTGCCGTCCGAGAACTTCGCCTCGCGCAGCTTGAAGGAGTAGGTCATGCCGTCAGCGCTGACCTGCCAGCTCTCGGCCAGGCCGGGTTCGAGCTTTGTCGCGTCCTTGCTCGGACGCAGCAGCGTGTCGAACACCAGGAGCTGGGCAAAGATCGAGGCGTTGTCGCTGGTCGCGATCGGATCGAGCGAAACGAGATCCTGTGTCTGCGCCAGCTTCAGGATGCCCTTGGCCAGAGCGGGAGACGGCGCGACGGTCAGCGCGGGAGCGAGAATGGCGAGGCTGAGCGCGGCTGCGGATACCATGGAGCGGAATGTGGTCATGCAGATCCCCTGATCTTGGCCGCTGTCCCGCGGCATGTTGCAACCTCACATGGGCAGGCCTAGTCTCGCCAATGAAACATTCGGCAAGTTCATCAACCGAATGGAATAGGCACGATGAAACTCAACGCCCTGCATGTGATCGACGCCTTCGTCAGGTTGGGCGGGACCGGCGAAGCTGCGCAGGGCCTCGGCGTCAGCCAGTCCGCCGTGATCAAGGCGCTGCGTCTGGCCGAGCAGGATCTCGATCTCAGCCTGCTTGCCGTCGTCCAGGGAAGGCTTACTCCGACACCAGAGGCTTTCGAACTGACGCTGCGGGCTCGTCCCGCCTTTAGCGTCCTACGACGTGCGCGCCATGAGGCGGATATGATTCGCGTCGGCATGGCCGACCGGCTGCGGATCGCGACCGTCCCGGGTCTCGCGCACAGCATCCTGCCACCTGCCATCGCAAGCGCACGGCTTGCCCTGGCCGACAGCGCGGCCGTCGAAGTGGTCTTCGATCATGTCCGCGATCATCTCGTCGCCGCCGACGTCGATCTCGCCATCTCCTATGGTCCGATGGCGATCGACGGGCTGCTCGATGTCGAACTGCGGCGCAGTTCGCTAGTTTGCGTGCTGGGCCAGGAGCATCCGCTAGCCGGCCGCGAGGCGCTTGCGCATGCCGATCTCGATTGTCAGCGGCTGATCAGCTACGGGCCGGATGGTGTCAGCCGCTCGGACAGCTTCCAGACCGCGCTCGCCCAAACCGGCCTTGCAGATCGGATCGCGATCACGGTGCGCCACACCGACACTGCCTGCCATCTTGCGCGCGAAGGCGTGGGCATCGCCGTCGTCGATGGGTTCGTGATCAGCAGCGGATTGACCGAAGGTCTCTCGATCCGGCCACTCGCGGCCAGCCCGCCCGTGACCGCGTATGCGCATCACCGCGACGACGCACCGCTCGACCGCGCGGCGCGCATCCTGCTGGACCGTCTGGCCGAGGCGGCGGCATGAGCGGGCTGACGCCTTTCCATGCGGGCGTCCTGCGTGCGGTGGATCGCTGCGGCACCACCGTTGAAGCCGCAAGGCAACTGAACCTGACACAATCAGCCGTGAGCAAGATCATCGCCCGCAGCGAGGCAGGTCTGGGCGTCGCCGTGTTCGAGCGCCGGGACGGGCGCCTCGTGCTGCGGCCGCAGGCGCGGGCCCTGATGCGGGCTCTGGGCGCCGTCGAGGATGAATGGCACGACCTGCGCCGGGCTGTTGGCGAACTCCGCTCCGGGCGCGCCCTGCCGCTGCGGATCGCCTCGACGCCGAGCATCGGCCAGGGTCTGATCGCCCAGGCGCTTCGAAAACTCGTCACAGAATATCCGCAGGCGCGGATCGAACTGATCATGGGCGACGCGCCGACGGAGCTGTCACAGGGCACCGCCGATGTCGGCGTGATGTTCTCGCCTCGCGTCACAGACGACATCGCTCTGAGGCCCCTCGCTCAGGCCTCGATCATCGCGTTGGTTCGCAATGACGATCTACTCGCGCAGCGTCAATCCGTCAGCCTCCACGACCTCAAGAGCCGGCGACTGATCTGCTTCGACCGGGAGAAATCGCCGTTGGGTTGGTTGATTGCCCGAGCCCATGAAGACGCTGGGCTCGACTATGCGCCGTTCATGACCGTGCCCTACAGCATCTCGGCAGCGCATCTGATGGCGCAGCACGGGGATGTGACCTTGATCGACAGCCTTCTGATCGAAGCGCAACGGTTTGACGGTCTGACGCGGCTTTTGGTGACCCCGGAGATCCAGATCACGATCTGTCTGATGACAGTGCGCAGCCGGCCCCTGTCACGGCTCGCATCGCGCTTTGTCGAAATTCTGCTGAAACCGTAGCGAGCGTGGCTTGTGCTAAAAGCGAGCGGTTGTGGCGCGGTCGTGCCGAACCGAGTTGCGATCGGATTTGACGCGGCAGATCGGAGCGTAAGCTCTTGCACATGTGAGGTTATTTCAGAGGTAGCTGCGGCGCAAACCCAGCTTCGGAGGGATCTGCTCCCTTGTCCCGCTTCCTTTTGGAGGCAATGCTTTGTCGAATACGATCGAAACGCCATAACCATCGATTATAAGGTCCCTGCCAAACGTCATTTGACGGCATGCCGCGTGATTGGCCTCATGCGTTACAGCAAGGGGAGTATCGCGATGAAGACCACAACCATGGCCATTCTGGCGGGCCTGATGGCTGCTCCGACAGCCGCTTCGCTTCCGGCAGCAGCCGAAACGCTTCAGGTCGCAGTCGGCACGTCGGACATCACCAATATCGATCCGCACCGCGCAAACGGTTTCGATTCGATGCTGCTCAGCAACGTCTTCGACGGGCTGGTGCGCTTTCCGCCCGGCAGCGCCGATCCGGCCAAGCTCGAACCCGATCTAGCCGAGCGCTGGGAGACTGCGCCGGACGGCAGGTCCTGGACCTTCCATCTGCGCCGGGGCGTCAAATTCCAGGGCGGCTTCGGCGAACTCTCCGCCGACGATGTCGTATTCTCGTTGAAGCGTGCCTCCGATGCCAAGACCTCGTCCTTCGCAGGGAATTTCTCGGCGATCGCGGATGTGGTCAAGGTCGACGATATGACTGTCCGGGTCGAGCTGAAATACCCCGATGCCGGCCTGCTGGGGCTGCTCTCGAACTTCAATTGCGGCCGTATCGTCAGCAAGAAGGCGGCCGAGCAGATGGGCGCGGGCTTCTCCGCCAAACCGATCGGCACCGGGCCGTTCGTCATCGCCGAGCATGTCCCGCAGCAATATGTCCGCCTGACCGCCAACAAGGAAAGCTTCCGCGGCGCGCCGAAGCTCGACGAGGTGTTCTGGCGCTTCGTTCTATCCGACAGCAGCCGCGATCTCGCCTTTCAGTCTGGGCAACTCGACATGATCTATGGTCGGCGCGAGCAGCGCTGGGTTACGCAGGTCAAGGCCCGGCCCGAAGCGGTCGTCGACATCTTCGGACTGGGTGAGTTCAGGACCCTGCACATCAACCGCAGCATCAAGCCGCTCGACGACATCCGCGTCCGACAAGCAATTGCGGCCGCGATCGATGTCGATCAGATCGTGCGGTTCGTCGGCACAGAAGTTGCCAAAAAGGGCTGCTCCGTGGTTCCGCCCGGTTATCGCGGCGAGGATTGCTCCTGGAGCGTTAAGGCCGACACGTCGCGCGCGAAGGCCCTGCTCAAGGAGGCGGGACATCCCGACGGCATCACGCTCAGCGTGGTGGTATCGAACATATCGTCACAGTTGCCGATCATGGAGGTCATCCAGAACCAGCTCGGCAAGGCCGGCATTAAGCTCGACATGAAGGTCGTCGACCACCCGACCTATCAGCAGCAGATCCGCCAGAACGCCAGTGCGCTGGTGTTCTACGGCGCGGCGCGTTTCCCCGTCGCCGACACCTATCTCACTGAGTTTTACCATTCAGCCGCTACGGTCGGGAAACCAACCGCAATCACCAACTTCTCTCACTGCGCCATCGCCGATGCCGAGATCGAGCAGGCTCGCAAGGAAACGGACGTAGGCAAGCAACTGGCCGCCTGGAAGGTCGCCCAGGAGAAGATCAACAACGACGTCTGTGCCGTGCCGCTGTTCGAACTGCAGCAGGTCTGGGCGCGCAGCAAGAAGGTCGACTACGGCTATGAGCTGAAGGGCGCGATCAACATTTCCCCGCAGCTGACAGAGAAGACGACCGTCACGCGCTGAGCGCCTGCCGCATCAGCTCGCCGCCCCGGCGGCGGGCCTCCAGGATGAATAGATCGAGAAGGCCCGCATTGCGGGCCTTCTGCGCTTTCGCCAGCAGGAAATGATTGTCGATGGCCGGCTCGAATCGCCGGATCGCGACACGCCCCCGCACCGGCCCAGCCATCAACGGATGAATGAGAGACAAGCCGAGCCCATGGGCGACAAACTCGCACAGTGTCGGAGCCGTCGTCGCTTCCAGCACCAATCGGGGCACCGACCCGTAGCTTGCCATCACCTCATCGACCATGCGGCGGATCTCGACGCCTTCGTCGAAGGCGACGAAACGTTCGTCATGAAGATCGGCGGGGGTGATCACCGATTTGCGTGCCAAAGCGTGATCGGGAGGCAATATGCAGACCAGCGGATGGGACAGAAACGGCTCGGTTTCGAGATACGGGTGCTCGACCTTGGCGTTGAGGATGCCAACATCGACCTGGCGCGTGACGAGCCAGTCGGCAAGACCGGGCGATCCCCGGACAATCAGCGAGACGAAGACGTGCGGCTCTGTCTCAAGAAAGCGCATCGTCACGTCCTGGATGAAATGCCCCGACAGAGCCGGCAGCACGCCGATGACGAGCCGTCCCTTTTCCTCACGACGCACGGTTTCGATCGCTCGCTCGATCTGATGCAGCCCTGAGAAGACGCGGTCGACCTCCTCATAAAGCCGAGCGCCTTGCGCAGTCGGCGTGAGCTTGCCCTTGATCCTGTCGAATAGCCGCAGCCCGGTATCGTATTCTAAGTTGGAGACGAGCTTGCTGACAGCCGGCTGCGTCACGTTCAGCGCGAGCGCCGCCGCACTGACGGTTCCATTCTCGATCACGGCCCGGAACGCCTCGATCTGTCGGAGATTGATGACCCGTGGCATAACCTTTTGGAATATCCCTGACCAAAAACGTTGTTGGACGTTTTAGCATCGGATCTGGATATTCACCAGCAGGAGGTCGCGGCGACCGCGACTGATAGAAACGCCATGCGATACGCACTGAAACGGATACTGCTCGGACTTCCGACGCTCCTGGCGATGTTCACGGCGATCTTCGTGATCATCCGGGTCGTGCCGGGCGACGCCGCGGCCGTCATTCTTGGGGATCAAGCGAGCACGGCAGCGCTGGATGCCCTGCGTCTCGAACTCGGGCTGGACCAGCCGCTCTCCCAGCAATACCTCGGTTTCCTGGCCGGCCTGGTGCAAGGCGACCTCGGCACTTCGCTCGTCACCAAGCGCCCCGTCATCGACGAGGCCCTGAGGGTGCTGCCCAACACGCTGGAACTCGCCGCCGCCTCGATTGTCGTCGGCCTGGCGCTGGGGCTGCCGCTGGGCATCTTCGCAGCGGTGCGCCGCAACGCCTGGCCGGACTATGTCGGCAGGCTGTTCTCCCTGGTTGGCCTATCGCTGCCGGCTTTCGTTTCCGGCATTCTGCTGCTGCTCGCCTTCGCCATTCAGCTGCGATGGTTTCCCGTGATCGGGACGAGCCAGAACGCAGGGTCCTGGGATCGCTTTCTGGGCGTGGCGCTTCCTGCCCTCAACCTCGGCATTATCATGAGCGCCTATGTCGCCCGGGTCACGCGCTCTTCGATGCTGGCGACGCTCGGCGAGGACTATGTGAGGACCGCCCGCGCCAAGGGCGTGGGCCCAACAACGGTCGCGCTACGGCATGTCCTCTCGAACTCACTTTTGCCCATCATCACCGTGGTGGGACTGTATTTTGGCACGTTGATCGGTAATGCGGTGCTGACGGAGATCGTTTTCAACCGCCCCGGCCTCGGACGACTCATCCTCGGTGCGCTGAACACCCGTGACTACACCCTGCTGCAGGGGCTGATGATCATCTTCGCCACGTTTGTGGTGCTCGCAAATGTGCTGACCGACCTTGCTTATGCCGCCGTCGATCCGCGGATCAGAACGGCCTGACCATGAGCGCAGTCTTTACAACCATCCGCAACACCGCAGGCTTCATCTCACGGGGCGGTGCCTTCGCATGGGCCGGCTTGGTTCTGCTTTCGCTGATTGTTCTGTCAGCGGTCTTCGCACCGTTGATTGCGCCTTATGATCCGCTGGCCCAGGACATCGTCAACCGGCTGATGCCGCCGTCCTCCGAGTTCTGGCTCGGCACTGACTCCTATGGTCGGGACGTGCTGTCGCGCATCATCTACGGCGCGCGGATTTCGCTCTTCGTGGGCCTGGTCTCGATATTGGTTGCGATGACGCTAGGCACACTGCTCGGCATCATCTCCGGCTATGTCGGTGGCCGTTTCGACGCCGCCGTCATGGCGCTCGTGGATCTGATGCTCTCGTTCCGGAGCCTGCTTCTCGGCATGCTTGTCGCTGCCGTCCTCGGCGCGAGCCTTGAGAACCTCATCATTGCGATCGCGATCACAGAGATCGCACCTTTCGTGCGTCTGGCTCGGGCGCCGACGCTCGTGATGAAAGAGCAGGAATTCGTTCAGGCCGCTCGCTCGATGGGCTGCACCCATCCGCGGATCATGCGCGTTCACATCCTGCCGAATCTCATCTCCGACATTCTGGTGATGGGCTCGTTGTGGATGGCTGCGGCGATCCGAACGGAAGCCTCGCTCAGCTTTATCGGCCTCGGCGTAAAGCCGCCGACCGCGACCTGGGGAGGGATGATCCGCGAAGGCTTTGAAAACATCCTGGACGCCTGGTGGCTCGCGGTCTTCCCCAGTGTCTTTGTCTTCCTCACGGTCCTGGCGCTCAACCTTCTCGGCGACGGCCTGCGCGACGCGACCGACCCAAAAATGCGGCAGCGTGATTGAACGCTGCGCCCCGCAAGACCTGACCACTCGGAGCCTTTTCATGAGCGAAGCCAGCTTTATCTATCTCAGCCAGGAAGACGCGGTGCGCTGTGGCGCGGCCGACGTCGCCGCGACAGTCATCGACACGGAGCGCACCACTCTGCTCGCCTATCAGGGCAAGGCGATCGAAGCGCCGACCGCGACCTTGTTCTGGGGCGTCCCGCCAGAGAAACTGAAGAACTTCGTCGGCTATCCCAGCAAGAAGCGCGCGAATATCCATGCCGGCTATCTCGACGACGACGGCGTGATGAAGGTCGCGCTCAAGAACATTCCCAGCAACCCGGACAACCCCATCAATGGCAAAGGCCCGCGTGCCTCTGGCCTTGTCACCATTCTCGATCCCGAGACGGGCTACCCGCTCGCCCTGATGGACGCGATGGTCATCAGCTGTATGCGCACCGGTGCGCTGGGCGCGATCGGTGTCAAGCATCTGCGCCGTCCGGGGTCGCGCAGCGTCGGGCTCATCGGTGTCGGCCCCATCAACCAGGCCGCGATCCTCTGCACCGCTGAGGTGATGCCCGAACTGGAGGTCGCTTTCGTCTACGATCTCAACACCGAGCGCGCCGAGGCCTTTGCTACGGAGTTCTCCCGCAAGCTAAGCATCGACGTCCGCGTCGCCAGCTCAGCTCGCGAGGCTATCGCCGACGCCGATGTCATCATCCCCGCCACGAATGTGCAGACGATCGATGACGCCTACATTGCGCCTGACTGGCTCAAGCCCGGCAGCCTGCTCGTCGACCTCTCGATCTGGGACGCAACCTTCGAGACGCTGGCCCGCGCTGACGGCTACGTCATGAATTCCACCATCAGCATGGAACGCAAGACGATGACGCCGAGCGTCATGGTCGATCGTGGCCTGGCGAAGGAGGAGGAAATCATCGATCTCGGAAAGGTCATTGCCGGCGAGACCCGCGGCCGTCGCGAGGACAAGGATGTGATCGTCTACTTCGCGCGCGGCATGGCGATCTACGACGTGATGTGCGGCTATCGAGTCTACCAGAACGCGCTAAAAGACGGCGTTGGCGAAAAGCTGAGCCTCTGGCAGAACGCCTTTTGGAGCTGAGGCCAGCGGGTGAGCCGACGCGAGAGGCAGGATCGGGTTCTTGATCCTGCCTGTCAGCAGAGCCGCTCATGCAGAGTGGTTGCCTCCTCAGTAAGGCAATCGAACAGTCCAGTCTCTAGAAGTGGCGCGGTCGTGGCGAACCGAGTTATGACCGCGTTTCCAGCGCCAACTTTAACCGCAAGCTATTGTGAATTTAGGAGAATTTTTGGGGCCGCTTTCGGCGCTAACCCTGCTTCGGAGGGCAGCGCTCTATCCAGCTGAGCTACGGGCGCGAACCGTGGACGGTGGATAGCTGATCGCGGCGCGCTCGGCAACGAGGGATTTGGCCTAAAGAGGCAGAGGTCACACGTTCGAAGCGTGTCGGGCGCGCCGCGGGTGTGGCGGCTCGTTGTCGCCGATAGAGGCCGGCTGTAGCCCCAATCGCGAGGACGCCGCCGTCGCTTCCGTTGCGCCTCAGCGCGCTCTGAGGCTCAGAATATAGGCGATGACGTCGTCGGTCTCGTCCCTCGTGAGCTGGTAGCGCGGCATGTTGCCGTGCGGGGTTTGCAGAAAGACGCGCAGCGAAAGCGCTGTCTGAGAGGCCGTGTCGGCGATCGCACCGAAGCCAGGCGGAACTCGGCTGGGATCGCGGCCGGAGCCATCAATCTGATGGCACTGGATGCAGAGTGACGTTGCGACCTCCCGGCCTGCACGCGCATCGCCGACGCCCTGCGCCCGACCGGCACCCGCCGCAAATAGGGGGGCGCCTAGAGCAAGCAGACCCAGCCCGCACCGAAACGCCATCGCTCGCTTCTGCCGTCTGATTCTGATCGCCGTCATTGTAGCCGTGCCCTTGTTGGAGAGGCCCTTGCGTCAGGGCGTGGGCTTCCACCTGCGTGACACGCGCCTGATATAGGCCACGAGCCCGTCCGTTTCGTTTTCGATCAGGTTGAATTCCGGCATGCCGGGATGGCGCACGACCGTGCCATCGATCAGGACGGGGGCCGGATTGCCGCCCGGATAGCGCTCGGCGATCAGCGGAAAAGGCGGCGCTTTCGGATTGGCGCTGGCACCGCTCGCTTCGATCGCGTGGCAGCCGCCGCAATACTGCTGCGCGACGCTCTTGCCGGTGGCGACGCTCTCGGCGTTGTCTGGCCGTTGCGCGTCGGCCGGCATGGCATGCCCTGGCTGCATCGTGACGGCATAGATGAAGGTCGCAGCCCAAGCGATCGTCAGGAACCGGATCGTCGCTGTCAAAACTGGCAAACGCTGAGCCGCGAAAGCAGAGCGCCTGCATCCGGGAAATTGCCAGACTGCCAAGGTGTCGAATTCTAACATAACCGCTCCCGGATTCGACATCGCCATCCGCCTGCGTGCTCCAAGCGTCGTGCCACCGCCTTGATCGAGGTCAAGGCGATGGCCAGCCTGGCGAATTGCGCGCCGGTTCGCGGGCCAATCTTCGGCCGCCCGTTTCGCCGCGATCTCGCGGAATGCTGCGCTCTGATACTGCGGCAGCATCGAATATTGCGGCAGCTCTCGCTGCCTCTCGGCCCATTTGGCCTGGATAAGCTCCGACGTCTGGCGATGCCAGTATCCGGCATAGAGCTGGCTGGGCCGCGGGATTTGAGTGACGCCTCTGCTTCTCCACAGATCAAAGCACTGCTGCACGTAAAACCAATTTGGAACGCCGAGCAGGTCCGCTTGCTGTCGCGCCCGCCACAGTGATCTAAACTCTCCTGGATCGGTTCGCCACCCTAACGCCAGCCCGCGCACTCGCATGCTTTCGGCCTGGTCCTCGTGTTTGGCCCATTCGGCTTTAAAGCCCGCTTGATAGTTGACGTGCTCCCCGATTTTGGGCCAGCGCGAGCTGGAATCGTCCGGGGTTAGGGCTCATGCCGGCGGGGGCGCCGGAGAGCCGTTCATCAGCGATATCGGCGGCTTGTTGCCGATGGCGCTGTGTGGCCGGACCTCGTTGTAGTCTCTACGCCAAGCCTCCATTTTTGCCCGGGCGTCGTCAAGGCTCATGAACCAGTGCGTGTTCAGGCATTCCGCCCGGAACTTGCCGTCGAAGGACGCGATGAAGCCGTTGTCGGTCGGATTGCCCGGCCGCGAGAAGTCGAGCACGACGCCCTTCTGGTAGGCCCAGAGATCGAGGTCGCGGCTGACGAACTCCGAGCCCTGGTCGACGCGGATGCTCCGGGGGTAGCCCATGCCGCCGCAGATCCGCTCAAGCGTCACGACGACGTCCTCGCCGCGATAACTGAAGCGCGGATCGACGGCCGGCGAGAACCGGGAGAAGATGTCGACCACGGTCAGGACCCTGATCTTGCGGCCCGTCGCGAGCTGGTCGTGGACAAAATCCATCGCAGGTCTCGTTCGTCTGCGTCGCCGGTTGACGGTCCTCGCGCAGCTTCGCCTTGACCCGGCGCCTGGGCACCTTGTTGCGCAATTGCAGGCCCAACTCCTTGTAAAGCCGATAGATCCGCTTCGGGTTCACCGCCCAGCCATCCCGCTGCAGCAGGATATGCACGCGGCGAGGCCATATCGCACACGCGTCTCGCAGATCTCTTTGATCCGATGCGTCAGCTCGGCCTGCGCGCCCCGCTTCGACTTGTAGACGTAGAGCGAGCGGTCGATTCGCAGTGCCGAGCAGGCGCGCCGCGTCGAGACCTTCCACTCACCTCGCAGCTTGTCCACGAGCTCGCGTTTGCGTGCAGGCCTCAGAGCTTTTTTGAGAGCACATCCTGCAGCATGGCCTTGTCGAGCGACAGGTCCGCCACGATCCGCTTCAGCTTCGCGTTCACAGCGTAAACCCGTTCCGGGTTTATCGCGACATCCTCGAGCTGCCGCAGCCGCTTCATCTCCGACGGCATCAGCCCGGCGTACTTCTTGCGCCAGTTATAGAACGTCGCGTCCGAAATGCCGGCTTTCCGACAGACCTCCGCGATCGGCACGCCACCCTCAGCCTGCTTCAAAACGAACGCGATCTGCGCCTCGGTGAACTTCGATGCCTTCATGGAACTCTCCTCGTCCCGATCGCGGGATCATAAATGGAAATTTCCGGTTCAGACTGGCCGGGTTTTCGGGGAGCACGTCAAATTCGCACGGCAAGCTCTCGTGAATGTAGGGGAATTTGGGGGGCGCTTTCGGCGCTAACCCGGAGGGCAGCGCTCTGTCGAGATCAGCTACGGGCGCGAATCGTGGATGGTGGAAAGCTGATCGGCGCGCTCGGCAACGAGGGATTCTGAACGGCAACAGACCGATGCGGCGAAGATAATGCGGTCCGATCGTGTTGGGGCGCCGCTGTTATGGCGGTTGTCGGCGCGCAAGAGGCCGACGATCCGCAACGACGTCATGCGTCGGTGGTGGCGATACCTCGACCGCGTCGCGCGTGGCCCGCATAGGCGGATCGGTTCGACGGCCAGGCTCTCCATCCTCGGCTGGCCGATCATTCCGCAGGCGCGGGGCTGCCGGCAGGGGGCGTCGCCCGCCGGCTGAACAGCCGTGACGCGGCCTCGCCCACCTTGTCCAGGTAGAGGAATAGCACCGGCGTGATATAGAGCGTCAGCACTTGGCTGATCAGCAGCCCGCCGACAACGGCAATGCCGAGCGGTTGGCGGAGTTCCGCGCTCGCGCCCGCGCCGAGCGCGATCGGCAGCGTGCCCATCAACGCCGCCAGCGTCGTCATCAGGATCGGCCGGAACCGCATGACGCAGGCGCGGTGGATCGCGTCCTGCGGGGGCGCGCCTTCGCGCTGCAAGACCAGGGCGACATCGATCATCATGATCGCATTCTTCTTGACGATGCCGATCAGCATCAAAAGCCCGATCATGGCGATGACCGACAGGTCGAGGTCGAAGAGCCTCAGCGCGCCCAAGGCTCCGATCGCGGCCGAGGGAAGGCCGGTCAGGATCGTCAGCGGATGGATGAAGCTCTCGTAGAGAATGCCGAGCACGATATAGATCGTCAGGATCGCTCCGGCGATCAGCAAGCCCTGGTTGGCGAGCGAATCCTGGAAGGTCTTGGCCGTGCCGGCCAGCGTGGTCGAAAGCGCCGCCGGGAAGCCGATCGCGCTCTTAATCGCGTCGATGCGCGAGACGCTGTCGCCGAGTGCGACGCCGGCCGGCAGATTGTAGGAGATCGTCACGGCCGGGATCTGGCCGAGCTGGTTGACCGTGAGCTGACCGACCGAGCGCTCGACGCGGGCGAAGGCTCCCAGCGGCACCATCTGGCCGTTGCCGGCACGGATGCGGATCTGGTCGAGCTTGTCCGGCGACCAGCCATGGCGCGGGTCGAACTCGACGATGACCTCGTAGCTGTCGCCGGCGGTGTAGATCGTCGAGACCTGGCGCATGCCGAAGCCGGAATAGAGCGTCGAGCGCAGGACATCGGCACCGACCCGAAGCTGGTTCGCCTTGTCGCGATCGATCACCAGCCTCGCCTCGGCGGCGCTGTTCTGCAGATCGGTGGTGACGTCGATGAAGCGCGCGAGGTCCTGGCCCATCGCATCGGCGAGCTTCACCGCCCACGCGTTCATGAGGCCCTGGTCGAGCCCCTGCACGACGAGTTGGTATTGGCTCTTCGACGACCGCGCACCGATATTGAGGTTCTGCACCGGCGTCATGAAAGCGGTGATGCCGGGCACCTGGGCGAGCTCGCGACGCAGATCGCCCAGCACCTTCGACAGCGCCGGGCGCTCGTTCTTGGGCTTGAGCTCGACGAACAGCCGGCCCGCGTTCAGCGCGGCGGAAGACGGGCCGCTGCCGCCGACGCTTTGTGCGACATGCGCGACATAGGGCGACTTGCGGAAAATCTCGGCGACCTCGGCTTGAAGCTGCTTCATCGCCGGAAACGAGATGTCCTGTCGCGCTTCCGTAGAAACCTGGATCTGGCCGATGTCCTCCTGCGGGAAGAAGCCCTTCGGCGCGCTCTGCACGAGCCAGATCGTCGCAGCCAGGGTGGCGAAGAAGCAGGCCAGCAGCAGCGGCTTGACCGTCAGGCACCAGCCGAGCGTCCGGTCGTAGCCGGAGACCAGGGCCGAAAACCCGCGCTCCAGCACGCGCCCGACGGCGTTTTCGCGGTGATGCGCGCCATAGCCAGAGAGCAGGCGCGCGCAGAGCATCGGCGTCAGCGTCAGCGAGACGAAGGCGGAAGCCAGGATCGACACGGTCACGACGACCGCGAATTCGTTGAAGATGCGGCCGATCACGCCCCCCATCAGCAGGACGGGAATGAACACGGCCACAAGCGAGAGCGAGATCGACACGATGGTGAAGCCGATCTCGGACGATCCCTTCAGGGCCGCGTCAAAAGCCGAAAGCCCGTCTTCTTCCATGTGCCGCACGATGTTCTCGAGCATCACGATGGCGTCGTCGACGACGAGCCCGACCGAAAGCGTCAAGCCCAGCAGCGAGATGTTGTCGATGGCGAAGCCGAAGGCATACATTGCCGCCAGCGTCGCCACGATCGAGATCGGCACCGCGATCGCGGGGATGAAGGTCGCGGCGAGCCGGCGCAGGAAGGCGAAGATCACCATCACGACGAGCGCGATGGTCAGCGCCAGCGTGAACTGCACGTCGTCGACGGCGGCGCGGATCGAGCTCGAGCGGTCGTTCAGGAGCGAGATCGAGGCGGCCGCCGGCATCTGCTCCGCGAAGGATGGCAGCATCGCCTTGACGCGGTCGACCACCTCGACGGTGTTGGCGTCCGGCTGGCGCTGCACCGCGAGCACAATCGCGGGGGTGCCGTCATAGGCGCTGGCGGTTTGCGCGTTTTCGACGGAGTCGATCACCTTGGCGACATCGCCGAGCCGGACGGGCTTGCCGTTGCGGGTGGCGATGATGACGTTGGCGAACTGCTGGGCGTCGGCGAGCTGCGTGCGCGCCTGGATCGTCAGCTGCTGGGCGTTGTTCTGCAGCGTGCCGACCGGGGTGTTGGCGTTGGTGGCGGTGATCGCGGCCTGCAACTCGTCGACGCCGATGCCGCGCGACGCCAGCGCCACCGGATCGATCTGGATGCGCACCGCATATTTCTGGCTGCCGAAGATCAGCACCTGCGCCACGCCGTCGACGGTGGAGAGAGCCGGCGAGATCACCTGCTGGGCGAAGGCGTCGAGTTGCGAGAGCGGGATGACGTCGCTCTTCAGCGCCATCAGAATGATCGGCGCATCGGCGGGGTTGACCTTCCGATAGCTCGGCGGCGTGGTCATCTCCTGCGGCAGCTGGCGTTGCGCGCGCGTGATCGCGGCCTGCACATCCGCTGCCGCGGCGTCGATGTTGCGGGTCAGCACGAACTGGATCGCGATCGAGGTCGCGCCCAGCGAGTTCGTCGTCGAGATGCTGTCGATGCCGGCGATCGTCGCGAACTGCTTGATCAGTGGCGTGGCGACGGACGTCGCCATCGTTTCGGGGGAGGCGCCGGGCAATTGCGCGGACACGTTGACGACCGGGAACTCCGCCCGGGGCAGCGCCGCCACGGGCAGCACGCGGTAGGCGAAGGCGCCGGCGAGCACGAGCGCGAACGACATCAGGATGGTCGCGACCGGATGGCGGATACAGAAGGCGGAGACGTTCATGGGGTCTGCCTTTCGGCGATGGCCGCCGTCTTCGGGGCGGGCGCGGATGTCTGCGGTTCGCGTTCGCGAACCGCAGCGCCGTCCTTCAGCCGCAGTTGGCCGTCGATGACCACGCGCTCGCTGGGCTTCACGCCCTCGCTGACCGCCGTGCGCGCGCCATCGGCGAGAGCGACTGTCACCGGCCGCAGCGAGACCGTGCCGCCCTGGTTCACGACATAGACGTAAGGACCCTTCTGGCCGGGCTGCACCGCGACGGTGGGAACCACCGCGACATCCCTGAGCATGTCGACATCGATCTCGACATCGACATATTGCCCGGGCCAGAGCGAAAGGTCGTCATTGGCGAAGGCGGCCTTGGCGGTGATGGTGCCGGACGTCGTATCGACGCTGGAATCGATGAAGTTCAGCACGCCCTCGGCGGGCTTCCGGCCGGAATCAGGGATGCGCGCCAGCACAGGCACCGGCGCGCCGCGAGCGAGCGCCGCTTGCAGGGCGGGCAATTCGCGCTCCGGCAGGGTAAAGGTGACGCGCAGCGGCTTGACCTGCGTCAGGGTGACGAGCGTGGTGCCCGAGGCATTGGCGGAGACGAGGTTTCCGGGCGTGACCTGGACAGCGCCGGCGCGACCGTCGATCGGCGCGACGATGCTCGTGTACCCGAGTTTCAGCCGGTCGGCCTCGAGCGTCGCCTTGTCGGACTGGATCGTGGCCGCGGCCGAGCGCTCGTCGGCGGTTGCCTGATCGAGTTGCTGCTGCGTGCCGGCGTTGCGGGCGATCAGTTGCTGGTAGCGAAAAAGATCGCTCTCGCTGCGCTTGTGGAGCGCCTCGTCGCGCGCGACCGCCGCCTCGTCCTTGGCGATCTGGGCCTTGATGTCGCGGTCGTCGAGCGTGAAGAGCAGGTCGCCCTTTTTCACGAACTGTCCGTCGGTGAAGTGCTGTTCGACGATCTGGCTGTCGACGCGCGACCGGATCGCGACGCTCGCCGGCGTTTCGACGAAACCGATCGCGCGCTTCACGATCGGCATGTCGGCCTTCTCGGCGGTCGCGGTGACCACGGCCACCGGAAAGCCTCCCGCCCCGCGAGCCTGGCGTGTCGCCGTCGGCTCGACGGCTCCGCGCGAACTGCCGAACCAGATGCCGCCTGTCGCCGCCACGGCCACGAAGGAGATGAAAAGGATTTTCGAGGTCTTCATGGGCTTCGATTTCACGCGGCTGTTTCAGTGACGGGAGAGTGCTCCGCATCGGCAGGTCGGGCCCGCGCGCGGATGCTGGCCAACGCGGCCAGCATGGTGGTGATCGTCCCGTCATCGAGCGCGGCGAGCAGGTGATCGGCGATGTCCTGACGCAAGGGATCGAGCTCTTCGACGAGCGCGTGCCCTGCGCTCGTCAGGCGAAGGAGATTGGCGCGACGGTCGCTCGGGTCGGGCTGTCTCTCGACCAGATTCTGCAGTTCGAGCCGGTCGATCATGCGCGTCACCGAGATCGGCTGGATGTCGAGAATCTCAGCGAGTTCCGCCTGCCTCATGCCCTCGCTGCGCCGCAGCCGCGAGAGCACGCCCCATTGCGAGCGCGTGGTCCCGCGTTGGCGGGCACGCTGATCGACATGAGCGCGCATCAGCCGCGCCGTCTCGACGAGCTGAAAGATCAATTCGCGGCGCGGTGAGCGCTTGGGCAAGGGAAACTCTCCTTATTATAAGCAGGCTCATCGTCATGTTGCATTGCGGCATTTTGCGGGCGAGGGGAAGCGGCAGAGCGGATGTCCCGGATGAAGATCTCGATGCGCGGATCGACGTCGCGAGTGCCCAGGGCTGACGGGGCATGTTGCCCGCAATGCCACCGCTGCTGCGGAAGGATCGATGGGCTTGGCCGACCGTCCGCCGGACAGCCAGCAGGCTGGTGAGAATCGCAGGTTCGAATCGTGGCGGGCGCACTGCGCGTGTGGCAGGGATACGCGAAGCTTGTTCTCAGGGATTGGCTACATGAGCCGGCGCATCGACGTGACCGCCATCCCCGTCGCGATTCGCCGGGCCGCCTGCGCGTTTCACGAGGCCGGCCATGTCGTCGTGGGCTGGCATCACCAGCGCTACATCACCCATGCCTGGCTCAGGCCGCCCCATGGTTTCACGGGCGAGACATGCTTTCTGCCCTATCACAGGGCTTTTCAAGCCGGGCGGGCGGAGGATCGCGCCCGCGCCGAGGTGGAGGTGGTCATCCTCTCCGCCGGCTACTGCGGCGAGATGATCTATTGGAACGAGGGTGAAGGCCTCAAATGGTATCCCGGCGAGATCAGCTCCCATGACGACGATCTGGAGCAGATGCGGCCTTACATCGCTTTCCTCCGGCCGGAAGACGAGGCCGCTTTTCGGGAGCGCTGCGCCCGGGCGGCGACCGCCATCCTGTACGATCCGCGCATGATCGTCGCACAGAAGGCGATCGCCAGGGTGCTGTTCGAGCGACGGCGCATCGACCGGGACGAGGTCGACGCCATCATCATGCAGGCAAAGGCGTCCCGTTAGGCCCGGCCTCGACATGATCGGGGCCTGAACCGCGTCACGGTCCAGGCCCCGAGGATAGATGATCGTGATTGACCGGTTCGGCTCAGAACTCTTCCCATCCGGCGTCACCGGCGCGGCTGTTGGCGACCTTCTTGGCAGGCGCGCGCGGTGCTGGCGCTGCGGCCTGGACGCGGGGCGCCGGGGCCCGCGTCGCCGGGGCGTTGGTGTGGACGAAAGCGGCCTCCGCGAGCTGGCGCAGGCGGGCGGGCTCGGAGGCAGGCGGCGGCGCGGCCTGGCTGCCCTGAGACCCCTCTGGCCCCGTCTTGAAGGCGGCGACGAGGTCGTTGAGCTGGCCGATGCGGGAGGAGAGCGAGGCGGCGGAGGCTGCGCTCTGTTCGGAGAGCGCCGCGTTCTGCTGCGTCATCTCGTCGAGATGGGCGACGGCCTGGCTCATCTCGTCGATGCCGTTGGCCTGCTCGCCGGCGGCCGCCGAGATGTCGGCGATGGTGGCGGCGACCTTGCGCGAGGAGGCGAGGATCTGGCTGAGCTGGTCGCCGGCCTGGCGCACGAGCTTGACGCCCTCGCCGACCTCCATGTTGGAGGAGGAGATCAGGCCGGAGATGTCCTTGGCGGCGGCGCTCGAGCGCTGCGCCAGGGTCCGCACCTCCGAGGCCACGACGGCGAAGCCCTTGCCGGCATCGCCGGCACGGGCGGCCTCGACCGCCGCGTTCAGCGCCAGCAGATTGGTCTGGAAGGCGATGTCGTCGATCACGCGGATGATGTCGGAGATCTTCTGCGAGGCGCTTTCGATGCGCGCCATGGCGTCGACCGCCTGGCCGGCGATGACGCCGCCAGACTGGGCCGCCTGCATCGCGTCGTTGGCGATGGCGGCGGCATCCTTCGAGGCCTGGGCCGAGGCCTTGACCGAGGCTGCGAGCTCTTCGGTGGTGGCGGCGGTCTCTTCCAGCGAGGAGGCCTGCTCCTCGGTACGCTTGGAGAGATCGTCGGCGCCCATGTTGATCTCGCGGGCGGCGAGGCCGACATCGGCGGAGGTCACCTGGATGGTGCGCACCGTCGAGGACAGCCGGTCGACGGTGTCGTTGATGGCGCCCTTGAGCTCGGCGAACTTGCCGCGATAGGCCGAATCGACCCGCGCGGTGAGGTCGCCGCCGGCGACCGCCGAGAGTGCCCGGGCGAACTCGCTCGTCGCCGAATCGACGACGGCGTTGATCTCGTTGATGCCGGAGACGAGCTTCTGCATCTGTTCGTCGGCCTGGTCGATCTGCAACCGCGCCGAGAAATCCCCCGCCGCAGCAGCCGACACCACCTCCCCGACGTCCGAGACGACGGCCTCCATCGACTGGGCCCGCGCCAAGCGCGCGGCGGCGGCGGCTTGCTCCTGCTGCTGCAGGATGGCGACCTTCTCGCTGCTCTCGCGCAGCACCGAGACGGCGCGCGCCATGGCGCCGATCTCGTCGCTGCGCCCGGTGTGCGGCACCTCGACGGCGTTGTCGCCGGCGGTCAGCCGATCCATCACGGCGCCGAGATCGAGCAGCGGTTTGATGATCGCGCGGCGGGAAAATGCCACCGCGGCCCCGACCGACAAAGCCAGCAGCACCAGCAGGGCGACCGGCAGCAGCACACGCATCTGGCCGGCGAAGGCGGAGGCCTCGGCCTCGAACGCATTGCCAGCCTCCTCGTTGACGCGGCTGAAGCCCGACAATTCCGCGATCAGGGCAGTCCGGTTGCGCCGACTGGCCTCGCTGTTGCCCCAGGCGTCGGCGGCGCGCCCGGATACCTCCAGCGCCAGTTTGGCGGTCTCGGCGCGCGTCGCTGCAAAGTCGGCAACGAGTTTGCTGATTTTTTCACTCAGATCGCGCTCGCTGGCGGGAACAGCGGCGAGGAAGATCTTCAGCCGCTCATCGACCCGGCCCAGGCCTTTCTCGATCGCTGTGGCGGCAGTCTTCGCCTCGTTAGGATTGCGCGCCATATAGGCCAAGCGTGAATCCTCGCTGAGCTGGTTCACCGCGACGTTGAGTCGTTCCGTTGCCAGCGTCATGTCGTTTTGCCGCGACACGCGCTTGTTCATCGTCTCCAGCGCGGAGATGCCGACGAGCGCGCCCGCCAGCGCGATCACGGCGCCGATCGCGACAATGCCGATCAGGCCGAGGATTTTGTCCCGAATTGACTTCATCATGTAGCCCCGGCGTGTCGCATCGATCGATTTCGAGGATTTTGGCGAACTTAACTGAAGGCCGAGTTAAGCTCTCGCTGGACATAAAAGGAACATTGGTGAAATCGCGCGAAATCGCTTTGGTCGCGCCTGCGGCCACGGGCATCACCGGCGCCCGGTTGCTCGCGACATGGGCCGGCGCTGCGCGTCGTCGACGCTGCTTCGTGCTTGCCCTGCGCCAAACCGTCTTTCCAGAGCGGGGTGAAATGCTTTAGGACGCTTCCAATCCAGCGTGCGCGAGGCAAGCCGACAATGGCGAATGATCTGCCCTTTCCGAGCCAGCAGCTCGTCACGGTTTTCGGCGGCTCCGGCTTCGTCGGTCGCCATGTGGTGCGCGCGCTTGTGAAGCGCGGCTATCGCGTCCGCGTCGCGGTGCGCCGGCCCGATCTCGCCGGCTTCCTGCAGCCGCTCGGCAGCGTCGGCCAGATCCATGCGGTCCAGGCCAATCTGCGCTATCCCGCTTCGGTCGCGGCGGCGGTGAAGGGGGCGGCTGCGGTCGTCAATCTCGTCGGCATCCTGCAGGAAGGCGGCCGCCAGAGCTTCACCGGCGTCCAGGCCAATGGCGCGCGCGCGGTGGCAGCGGCCTGCGCGGCCGCCGGCATCACCCGCCTCGTGCAGGTTTCGGCCATCGGTGCGGCGCCCGATTCGCGCTCGCTCTATGCCCGCAGCAAGGCGGAAGGCGAGGCGGCGGTGCAGGCGGCGGTGCCTGGCGCCATCGTGCTGCGGCCTTCGATCGTGTTCGGGCCCGAGGACGGCTTCTTCAACCGCTTTGCCTCGCTGGCACGCATGCTGCCTGCCCTGCCGCTTGTCGGTGGCGGTGCGACGAAGTTCCAGCCGGTCTTCGTCGGCGATGTGGCCGAAGCGGTCGCGCGCGCCGTCGAGGGGCGCGTCGCGGAAGGCCGCATCTATGAACTCGGCGGGCCGGAGGTGAAGACCTTCCGTGAACTCGTCGCCTATATCTGCGAGGTCACCGATCGCAAGCCGCTGTTCGTGCCGCTCCCGTTCCCGCTGGCGCGGATCAAGGCGCGCGTCCTTGAGATCGTGAACACGCTGACGCTGGGGCTCCTGCCTGATGCGCTGATGCTGACGCGCGACCAGGTCGCGCTGCTCGAAACCGACAATGTCGTGTCCGATGCGGCCGTGGCGGAGGGCCGCAGCTTCGAGGCGATCGGCATTGCGCCGGTCTCCGTCGAGGCGGTCGTGCCGTCCTATCTCTGGCGCTTCCGCAAGACCGGGCAGTTCGACACCGCCCGCGCCGGTTGATCCCTCCTGCCGGAGCGGCCGCGGCGATGCACGACCTCGTCATCTATGATTGCGACGGCACGCTGATCGACACCGAGACGCTATATGGTGAGGTCAGCCTCGCGGCCTGCCATGCTCTCGGCCTGACCAGTTGGACCATCGACCACTATGTCGACAGCATCGTCGGCATCCCCTGGTCCGACGGCGTCAAGATCATCGAGGCGGCCCATGGCCGCGCGCTGCCGGCCGATTTCGAAGAGAGTATCGAGGAGGCGGTCGCGCTGCGGCTTGAAACCGAATTGCGCGCCTTGCCGGGCGTGCGGGAGGCGCTCGACGCCATCGGCGGCCGCCGCTGCGTCGCATCCTCGACCAGTCTGGCGCCGCTGCGCCGCAACCTCGCGATCACCGGGCTGATCGACCTGTTCGACCCGCACATCTTCTCCGCCTCGCAGGTCGCGCGCGGCAAGCCCCATCCTGACGTGTTCCTCCATGCGGCGGCGCAGATGGATGCACAGCCGCAAGATTGCCTTGTCATCGAGGATTCCGTGCCGGGCGTGCTTGCGGCGCGGGCGGCCGGCATGGCGGTCGTCGGCTTCACCGGCGTCTCGCATGACAAGCCGCGCAGCGCTGCCCGCCTGACGGAGGCGGGGGCGCTGGCGGTCATCGATGATTTCGGTCAGTGGCCGGGACTGGTGGCCGGGCTGCGCGCCTGACCGCGCGCGAGGCTGCGGGCGCCGCGACGCATCAGCGGCTGCGCTGCCTCAGAGCATGCTTGGCAGCACGCGGTCCGGCGGCTTGTGGCCATCCATGAAGGTCTTGATGTTGACGATGACCTTCTCGCCCATGTCGGCGCGGCCCTCATGCGTGGCCGAGCCCATATGCGGCAGCACCACGACGCGGTGGTTGCGCGCGAGTTTGAGCAGGCGCGGATTGACGGCAGGCTCGCTCTCGAACACGTCGAGCCCGGCGCCTGCGAGTTCGCCGGCTTCCAGCATGCGCGCCAGCGCGCTCTCGTCGACGATCTCGCCGCGCGCGGTGTTCACCAGGATGGCGTCGGGTTTCATCAGCTTGAGGCGTCGCGCCGAAAGCAGATGATAGGTCGCCGGCGTGTGCGGGCAGTTGACCGAGACGATGTCCATGCGCGCCAGCATCTGGTCGAGCGAATCCCAATAGGTCGCGTCGAGCTTCTCCTCGATTCGGGCGTCGAGGCGGCGGCGGTTGTGATAGTGGATCGAGAGCCCGAAGGCGGCGGCGCGCCGAGCCACGGCCTGGCCGATGCGACCCATGCCGACGATGCCCAGCCGCTTGCCGGTGATGCGCCGACCCAGCATCCAGGTCGGCGACCAACCGGCCCATTCGTCGTCGGGAATGACGCGGGCGCCTTCCGCGATGCGCCGCGCGACCGCCAGGATCAGCGCGATCGTCATGTCGGCGGTGTCGTCGGTCAGCACGCCCGGCGTGTTCGTCACGGTGATGCCGCGCGCCACGGCGCTGGCGACATCGATATTGTCGACGCCATTGCCGAAATTGGCGATCAGCCTCAATTGCTCGCCGGCCTGGGCGATCAGCCCGGCATCGATCCGGTCGGTCACGGTCGGCACGAGGACGTCGGCGGTCTTGACGGCCTCGACCAGGGCGGCCTGGCTCATCGGGGTATCGTCGATGTTGAGACGGGCGTCGAACAGCTCGCGCATGCGCGTCTCGACCACGGCGGGCAGCTTGCGCGTGACGATGACCAGCGGCTTTTTCTTCGTCATGGACGGCTCCTTCTCCGCTGTCCGTCGCGGCCGCCGCCTTTTGGCCTCAACCCCCCATTAACCGCAGGGCTTCAGGAATGAGGGCGGCGTGATCGCTTGGCTTCGCCCGATCTCTAAGTGGCGTGGCGGCGGATGACAACATGACCCTTCGCCGGGGGGCCCTCGGACCGGTTGCGGCAGCGGAATGGAGATCGGACGAATGGCGGCTTTGTCGAGATGTGGCGTTCTGGCCGGGCTGGCGCTGCTCGTTGCGCTGGCGGCGGGCTCGGCCGCGCAGGCTCAGGACCTCCAGGCGGGCTCCGTCACCGGGCTGCCCGTGCCGCGCTATGTCAGCCTGAAGACCGATCGCGTGAACCTGCGCGAGGGTCCTTCCAAGGAACATCGCACCCGCTGGGTCTATCAGCGCGCTGGGTTGCCTGTGGAGATCGTCGCGGAATTCGAGACATGGCGGCGCGTGCGCGACGCCGACGGGTCCGAGGGCTGGGTCCTGCACAGCCTGCTGTCGGGGCGCCGCACCGCGCTGATCGCGCCCTGGTCCAAGGTCAAGGACGAGACCTTCACGCTCCGCAAGGAGGCCGATGAGGGTTCGGCCGTGGTGGCGCGGCTGCAGCCCGGTGTCATCGCCAATGTCGCCTCCTGCGCCAACGCGTGGTGCAGGATCAGCATCGCCGACACGCGGGGCTACCTCCGCCAGGATCGGCTGTGGGGCGTCTACCCCAACGAGAAGGTCGATTGATAGCTCAGGCCTGGCTCGCAACGATTTTTCAGGGCTGAAATCGAGTCTTAACGCGTGCGGCTCTAGAGCTTTCCCCAGACAGTCGGTCCGATCGCCACCGGCCGCGCGGCAGGGGGCTGCATCATGATGAGTATTCCATTCTTCGGCCTTCTGCAGGCCTGATCTGCGTGCTGGCAAGCCGGCGCCGTGCCGCGCTGGGCTTCTGGGTGTTCTCGATGGTTTGTCTGCTGGTGCTGTTCAAACTGCACGCCACCGATCCCCTGAACGTCGTGCTTTGAGGGTGAGGGAATGACCGCTTCCGTTGCACGCGCCCTCAATGGTCTCGGCTTGCTGGCCGTCAGCCTGATCCTTGTCGTCGCGTTTGCTGACCAGATCGTGCTGGGCGAGCTGCCTTGCCCTCTGTGTATCCTCCAGCGCGCAGGCTTTGCCGGCGCGGCCTTCGGACTGGCGCTGAACGTGAAATTCGGCCCTCGCCCCAGCCATTATGCGGTGGTGGTGATGTCGGCCTTCTTCGGCGCGATCGTGTCGCTGCGCCAGACGCTGCTGCATATCGTGCCCGGGACCGGCACCTATGGCAACGCCATCATGGGAATGCATTTCTACACTTGGGCCCTGGCGATTTACGGCCTGATCATCCTGGGCTGCGCGGCGATGCTGCTGTTCGACCGTCAGTTCCAGGGCGCTGGCGAGGCTGCCTCGGATCGGCCCCCGCGCTCACGGGCGGCGACCTTCGGCATGTCGCTGGTGGTACTGGCCGCGCTCCTGACGCTCGGCAACGGGGTTTCGACGGTGCTGGAATGCGCTGGTGGCCTGTGCCCCGACAACCCTGTCGACTATCTGCTGCTGCGCGGTCTGCCACGGCCGTGAGGCGTCAGCCGTCGACCTTGCGCAGGCGCACCACGACATCGACGCGGGCGATCTCGTAGCCGGCGGGCGGCTCGGGCAGGGCCGCGACATCGACCGCCGAGGCGGGGATGTCGATCACCGTGTTCTCGCCGTCGACGACGAAATGATGGTGCTCGCTGTTGTCGGTGTCGAAGAAGGTCTTGGCGCCGTCGATCGCCAGTTCGCGGAGCAGCCCGGCCTGGGTGAACTGGTGCAGGGTGTTGTAGATTGTCGCCAGCGAGACGGGAATCTTCTCCTTCATCGCTTCTTCGTAGAGCATCTCGGCGCTGATATGCCGGTCGCCCCGGGCAAACAGAACCCAGCCGAGCGAGACGCGCTGCCGCGTCGGCCGCAGGCCCACGCGCCGCAGACGCTGGCGGATGTCGTGGAACGGGCAGCCCTTGCGTACGGTCGATCCATGGCCCTCGTCCTGGGAAATCAGATCGCTCATCGCTGCTGGCCCGGCCTCGCCTATGGGTGGATGCGTGGGCGCCGCGCGCCTACGCTTGATTAGATTTGATGTAAGGCTTCGGCCGGTCGCTCGCAAGCTTCGCGCGGCTTGCCGAGGCAACGGCATCCTGAAAGGGGAGTGGTCAGGGCCCTTCCACTCCGGCGTGCGCGCTCTTTCGCTTCGACGTGACGGCGTGTTAGGCACTGCTTGCGGATTGCCGTCGTCAGGCGGCCGGAATGGAGCGGACTGGGTATGCAGCGGCAATCGTCTTTCAGCTACGAGGAGATCCTCGCCTGTGGTCGCGGGGAGCTGTTCGGGCCGGGCAATGCGCAGCTGCCGCTGCCGCCCATGCTGATGTTCGACCGCATCAGCGACATCGCGGAAGATGGCGGCCCTAACGGCAAGGGCTTCGTGCGCGCCGAATTCGACATCAAACCCGACCTCTGGTTCTTCGATTGCCACTTCAAGGGCGATCCGGTGATGCCGGGCTGCCTCGGCCTCGACGCGCTCTGGCAGCTCACCGGCTTCTTCCTCGGCTGGCTTGGCCTGCCCGGCCGTGGCCGCGCGCTCGGTGTCGGCGAGGTCAAGTTCTCCGACCAGGTGCTGCCATCCGTCAAGCAGGTCGTCTACGGCGTCGAGTTCAAGCGCGTCTTCAAGTCCAAGCTCGTGCTCGGCATTGCCGATGGCTGGTTGGAGGCCGACGGCAAGCGAATCTACACGGTCAGCGACATGCGCGTCGGCCTGTTCAAGCCCGAGGCCGCCTGAGGAAAAAGGCGCCGCGGGCTTGCGCGCGCCACCCGCGCAGTCCATTTGCGCGGTATCGACGATAAGCGCGCCGGGTGCGATCCATCCGGCAAAGCGCGATTGAGCCGGAGAAGCGAGCATGAGACGCGTGGTGGTCACCGGGATGGGCATCGTCTCATCCATCGGCAACAACACGCAGGAGGTTCTGTCCTCCCTGCACGAGGCCAAATCCGGCATCTCCTTCATGCCGGACTTCGCCGAGCACGGTTTCCGCAGCCGCGTCGCCGGCGTGCCCACGCTCGATCCCTCGACCGTGCTGGACCGCCGCGCCATGCGCTTCCATGGCGGCGGCTCGGCCTGGAACCAAGTCGCGATGGAACAGGCGATCGTCGATTCCGGTCTTGAGACCTCCGAGATCAGCCATGAGCGCACCGGCATCATCATGGGCTCCGGCGGCCCCTCGACCCGCGCGCTGATCGACGCCTATGACAAGGCACGCGAGAGCGGCTCGTCCAAGAAGGTCGGCCCCTTCGCCGTGCCCAAGGGCATGTCCTCGACCGCCTCGGCGACGCTGGCGACCTGGTTCAAGATCAAGGGCGTCAACTATTCGATCTCCTCGGCCTGCGCGACCTCGAACCACTGCATCGGCAATGCCTACGAGCTGATCCAGTGGGGCAAGCAGGACGTCATCTTCGCCGGCGGCTGCGAGGAGCTGGACTGGACTCTGTCGGTGCTGTTCGACGCCATGGGCGCGATGTCGACCGACTACAACGACACCCCCGCGCGGGCCTCGCGCGCCTATGACGTCAACCGCGATGGTTTCGTCATCGCCGGTGGCGCTGGCGTCGTGGTGCTCGAAGAGCTCGAGCACGCGAAGGCACGCGGCGCAAAGATCTATGGCGAGATCGTCGGCTATGGCGCGACCTCGGACGGCTACGACATGGTCGCCCCGTCCGGCGAGGGCGCCGTGCGCTGCATGAAGATGGCCCTGCAGGGCGTCACCGCCAAGGTCGACTACATCAACCCGCATGGCACCTCGACCCCGGTCGGCGATGCCAAGGAGATCGAGGCGATCCGTGAGGTCTTCGGCGCCGGCGACAAGGCGCCGCCGATCTCCGCGACGAAGTCGCTCACCGGCCATTCGCTCGGCGCCACCGGCGTGCAGGAGGCGATCTACTCGCTGCTGATGCTCAACAACGACTTTATCTGCGAGAGCGCCCATATCGACGAGATGGACCCCGCCTTCGCCGACATGCCGATCGTGCGCAAGCGCATCGACAATGCGGGGCTGGGCTGCGTTCTCTCGAACTCCTTCGGCTTCGGCGGCACAAACGCTACCATCGTGATGAAGAAGCTCGAAGCCTGAGGGGCCACCCATGCTGTTCATGGTGATCGAGCATTTCGACCAGGCGCGGGTGAAGGAGATCTATGCCCGCTTCCACGAGAAGGGCCGGATGGCCCCCGAAGGCCTGACCTATGTCGACAGCTGGATTTCCGCCGATTTCGCGCGCTGCTTCCAGGTGATGGAATGCGACGACGTCACCAAGCTGCAGGAATGGGTGCTGGCCTGGGGCGATCTCGCCCGCTTTGAGATCGTGCCGCTGGCGTCGTCGAAAGACACGGCGGCGGCGGTGAAGAAGCACTTGTAGGGTGCGCGTCTAGACGGCTATAGAGGGCGTCTAGACGAGGAGGCGGGCATGGCTTTCCATATTCGCGACCCTGAAACAGACCGTATCGTGCGGGATCTCGCAGCCAAAACCGGCGCATCGTTGACGGATGCCGTGCGTGAGGCCGCTGCCGAGAAGCTCGCGAGAGTCGAACGGACACTTCAGCGTGCCGATAAGCGTCCGCTGCGCGAGCAGGTCAGAGATATCCAGGAGCGCGTGGCAGCCCGTGGCAAGACCGGCCTGAAGGCGGACAAGGCCTTCTTCGACTGGCTCTCCGGCGACGAATGATCTTTGTCGATGCCTCCGCCCTGGCCGCTGTCATCGGCGCCGAGCCGATGGCAGATCGTGTACTGGACTGCCTGGAAAGCGATGCGGATTTTTTCACTTCGCCCGTTGCAGTCTATGAAACCGCGCTTGCGGTCGCGCGGATTGCAAACTATTCGGTCGCGGAAGCGCTATCCGAGGTTCGCGATCTGGTTTCGCGGGCGGGAATCACTGTCGAGGCGCTCGACGATGCACACGCTTCCGAGGCGCTCGCCGCCTTCTCGCGCTTCGGCAAGGGCCGCCATCCGGCGGGATTGAACATGGGCGATTGTTTCGCCTATGCCTGCGCCAAGACACGCGATGCCGCAATCCTGTTCGTCGGCAACGACTTCAGCCGAACCGATCTTCGCAACGCGCTCGCCAATCCCTGACTTGAAGGCCGTCCCATGCTCCCCCTCATGCACAACAAGCGCGGCCTCGTCATGGGCGTCGCCAACCAGAATTCGATCGCCTGGGGCATCGCGCGCACGCTGCACGCGCATGGTGCCGAGATGGCCTTCACCTATCAGGGTGATGCGCTGGGCAAGCGGGTGAAGCCGCTGGCAGAGAGCATTGGCTCGACGCTCGTCCTGCCCTGCGATGTCGAGGACATCGCGACGGTCGATGCAGCCTTCGCCGCGATCGACGAGGCGTGGGGCGGTGACCCGGAGCGCAACACGCTGGACTTCATCGTCCACGCGATCGGCTTCTCCGATAAGAACGAGCTCAAGGGCCTCTACGCCGACACCAGCCGCGACAACTTCTCTCGCACCATGGTGATCTCCTGCTTCTCCTTCACCGAAGCCGCGAAGCGGGCCGCCGAGCGCATGCCCAAGGGCGGCAGCATGATCACGCTGACCTATGGCGGCTCGACCCGGATCATGCCGAACTACAACGTCATGGGTGTCGCCAAGGCGGCGCTTGAGGCGAGCGTGCGCTATCTGGCTGGCGACTTCGGGCCACGCGGCATCCGCGTCAACGCGCTCTCGCCGGGGCCGGTGCGGACGCTGGCCGGCGCCGGCATCTCGGATGCGCGCGCGATGTATTCCTGGCAGCGCGCCAACTCGCCACTGCGCAAGTCGGTTTCGCTGGACGAGATCGGCGGTTCGGCGCTCTATTACCTGTCGGACCTGTCGGGCGGCGTCACCGGCGACATCCACCATGTCGATGCCGGCTACCACATCACCTCGATGCCGGTGCTCGATGGCCTGCGGGCGGCCGACGCGGCTGGCGGCGAATAGGGAACCGCAGGTCGGCCGGCGGGTTTTCCTTCATCAGACAAGGAGACGCAGCATGGTTACGGTCAGGTATGAAATCGTCGAGCACGATGGTGGCTGGGCCTACAAGGTCGGCGCGGCGCTCTCGGAAACCTTCCGGTCGCATGATGCCGCGCTGAAGGCCGCAACGGCCGCCGCGGCGCGCCAGACGCTGGCCGGCACCACGGACGGCATCGTCTACCAGGACGAGAGCGGCCAGTGGCACGAGGAGTTGGCCGATGGCCGCGACCGGCCGGCGACGCGCGTCATCGACCAGCCCTGACGGTATTGGCGCCTACCGGGCCGTGAAGAAGGTCAGGAGGACCTTGCCCTTCTCGCCGATCAGGCAGAGGAAGCGGCGGGGCTTGTCTGATTTGTCGGTGCGCAGATAGGCCTCGCCCATGATGATCTTGGTGATCGGCGTGTCCTCGACCTTGGTCTCGGCGGTGGCGACCGTGGCCCCGTCCTCGTCGATATAGATGTCCTTGATCTCGGGCTCGCGGGCCGAGATCGTGTGCAGCGCTGCGGATTTGCAGGCTGCGATCTCCGGCGAGGCCGTCTTCTCGGATGGCACTCCCGAGGTCGGCCCGGCTGTCTGCGCTAGGGCAGGGCCAGCGAACAGAGTCGCGATCAGCAGGGTGGTGGTCAGGCGCGTCATGCGGTGCACTCGGATGAAGGGTGCAAGCTCAACGCGCGAGACGCGCAGTGGTTCACACACGGTCCCGCATCTGCGCAGCAGCGCTGCGTGCTGCAGCGCAGATGCGGGATGACACCCCTTCTATCAGAGACCCAGCTTTTTCTTGCGCTGGCCCAGCGTGCGCAGGCGCAGCGCGTTCAGCTTGATGAAGCCGGCCGCGTCGCGGTGGTCATAGGCCACCGCGCCTTCCTCGAAGGTCACGAGGTCCTGATCATAGAGCGAGTAGGGGCTGGAGCGGCCCACCACATGCACGCCGCCCTTGTAGAGTTTGAGGCGGACCTGACCGGCTACGAACTCCTGGCTCTTGTCGATCAGCGCCTGCAGCATCTCGCGCTCGGGTGAGAACCAGAAGCCGTTATAGATCAGCTCGGCATATTGCGGCATGATCTGGTCCTTGAGATGCGCCGCGCCCCGGTCGAGCGTGATCGACTCGATGGCACGATGCGCCACCGCGAGGATCGTGCCGCCGGGCGTCTCGTACATGCCGCGCGACTTCATGCCGACGAAGCGGTTCTCGACGAGGTCGAGCCGGCCGATGCCGTTGTCGCGCCCGAGATCGTTGAGCTTGGCCAGCAGGGTCGCCGGGGACAGCTTGACGCCGTCGATGGCGGTGGCGTCACCGGTCTCGAAATCGACCGTGATATAGGTCGGCTTGTCGGGAGCGTCCTCGGGCGAGATCGTGCGCGAATAGACATAATCGGGAACCTCCTGCGCCGGGTCCTCCAGCACCTTGCCCTCGGAGGAGGCGTGCAGCAGGTTCGCGTCGACGGAGAAGGGGGCCTCGCCGCGCTTGTCCTTGGCAATCGGGATCTGGTGCTGTTCGGCGAAGGCGATCAGCTGCTCGCGGGAACGCAGATCCCATTCGCGCCAGGGCGCGATCACCACCACGTCGGGCTTCAGGGCATAGGCGGTGAGCTCGAAGCGGACCTGGTCGTTGCCCTTGCCGGTCGCACCATGGGAGACCGCGTCGGCGCCGACCTTTTCCGCGATCTCGATCAGCTTCTTGCCGATCAGCGGCCGCGCGATCGAGGTGCCCAGCAGATAGACGCCCTCATAGGCGGCGTTTGCGCGGAACATCGGGAAGACGTAGTCGCGCACGAATTCCTCGCGCAGATCCTCGATGTAGATGTTCTCCGGCTTGATGCCGAGCAGCAGCGCCTTGTCGCGCGCCGGTCCGAGCTCCTCGCCCTGGCCGAGATCGGCGGTGAAGGTCACGACCTCGCAATTATAGGTGATCTGCAGCCATTTCAGAATGATCGATGTGTCCAGGCCGCCGGAGTAGGCGAGCACGACCTTTTTCACGGTTTTCTCGGTCATCTTGATCATCTTCCTGCTGCTGCGGCGTTCCGGCCTGGTGGGCCGCTTTTAGAACGCAATGGCGCACTATCGCAGGCCCAACGGCGACGCAATCGGAACCTTCTGATCGATCCCGCGTCTTCGTGTGATGGATCGGTGTTGATGACGCCGGGCAGAACGTCGCGTTGGCGCCTGCCACACCTTGCAGTCGCGCATCGGGAGGGTCAGACTCCTTGGGCGCGACTTGAAACCTAGACGACCGACTCGGAGGCCGAATGCCGAATCGTCCTGTTCTGGACTTCTGGTATGAGTTCGCATCGCCCTATTCATTTCTGAGCGCGCTGAGGATCGAGCCGCTCGCCGAGGTGGCCGGCGTAGACCTGCGCTGGCGTCCCTTCCTGCTCGGGCCGATCTTTGCCGCCCAGGGCTGGTCGACCTCGCCCTTCGCGCTCTATCCGAGCAAGGGCCGGTATATGTGGCGCGATGTCGAGCGCCGCGCCGGCCGCAACGGCCTAGCGCTGGTCAAGCCCGAGACCTTTCCGCAGAACTCTCTGATCGCGGCCAGGCTCGCCTTGGCGGGTCGCGAGGCGGGCTGGATGCCGACCTTCTCGAAAGCACTGTTCCGCGCCGGCTTCGGCGAGGGTCGCAACATCGCCGAGGAGGCGGTGCTGAGCGCCGCCCTGAAGGAAGCGGGCGCCGACCCCGGCGTGGCTTTTCCGGCGTCGCGTAGCGAAGAGGTCAAGGGCCGCCTGCGGGCGGAGATCGAATATGCCAAGTCGATCGGCATCTTCGGCGGGCCGACCTTCGTCACCGAGGATGGCGAATTGTTCTGGGGCGACGACCGGCTGGAGGAAGCGCTGGACTGGTCCAGGCACGGCCGTTGACGCGCCGTGACGGCTCGTCAGGCCCGGTTGTTTGTCTTCCAGCAACCCGCGCTGCCTGGCGCCTTCCAAACGCCATTGGCCTTGCAGGTGTTGAGGGTGCTCGAGCACGAGCGGGCGACGCAGGCGCTCGGATTATTGCTACCCTGACAGTTCTTTTCGCAGGTCGCGTTCATCTGCGAGCACGAACTTTGCGCGGTCTTGCAACCTTCCTGCGCAGTGGCCGGGTGCAGCGTGGCTGCGAGCATTATTAAACCGAGCAGGGGGGCTGTCGCGTTTTTCATCATCGATCTCCTCTTCCCTAGAGGAAGGTTAATGCATTATTGCGGCACCGGCCACCGCATTGTCGCTATCTACGGGCTCGCGCTGCCACCTCCGGGCGGCCGCGCCCAAGGCCCGCGCGCCGCCGGATCGATATGCGCGGCTGATTCCTCGACCATCGTCTGCAGGTCCTGACGCTCCGCGATGCGGGGCGGGTGCGGCGGCATCGCCGGCATCCGCCCGCCCGCCGTCTGGACCAGCGCCTGCACGCGCTTGGTGACGGAGGGGTGCGTCGAGAACAGATCGGCGAAGTCGTCGGGGTCGTTCTCGAAGCACATGTCCATCACCCCCGATGGCACGCCCTCGATATCGGCCCGTCCGGCGATTTTGAGCAGGGCCGAGATCATCGCGTCGGGGTTCTTCGTCAGTTCGACGGCGCCGGCATCGGCGAGGTATTCCCGCGAGCGCGACAGCGACAGCCGGATCACCACCGCCAGGAACCAGGCCAGCGCGATCACGGCGAAGCCGATCAGGATCGCGACAAAACTGCCCTTCTTTGAATCGTCCGACGACACCCGCACGCGCCCGAGATTGCGGAAGATGATCTCCCCGACCAGCGAGATGATGCCGGCGATGACGACCGCGATGATCATCAGCCGGACGTCGCCATTGCGGATATGGGTCAACTCATGGGCGAGCACGGCCTCGACCTCGGCATCGTTCAATTGCGCCAAGAGCCCGCTCGTCACCGTCACTGTGAACTGCTTGTCGTTGACGCCGCTGGCGAAGGCATTGAGTGCCTCGCTCTCGACGATGGAAAGCTTGGGCACGGTGAGGCCGCGCGAGATGCAGAGGTTCTCGAGCATGCGATAGAGCTTGGGATTGTCCTCTCGTGACAGGCCCTTCGCTCCCGAGACTGCGCCGATCAGCCCGACATTGATGCGAAATCCGATGAAGACCCAGGCGCCGGCAGCGAGTGAGATGACCGGAAACCAGGCCCAGAACTGCCGCCCCGCCTCGCCGAAGGCGGTTCGCCCGCGCGGCACGCCGCCATAGCCGTTGAAGACCAGCAGTAACCCCCAGGCCGTCAGATAGACCAGCGCGAACAGCCCCGCGATCAGGAAGCCAGACCTGATCCGGTTGTTGCGCATATGGCTGTAGAGCCCGAAGGCCTGGCCCAGCATCGCCGCCGCCCCGTCCGCCGACCGTGGTTGGCTTTTAGAACTTCACGCTCGGTGCGACTTCGATCTGCTCCCGCACGGTCTCGCCGACATCGAAGAACTCGCGCTGGGTAAAGCCCATCTGCGGCGCGAACAGCACGGCCGGGAAGGCCTGGATCGCGGCGTTGAACTCGCTGACGGCATTGTTGAAGAAGCGCCGCGCCGCAGCGAGCTTGTCCTCGACAGAGCCGAGATCGACCTGGAGCTGCTGGAAATTGGCGCTTGCCTTGAGGTCTGGATAGGCCTCGCCCAGCGCCAGCAGACGGCCGACCGCGCCGGAAAGCTGCTGCTCGGCAGCGGCCTTGTCATGAACGCTGCCGGCGCCTTGCGCGGCGTTGCGCGCCGCGATCACCGCGTCGAGCGTGCTCTTTTCATGGGTGGCGTAGCCCTTCACCGTCTCGACCAGATTGGGAATGAGGTCGTGGCGCTGCTTGAGCTGCACGTCGATGTCGGCGAATGCCTGGCCGACCCGCTGCCGCATCGCGACGAGGCCGTTATAGGTCATGACCAGGTAGACGGCGACGGCTGCGATCAGCCCCAAGACAACCCAGCCCATGGCGTGCTCCTCAAGCGCAGGCGAAATTCCGGCCTGCAACCTCGCATGAAGGACGACGTTGGGGAAGACGGCGCTGGCCTTGGCACTCACACCGCGGCTGTCCTCAGACAGCGTGACGTCCTGTCGCGGCGATGCGGTGAGTTGCCCTACGCGCAGCAAGTTGCGAGATTTTTAACCATTCTAGGGTCAGGACTCGTTGATCAGAGCCAGAAGATTACGGTGGCTGCGAGTGCGATGGCGGAGAAGAAGACCGTTGGGCATCGGTCGTATCGGGTGGCGACGCGGCGCCAGTCCTTGAGGCGGCCGAACATGATCTCGATGCGGTTGCGGCTTCTGTATCGGCGCTTGTCGTATTTGATGGGCTCTGCACGGGATTTCCGTCCCGGAATGCATGGTTTGATGCCTTTGTCCTGAAGGGCATCCCTGAACCMGTCGSCGTCATAACCACGGTCCGC
>NNBV01000741.1_pt1 | contig 102697 bp, 97 predicted proteins | sample 1173771 | NCBI WGS metagenome assembly NNBV01 (sample SAMN07173938, study PRJNA388173) | plant metagenome | isolation source: symbiotic tissue sample KVS11 | place: Norway: Troms, Kvaloya island | reverse complement strand
CGTGTGCACAGGCCGCCGGGTACTCCCCTCCGCGAATGTCCCCCGGGGCTGCGCCCCTCCTCCTTTATTTCGCTGCGGGGAGCACCCGACGCCCTGTGCACCAGGGCACGCTCTGGGTGCTCGCACGATCAATGACCGCTCCGAATAACGCACACGCCGATGGGGTGCCTTGCGCAGCGAAATAAAGGAGGAGGCCGCAGGCCGGGGGACATTCGCGGAGCAAGGCACCCCGTCGGCGTGAGCGTCGCCCTGAATGTCCCCCCGAAAGCCCCCAGCAGCTAAGCGTTAGACCGCCAGTTCCCATGAAAGCCGAAAGGCACCCGATGCGGCAGCCGCGCAACAGCAACCGCTCCAGCTCCCACATTCGTGGCATCGAACACCAGAAGGTCGCTGCGCCTTTCCTCCTCGCGCCACGCCACCGCCAGCAACCAGCCGTCGCCTTCTGCAGCGTCCACGGAGCGCGGCACGAACACAGGTTCGGACACCACGTCGCCCGGCGGCAACGTGTACATCTGGCGTTCGCCGCTGTCGAAGTCGAAGCGCGCCAAGCTGTCGTAGAGCACGCTTTCAGCGTCGTCCCGCGCACGCGACGTCGCATGGCAGGTGTAGAAGCCGTAACGGTTTCGCCGGCCCGTGTAGCGCTCGTCGATGCGTGGAAACTCGGCCGCCAGGTCGTCGAGGTATTCGCGACGAAATGTGGCGTGCTCCCCGGCCAGGTCGAAAGTCCAGCGGCACAGGCGGGCGGCCATTGCCTCGGGGTCACCCGGGCGGCCCTCGGCATCGGGCAACCCGGGGGCCGTGTCCGACTGCATGACGTAAGCCACCACGGTGTCGCCGTCGTCCCACGCGTTCATCACATGAAACACGTGACAGGCGTCGGTATCGAACCAGCGCAAGGTGTCGGTGCTGCTGCCGCGCCGCATCACGCCGACATGCGTGCGCAGGCTTGCGTCCCATGCCAGCAGCGGCTTGCCGCGCATCGCGCGTTCCACGCTGAGCGTGAGCGGCGTCACGGGAAAAAGCACATGCCCACGTGTCACCATGAAGTCGTGCGCCATGCTGGCATACGGGGCCGTGAAGGACTGCAGCTGCGTCACTTCGCATTGCGAGTTCATCACGCCGTAGAGCATGGTCGGCGAACAGGGGCCGTCGGGCGAGTACGCGAAGAAATGCAGCTCGCCGCTTTCGGGGTCTGGCTTCGGGTGCGCGGTGCAGCGCGAGTTCACGCGGTCGCCGAAGCTCTGGTGTCCCTTGGACGCCAGCGTGTGCGCGTCCAGCTCGAAGGGCTGGTGCGATTCCTCGAGAGCGAACAGCCGGTTGCCGTGCCACAGCATGCTGGTGTTGGCCGTGCCGCCGTTGCGCCCTTGCGCCAGCGGATCGCTGGTGGCGGGGTTGCCGAAGGTGCCGAACAGCGCGCGCCCGGCCTCATGCTCGAGCTGCCATTTCGGCGTGCGCGCCCAGCGGTTGCGGTACGACACCACGCCGGCATCGATATGGAACGCATGCACCATGCCATCGCCGGAAAACCAGTGGTAGTCGTCGTCGCGCGGCGCGTACTGCGGGCTCGGGCCCACGCGGTACAGGCTGCCCGAGAGGCCGTGCGGCATGGTGCCTTCGATGTCGAGCGCCGCGATGTCGTGCTCCTCGCCGATCGGTGCGTAGTTGCCGGTGAAGAAGTGAGCGTTCGTTTGTGGCGTGGGGTTCACGGGGGCCTTGTGGAGGGGTTCAGGGAGAAAGCGGATGGCCGAGTCGCGCCATGGCCTGGCCGACATAGGCGGCCAGCGGTGCGTCGATGCCCGAGCCCGCGCGCAACGCCGGGTCGTTGCGAAAGGCGTCTTGCAGCCGTGCGTGCAATGCAGCGTCACCGCCGGCCTTGGCCAGCGACAGCGCCTGCCAACGCAGTGCGAGCGCGCGCATCGCCGCGCCATCGACGGGCGCGCCGGCCAGCATCTGCTGCCGCACGTCGGCAATGAGCGGCGGCCAGGCATCGGTCTGTGCGACGTAGTGGCGGCGCAGCGTGGCCATGTCGTCGGCGTCGCAGTGGGGCGCGTACATCTGCAGGCGCGCGTACGCCATCGCATGCGAGATGTACCGGATGCCGGTGCGGTCGACGCCGGTCAGGGCATGCAGCGAGGGCTCGTTCCAGTGCATCGTGTAGAGCTTGATCAGCAGGCCCTCGTCGCCGCCGGCCTCGTCGAGCAGCATGGCGATCCAGCGCCGCGCCAACGTTTGTGCCTGTGCGCTCTCGGGCGATGTGTCGGCGGCGACCAGTTCGCGAAGCGATGCGGCCAGCGCCGCACGTTCGAGCGCGATGGCAACGGACGCTTCGTTGCGTGGCGTCGCCAGCGTGCGCAGTTCGTCGTCGCTGAAATACTTCGCTCCCGCGACCATGCTTTCCAGCGCGAGCAGCCAGTCGTCGAGGCCGGGCTCCTCGCTGGCTTGCAGCTGGCCCTGCATGGCAAGCAGGTGCATGCGCAGCGCCGACGCCTGACGGATCTCGCGCTCGAGCTGCGCCACCTGCTGCGCGACGATGTCCGCCAGACCGCTGTTCCCACCTGTTTGGTTGCCCCCGCCGTCGAGCAGGCGCTGTATCTCGGCCAGCGACAGGTCGAGCCGCCGCAGCGCCTGGATGCGGTAGAGCCGCGCCACGTCCTTGCGGTCGTACAGGCGGTAGCCGCCGTCGGACCTTTCAGACGGCGCCAGCAGGCCGATGTCGTCGTAGTGCCGCAGCGCACGCACGGTCAGTCCGGTGCGCCGCGCGAGTTCGCCAATCTTCAGGAACATGCCTTCTCTCTCCAGGTTGAAGGCATCCTAGAGGGTGCCGCAACGAGAGGGTCAAGCGCATTTTTGATGACGGGGCTGCATCAGCGGCCAACGACGACCATGGCGTGTTGGGCTGGTGTTCAGGGCGAGTGCACAGGCCGTCGGGTACTCCCCTCCGCGAATGTCCCCCGGGCTTCGGGCTACCGCCTCTCCTCCTTTGTTTCGCTGCGGGGAGTACCCGACGCCCTGTGCACTGGGCACGCTCGAAGTGCTCGCCGATCAACGACTGTTCTGCGCAACGCCCCCGCGGTCGGTGTGCGGCTGATCAACCAGTGCTCTGAACTCGCTCACGCCGATGGGGTGCCTTGCGCAGCGAAATAAAGGAGGAGGGGCGAAGCCCCGGGGGACATTCGCGGAGCAAGGCACCCCGTCGGCGTGGGCGTCGCCCTGAACGAACGACCCACGAACGAACGCAAGAACGAACGACCAGCCAGCAGATCAGGCAGCCACACCCTTGTTCGGATTCAACAAGAACTTCTCCCCGGTAGCCTGCTTGCCATACACCCCGATTGCATCGAGCTGCAGCGCTTCAACCAGCGACACCTCGCGCGTGTACTTGCTGGCAAAGGTCGTCTTCAGCTCCGCAACGACACGTGCCTTCAAACGTTGGGTGCCCGCATCGCCGAGCTTGCCCAGGAACGGGAACAACAGCCATCCGCCCATGCCCCACGCCATGCCGAAGTTGCGCACGAACTCCGTCGGGCTGCGGTCGAGGCCGCCGTAGATGTACACCTGCTTGTGCGTCGTCGAGCCGTAACGGCTGTATTCCTTGGCCGTGCGGTTGATGGCGGCTTCCATGCAGCCGAGGATCTGACCCGCCAGCTTGCCGCCGCCGGTCGCGTCGAAGGCCAGCGTGGCGCCGGTCTCCACCAACGCCTGCGTCAGGTCCTCGATGAACGTGGGCGAACTCGCGTTGCATACGTACTTGGCACCCAGCCCGCGCAGCAGCTCTTCCTGCTCCTGCTTGCGCACGATGTTCACCAGCGCAATGCCGTCCTTCTGGCAGATCTTGTTGAGCATCTGGCCCAGGTTGGACGCAGCCGCCGTGTGCACCAGCGCCTTGTGGCCTTCCATGCGCATCGTCTCGACCATGCTGAGCGAAGTCAGCGGGTTGACGAAGCACGATGCGCCTTCGGCCGGCGTGGTGCCCTCGGGCAGTTCCATGCACTGGGCCGCGGCCAGGCAGCGGTACTGCGAGTACATCGCGCCGCCGATGGCCGCCACGGTCTTGCCCAGCAGCGCTTGCGCGGCCGGCGACGAACCGGCCTTCACCACCACGCCGGCGCCTTCGTTGCCCACGGGCATCGACTCGTCGAGCCGCGCCGCCATGGCGGCGCGCGCGCGCTCCGGCACGGTGGCGGTGACGACGGGGCGCTCGGCGGTGCCCGAGGCCTTGGCGGTGCTCATGTCGGCCGCGCCGAACAGCAGGCCCAGGTCCGACGGGTTCAGCGGCGACGCCTCCACGCGGATCACCACTTCGTGGGCCTGCGGTTCAGGCATCGGGTCGTCGTGCAGCGAGAGTTCGAGTTCGCCGTTGGCGCGAACGAGGGAGCGGATTTGCAGTGCCATGGAAGAGCCCTTTTCAGCAGGTTCGCAGATGGCCTGGGGCCACGGGGCGGCCAGTATAGGAGCGGCTTCTGGAACCTGCTGGCGCCTTCAGGACACCACCGGAATCACCGGGGCATGGGCCAGCGCGAGGCGCATCTTCACGGGGTCGAGCCGCTCGATGTAGCGCGGAATGTTGCGCCACAGCGTGTGGTAGCCGTAGCCCCCGCGCAGCATTTCGTGCCGTGCGCTGTCCTTGTCCCACTGCTGCACGGCCATGCGGTACACCGCCGCCACCACGCCGGTGCGGTCGGCGCCGTGCATGCAGTGAATGAGCACCGGCCCGTGCTTCTGCGCCTCGCGAATGGCGGTGAGCGCGCGCAGCACCTTCGCATCGTCGATGGACCAGGTGTTGATGGGCACGCGCACCAGCCGAATGCCGCTGCCGGCAAACACCTTCTTGTCGTCGTTGAAGGAGCGCAGGCTCACCACCGTGCGAATGCCCAGCGACTGCAGTGCTGCCATGTCGGCACGGCGCGGCTGCGCGCTGCGGTACAGCGTGGGCGTGATGCGGTGCAGGTTCTCGACCTTCAGATCGTCCAGCGCGTCGGCCCAGTGGCTCGGGCGCGGTTCGTCGGACTTCTGTTCGTTCTTGTGCGGCTTCGTCGTCATCGTCATTTCTTGCGTCGCCAGTGCCGCGTGACCAGTATCACCAGCGCCACCGCCAGCCCGCCCCAGTAGTCCACCGGCGCGCCCCCCACCCAGTGCTTGTGCCAGAACGCGTCGACCGGGTTGAACCGGGCCCAGCCGAAGGCCGGATTGATGAGGAACCAGAGAAAGTCTTCGCACACCCAGAACACGATGAGCCCGGCCACCGCCAGGCCCACGTTGCGCCACGTCCAGCGCCCGGTGAATGCCAGCGGCGAGAAGAACACCAGCGCCATGAAGGTGAACACCCATGCGTGGTAGCCCGTCATGGCGCGGCCACCCCAGAAGATGTCGAGCCAGATGCTGTTCTCGATACGCCAGGTGGGCAGCGACGTGGCCCAGCCCGCACCACCTTCGATCTGGATCTCGGCGTTGGCAAAGAAGAACGCCATGACGACCACCCAGGCGAGGTAGCCGAGCGTGCGCGCCACGCTGGTTTTTTCAGCGGGCTCGTTCATGCCCTTTGTCATGCCCTTGGTCGTGCCCTCGTTCATCTCGCTCTTCATGCCGCCGCTCCGTTCTCCGTCGCGCCCAGCACATGCTGCAGCACCGCGCGCGCGGCCTGCGGCTTGCCCAGTGCGCGGCTGCGCGCGGCCATGGCCGCGAGCTTGGCGGGGTCGGCCATCAGGCGCGCGACCTTGTAGTCGAGCCCGATGGCGTCGTAGGCCAGCCAGGCGGCGCCTTCTTCCATCAGGAAGCCGGCGTTGTGTTCTTCCTGCCCGGGAATGGGCGAGATCAGCAGCATCGGCTTGCCCAGCGCCAGGCACTCCGACACCGTGAGGCCGCCGGGCTTGGTCACGACCAGGTCGGCCGCTGCCATCAGCTTGTGCATTTCGTTGGTGAAGCCGATGGCCACCATGCGCCCTGGGTAGCGCTTGGCCAGCGCATCGAGCTTGCCGTGCGTTTCCACGTTGCGCCCGGCCACGGCAATCACCTGGAAGTTGCCTTGCTGGCCATCACCGCCGCCCAGGCCCAGGCCAAGGCCCAACACGCGTTCGACCATGCTGGCCAGGTCACCCACGCCCGCGCCGCCGGATGCCATCAGCAGCACGGGCCGCGACGGGTCGAGCCCGAGTTCCGTCACGCAGGCGTTGCGCGCCAGCGCCGGCACGTCGGGCTCGGCGAACGCGGGCATCACCGGAATGCCGGTCACATGAATGCGGTCCGCGGGAATGCCGCGGGCTCGCAGGCGGAACGCGACTTCTTCGGTGGCGGCCAGGTAGCCCGTCATGCCTGGCACGAGCCACATGTTGTGCAGGTCGTAGTCGGTGATCTGCAGCCACACGGGGTAGTCGATGCGTCCGCGGTTGCGTTCGCGCATGAGGAGTTCGGCGGGCAGAAAGTGCGTGCAGATCACCGCGTCGGGTTGCTCGCTGCGAATTTCCTTCACCAGCGCGCCGGTGCTCAGCCGTTCGATGCCGCGGCGCAGGCGTTGCGAGGGTGCGTGGTGGGGTGTGGCGTCGGTGCGTTGGTGCAGGTAGGACCACAGATCGGGGGCGCGGTTCACGAGCTGGATGTACCAGTCCGTGTAGACCTTGCGAAACCCGCCGGCCACGTGGGCCATGGCGTCGATGTGGACCGCTGTGCAGGGCGGGGTGAGGGACTGGGCGGTGGCGGCAAGCGCCTGTGCGGCACGCACGTGGCCGTTGCCGGCGCTCACGCTGAGGATCAGGAGTTTGGTCATGAATTCCGGTGGTTGCGCGGGATTATGGCTATGACTTGTGGCACTGACTCGCGTGTCGGATGCCGTTCAGGGCAACACTCACGCCGACGGTGTGCTTCTTTTCTCGAATGTCCCCCGGGCTTCGCCCTCCTCCTTTATTTCGCGAAAAGAAGCCCACCATCGGCGTGAGTGTTTTCAGAGCCGTGGTTGATCAGCGGAACACACAGAGCGTGCCCTGGTGCACAGGGCGTCGGGTGCTCCCCGCAGCGAAACAAAGGAGGAGAGGCGGTAGCGCGAAGCCGGGGGACATTCGCGGAGGGGAGTACCCGGCGGCCTGTGCACGCGCCCTGAACGAAGGCCCGTGCACACGCCCTGAATGACTCAAGGGGCCGAAAAACTCAGAGCGGTGCCCGAGAAGTAACGAACTGCCGAACCCCCGCCGCAGCCCTTTCCCGAATCGCCTCGAAGCTCGTGTTCTCCACGATGCGCCCGTTCTCGAACACAGTCTGAAGCAGGTCCGACTGCCCCGCACCAAGCGTCTCTTCACGCACTGTGCTCTCGACGCCGCCCGCACCGCGCACCAGCGCCAATCGCCCCTTCTTCGACGCCTTGCTCATATCGCCCACAGGCGACTTGTACACATCGCGCCACTCGCCGTTCACCTGCATTGCCGAACACTTCATCGCCCACTGCATCGTGTCCCGGTTGACCTGCTGCAACAGCCCGCCCCCCATGCCGAACGAAATGTTCTCGGTAGAAAAACCGTTGTGAAAAAAGTTGGACAGACACAACCGCAGCGAATCCAGATTGACCCCGTCGCCCTGAATGATGCGCACGTTGTTCAACACCCTGAAGCCCTTCGCATTGGTCGTCGTGCCGAAGCGCTCGGCCAGAATCTGCGCCACCTTCAACGTCGTTTCCACCGGGTCACCCGAGTCCGGCCGCACCACCAGCGTCGAACCCGAAGCCACCACCTTCGCCTTCAACTCGTCGCCCCAGATGCGCGCACAGGCATTGAAGATGTCGTAGCTGTCGCTTACCACCGCAAAGGTCGCGCCCGGCTTGCCGAACTGGTCGAGCATGTTGCTGTACGCATCGGCTTCATGGTCGCGGCCCCAGCCCGTGATGGTGCTGTGCTCGGCCGCCGGAATCGAAAAGCCCGCCACGTCGCAGTCGTAATACCGGCGCGCCGCGACCAATGCCGCCAGCGTGTCCGTGCCCATGAAATTCACCAGGTGGGCCATGCCGCCGAGCGCGGCCGACTCCAGGCTCGACACGCCGCGCGCGCCGAAGTCATGCAACCGAAAAGCGATCTGCCCCTGCGGGTCGTCGCAGGTCGCTTCCAGGTAACGCAGCAGCGTGGTGCGCGCCGCGGCGGACAGCGTGGCCACCGTGGTCGGGTACCAGATGGCGCGCAGCAGCTCGGTCTCCAGAAAGCTCGTGACCCAGAAGAATTCGGGGTCCGTGTTCTCGATGGTGGCCAGCACGTTGTGCACCGGCGTCACGCTGCCTTCGGGCACCGCGCGAATGCGCACCGGCATCAGCCCGCCGTGCTTTTCGATCAGGCGCAGCCAGCCTTCGCGGTTGAAGGGCTCGCCGTGCACCGCCATGAGGGCGCCGGCTTCTTCCACGTCGGCCAGCGTCACCGGCGTCTGCAGGTACTCGCGCAGGTAGGCCTGCAGGCCGAAGAACAGCGAGTGGCTGAAGATGCCGCCGCGCGACTCGATGTAGCTGTACACCGTCTGCGTGCCGGGCGGGTACTGCATCCAGTGCGACACCTTGTAGGAGTCGGTGCGAAGCAGCAGGTTGTTGCCCAGGGGCGTGGAGGTGAGGTTGCGGTTCATGTGTGAAAGCTCCTTTCACTTGGCACCCGTCAACCGGGTGCCGTGCTTGCTGAAAAAGCCTGGACGTTCAGTTCTTGCCCAGGCCACCCAAAAAATGATTGGCAATGAAGAAGTGGTCTTCGTAGATGCGGTCCTGCATGTCCAGGAATTCCGCGATCGGCACCCAGCGCACTTCAGCCGCGTCGTCGTCGGCACGCACGTCCGAAAGGCCCGTCCACTGGTTGTGCGCCAGCTCGAAGAAAAAGCCGTGCGTGATGGTGCGCCCGCGCTGCGAGCGGTCGGGCGCGTCGAACACATGGCTGGACTTCATGCTGCCGTTGAGCACGGGCACGGGCACCTTCAGACGGGTTTCTTCCTTCAGCTCGCGAATGGCGGCGTCCTGCAGGCGCTCATGCTGGCCGACGAAGCCGCCGGGCAGCGCCCAGGTGCCCTTGCCGGGATGGAACTTGCGCTGCACCAGAAGAATGTGCCCGGCCTCCACCACGATGGCGTCGACCGTGGTGTAGATCGGTGGAAAGCTGCTGCCCGCATAGCGGTACTTGTCGCGGTAGTCGGCCAGGAAGGCGCGCTCTTCGCAGAGCTCGGCGTAGTCGGCGGTGCGGGTGAACTGGTCGAGAAAGGCGGCGCTGCCATCGGGCAGGTCGGCGCGCGCCAGCTGGCCGCGGTTCTCGGGGTTGAAATACAGGTGGCGCACGTCGGTGGCGTTCAGGCTTTCCACGCTGTTCTGGCCGACGAATTCCCAGTGCGGGAAGAGCTTGAGGTAGTAGCTCGACGCGTCCTTCAGGTGACCCACCAGCGCCACCTTGGCGCTGGCCGGCGCATGGCCGTCCTGCACGATGAGCCGGTCGACCGCCGACTGGATCGACGCGATCCAGAGCTGGTCGTTGTAGGGCGAGTCGCCCACGCCGACGACGCTCACGCGCATCTGCTCGGTGCCGCGCAGACAGGCGCGCACCATGCGTTCGCGCTCGTCGAAAGTGAAGGGGTTCTTGACGCTGCGCGGCTTGCGGTCGGAGCCGACCACCACGATGACTCTGTCGGCGGCGCGCAGGCCTTCTTCGATGAGCCGCTGATGTCCGAAGTGAACGGGTTGGAAACGCCCGATGACGATGGCGTATTGAAACTTGCGCGTGTTGTGCGTGGTCTGTGTATTCGATGTGGTCACTTGGGAATCCCCCAAAAAAAGCGCAATCAACTTGCGCCGTGAGAGGCAGGATAGCACCGGCGCGGCCGATCGATCAAGCCCCGCGGCAGCACTTGCGGGCACGCGCCGCGCCGCGCTCGCGCGCGTGGCTGTAGCATCTGTCCCCCGCACACCGGCTGCCCCGCCCCCATTCCATTCCGCCCCCATGACCGAGCCTTCTTCCCCCCTCCATGCGCCCGTGCGCCTCAACAAGCGCATGGCCGAGCTCAAGATTTGTTCGCGCCGCGAGGCCGACGAATGGATCGCCAACGGCTGGGTGAAGGTGAACGGCAAGCCGGCCGAGATGGGCGTGAAGGTCACGCCGTCGGACCGCATCGAGATCGACAAGGCGGCCAAGGGCCAGCAGGCCAACCAGGTCACCATCCTCATCAACAAGCCCATCGGCTATGTGAGCGGGCAGGCCGAAGACGGCCATGAGCCGGCGGTGACGCTGTTCACGCCGCCCAACCGCTGGGCCGAAGACAACGCGCGCTTCTTCTTCAGCCCGCAGCAGCTGCGCGGCCTGGCGCCGTGCGGGCGGCTGGACATCGACTCCATCGGCCTGCTGGTGATGACGCAGGACGGGCGCGTGGCGCGCCAGCTCATCGGCGAAGACTCGGTGATGGAAAAGGAATACCTGGTGCGCGTGACCTACCACGGCCTGGGCCAGCCCACGCCGCCGGGCCAACTGGTGCGCATGGACGACGACGACCCCGTCTCCACCAACGTGCAGGCCGTCTTTCCGCCGGCCATGCTCGCGCGGCTGCGCCACGGCCTGAGCCTGGACGGCCAGGCGCTGAAGCCGGCGCATGTGGAATGGCAGAACCCCGAGCAGCTGCGCTTTGTGCTCACCGAAGGCAAGAAGCGCCAGATTCGCCGCATGTGCGAGCTGGTGGGCCTGAAGGTGGTGGGCCTGAAGCGCGTGCGCATCGGCAACGTGATGCTCGGCAACCTGCCCGTGGGGCAATGGCGCTACCTGGGGCCGCACGAGAAGTTCTGAAGGAACAGTCAGGGCTTTAAGCCCCGTCTAACTCTGCACTCTTACGCTGCGCCACGGCGCAGGCACTTCCGGTCATCCCGATCGCGTGCTACCTTGCGGCCGAAGGAGTCGCCGCGATGCGCGTACTGTTGGTGGAAGACGATGAAATGATCGGGCGCAGCCTGAAGCAGGCCCTTGAAGGCGCGGGCTGGTCCGCCGACTGGGTGCGCGACGGCGAGCTGGCGCAAAGCGCTCTGGGCGACGGCGGCTACACCTGCGTGCTGCTCGACCTCGGCCTGCCCCGGCAGGACGGCACCGAGGTGCTGCGCCGCGCCCGCGAACGCGGCGACGCCACGCCCGTGCTGGTGCTCACCGCGCGCGACGGCCTGGACGACCGCATCCACAGCCTGGACCTGGGCGCCGACGACTACCTGCTCAAGCCCTTCGAATTTCGCGAGCTGCTCGCGCGCATGCGCGCCGTGGTGCGCCGGCGCGACGGCGCCGCGCATTCGCTGGTCGGCAGCGGCGCGCTGCAGCTCGACCTGACCACGCGCGAGGTGGTGGTCAACGGCGCGCGCGAGGCGCTCACCGCGCGCGAGTTCGCGCTGCTGCATGCGCTGCTGGAGCGCCCCGGCGCCATCCTGTCGCGCGAGCAGCTCGAAAACCGCATCTACGGCTGGGGCGAGGAAGTGACGAGCAACGCGATCGATGTGCTCATCCACGGCATGCGGCGCAAGCTGGGTGCCGATTCCATCCGAAACGTTCGCGGTTTAGGCTGGCGAGTCGCTGCATGACCGGTGCGACGCGCAGCGCCGGCCGCTGGTGGCGCCCGCGTTCGCTGCGCACGCAGCTGCTGCTGTGGCTCATCACGCTGCACCTGGGCGCGGCCGTGCTCACGGCTTGGTTCTCCTTCGTGGCCTACGGCAACCTGGTGCACAACGCGCTGGACGACCAGATGCGCCTGGTGGCCGAGTCGTATGCGGGCAGCGACCCGCTGAAGCTGCCGCGCCCGCTGGACGGCGAGGCCGCGTTCTCTCGCGGTGCCTTCATCGTGCAGATCTGGAGCGCCGACGGCCGCACGCTGCGCGCCACCTCCTGGCCGGCGCTGCAGGTGCCGCTGCAACCGGGCATCGGCTTCAGCGAGGTGAACACCGGCACCCATGCCGATTCGGCCTGGCGCGTGTTCACCGCCGAGCCCGGCCCGCGTGCCGACCCGCCGCGCGTGCAGGTGCTGCAGAACGAGGACTACCGCCGCCGCCGTGCCCTGCGCCGCGCGCTGCTCGAAGGCCTGCCGATCACGCTGCTGCTGCCGCTGGCGCTGCTCATTCTGTGGGTCATCGTGTCGGCGGCCTCGCGCTCGTTGCGCGCGGTGGCGCGCGACGTGGCCTCCCAGGACGAGCGCAGCCCCACCGAGCTGTCGCTGGCGCGCGTGCCCGACGAAATTGCGCCGCTGGTGGGTGCCTTCAACAACCTGCTGTCGCGCGTGCGCAGCGCCTTCGCCACGCAGCGGCGCTTTGTGCAGGACGCCGCGCACGAGCTGCGCACGCCCATGGCCGCCATCGGCCTGCAGATTGAAAACCTGCGCGCGCACGTGCCGGCCGGCGAGGCCACCGAGCGCTTCAACCAGCTCGAGGCCGGCGTCACGCGCGCGCAGCACCTCATCGAGCAGCTGCTGCACCTGTCGCGCCAGGACGCGCCGCAGGGCAGCAATGCGCGCGAGCGGGTCGACATCGAGGTGCTGCTGCGCGAGAGCGTGAGCCAGCTGATGGTGCTGGCCGACGCACGCCGCGTGGACATCGGCTTCGAGGGCCAGGACCGCACCGGCGCCGTGGTGTTCGCGCCCGCGGCCGAGCTGCGCAGCGTGTTCGACAACCTCATCGACAACGCGCTGCGCTACGCGCCCGAAGGCGGCGTGGTCGACGTGAAGCTGCACCGGGTCGACGGGCATGCGGTGGTCGACGTGCTGGACAACGGCCCCGGCATTCCGCCGGCCGCCATGGGCCGCGTGTTCGACCGTTTCTTTCGGGTGCCGGGCTCGGCGGCGGGCGGCAGCGGGCTGGGCCTGGCCATTGCGCGCACCGCCGCGCAGCGCCACGGCCTGCGCATCGAGCTGCACAACCGCGGCGACGGTCCGGGGCTGATGGCGCGCGTGCACTTGCCGTCCTTGCCAACGTAGAGTGGGGAGAAACGGGCGTCGTCACTCACGCCGGGCTAACTCTTCGCTCATGCGCCGCTCAGTCTGCGTGCCTAGAGTGCGGTCAGGTCCTGCCACGCGCAGTTCGCTCGATGGCACGCGACCGGAGACAACCTGAACCCAGGAGCACACACTCATGCGCACTTCATTCAAGCTTCTTGCCGTCGCCTCTTTCGCTGCGCTGGCAGCCGTGGGCACGGTCAACGCATCGGCCGAAACCATGGACGGTTCGGACTTTCATCCGCTGCAGATGAACTCGCCCGAAATGCCCGAGGTCCAGGCCGGCGCCATGGCCGCGGCCCGCCCGACCGGCACCGAACCCGTGGGCCAGTCGACCAGCGCGCCGGCAATGAACTCGACGCTGCCGGTGGCCGACATCCAGGCCGGCGCCTATGCGGCGTCGCATCCGACCGGCACCGAGCCGATCGGGCAATCGACTTCGCTGCCGATGGTGAAGTCGGGCAGCGGCAGCTGAGCGGTCAGTCGCCGGTGGGGTTGCTGAGCAGGGCGCGGTAGACGAGCGCGCCGATCAGCGCGCCCGCGATGGGCGCCACCCCATCGGGCTCCCCTGCGGTGTTCGCGTTTCGCGGGGTCTCGCAGCACTCGCAGCACTCGCAGCGCTCGAACAACCCAGAGCCCTGATCCGAGAGCCCGGATCCGCGAGACGCTGCGCTCCTCGGCGGCGCACAGGGCGCGCCCACCCCGCCGCCCACCGGGCCCAGAGGCGGAGCGTTCGCCCTCGATGCGTCCACGGCGGCCGGGGACACAGCCCCCATCGCCGCGCCCCTGTCGCGCCCCACCCTTGTCGACCGCGAAGAGGGGCTATCCTGCGCCTTCGAACAACCCGCCGCGCCCGCAGGAGAAGACAGCATGCGACCTTTTGCCATCCGCCACATCGCGGCCACCGCCGCATGCATGGGCGCCACTGCGGTCCTGCTTCTCTACGCGCCGAACGCCGCCGCACAAGGCACGGTCAACGCGCTCTGCAGCACCGACGCGGGCTGGTGCGAAGCCGCCGCCGCGGCCTTCACGCGCGAGACCGGCATCAAGGTGCTGCAGGCGCACAAGGGCACCGGCGAAATCGGCGCCCAGCTGCGCGCCGAGGCGGCCAACCCCAAGACCGACATCTGGTGGGGCGGCACCGGCGACCCGTTTCTGCAGGCCGCCGAACAGGGCCTGCTGGAGCCCTACCGGCCGGCCTACATCAACGACCTGCAGGACTGGTCGGTGCGTCAGTACGCGATGTCGCAGAACATGGTGGGCGGCTTCTACACCAGCGCCATCGGCTTCGGCTTCAACACCGACCTGCTGAAGAAAAAGAAGCTGCACGAACCCAAGTGCTGGGCCGACCTGGTCAAGCCCGAATACAAGGGCGAGATCGAAATTTCGCACCCCGCCTCCAGCGGCACGGCCTACACCATCATCGCGGGGCTGGTGCAGCAGATGGGCGAGGAAGCCGCGTTCGACTACCTCAAGAAGCTGCACCGCAACGTCACCAGCTACACCCGCAGCGGCCAGGCGCAGGCGCCCAACGTGGCCAAGGGCGAAGTGGCCGTCGGCGTGAGCTTCATCTTCGGTTTCGAGCGCTGGCGCTACGACAAATTTCCGGTGAAGACCGCCGCGCCCTGCGAAGGCACCGGCTACGAAGTGGGCGGCATCGCCCTGGTGAAAGGCGCGCGCAACAAGGACAACGCCAGGCGCTATTACGACTGGCTCATGAGCCCCGCGGGGCAGGCCATCGGCGGCACGGTCGGCAGCCTGCAGTCGCCGGCCAACAAGACCTTCAAGCCCGACCCGCGCATTCCCTCGATGGCCGATGTGAAGCTCATCAAGTACGACTTCGAGAAGTACGGCAAGGCCGCCGAGCGCAAGCGCCTGATCGACCGCTGGACGCGCGAAGTGGAGTCGCAGCCGCGATAACCCGGCCAGATCGCTTCGGTTTCCTTGCGCGAAACACCGAGGAACCGGCTTTGCCGGGCCTCAGGTGTTGCCCCCTGCAAGGGGGGAGGAGCAGCGACACGAAGTGCGCGAAGCCTGGGGGTGAGGTGTGCCTCAGCTGCAGGCCTTGTTGTGGGAGGCGTGCATGCCCTTGGTTTTTGCATCGGCCTCGCTCAGGTACTCGCCCTTCTTGGTCTTGCCGTAGTAGCGGTCGCCCATGCAGTGGTAGACCTTGGTCTCGTCGTTGGCCCACACCTTGCCCGCGCCGCCGCCGGGTGCGGCGGCCATCTTGGTGAGGTCGGGCGCGCCCGGTGTGCGGGTGGCCGTGCCGGTGCTGGGGGCCACGCCGGTCTTGTCGACCTTGGCCGACTGGGTTTCCACCGCCAGGGCTGCGGCGGTGGGCGCGGCGGCGGGTGCCGCAACGGCCGGTGCGGCGCCCGGTGCGGCGCCCTTGCCGTACCAGGTCTTGATGCCCTTGTGGCCACGGCAGGCGCCGGACCTGGTGTCGGGCGAGGCGTAGCTGTCGTCCTTGCACTGCACGGTGGTGCCGGCGGGGGCGTCGGTGGGCACCTGGGCCTGGGCGTTCATCGCGGTCAGCGTGGTGAGCGCGGCCAGGCCGAGGCAGGCGGCGACCCGGCGCATCCGGGGGGTGTTGTTGTTCATGCAAAGCTCCTGAAGGGTGACGAAAAGATCCACGCCGCAGCTTTGGGGCGCGATCCCAGCGCCACCTGACTTGGCGCGGCTTCAGGGCAATGCGGGTGTCGCATTCGCGGACATTCAGGGCCTTGCGGCGTCTTTCCGTGCGATGCCCAGCAGGTGTCAGGGTTGCCATTTATGGTAACTTTTGAAGGCTGAAGAAGCCTCCCTTGCTGAGCGCGGCGGCTTTCTTCCTTCAGCAACGCACAAATGGAGCCTTTCGATTGCATCGGCTTCTTGATGAAGTCGAAGGGCCTCCCCATCTGATAAGTTGGTGCGGCGTCACCTGGCGGACGCCTTGCCGACTTAGAATTTTTTGGCTTCGATATTTCTTATTCCATGGCTGATTCCTCCAATACCAAACTCCCGTTCCAGGCCGAAGTGGCGCAGCTGCTGCACCTCGTCACGCATGCGCTGTACTCCAACAAGGAGATCTTTCTTCGCGAGCTGATCTCCAACGCGTCGGACGCGTGCGACAAGCTGCGCTTCGAGGCGCTCGACCAGCCCGATCTGTACGAAGACCAGCCCGAGCTGGACGTGCGCATCTCGTTCGACAAGGCCGCGCGCACGCTCACCATCACCGACAAGGGCATCGGCCTGTCGCGTCAGGAGGCCATCGACAACCTCGGCACCATCGCCAAGAGCGGCACCAAGGACTTCATGAGCAAGCTGAGCGGCGACCAGAAGGCCGACGCCCAGCTCATCGGCCAGTTCGGCGTGGGCTTCTATTCGGGCTTCATCGTGTCCGACAGGATCTCGGTGGAATCGCGCCGCGCGGGCCTGCCGGCCGAGCAGGGCGTGCGCTGGGTCAGCGGCGGTGCCGGCGACTTCGAGGTGGCCGACATCACGCGCGCCGAGCGCGGCACCAGCATCACGCTGCACCTGCGCGAAGACGCCGAGGAATACCTCAACGCCTGGAAGATCAAGCAGATCGTGGGCAAATACTCCGACCACATCTCGCTGCCCATCCTGATGGAAAAGGAAGAGTGGAAAGAGGGCGAGAACGACCAGCCCGGCGACATGGTGAAAACCGGCGAGTGGGAAACCGTCAACAAGGCCAACGCGCTGTGGAGCCGTCCCAAGAAGGACATCAGCACCGAGCAGTACGAAGAGTTCTACAAGAGCATCAGCCACGACTACGAGGCCCCGCTCGCCTGGAGCCACAACCGCGTGGAAGGCAGCACCGAGTACACGCAGCTGCTGTACATCCCGGCCAAGGCCCCGTTCGATTTGTGGAACCGCGAGAAGAGCGCGGGCGTGAAGCTGTACGTCAAGCGCGTCTTCATCATGGACGACGCCGAGGCGCTGATGCCCAGCTACCTGCGCTTCGTGAAGGGCGTGATCGACTCGGCCGACCTGCCGCTCAACGTGAGCCGCGAGCTGCTGCAGGAAAGCCGCGACGTCAAGGCCATCCGCGAAGGCAGCACCAAGCGCGTGCTCGGCATGCTGGAAGACCTGGCCAAGAAGCAGAAGACCGGCCCTGAAAGCCGCGAAGGCAAGATCGATGTGAGCTCGGGCGAGTCGGTGCCGGCACCGGAGCCGACCGAAGCCCTGAGCGACGTCAGCGACGTGGTCGACAAGAACGCACCCACCGCCGCCGAAGCCGCCGCCGCGCACGCCGACGAATCGGGCAAGTACGCCAAGTTCTACGCCGAGTTCGGCGCGGTGCTGAAGGAAGGCCTGGGCGAGGACATGGGCAACCGCGACCGCATCGCCAAGCTGCTGCGCTACGCCTCCACCACCACCGACACGGTGAGCGTGAGCTTTGCGGACTACAAGGCGCGCATGAAGGAAGGCCAGGACGCGATCTACTACATCACGGCCGACACCCTGGCCGCCGCCAAGAACAGCCCGCAGCTCGAGGTCTTCAACAAGAAGGGCATCGAAGTGCTGCTCATGACCGACCGTGTGGACGAGTGGGCGCTGAACTACCTCAACGAGTTCGACGGCACGCCGCTGCAGAGCGTGGCCAAGGGCGCGGTCGATCTGGGCAAGCTGCAGGACGACGACGAGAAGAAGGCCGCCGAGGAAGCCGCCGAATCGTTCAAGCCCATGCTCGAGCGGCTGAAGGAAGCGCTCAAGGACAAGGCCGAAGACGTGCGCGTGACCACCCGCCTGGTCGACTCGCCCGCCTGCCTGGTGGTGCAGGACGGCGGCATGAGCACGCAGCTGGCGCGCATGCTCAAGCAGGCCGGCCAGCCCGCGCCCGAGCTGAAGCCCGTGCTCGAGGTGAACGCCGAGCATCCGCTGGTGAAGAAGCTCGAAAGCTCCGCGCACTTCGACGACCTGGCGAACATTCTGTTCGACCAGGCGCTGCTGGCCGAAGGCGGCCTGCCGGCCGACCCGGCGGCCTATGTGAGGCGCGTGAACGCGCTCTTGGTGTGACGCCGCGGCCGCGCGTCGTGCGTGGGGCAGCCACCGTCGCTTCGGCGGGGTTGCTGCTGCTGGCGGCGAGCGGCTGTTCGCACTATCACATCGGCATTCCGCTGGTGCCCGGGCTCTCGCTGGGGCTGGGCGCCACCAAGGATGGCAGTTTCTCGGTGGGCCTGAACACCGGCTTCGGCCCGCTGGGCGCGGGCGTTGCCGTGAACAACGGCGGGCTGGTGTCCGGCTCGGTGGGCGCGGGTGTGGGCGTGGGGCCGGTGTCCACCGGCATCGGCAAGGGCGCGGTGCTGTACGACCCGAAGGCCGCGCCAGCGGGCATCGTGGCCGCTGCGCCGGTGGTGCCCGGCACGGTGGCCGCGAACGCGGCGCCTTCGGCGGCACCTTCTGCGGGACAGGCCCAGGCACAGGGGCCCGCGCCCGTGCTCTATTCGACGCCCGCGGATCCATTCACACCGATCACATCGATCACGCCGGTGGCTTCCGCGCCGGGCGCCGCCGCCCGCCCGACACGGGCACCGCTCGTCAAGATCACGCCCCCCCCGCCGCAACCCGCGGCGCCCGCCGTGAACGTCACCTACCGCACGCCGGCCGTGGCAGCTGCCGCGGCGTCGGCCCGCGACGCCGGCACACCCGGCAACCCCGTCGCGCCTTGATGGCCGCGCCCCTTTCCTCATCCGCGCGGCGGACCGGCGGGAGGCCGCGTCCATGAGCCTGCACAACCGCCCCGTGCCGTTTCTCGCCACCGTGGCGTGCAACGCGGCACTGCCCGCACCGTCGACGCACAGAACAACCTTGAAGCCAAAGTGAGGCCGCCGCACCGCATGTCCGACATCTCTTCCATTCCCGTCCCCAGCTCCTCCAGCTCCTCCAACGCCACCCCCGCGCTGCAGACCACCCAGGTCCACCTGGACGGCCTGTTCGACGTGCTCGCCAAGCACCTGTACTCCACCCCCGTGGTGGCCGTGCGCGAGCTGATCCAGAACGCGCACGACTCCATCTCGCGCCGCCGGCTCGAAGACCCGAGCTTCACCGAGGTCGGCCGCATCGACGTGCTGGCCGACGAGGCCGCGCAGACGCTGGTCATTCGCGACAACGGCTCCGGCCTGACCGAGCCCGAGCTGCACCGCTACCTGGCCACGCTGGGCAACGGCTACACGCGCCAGCTGCGCGCGTCCGAGCAGGCGGGCAGCGACGAGCTCATCGGCCTGTTCGGCCTGGGCTTTCTGTCGGCCTTCGTGGTGGCCGAGCAGGTGGTGGTGAACAGCACCTCGTACCAGTCGCCCGGCGAAGGCTGGCGCTATCGCTCGTCGGACGGTCGGCGCTACGTGGTGCAGGCCATCGACGCACGGCCGGTGGGCACCGAGATTCACCTGGCGATGCGCAGCGACTTCAACCACCTGTGCTCTGCCGGCGTGCTGAAGAAGGTGCTGGGGCGCTACTGCGCGCTGCTGCGCGAGCCGCTGTGGTTCGACGCCGAGTGCGTCAATGCCGAGCCGCCGCCCTGGCGCGCCACGGCCGACGGCGTGGTGGTGCACCCGACCGTGCTGCAGCGCCAGCGCATGGCCTTTGCCGCGCGCATGGAGCGGCACTTCGAGCCCATCTGCGTCATTCCGGTGGAGCCCGAGGGCGACAGCGACGCGCGCGGCCTGCTGTGGGTGCAGGACGGCGCCACCTACGGCACCAGCGACAACCGCCACATCAGCGTGTACGTGCGCGGCATGCTGCTGGACGACGAGGCGCGCGACCTGCTGCCGGTGTGGGCCGGCTTCGTCGGCGGGGTGATCGAGTCGAACGCGCTCACGCCCACCGCCAGCCGCGAAGACCTGCAGCGCGACGAGGCCTACCAGGCCACGCGCGCGCACATTCAGAGCGCGCTGATCCGCGGGCTGGCCGAGCTCTCGCGGTCGCAGGCGCCGGCCTGGAGCCGCCTGCTCACGCGCCACAACGAGGCCCTGCTGGGCGCCGCGCTGTGCGAGGACGAACTCTTCACCATGCTGGCCGACGCCGTGCGCCTGCCCACCAGCCAGGGCGACCTGCCGGTGCGCAGCTTGGTGCGCGAGGGCCGCATCCACCTGAGCCTGGGCCAGAGCGGCGGCTTCGAGGACGTGCTGTTCCGCGCGCTGCAGGTGCCCGTGGCGCGCGGCGACCGCTATGCCGTGGCCGGCTTTCTGCGCCAGTGGGTGCACGAGCGCGGCGTGCAGCTCATCGAGATCGGCACCGCCGCCGGCAACGCGCGCATGTTCCGCACCGACGAGCTGCCCGAGAGCGAGCTGGCCTGGCTGCGCGAGCACCTGGCCTGGGGCGAACTGGTGGTGCCCGCGCGCTTCTTGTCGCCCGAGCTGCCGCTGATTGCCGTGCCCGACCGCGAGGCCCAGCTGAAGGCGCGGCTCGACGCCGACGACGCCAAGAAGCGCATGGCCGGCGCCGCGCTGAGCCTGGCGCGCGCGTTCACGCAGCGCATCGACGCCAGCGTGTCGGCGCGGCTGTACGTGAACCTGGACAACCCCGCCATTCAGGCGCTGCTGCAAAGCCACCGCGAAGGGCGCGCCGTGCCGGCGCATGCGGTGGCCCTGCTGCGCAGCTTCAAGGCCATCATGGCGCCGGGTGGCGAAGAACTGAAGGGCCAGCCGCCGCTGGTCGACCTGTTGAGCGATTTCAGCCAGGCCGTGGCCGTGCTCTGCGCGCCGCCCACGGCTGCTTGAACAACCGAAGAACCGAACAACCAAACAGAGAGGATCACCGAGATGGACAGCTTTGCCTGGGTCAACGACCTGTCGGACCGTCTGGAAGAAGAGGGCCAGCAGCGCCTGGCCTACCTGATTCACGATGTGCCTCACCAGCAATACCAGGGCAACCATGCGCTGGTCGAGGCGCTGGTGCCCGAGGCGCTCGCCACCGCGCGCAGCCTGGACATTCCGTGGCTCGACGTGTACTTCAAGCACTGGCTGTGCGCCTCCCGCGTGGCGCGCCACCACGGCGAGGTGCAGTTGGGCGAGGTGGTCAGCGCCTACGAAAGCGCGCACCAGGACAAGACCCAGGGCTGCCCGCAGAGCGTGTGCGTCACGCAGGACCTGGTGGCCACCTATGCCAACGTCGACGGCCCCGGCTGGGCCCCCGAGCGGCTGGCCGCCTGCGACGAAACCCTGGCGCGCATCGACCCGAGCTGGAGCTGCTTCGGCTGCATCAGCATCGAGCGCGCCAACGCCATGGGCGACCAGGGCCAGCCGCGCGAGGCCGTGCTGTACCTGAAGGACCAGCGCGAGCAGCAGCGCCGCGCCGGCGAAGAACTGACCACGCTGTTCGTCACCACCGAGGTCGAGCAATGGCTGGCCGCGGGCGAGCCGAGCACCGCGCTGAAGCTGCTCGACGACTCGGAAGACGACGCCGACGAAGACGACCGCCGCGAGCAGGCCACCCGCCGGCTGCAGCGCGCCCGCGCCCTTGCCATGGCCGGCGAGCCGCAGGCCGCATGGGAGCTGCTGCCGGCCTTCGACGACATCGAGGTGGCCGAGTACGTGTCGTGGTGCCGTGCCGCCGTGGTGGCGGCGCGCGCCTTGCCCGAGCTCAACACACCCGCGCTGGGCCATGCCATCTGGACCACGCTGGAGCACCTGCACACCGTGGGCAGCCACCGCCTGCTGACCGACCTGGCCGTGGCGCAGGTCGAGCTCTCTCTGGCGCGCCAGGTGCCCTGGCTGGCCGCGCTGGCCGTGGACCGCGCGCGCGAGCATGTGCCGCTGCTGCGCGAAGACTTCGGTGCCGGTGACGGCGTGCAGCAGGCCGCGCAGGCGGTGGCATCGGCATTGGCCACGGTGCAGTCGGCGCCCTGCGGCCCCGAGCAGTTGGGTGCGTGGCTGCGCTCGCCCGAAGCCGAAGGCCTGTCGAACGAAACCGTGGTGCAGTGGCTGGAGCAGGCGCACCAGGCGCTGCCCGGCGACGAAGGGCTGGCGACGATGCTGGCCTCGGCCCTGTCCAACTACGGCTGCCATGCGCAGGCCCGCAGCCGGCTGCAGGCCATGGTGCTGGCCGCGCCGCAGTCGGTGGCGCTGCAGAACCACTGGTTCGAGCTGTGCGTGAAGGCCGGCGACCTGGCCGCCGTCGAAGAGCAGGCCCGCCGCATCGAAACCGGTCTGCCGGCCATGGCCGCCTGGTACCGCGCGCAGGTGGCCGCCAAGGAAGGCCGCCATGCGCAGGTCGGCCCGCTGATCGAACAGGTGCTGGCGCACGACCCCGACGCCACGCCCACCCGCCGCCTGTGGGCCGACGCTGCCATGCAGCTGAAAGACTTCGCCACCGCCGTGACGCAACGTCGCGAGGTGCTGAAGGCCGAGGAAGCGGCCGGGGAAACACCCGCGCCCGGCCGCCGCTGGGAACTGCTGATTGCCGCCACCGCCGCGCAGGAGTGGGCCGAGGTGCGCGCCCAGACCCGCGCGCTGGAGATGGAGCTGGAGCCCGGCGAGTCCGACGACAGCCCCATCGAGGACAACTGGGGCCTGGTCTACCTGCGCTACGACGAGAACGGCCGCGAGCGCGACGTGCTCGCGCGCCGCACCGGCCCGGCCACCGCGCGCATCGTGCAGCCGTCGCCGCGCGGCGTGCCGCAGCGCCTGGGCGACTGGGTGGTGTTCGAGCCCAGGCTGGCCGAGCAGCCACCCGAGGACGAGGAAGAACTGCGCGAATACACCCGCGTGTTCACCGAGCCTGTGCACGTGCTGCAAAAGGGCACCTACGGCCCGAGCTACATGATCGACGGCGTGCACCCCGGCGAAGACCGCGTCACCGCCCTGCGCGACGCGCTGGACGCGGAGGGCTGGAGCACCTGGCAGTACAGCAACGACGGCTACCGCGTGACCGACCCCGACGCCAGCGACGAGGACGGTGACGACGAGGAGGGTGACGACGAGGAGGCATACGACGAAGACGCAGACGACGGCGAGGAAGAAAGCGGCCTCCCCGGTCTGTACCTTGCCGTGACCGCGCCCGCCGACGTGCCGCCGCGCGCCATTGCCACCCGCGTGGCCGCGCTGTGCCAGGGCCTGCAGCTGTGCTGGCTCGACCTGGCGCGCGCCGCCGGCGAGCCGACCGAATGGCACGAGGCGATGCACGCGCGCTACGACCTCTGAAGCGGGCCTAACATGGCGGCTTCATCTCCTTCGGAGACCGACGCCCCATGACCCGCCGACCGTTGCTGCTGCGATGCCTGGCCATGGCCGCCCTGGCGGCGGCCGGGCTGCCTCGCACGGGGAAGGCGCAAGCCGACTACCCAGCCAAGCCTCTGCGCTGGATCGTGCCGTACCCCGCCGGTGCCGGTGCCGACATCGTGGCGCGCAGCATCGGCACCCAGTTGGCCATCGACGCGGGTCAGCCGGTGTTCATCGAAAACCGTGCCGGCGGCAACACCGCGCTGGGCGCCATCGAGGCCGCGCGTGCGCCGGCCGACGGCTACACCTTGCTGTCGGCCGACAACGGCATGCTGGTGTTCAACCCCGCGCTGTACCGCAACCTCAGCTACAACCCTTCGCGCGACTTCGCGCCCGTCACCTTGCTGGGCCGGCTGCCGATGGTGTTGCTGGTCGGCCCCGCCAGCGGCCAGCGCGACGCGCGGGCCTTCATCGAGGACGCCCGCGCCTTCCCCGGCAAGGTGAGCTTTGCTTCCGCCGGCACCGGCAGCCCGCAGCACCTGGCCATGGAACTGCTCGAGCGCGAGGCCGGCCTGTCGATGGTGCATGTGCCTTACCGCGGCGCCGCGCCCGCGCTGGCCGACGTGGCCGGTGGCCAGCTGCCCGTGATGATGTGCGACCTGGCCGCGTCGCGCCGTTTCATCCGGAGCGGCAAGCTGCGCGCGCTGGCGGTGGCGCACCCGCAGCGGTTGAAGGAACTGCCGGCCGTGCCGACCTTCGCCGAGCTGGGCATGCCCCGCGTGGAGGCCGCCGCGCTCATGGGCCTCGTGGTGCCCGCCAGCACGCCGGGCGAACTGGTGGTGCGGCTGCAGCAGTCGGTGGCCAATGCCATCCACAACCCGGTCGTTCAGCGCAAGCTGGCGGAGTTCGGTGTGGAGCCCGTGGGCGATGCACCCAGTCAGTTCGCGGCGCTGCTGCAGGGCGAGTCGGCGCGTTGGCATCCGCTGATTCGTGAGCTGAACCTCAGCCTGGACTGAACCTGCTTTTTGCGGTCTTTGTGTGGTCGCCTGAAGCGCTGCTGTTCAGGGCGTCGCTCACGCCGACGGGGTGCTCCCCTCCGCGAATGTCCCCCGGCCTGCGGGCTACCGCCTCTCCTCCTTTGTTTCGCTGCGGGGAGCACCCCATCGGCGTGAGCGTGTTCAGAGCACTGGTTGATCAGCCGCACACCGACGGCGGGGTCGTTGCTCAGAGCAGTCGTTGATCAGCGCGCACTCAGAGCGTGCCCAAGTGCACAGGGCGTCGGGTACTCCCCGCAGCGAAATAAAGGAGGAGGGGCGAAGCCCCGGGGGACATTCGCGGAGGGGAGTACCCGGCGGCCTGTGCACACGCCCTGAAAATTCCCCTTGAACGCGATCACCCCGAAACAGCAAGACCCAACATCAAAGCAGTCCAGGGACGAAGCCGCTCAACAGCCCCCTGCCGCCCTGCCAATGCATCCGAAGGGCCGGAAGGCAGGGCCAGCAACTCACCCGATGCAACCGCCACGGCCCGCGCAAACTTCTGTGCATCGCCGCGCCACACCACCACGCGATGCGCCAGCCCCAACTGCGCCGCGCGCCCCGCGTTCATCGCCTGTTCGGGTTGGTCCGTCAGCAACAGCAGAATGGGCTTGCGGTACACCGACGCAATCGACAGCGCCGCCATGCCCGGCGCCGAGACGATGAACGCACTGTGCGCCGCCGCCTCGATCCAGCGCTCGTCGCGCGCATGCCAGTGCGCACGTTGCGCATAGCCTTCGCCGACCAGGTGCGCGGGCAAGCCCGCATCGGCCAAGCCCTGCTCCAGCCCGTCCGCGAGCGCCGCGTCCTTGAAATGCGGATTCAGGTAGACCGCCGCCACACGCCGCACCGCATCGCCATGGTCCACCGCATCGACCATCGCAACAGGCGTGGCCAGCCGGTGCCCGCCATGCCCGTCGTGCGCCGGCTCGCCGTACGCAAAGTCATGCGCGATGCGCGCCTTGCTGCGGTCGATCTGCCATGCCACGATGCCACCGAACACCCTGGCCACGGCACGCGGCATGCGGCCCTGGAAGTTGGTCTCCAGCGCCTGCCGCAGGCTCGCGCCGTACACATGCACCACCTTGCGCCGCCAGAACGGCAACCAGCCCATCCACAGCAACGCCGGGTGGAACGAGTCGTTCACCACCAGGTCGGCATGGCGGAACCAGGCGCGCAGCCGCCACACGTCGCGCAACATGCGCCCCGGGTGAAACATGTAGTGCGCCACGTTGCGGTCGGTCTCGCGGCGCAGCATGTTCTGCTGCGCGTCGAACTGCACCGCGTAATGGCGCGACAGCACCGGCGCGTCGATGCCGAAGCCGGCCAGAAAACGCGCGCCCTCGTCCGACGTGGTCAGCACCTGCACCTGCGCGCCGGCCGCGCGCAGCGCATGCGTGAGCAACTGCGCGCGCATCAAGTGGCCGCGCGCGTCCGCGGTCGCGAGGTAGACGATGCGCGGCGGCATCGCTCAGGCGTGCGCCGGGCGTGCCGCGCCGGGGCGCAGCCGCAGCGCCACGCCGGCCAGCCACATGCCCAGCGCGCCGGTCACGCCAAAGCCGCGCTCGGTGTCGCGCACCTCGCGCATCAACTGCGCCAGCCGCGCCTGCTCGTGCGGTGCCACGCAGCGCTGCAGCGTGCGGCTGCACAGACGAATGTGGCGGTCTTCGTCGGCCAGCACGCGCGTGAGCAGCGGGTGCAGCGCATGCTGCTCGCCAATCAGCGCGCAGTGGCGCTGCAGGATGCGCGAGGCCATCTGCTCGGCCGACAGGCCGATGGCATAGGCCGGCACCAGGCCGCCGTGCGCAAAGTGTGGTGCATGGCGGCGAATGAGCGCCTGCCAGCGCGCGAGCTTGCGGCGGCTCAGCCAGTCGGGCCGCGGTGCTTCTTCTGGCGAGGCTGCCGCCTGCGCGCTGCCGCCGCGCTCGACGATGGCCTGCGCGAACAGCCGCGCATGCAGTTGCTCGTCGGCCAGGTGCTGGTCGAGCTGGCGCACCAGCCACTCGGGCGGGGCGACGCGCAGTTCGCGCTGCAGCGCCTGCTCGGAAGACTCTTCGCCCACGAGGTAGAAGCGCAGCAGCAGCATCTCGCCCGCGTTGCTCGCATGCAGCTGGCGCAGCGCGGCGCGCTTCACGTGGTGCACCATGCGCGCCTGCATCGCGGGCCAGCCGCGCAACGCGGGCGGCGCGAGGCAGGCGAAACCGGCGTCGGTGTCGGCTGCCGCCGTGTCTGGCGAATCAGCGGCCATCGGCCTTGGCCTTGACGGGCTGCTGCTGTTGCTGCCAGCCCAGCACCAGCCCGATGAAGCTGTCCTGCAGAAACGCGCGCGCGGCCGCATCGGCCCCCGCGAACTCGCGCTGCTGGCCGTCGTAGCGCACATAGCCCTTGCCGTTGGTGGCGCCCAGCACCAGCTTTTCGTTCTTGTGGAAGCCGCGCTGCAACAGCGGCTGGAGCAGCGACTGCGACTCGAGCCCGTACAGGAACAAGTCGCGCTGCACCACCTGGCGCGGAATCTTGCCGCTGAGCGCCTGCAGCTCCAGCGTCCAGTTGCCTTGCTGCATGGCCTGGGCCAGCTCGCGGCCCTTGGCAGGCGGCGCATGAAAGCGCGCACGCGCCACCGACTTCGAGGCCTTGCTCAGACCCAGGCCGATGGTGATGTCGGCGTCTTTTGCGCCGTCAGCGCGGTTGTCGTCCACCTGCACCAGCACGTTGGCCAGGCGCGCAGTCAGCGAGGGCTTGGCCAGCGCCTCCACCACCTGGTCGGCCGTGAGCACCGTGCGGTCGGCGCCCGCGTCGTTCACCACCACCTGAAAAGGGTCGATGCGGATGTCGCTGAACTCGTCGCCGACGGGCGTGTGCGCATGGCTGCTCACCGACCAGGCGGTGCCCGAGCGGCTCAGCAGCGCATGGAAGGTGAGCGGCACGCGCTGGCCGCTGCGTGCCTGGCCGGAGCCCTGCAGCAGCACGTCGCCGACGATGGTTTTCTCGGCATAGCTGCGCGTGTTGCTGAAGCGAATGGTGTGCGCGGCGCTGTCGAGCGCGGCGCGGGTGTCGGCATCGTCGAGCGCCAGGCGGTTGCAGTCGTTGCCCGCGCCGGCCAGTGCGGCAAAGGGGCAGCCCGCGTCGGACTTGAAGTTGAAGACGCCGCGGCCGGTGAAGTCGGCCGCGCCGGCCAGCGTGCAGGCGCCCGCGAGGGCCACGCCCACCGCGAGGTGGTGGGCCAGGTGGTGGGCCAGGTGGCGGGCGGTGAAAAGCGAGCGGATGTGCATGGTCTTGTGTTGTTGTTCTTCTGACGGAAAAAGAGAAGGAGGCAGAGAGCGCCCGGTCGCTTTCGAGTTCAAGGCTTGTGGTACGACAGCGCCTGCGCGTCCGCATGGGTCTTGCCGGTGGTGTGCCAGCCGATGCCGCGCGCGAAGGCGCCCAGCATGTCGACCGCCGAGAAGCCCACGATGAGCGCCACGCCGCCCAGCCAGCGCAGGCCGCGCAGCGGCGGCAGGTCTTGGTGGTTCAGCGCCTTCACGCTGAAACCCAGGCGCGTGAACAGCACCGCCAGCGGGCCGATCGGGCCGCTCCTGGCCAGCCATTGCCAGCGCGCGGAGACATAGCTGCGCAGCAGGTGCGGCGTGAGCGAATAGGTGTCTTGCCCGCGCATCCACCGCAGCTTGAGCGCCTCGGTGCGCGTGTCGGGCAGGCGGTGCTCGGTGTGGGCCTGCGCGGCGTAGTGAATCGGCACGCCGGCCGCCTTCAGCCGCATGCCCAGCACCTGGCAGTGCGCGCGGTACACGCCGTCCAGTGCCTGGTAGCTGTGCTGCGCGAACACGTCGCGGCGGAACACCACGTTGTTCGCGTAGAAGTTGCTGGTGGCGCCGGCATGGTCCGCATTGGGGAAGTACATGAAGTCGATGGTGGTCAGCGCCGTGCCCACCATGTTGGCCGCGTAGCTGGTGCGCCCGGCCACCACCGCGGGGGCGTCGGCGCGCGTGAACGGCAGCAGCATCTGCAGCAGCCAGTCGTCGTCGGGCAGGCAGTCGGCGTCGGCAAACACCACGTGGGTGCAGCGCTGCGCGTCGGTGGCCTCGAAGCCGACGTTCTTGGCGTCGTAGTAGCCGGTGCTGTGGTCGATGCGAACAAAGTCGACCGGGCGGCCCGCGAGCCGGCTCACCGCCTCGCAGGTGGCGGGGCTCAGGCCGTCGTGCGTGATCACCACCTGCGCCAACGCCGTGAGCGGCAGCCGCTGTTTGGCGAGCAGGGCGATCAGGCGCTGCAGGCTGGTGCCGGTCCTGGCCTCGGCGTCCGCTCCGCCGCGCAGGTTGTTGGTCTCCAGGACCAGCGCGCAACGCGCGGCAACTTGATCGGGCATCATCGAATTTTCCTGTCCAGACACGGTTTTGAAAGAATCCATCCTGCTTTTATCGCACAACCGCGCCGCCCACCAGTGCCCGCACCGTGACCCTGCCGGGGGCCGGCCATGAAGGTCAGCCTCTTCGGCGCCGGCTATGTCGGCCTGAGCTTTGCCGCCAGCCTGGCCGAGGCCGGCCACGAGGTGCTGTGCGCCGACGCGGATCTCGCGCGCATCGAGGGCCTGCAGCGCGGCCTGATGCCCCTGCATGAGCCGGGGCTCGAAGCGCTGGTAACGGCAGGCCTGGCCGCCGGCACGCTGCGCTTCACCGCCGACGCGCATGCGGCCTGCCTGCATGGCGAGGTGCTCTTCATCGTCGTCAACACGCCGGCCGACGCCGACGGCCGGGTCGACCTGCGCCATGTGATGGCCGTGGCCGCGGGCATCGGCCGGCTGCGCGACCGCGAGGCGCTGGTCGTGTGCAAGTCGACCGCGCCGGTGGGCACCGCCGACCAGGTCGAGATGGTGCTGAACGGCGAGCTGTCGCGGCGTGGCGCGCGGCACCGTATCGCGGTGGCGGTGAACCCCGAGTTCTTGCGCGAAGGCTCCGCGGTGCGCGACTGCCGGCAGCCCGAGCGCGTGGTCATCGGCTCGCAGGACCCGTGGGCCGTCGACCTGCTGAGCCGGCTCTATGCGCCGTTCATGTCAGACCCGGCGCAACTGCTGGTGATGGACCGCCGCTCGGCCGAGCTCACCAAGTACGCGGCCAACGCCATGCTGGCCACGCGCATCAGCTTCATGAACGAAATGGCGCGCGTGGCCGAGCATGCGGGTGCGGACATCGAGATGGTGCGCCGTGGCATTGGCGCGGACCGGCGCATCGGGCCCGACTTTCTGCAGGCGGGCGCGGGCTATGGCGGCTCCTGCCTGGCAAAGGATGTGCGCGCGCTCACGCGCATGGCGCAGCGCGACGGCCACACGCTGCGCATTCTGTCGGCGGTGGAGGCCACCAACCACGAACAGAAGGGCCGGCTGTTCGACCTGATGACGCACCACTTCGAAGGCCGCATCGCGGGCAAGACCCTTGCCGTGTGGGGCCTGGCCTTCAAGCCCGACACCGACGACATGCGCGACGCGCCCAGCCTGGTGCTGCTGGAGCGGCTGTGGGCGGCCGGCGCGCGCGTGCAGGTGTACGACCCGGCGGCCATGCCGAATGCGCGCGCGCTCCTTGGCGGGCGCGACGACCTGCGCTGGTGCGCCACGGCGCAAGACGCGCTGCACGGCGCCGATGCGCTGGCGCTGGTCACCGAATGGCCCGAATTCCGCCAGCCCGATTTCGCACGCATGGCGCAGGCGCTGGGCTCGCCGGCGCCGTACATGTCGGCGCTGTTCGACGGGCGCAACCTGTACGACGCGGCGCAGGTCGAAGCGGCCGGCATCGCGTACTACGGCATCGGCCGCGGCCGGTCATGCCTGCGGCGCTGAGGCGTCGCCGGTCTCCAGCGGCAGAAAGGCATCGCCGGGCGTGAGCGGTGCGTGCCGGTAGCTTGCCGGCGTGCGGCCGAGCTTCACCGGCGCGCCGATGCCGCGGTAGCCGCCGGGCATCTCGACCACCATTTCGCGGTGCAGCGTGTGCGGGTGCTGCAGCGCGGCGTCGACCGGCAGCACCGGTGCGGCGGGCACGCCGGCGGCCATGAGTTGCGCGACCAGTTCGCGGCCATCGAAAGCGGCCATCGCCGCCTCGAGCTGCTGCTTGAGTCCGTCGCGGTGCACGGAGCGTGCACCGGCCGTGCGGTAGAGCGGGTCGTCCGACAGCGCAGGCAGGCCGATGCAGCGGCACAGGCTGGCAAATTGGCGGTCGTTGCCCACGGCCACGAACACGGGGTCGGTGCCGGTGGCCAGTGCGTCGTAGGGGTAGATGTTGGGGTGGGCGTTGCCGGTGCGGCGCGGTTCGGTGCCGTCCATGAACCAGTTGGCCGCGTGCGGGTGCAGCAGCGACAGGCCGCTGTCGTACAGGGCGGCCTCGACGAACTGGCCGCGGCCGCTGCGGTGGCGTTCCTGCAGTGCGAGCAGCACGCCGATGACGGCGTTCAGCCCGGTCACCATGTCGACCACGGGCAGCCCCACGCGCAGCGGTCCGCCGTCGGCTTCGCCGTTGATGCTCATGATGCCGGTCATGGCCTGCACGGCGGCGTCGTAGCCGGGCAGCGCGCCCAGCGGGCCGTCGGCGCCAAAGCCCGACACGCGGCACCACACGAGGCGAGGAAAGCGTTGTGACAGGGCCTCGTAGCCGATGCCCCAGCGTTCCATGGTGCCGGTCTTGAAGTTCTCGATGAGTACGTCGGCCTGTTCCACCAACGCAAGCAGTGCGGTGCGGCCTTCTTCTGTCGAGAAGTCGAGGTGTTGCACGCGTTTGTTGCGGTTGAGGCCGTGGTAGTAAGAGGCCACGCCTTCTTTGAACGGGGGGCCCCAGGTGCGTGTGTCGTCACCTTGCGGGGGCTCGATTTTCAGCACGTCTGCACCGTGGTCACCCAAGATTTGTCCGCAGTACGGGCCGCCCAGGATGCGGGAGATGTCCAGGACTCGGATGCCTGTGAGGGCGCCTTGTTTTGCTGTTGTCATTTCTATGGTCCTTTTTGCCGTTTGTTCAGGGCGCGTGCATTGGCTCCCTTGTTCAGGGCGCGTGCACAGGCCGCCGGGTGCTCCCCTCCGCGAATGTCCCCCGGGGCTTCGCCCCTCCTCCTTTATTTCGCTGCGGGGAGCACCCGACGCCCTGTGCACCTTGGCACGCTGCTGGTGATCGCGCGATCAACTACTGCTCTGAAAACGCTCACGTCGATGGGGTGCCTTGCGCAGCGAAATAAAGGAGGAGCGAAGCGGGGGACATTCGCGGAGCAAGGCACCCCGTCGGCGTGAGCGTCGCCCTGAACAGCAAGACAAAAATCAATCCAGCTGTGCCCCAGACTTCACAACAACGTCTTTCCACTTCAAAGACTCAGCAGCAATGAACTGCCCCAGTTTCTGCGGCGAAGTATCTGCAGGCACCTCGAGACCTTGTGAAGCAAACATCTGCTTCACCTTCGGCGAATTGAGTACCTCGGCAAACGCGTGGTTGAGCTTGGCAACACGGTCCGCAGGCGTCCCGGCCGGCGCGACGATGCCGAAGAAAACGCTCACGTCGTAACCCTTGTAGCCCTGTTCCGAAATGGTGGGCACGTCGGGCAGGGCCTGCGAACGCGCCAGCGTGGCAACGCCCAGCGCACGCAACTTGCCCGCCTTGACATACGGCAACGCAGTGAGGATGTCGGTGAAAGTCATGCTCACCTGATTGCCCAACAGATCGTTCAGCGCGGGCCCCGTGCCCTTGTACGGAATGTGCTGCAGGTCGGTGCCGGCCACCGAGTTGAAGAGCACGCCCGCCAGATGAGACGACGCACCGTTGCCCGACGACGCATAGCTCAGCTTGCCCGGGTTGGCCTTGGCATAGGCCACCAGCTCCGGCACGGTCTTCACCGGCAATGCAGGGTTCACCACCAGAATGTTGGGCAGGTAGCCGACCTGGATCACCGGCGCAAAACTCTTCACCGGGTCGTAGTTGATCTTGCGGTACAGGCTCGCGTTGATGGCCAACGGGCCCGAGGTGCCGAACATCAACGTGTGGCCATCGGCCTCGGCGCGCGCCACGTACTCGGCACCGATGTTGCCGCCCGCGCCCGCGCGGTTCTCCACGATCATCGGCTGGCCGAGACGGTCCTTCATCTCAGCGGCCAGCGTGCGCGCCATCGCGTCGGTGGGGCCGCCCGGCGGGAAGGGCACGACCAGCATCAGGGGCTTGGTGGGGAAGGCGTCCGCGGCATGGGCGACAGTGGCGAGCGGCACGGCCGTGGCCAGGGCGGCGCAGGTGGCCAGAAGGAAGGTGAGGCGTTTCAAGGAGGTCTCCGTTCTTGTGAAATTTTGGGCAGGGGTTCAGGCGAGCGCAGCAGCGGGTTGCATTGCGGTGCTGTTCCAGTCCGCGGGCATGGCGTCGGGCGACAGCGGGTCGCGCGGCAGCACGCGGTGCAACAGCACCAGCTGTGCCCAGCGCAGCCGCGGTGCGGAGCCGCCGCGCGCGGCCTCCCAGGCCATCGCGATGGCGCTGGTGCAGTGGTAGAGCGCCGAGGCGGCCTGCCGTGCGAGCACGTCGCCGCCTTCGCGCGCGGCGGTTTCGGTCAGGGCGGCGGCGCGTGCGAATGCGTGGTGCAGTGCCTTGGCAAAGCCCGGTGTCACGGCACCGCCGAGGGCCGCGTCGGCAAGCAGCTTGTCGCAGTGCGCGCGCAGCACGGGCAGCGAGCCTTCGCGCTTCACCGCGCGCACCACGTCCAGCGCCACGATGTTGCTGGTGCCCTCCCAGATCGAGCCCAGGTGCGCGTCGCGCACCAGGCGCGCGTCGCTCCATTCCTCGATGTAGCCGCAGCCGCCGCGCACTTCCATGGCGTCGCCCGTCACCTTGCGCGCATCGCGGCACGCGCGGAACTTGACCAGCGGCGTGAGGATGCGCAGCAGCGCGTACGCATCGGGCTCGCCGGTATCGGAGCGCGCCAGCGCCACGGCGGTCTGGCACACCATGGTGCGCGCCTGCTCGGCGGGCAGGCGCAGCTTGTCTAGCTGGCGCTGCATCAGCGGCATCTGGTCGAGCGTGCGGCCGAAGGCGCGACGCTCGGCGGCGATGAACTCGGCCTCGGCCACCGCGCGGCGCATCAGCCCGGCGGCACGCACGCCGTTCGACAGGCGCGAGTTGTTGACCATGTCGGCCATCTGCACGAAGCCGCGGCCGGCCTCGCCCACCAGATACGCGACGGCACCGTCGAGGCGAATTTCTCCGCTGGCCATCGAGCGCGTGCCCAGCTTGTCCTTCAGGCGAACGATGCGGTAGGCGTTGAGGCTGCCGTCGTCCAGCCGGCGCGGCAGCAGAAACAGCGACACGCCCTTCATGCCCGCCACACCGCCAGCTTGCGCGTCGGCGCGCGCCAGCACCATCGCAAAGTCGGCATCGGGGTTGGAGCAGAACCACTTGTCGCCCGTGAGGCGCCAACTGCCGTCGGCCTCCTGGTGGGCCATGGTGGCGGTGGCGGCAATGTCGGAGCCGGCGGCCTGCTCGGTCATGAACATCGCGCCCTGGGCCAGCTCGTCGAAGTCGATCGAGGTCAGGCGCGGCAGGTATTTGGCGACCAGCTCGGGCGTGCCGAACTTCTTCAGCGTGCGCGTGAGCGAATCGGTCATCGACACCGGGCAGCACAGGCCGAACTCCGCCTGCACGAACAGGTAGGTCAGCACGTATTTGACGAGCGGCGGCATCTTGCCCTGCCAGCCTAGGGTGTCGTCCCGGTGCGAGAGGGCGGCCAGGGCGAACTCGCCGAGCGCCAGGCGTTCCATTTCCACATACGCGGGGTGCTTCACGACCTGCTGCTCATCGAGCCCGGTACGGGTGCGCTGCTTCAGTGTGGGCGGGTTGCGGTCGGCGGTGCCGGCCAGTTCGTCGAGCAGGCCACCCGCCAGGCCGCCCAGGCGCTCGAAGTGGGGCTGCATGTGGCGGCGCAGGTCGTCGGGCAGGTAGAGCGCGAGCAGGGCGTGCAGCTCGGCGTCGGTGGTGAAGAGGTTCTGGCCGTGGCGGTCGGGAATCGGATGGGCTGGGGGGTGGGCCTGGGCGTGCGTGGACATGCGCTTTGTCTCCATGGGTTTTCCTGGTTTGGCGCATTGTTGAAGCCCCGACGATCCGTGTCTAATATCGATTTGGTCTTGTTCGATTCGATTTGACTATCCATGGAACTGCGGCACTTGCGTTACTTTTCCGTGCTCGCCGAAGAGCTGCACTTCGGGCGCGCGGCGCGGCGCCTGTCGATTTCGCAGCCGCCGCTGTCGGTGGCCATTCGCCAGCTCGAAGAGAGCGTGGGCGCGCGGCTGTTCGAGCGCAACAGCAAGGAGGTGCGGCTCACGCCCGCGGGTGACGCGCTGCGCGTGTCGGCGCGCCGCGTGCTGCTGCAGGCCGAAGAAGCCGCCATCGAGGCGCGCGACGTGGCGCTGGGCTCGGCCGGGCGGCTGCGCATCGGCTTTGTGGGCGCCATGCTGTACCGCGGCTTGCCGCAGGCGCTGCGCGCGTTTCAGGCGAAGCACCCGGCGGTGCGCATCACGCTGAGCGAACTCAATTCGGGCGTGCAGATCACCGAGCTGCTGAACGACCGGCTCGACCTGGGCTTTGCCCACACGCGCCGCGTGCCGCTGGAGCTGCAGCACCGGCTGCTGCTGTCGGAGCCCTTCGTGGCCTGCCTGCCGGTGGGGCATGCGCTGGCGCGCAAACGGGTGCTGGCGCCGGCCGACCTGCGCCACCAGCCCTTCGTGCTGTTCTCGCGCGAGTCTTCACCTGACTACCACGAGCGCATCCTGTCGATCTGCGCGGACGCCGGCTTTCTGCCCGAGGTGCGGCACGAGGTGCGCCATTGGCTGGCGGTGGTGTCGCTGGTGTCGCAGGGCCTGGGCGTGGCGCTGGTGCCGCAGGCGATGCGACATTCGGCGCTGCGCGGCGCGGTGTTCAGGCCGCTGGACCGGCCGGTGGCGCAGTCGGAGGCCTATGGCATCTGGCGCTCGGGGCCGAGCAATGTGCTGGTCGAGCGGCTGCTGCAGGGCGTGGCGGACAGCCTGTCGGCCTCCGCCACCTCAGCCACCCCAGCCACCCCAGCCACCTCCGCCGCGAAAGATCAGGCGTAGAGCGGCTCTTCGGCCATCTGCTCGCACTGGTCTTCGAGCACCAAAATCTGCCCCTTCCAGTAGTCGCTGGAGCCGAACCACGGAAAGTTGATCGGAAAGATCGGGTCTTCCCAGCGCCGCGCCAGCCATGCGCTGTAGTGAATGAGCCGCAGCGTGCGCAGCGGCTCGATGAGTGCCAGCTCGCGCCGGTCGAACTCGCGGAACTGTTCGTAGCCGTCGAGCAGGCCCGACAGCTGCGAGGTGCGCTGCGCGCGGTCGCCCGACAGCAGCATCCACAGGTCTTGCACCGCGAAGCCGGTGCGCGCGTCGTCCAGGTCGACGAAGTGCGGGCCGCCGCCGGGGCGGTCGGTGGGCGTCCACAGAATGTTGCCGGGGTGCACGTCGCCGTGCAGGCGCAGCTTGCGCGGCTTGAAGTCGGAGGCCGGCGGCTGCAGCGCCAGCGCGGTGGCGCGCACCATGTCCAGCGCCTCGTTGCAGGTCTTTTCCCATTCGCGCTGCATGTCGAGCGGAATCTTGTCGTTCTCCAGCAGCCAGTCGCGCGAGTCGAGACCGAAGGTCTGCAGGTCGAGTGCGGGGCGGGCCTCGAAAGGCCTGGCGCTGCCCACGGTGTGGATGCGCGCAAGAAAGCGGCCGACCCATTCGAGCACCTCGAAGTTGTCGAGCTCGGGCGCGCGGCCGCCGCGGTACGGGCTCACGCTGAACGCGAAGCCGGCGTGGTGGTGCAGCGTCTTGCCGTCGAAGGCCAGCGGGGGCACGGCCGGCACTTCGCCGGCGGCCAGTTCGAGCGAGAAGCCGTGCTCTTCGAGGATCTCGGCCTCGCTCCAGCGGCCGGGGCGGTAGAACTTGACCACCACCGCGGAGCGGTCTTCCAGGAACACCTGGTAGACCCGGTTTTCATAGGAGTTCAGGCCGGTGAGCCGGCCGTCGCCGTACAGGCCGAGCGTCGCGAGCGCGTCGAGCACCACGTCGGGCGTGAGGGTCTCGTAAGGATGGGTGTTCGCGGGCGCCGTGGAAGATGGGGTCATGCGGCGATTGTCGCCACACGGCGCCCCCGCGCCTTCAACCGCCAGCGGGCTGCCTGCAAAGAGAAAGGACATGGCCGGTGCGCGGGTCGCCCTTGCCGGCCAGCACATGGGCATAGGCGGCCTGCACCGCGTCGGGGCCGTCGTGGCGCTCGGCATGCAGCCACGGGTTCTTCGCATCAGTCACGGCGCCCAGAAAGTGGTGCCAGGCCGCCACCATGCGCCGGCCGAATTCGTCGGCGCCCCATTCGCCGGTGCGCTTCTTGATTTGCGCGGGCGCAAAGAACAGCGTGGCGCGCGGGCCGGCCAGCTCCTTGCCAGCGCCCTTGGCCGCCAGCTGCTCCACATGCGTGCCGCCGATGGAACTGCTGTACTTCAGGTTGGTGAAGCGCCCGTGGATGGCGTTGCGCAGCGCGCCGTTGCCGGCAAAGTCCACATACACGCAGGGCGTGTCGGCGGCGATGCTGTCGAGCGCGTCGTAGGCCAGCACGCGGTCGTAGCAGCCCAGGCTTTCGCAGAAGGCCACGTTGCCGGGCGAGGTCAGGCCGATCACCTCGATGCCCTCGCTGTCATGGCGCTGGTGCAGCTGAAACGCCGTGCCGTAGGCCGTCTTGCTCGATGCGCTCGACAGCAGCAGGGTCTTGGCGCCGAAGAAGTCGTTGTCGCTCATGAAGTCGTCGATGAGCCACGAGGTGATGAACAGCGGGCGCAGCAGGGCCTGCAGGTCTTCGGTGTCGGCGGTGTAGAGCGGGTCGCTGGCGCAGCGGAAATATTGGTTGTACACAGCCGGCAGCGCCGCGCGGTGTTCGGCCATGTCGGTGAAGCGCTCGGGCGACAGCCGCCCGGGGCTCAGCACCGTGCCCGAGGCCATCGGCCAGTAGCCGTACAGCCGCTCGCCCACCGCCACGCCCGGGTCGAGCGACTGCACCACGCTCGCAAAGCCCCACACCGGAATGCTGCCCCAGCCCTCTTCACCGGTGGGGTAGAACTGCCAGTAGCTCATGGCGTCGCCGAAGGCCGCGTAGGTGATGTTGTTGGAGGTGAGCGCAAAGCTGTCGATGCGCACGCGCACCTGGCCGTTGGCCAGCGGCGCGTCGGTGGCGGTGTGCAGGCGCGTGGTGGCGAGCTGGTCCTTGCGGATGAAGAGGCTGGTGGTACTCATGTCTGAAGCTCCGGCAGTGGGTGTGGCCGCGACGTTAGCCATGCGCGGTGAAAGGCGCTACCGCGCGGCGCGTTTCGGCGTCACCCGTGAGACATCGACCGTGCATGAAAAAAACGACCCGGCGGGTGGCCGGGTCGCTCTCTTCGGGAAGGAACGGATCCCTTCAAGCGAACACCGAGGAACCGGCTTTGCCGGGCCTCGGGTGTTGCCCCCGGTAGGGGGTTGGCGAAGCGACACGAAGTGCGCGAAGCCTGGGGGCGAGCTTAAGCAATGCTCAGTTCAACGTCGATGTTGCCGCGGGTCGCGTTCGAGTACGGGCACACCTGGTGGGCGGCGTCGACCAGCTTCTGCTTGGCTTCTGCATCCAGGCCGGGCAGCGTGATGGCGAGCTTCACGGCGATGCCGTAGGCGGCGCCGCCGTTCGTCGGGCCAAGGGAAACGCTGGAGTCGATGGCGACGTCTTCAGGCACCTTCACGCCGATCTTCGGGCCGACGGCCTTCATCGCACCGATGAAGCAGGCGGCGTAGCCGACCGCGAACAGCTGTTCGGGGTTGGTGCCGGGCTTGCCCGAGCCGGGCGAGCTCAGCTTGACGTCGATGGCGCCGTCGCTGGACTTGCCTGCGCCGTCACGGCCGCCGACGGTGTGGGCTTCTGCGGTGTAGAGCACTTTGTCGAGCTTGGTGGTCATGGTGATTTCCTTTGGTGAGTGATGAAGGGACAGGGTGAGCAAGAGCGTGAGTTCACGCCGCTTTCTTGATGCGGTCGCGCAGCGTCTGGATCTGCTGCGTGAGCGCAATGAGTTCCGGCACCGAGCATTCGGTGGCGGCCATCAGGCAGGCCGGCACGTTGGCGGCCTTGGTCTTCAGCTTGCGGCCCGCGGCCGTGAGCGTGATGTGCACGCGCCGCTCGTCGGCCACGTCGCGCACCCGGGCCACGTAACCGTTGGCCTCCAGGCGCTTGAGCAGCGGCGTGAGCGTGCCCGAGTCGAGCGAGAGCAGCTCGCCCAGCGCGGAGACCATGGGGCCGTCCTGCTCCCACAGGGCGAGCATGACAAGGTACTGCGGGTAGGTGAGCTGGAGCTTTTCGAGCGCGGGCTTGTACAGGCGCGTCATGGCCAGCGAGGCGGAATAGACCGCAAAGCACAGCTGGTTGTCCAGCTTGAGCATTTCGTCGGTGGGGGCCTGGGCCTGGGTGGAGCGCATGGGTTGAATTGTAGCGAGCAATTGAATTGCGTACAATGTAAATGGAAAGTGTCGGTTCTCTTGACCCGGGTGGCCGGGCCAAGGGGTTCATGCGGCCTTGCTGCGGCCGGCCTTCTTTTGCGGTTTTGCGCTGTCTGCCCGCGGCGCGCTGGCTGCCGCGGCGGCCATGCTGGCGTTGGCCTGGTCGATCCACAGCAGGGCATCGACGTACGACATGAACCGGTTCAGGTATTCCGGCGACAGCTCGCGCATGAGGATCAGCGCGCGGTGCACCAGGTGGTGCGAGTTGAGCGGCCCGGCGTTGTCGGGCACCTTGGCCAGCGACTGCGTAAGCCGCCGGTCGGCGCTGAGCTTGGACCAGGTGCTGCGGAAGTAGCGCAGCGTCTTCAGCTCGGGCGTGGTGCCCGCGGGCGCGACGCCTTCGCCCAGGATCGGCGCGTGCAGCGCGAGGTGCTCGACGAGCGCCGCGAGCGCACCGGGCGTGGGTGTGGTTTCTTCCTGCACAGCAAGCGCGGCAGGCTCTTTGTCGAGCGCCTCGCCGTATGCCGCAAGCAGCTGCGCGATCCGCGCGTCCAGCAGGCGCCGCGCTTCGCCGCCATGCGCATCGGCACGCCGTGCCAGCGCCTCGATGAAGCGAAAGCGCACCGGGTCGACGCGGTCGTCGCCCCGCGCGCGCAACGCGGCCAGGACCGCGCTCGCTTCGAGCACGACGTCGTTACTCACGGGCCTTCGCGCCGGAGCCGGAGCCGGTGGTCGTTCGCGCAGGCCGCGGCGTGGGCGCCATCTCCACGCGCCGGTTCTTCGAGCGCCCTTCGGCATCGGCGTTCGAGGCCACGGCCTGCTCCGCGCCGAAGGCCGCCGCAAAGATCGATGACGACGGCATGCCCGCCTCGATCAGCGCGCGCGTGACGGTCAGCGCGCGCTGCGCCGACAGCTCCCAGTTGTCCGCGAACTGGCGTGCGTTGTCGCGCATCTGCCGGTCGTCGGTGAAGCCGCTCACCATCAGAATTTCGTCGCGCGAGCGCAGGTAGGAAGACAGCGGCCCCGACAGGCTCTTGAGCAACTGCCGCCCCTCGGGCTGCAGGTCGGCCGAGTTGAAGGCGAACAGCACATTGCCGCTGATGCCGATGCGCCCGTTGTTCAGCGTCACGCGGCCCGCGGCCAGCGGGCCCGCCAGCGCCTCTTCGAGCGTCTGCCGGCGCTTGGCCTCGGCCTGGCGCTGCTGCACCTCCGACTCCAGCTGCGTCGCCAGCTCCAGCTGCATGCCCAGCGCGCACACCAGAATCAGCACGAACGCGCCCAGCAGGCCCGACATCAGGTCGCCGAACACCGCCCACACCGGCACGCCGGGTTCGATGCCGCCATCGAGGTCGTCCTGCATCACGCCTCGCTGCCCATCGCGGCCTGGCGGTCGGCGATCTGCTGCAGGTCTTCGACGATCTGCTTCTGCGACATGATGCTCAGGTCGATCACCTCACGGGCCTGCGCCACGTAGTAGGCCAACTGCTCGTCGCTGCGCGCAATCGACTTGCCCAGCGCGCCTTCGATGCGTTGCAGCTGCGCGGCCATCTTGTCGTTCGATTCGCTGAACAGCTGCACCGCGAAGCCGAAGGCCTCGCCCATGCTGGCCACCTCGACGGCACCGCCGGTGATCTGCGCGGCCACCGTGGACATCTTGTTCGTCTCTTCGTCGACCTTCTCGGTGAAGCGGCTGCCCACGCGCTCCAGCACGTCGGCCGACGCGGCCACCAGCGAGTCGACCGCCGCGCGCTGCTCGGTGGAGGCATGGTTCACCGCGTCCAGCAGCGTGGAGAGCGTTTCCAGGATGCGGCCGCGTTCTTCGAGCATCACGTTGTCGCGCGCCATGCTGTCCGACAGCTTCTGGCGCAGCTCGGCCACCACCTCGGCCGCGACGCGCGGCGCCTCGGAGGCAGCCTGCAGCAGCTGCGCGATCTCGGCGGTGGTGCTCTTGGCATGCGCGTCGTTCTGGGCCGACATTTCGCGTGCGGTTTGCGCCATGGCCTCCAGCAGTTGCTGCTGCTGGTCCAGCGTGCTGGCGCCCGCCTGCTGCCATTCGCTCTGCAGCGATTCAGCGACCGACGCGAGCGATTGCGTCCATGCCGACAGGCGCTGCTCGTCACGCGAGGTCAGCTCGGTCTGCAGTTCGGCATGCGCCTGGCCTACGCTGCCCAGCAGCGAGGCCGAATGCTGCTCGAAGGTAGCGGCTGCCGCGCTGAGTGCGTGCTGCGTGTCGGCGGACAGCTTCTCGCTGGCCTGCCGGTGCTGCGCGAGCGCGCTGCCCCAGGTGTCGGACACGGTGCCCACGGCGCTTTCGAGCCGCGTTGCCACGCCGTCGACCAGCGCGGCCGAGCGGTCGCTGAAGGCGTCGGCCAGGCGGTCGTGCGCGCCGCGCACTTCGGCGGACAGCGTTTCGGTGGTGCGCTGATGTTCGGCCAGCGTGGCTTGCCAGCTGTCCATGCTGTCGGCGAGTTTTTCGCGCAGCGCGGCCATCACCTCGCCCGCGACACGCGGTGCCTCGGCCGCGGCCTGCAGCAACTGCGCAATTTCAGCGGTGGTGCTCTTCGCATGCGCTTCGGTCTGGGCCGACATGTCGCGCGCGGTCTGCGCCATGGTTTCCAGCAGGTGCTGTTGCTGGGCCAGCGTGTGCGCGCCGGCCTGCTGCCATTCGTGGCGCAGCGTCTCGGCCATCGAGCCCAGCGACTGCGTCCAGGCGGCGAGCCGTTGCGCGTCGCGCGATGCCAGCTGCGTCTGCAGATCGGTGTGCGCCAGGCCCACCGTGCCCAGCAGCGCGGCTGAATGCTGCGCGAAGGTGGCGGCCGCGGCGCTGAGCGCCTGCTGCGTGTCGGCCGACAGTTGCTCGCTGGTGCGCTGGTGCTGCGCCAGCGCGCCGCCCCAGGTGTCGGACACGCTGCCCACGGTGCTTTCGAGCCGTGCGGCCACGCTGTCGACCAGCGCGGCAGATCGTTCGCCGAAGGCATCGGCCAGGCGGTCGTGCGCGCCGCGCACTTCGTTCGACAGTGCTTCGGTGGTGCGCTGGTGCTCGGCGAGCGCCAGCTTCCAGGTGTCGGCCACGCGGCCGGTGGTGGCCTCGAAGCGGGTGGAGAGGCCGTCGAGCTGCTGCTGCACCGTTTGCGCCAGCGTGTCGTGCAGCGAAGCTGTTTCACGCGCGATGCCGGCCATGGTGGCTTCGACCACGGGCTGAATGGCTGCGCTGGCGATGCGTGCGCTTTCGGTCAGGCTGTGCTGCAGCGACTTGTCGACGGACGTGGCCAGGCCGGCATAGGCCGCTTCGGTGCGGCCGTAGAAGCCGTCTTGCCCTGCGGCCAGGCGCTCGTTCAGTGCCAGGCTCTGGCGCTCCATGGCGGCCATCATGTCCTGCAACTGGCCCACCAGCGCGGGCATCGCCTCGGCCTGGCGCTCCAGCAGCTTGAAGGATTCTTCGCGCTGGTGCACCTGCGAGTGCATGCGCAGCGTGGTCGCGATTCGGGTGTCGAGCATCTGCCCGGCCTGCATGCGCTCGCGCCGGCTCAGGGCCGACGCAAAGCCCAGCATGGCCGATGCGGCCACGCCTGCCACCGAGGTGCCGAACGCCAGGCCCAGGCCCTTCACCGGCGCGGAGAGCGACGCGCGAATCGACTGCAGGTCGGTCGCGCTTTCGAGTGCGATGCCCGTGCCCTTCAGCGTGACGACCATGCCCAGGAAGGTGCCCAGCATGCCCAGCAGCACCAGAAAGCCGGCGAGGTACGGCGTCATGGCCGGGCCGGGCAGGCCCACGCGTTCGCCCTCGATGCGCAGGCGCACCGCGTTCTGCAGCGAAGGGTGCAACTGGGCGAGCCAGGCGCCCAGGCTGGGCGGCGGGGCGGTGAGCTCGGTGACGGCCTTTGTCAGCGTGGCCGTGGCCTGGTGGAAGCGGTGGAGCTCCAGCGCGCCCATGACGTAGAACGCGCCGACCAGCAGCGTGACGGCCAGCGCCAGCGGGTTCGAGCCGATGTAGCCCGCGCCGGCCCAGGCCACCACGGCAAGGCCCGCGGCCATGACCGCGTGATGAAGGAATCTGTTCATTGAGGAGGTTCGGTGTGCCGGGTGCGAAGGGCTTCGAGCAGCCCGTCGACCGGTTGGAATCGGAGGTCCAGTTCGGCCAGGAGCACGTCGCGTGCGTCCTGGTGGAACGCGTCGAGCCAGCCGTCGGGGGCGGCCTGGCGCAGGCGCTTGAAATGCTTTTCGAGCAGGGACGGCACGCTGCCCAGCAGGCTGCGCTCCTGCGTGCCGAGCACCTGCTCCATCACCACGTCCACCGCCGCCAGCCGCGCCATGGCGGGCGACTGCCCGGCCAGCCGGGCGCGCAGGCGGCCGCGCAACGGGCCCACGGCCGTGTCCATTGCCTGTTGCCGGGCAAGGTAGCGCTGGCGGTACGGGGCAAAGTCGATCAGGGGAGCCGGTGTGTCGATGGCGGGGTTCTCGGAGCCGTCAGGGCCGGGCGCCGGAGCGGTGGCCGCTTTCGGCGGGGTGCGTGTGGACGTTGCGGTGGGGGCCCGCAGGAAGGTGCTGTCTTGCGTGATGGCGGCCACCAGGGCGCTGCGCACGCGGTTGCATTCGTTTTCTTCAGCGCTGGCGGACACGCGTGTGCCGGCCGGCGCAGCCGCCGGGGTGCCGTTCAATGCAGCGGACAACGAGATGGCGTCGGTCCACCCGAACCATTGGCTCAGCCGGTCCGCGGTGACCTGCGCTTGCCGGGGTGCGCGCACATCGACTTCTGCGAGCCGCGAAAGCAAGCGAGTGAGCGCCGAGCCGTTGAATCCTGTGCGCCCAGAAACTTGCGCCATACAGCCAGATACCGCCCGTTCGAAAAACCTGGCAGTCTACACCGAAGACCCCCTGCCGCCGGGGCCGTTACAGCCCCTGACGCGCCGGTGGGACAGCGCCCTGGCGCGCCTTTTTATCAGGCCCTGAAACGCTTGCGCGTGAGCGCCAGCGCAAGCCAGAACGCGGCCACCGCATACACCGCCAGCACCGCCGCGTGCAGCCACCAGCCGGCGGGCCACTGGTCCATGAACAGCGGGCGCACCAGCGCCACCGCGTTGGTCAGCGGCAGCCAGGCCGCCACCGCCTTCACGGCCGGGGGCAACTGCTCCAGCGGGAAGAACACGCCGCTCAAAAACATCATGGGCGTCATGAACAGCGTGAAGTAGTAGGTGAAGAAGTCGTAGCCCTTGGCCAGGGCGTTGAAGATGAGCGCGATCGACGAGAAGGTGATGCCCGCGCCGCACAGCACCAGCCACGCCACGACGAGCTTGGGGCTGTGGCTGATGCCCAGGCCCAGCATCACGAACATGATGGCCGTGACGGTGAAGATCGACTTGAACGCCGCCCACAGCATCTCCGCCATGACGATGTCGTCCAGCCCGACCGGCGCGTTCATGATGCCGTCCCAGGTCTTTTGCACGTGCATGCGCGAGAAGGCCGAGTACAGCGCCTCGAAGCTCGCCGCGTTCATGGCGCTCATGCAGATCGAGCCGCTGGCCAGGAACAGGATGTAGGGCACCTTCACCCCGTCGACCGCCACCTGGCCCACCAGCGCGCCCATGCCGTAGCCGAAGGCCACGAGCCAGATCAGCGGCTCGGCGATGTTGCCGATGAGGCTGGGCAGCGCCAGCTTGCGCCACACCAGCAGGTTGCGCAGGAACACGGGCCACCAGCGCATGGAGAGTTCGGGGGGGCGCCACACGGAGGGTGACCGGGGCGCCATGCTGGATACGTTGCTCATGATTGCTTGTCTTTCTTCTTCGTGGCCGGTTGCATCGCTTGTTGGTGATGACAACGGCGCTGTTGTTCAGGGCGAGTGCACAGGCCACCCGGTGTCCCCTTCCTCGAATGTCCCCCGGGGCTTCGCCCCTCCTCCTTTATTTCTCGGAAGGGGACACCGGGTGCCCTGTGCACTTGGGCACGCTGCTGGCGATCGCGCGATCAACGACCGCTCTGGATAACGGTCACGTCGATGGTGGGCTTCTTTTCGCGAAATCAAGGAGGAGGCCGCAGGCCGGGGGACATTCGAGAAAAGAAGCACACCGTCGGCGTGATCGCGCCCTGAACAGCAGCCCACCTCGGCCACAACAAACCAAGCCACCACTCACCCTTCCTCACGGATTTTTCGGCCGGTGAGCTTGAGGAACAGGTCCTCCAGATTGGCCGGCCGGTGAAAGGTGCGCAGCCCGCCGTGCCGCGAGAGCGCGTCGAGCAGGCGCCGCGCGTCCTGCGTGTAGAAGAACACCGTCTCCCCGCTCACCTCCACGCGCGCCGCCAGCGCCTTCAACTCGGCCGACTCGGCCAGCACCAGCGCACCGTTGCCGTACACCTCGACCACGTCGGGCTCCAGATGCTCGGCGATCAGGTCGCGCGGTCGGCCCTCGGCAATCTTGCGGCCGTGGTCGAGCACCAGCAGGCGCGAGCACAGGCGCTCGGCCTCGTCCATGAAGTGCGTGGTCAACAGAATCGACTTGCCCTGCTGCAGCAGCACCTGCAGCCGCTCCCACATCAGGTGGCGCGCCTGCGGGTCGAGGCCGGTGGTGGGCTCGTCGAGCAACAGCAGCTTGGGGTCGTTCACCAGCGCGCGCGCCAGCGACAGCCGCCGGCGCATGCCGCCCGACAGTTCGCCGGGCTTGGCGTCGGCCTTGTGCGAGAGCGCCGCGAACTCCAGCAGCAGCGGCACGCGTTCGCGCACCTGCGCCTTGGCAAAGCCGAAGTAGCGGCCGTACACCACCAGGTTCTCGGCGCAGCTGAAGTCGGGGTCGAGCGTGTCGAACTGCGTCACCACGCCCAGCTGCGCCTTGATGGCCAGCGCGTCGCGCGGCATCTGCAGGCCCAGGGCGGAGATCTCGCCGCCGTCGGGCGCGGTCAGGCCCAGGCACATGCGGATGGTGGTGGTCTTGCCCGCGCCGTTCGGGCCGATCACGCCCAGGCATTCGCCGGGCGCGATGTCGAACGACAGGTCGTCCACCACCGTGGTGTCGCCATAGCGCTTGCGCAGGTGGCTGGCACGGAAAAGCGGCGAAGGGAAAGGCGAGGAGGCGGGAGTGGAGAGGGTGGAAGGCGGCACGCGGCCATTCTGACGCAGGCATGCGAAACGAGGGCGAGCAGGCGCCATGCGGCCGCGCGCCCACGGCACAATCGACGCCGATCTGCATTTCGCCGGGGGGAGGCCCAAGGATGCTGCGTTTCCTGTTGGTGCTGCCGCTGTTGGTGGCGCTCGGCGCCTGCGCGCCTTTTCATCGGCCTCTGGCGGCCGCGGACCGGGGCAAGGTGCAGGAGGTCGACGTGCGTGTGGTCGTCGCGCAGGAGAGCTTCATGTTCTCCGCGCAGCCGCCCGGCGTGAGCGCCGCGCTTGGCGGCGGGCTGGTGGGCGCGCTGATCGATTCGTCGGTACAGCAGTCGCGCCAGAAGGCGATGAGCGCCGAGGTGCAGGCCATCGTCGGCCCGCTGCTCGACTATGACTACCGCGTGGAAGCCGGCCAGGCGCTGAGCGCGGCGCTGGCCGAGCCTGCTGCCTTTCCTTTGAAGATTCGCTCCGCCCGCGTGCTTGCGGCCATGCCGGCCAAGGCCGAGCAGGAGGCCCGCATCGCCGCCACGCAGGCCGGCCCCGGCTACCTGGTGCTGCTGGTGCAGTACGCGCTGGAGCCCGGCCTGGGCGCCTTCACCACCCGCACGTCGGCCTTGCTCTGGCAGGACGGGCGCGCCGAACCGAGCTACCGTGCCGCGGCCATCTTTCAGACGCCCATCGGCGGCAGCGCGCGCGCCGCCGTGCTGCGCCGGCTCACGGCCAACGACGGCCAGGTGCTGCGCGGCGTGATGCGCGAGTCGATGACGCAGACGCTGCACGCCGTGGCGCTGGACATGGCCGGTGCGCGGTCGACCGGCGTGAAGACCGCGCGTTTCAACGTCAACGGCGCCTGGGTCACGCTGGCCGGCCAGAGCTTCGACGCGCAGCCCGGGCGGGTGCTGTTCCGCGACGAAGACGGCGCCTTGTATTCGGTGCGGAGCGCCGCGCCATGAGCGCACGCCACAAGACGGCATGGGGCCTGGCCGCGCTGTGCGCATTGCCGGGCTTTGCGTGGGCAGTGAGTGAGAGCGAGCCGTTGCCGATGGTCTTCGAGACCGCGCCAGAGCCCGCCGAGCGGCCCAACGGCGTGCCGGTGGTGTCGCTGCGGATCGCGCGCAACTGCGCGCTGTACCTGCCGGCAGTAGAGGACGCGCGCAGCAACAAGGCCAGCGTCGGCCACCTCACCGTGATGCAGCCGACGGTGCATGCCACGCCGCGCTCGGTGCAGTCGCTGCGCAGCGGCGACGCCACGGCATGGACGCGCGGCGCGCTGCAGTCGATGAGCCGCTACGGTTTTCAGCCCGTGCCTGGCGCGGCGCCCGCAGGCAGCGATGCGGGGGCAGCAGGCTCCCGGCGGGTCACGGCCGACGTGGCGCTTCGCCTGGCGCACGCCTGGTCCGCCGACCTGAACCTGGTGTCGCACGTGGTGCTGCAGGTGCGCTACCGCCTGCCAGGCGGGCAGACCGAGGCGCGCAGCTACCACGGCATGGGCACGCGCACCAACTTCGCGAGCGGCAACGGCGAGTTCATGGCGGTGCTCAACCTGGGCATGGAGGAAGCTGTGCGCGGCCTGGCGCTCGACGCGGCCGCGCTGTGCGACGGCAAGCCCTTGCCCGCGCCGGTGGCCGTGCCATGAAGGACATGCTGGAACTGCACCTGACCTGCGGTGCGCTGCCCGACGGGCAGATCTCGTTGTTCGTCACGCTGTGCGAGCAGGTCGGGCTGCGCCCGCTGCTGATCGACTCGCACCACGGTGAACCGCGTCGCCCTTCGGCCACCGCCTGGCTGCGCGCCGACCTGGAAGAGGCCAAGGCCGAAGCGGTGGCGCTGGCCCAGTGGCTGGCGCGCGCGGGCATGGCCGTGCTGGGCGTGAAGGTCGATGCGCCGGTGCAGCACATGCAGCACACGCAACGCCTGAGCCACGCCGGCCAGTACTTCGAGTGGCGCGGCATGCTGCGGCCGGTGTCGGGGCTGCAGGCACTGTCGGCATTGCGCGCGCTGTGCGAGGCGCACGGCGCGCAGCTCTCGCGCGACGGCCTGCGCGAAGAGGCCGACACCTGTTTCGTGACGCTGCGCGCGCGCGGGTCGCTGTCGGCGTTCAGCGCCAGCGTGGCCGCGCTCACCGGGCAGCTTGCGCAAGACGGCTGGCTGCTGCTCAAGCAGCACAGCGAGATCTGCCTGCACGACAGCCGCGAACCGGCCGAGCCGGACCTGTTCGCGCCTTACATGCTGCCGCGCGACCCGCCGCCTTCGGCCTGAACCGCGGCGTGAGTCAGGGCCCGAGCTAGAGCTTGAGCCCGCTGAACTCCGTCTTCATCCACTCGATGAACGCCCGCGTGCGCGCCGGCAGCAGCCGCGCGTTCGGGTAGATCACGCTCACCGGGCGCGGCGGCGGCTCGAAGTCTTCCAGCACCAGCGCAAGCCGCCCCTGCGCCACGTGCGGCATCACCTGGTAAGACAGGAAGGTGCCGAAGCCCATGCCCGCCGCGCAAGATTCCACCGCCGGCGCCAGGTGGTTGAACGCCAGCCGGGCTTCGGGCATCACGCTGATCGTGCGGCCCCCTTCATGGAACAGCCACGGCGCGGGCGCATCGACGCTGCCGCGCACGCAGGGCGCGCCCTGCAGGTCGCGCGGGTGGCGCGGCGTGCCGTGCCGCGCCAGGTACGCCGGGCTGGCGACCACCACGCGGCGGATGGTGCCCAGCGTTTGCGCCACCAGCGACGAGTCTTCCAGCGGGCTGATGCGGATGCCCACGTCGATGCCTTCTTCGAGCAGGTTCACCGCGCGGTCGTGCAGCAGCACGTTGCAGCGCACCTTGTCGTGGCGCTGCATGAAACGCACGATGGCCGGCGCCACGTACATGTGGCCGAACAGCACCGGCGCGGTGAGCGTGAGCAAGCCCGCCGGCTCGCTGGCCTCGGCCTTCAGCGCGCGGTCGGCGGCGTCGGCCGCGAGCAGCACGTCGCGCGCGCTGGGCAGGTAGTGGCGGCCTTCCTCGGTGAGGGACAGGCGGCGCGTGGTGCGGTGGAACAGGCGCACGCCCAGGTGCGCCTCCAGCGCGGCCAGCGCGCGCACCACCGCGGGCAGCGAGGTGCCGAGCGCCTCGGCGGCGCGGGTCAGGCTGCCCTGGTCGGCAATCTGCACGAAGGTCTGCATGGCCTTGAAACGATCCATGGCGCAATTAAACCGGAAAACGCAGCAGTCAAATACAAAAATGGCTATTCATTCATTGCGTGCAAGAGAGAAGAATCCGCTCATCGCACCACCACTGACCCAAGGAACCCCGCCATGAACGCCGCTGCCACCCCGTCCAACCACCCCGCCCAGCCCATCAGGCTCTACAGCTTCGCCCTCTCGGGCCACGTGCACCGCGTGCACCTGTTCCTCACCATGCTGGGCCTGCCGTTCGAGAGCATCGAGCTCGACCTGGCCCAGGGCGAGCACCGCGCGCCGGCGTTTCTGGCGCGCAACCTGTTCGGCCAGGTGCCGGTGATCGAGGACGGCGATCTCACGCTGGCCGACTCCAACGCCATCCTGGTCTACCTCAACGAGCGCTATGCACCCGACCCCGCGCGCTGGATGCCGCGCGACGCGGTGGGCGCGGCGCGCGTGCAGCGCTGGTTTTCGGTGGCCGCCGGGCCGCTGGCGTCGGGCCCCGCCGCCGCGCGCATCATGGCGCTGTTCGGCAAGACGACCGACCCCACCGAGACGGTGCAGCGTTCGCATGCGCTGCTGTCGGTGATGGAGATGCACCTGCAGCAGCGGCCCTTTCTGGCCGGCCCCGGCGCCACGCTGGCCGACATTGCCAACTACGCCTACGTGGCGCACGCACCCGAAGGCAGCGTGTCGCTCGACAGCTACCCCCATCTGCGCGGCTGGCTGGCGCGCGTCGAGGCCCTGCCGGGGTTCGTGCCGATGGCACGCACGCCCATCGGGCTGGCGGCGGTCGCATGATCGCCGCGCCGTTCCATGCGGGCGAGCGCGCCATGCAGGTGCTCGGTGGCTCGCGCGAACAGATGGAAGTGGCCGGCCCGCGCGTCATTCGCGACCACATGCCCGAGCAGCACCGCGCGTTCTTCTCGCTGCTGCCGTTTCTGGTGGTGGGCAGCCTCGACGCCAGCCTGCAGCCCTGGGCCAGCGTGCTGGCCGCGCCGGCGGGCTTCATGCACTCGCCCGACGCCACCCATCTGCGCGTGGATGCGCTGCCGCAGGCGGGCGATCCGCTGGCCGGCCAACTGGCGCGGGGCGCCCCGCTGGGGCTGCTCGGCATTCAGCCGCACACGCGGCGGCGCAACCGCATGAACGGCACGGTCGAGTCGCTCGACGGCGCGGGCTTCATGGTCGAGGTGCAGCAGAGCTTCGGCAATTGCCCGCGCTACATCCAGGCGCGCGAGCCGGTGCTGGCCGCGTCCGGTGGCACGACCCCGCCCGTGCAATGGCTCGACAAGCTCGACCTGGCCGCGCACCGCCTCATCGGCAGCGCCGACACGCTGTTCATCGCCACCGCCTACCCGAACGAAGTGGCGGGCGGCGACGAGGCCGATGCCAGCGCGCACGGCGTGGACGTGTCGCACCGCGGCGGTCGCCCGGGCTTCGTGCGCATCGACGGCGACAACGTGCTGACCGTGCCGGACTTCAACGGCAACCACTTCTTCAACACGCTGGGCAACCTGGCCGCGCACCCGCGCGCGGGGCTGTTGTTCGTCGACTTCGACAGCGGCGAACTGCTGCACCTGGCGGTCACTGCCGAGATTTTGTGGGACGGGCCCGAGGTGGCGGCCTTCGAAGGCGCGGAGCGGCTGATGCGTTTCAACGTCACGCATGCGCTGCGCCGCCCGGCCGCATTGCCACTGCGCTGGGGCGACGCGCAGCTGTCGCCGCACCTGGCGGGCACGGGTCAGTGGAACACCGGAATGCGCGCATTGGCCGACGGCCGATAGTGCCAGCCGCGCTCGCGCTGCGCATCGAGGTTTGGCGCGCGGCGCAGCAAGGCCTCGAGCCCGGCCGCCGCCAGTGTGCAGGCCAGCGCCTGGCCCGGGCAGGCGTGCATGCCGTGGCCGAAGCCGAGCATGCGGCGCTGGGCGCGCACGAGGGTGAAGCGCTCGGGATCGGGGTTGAATGCCGGGTCGCGGTTGGCCGCGCCCAGCAGCACCAGCACCACGTCGCCCGCGGCCACTGAAGTGCCCGCGATGGTGATGGGCGCGACCGCAACGCGCCGCGTGTTCTGGACCGAAGGGTCGTGCCGCGCGGTCTCTTCCACGACAGCCTGCAGCCCGTCGCGCGAGCGGACGGCGGTGCGCAGCGATGGCATGCGCAGCAGTGCGACAAGGCTGTTGCCGAGCAGGCCGGCCGTGGCATCGCAGGTCTGCGACAGCAGGCCGACCAGGTTCGCGAGCAGCGCGCGAGAGGGGGCCGCGTGGTCGGCCAGCACACCGGCCAGCAGCGTGCCGTGGCGCGGTGCCGCGCCGGCCACCAGTGCTTCGAAGCGGGCCATCAACCCGACCGCCGCCGCGCTGGCGCCTTGCAGTTGCTCGGGCGTGGACAGCGGCGACAGGCACGCCACGAAGTCGCGCACCCACTGCTCGACCTGCGGCAACGCGTCGTCGGCAAAGCCCAGCAGGTGGGCCACGGACTGCACTGGCATCGAGAAGACGGTGTCCGACAGCGCTTGCTGCCGCGGCACGCGCAGCGCCACCTGCAGCGCCGCCTCGCGCACCGCGTTCAGGTCCAGCCCGGCCAGCGCGCGTTGCAGCACGGGCCGGTGTGCTTCGTGCGCCGCGCCGTCGTTCATGCGCACCAGATGGGCGAACACCTCGCCGGCGGCGCTGCCCGCGATGGCATGCGGCACCGGCTCGGCGGCCGGCCGCACACGCAGCGCGCCGTGCGCCTGCAGCACCTGCGCGACCACGTCCGCGCGGCTCGCGACCCACAGGCGCAGCGTCGCGTTCCACGCGAGCGGCGGGCCTTCGCGCAATGCGGCGTAGTACGGGTACGGGTCGGCATGCGTGGCGGCGGCGACCGGGTCGGCGGGCGTGTGTTGTATCTCGTGGGCGTGCGGGTTCATGGCCGCAGTGTGCGATCGGCAGTGCCGCCACACTTCGTCCGCGAGCGAAGTGTGGCGTGCGTGGCGGTCTTACGATGCACCCATGGACACCCTGGACAGCCCCGACACCTCCGCCGACTTTCACCTGGCCCGCCTGGCCGGCGCCATCGCCGAGCCGGCGCGCGCCCGCATGCTGAGCTGCCTGATGGACGGCCACGCGCGCACCGCCACCGAGCTGGCCACCGTGGCCGAGGTGGCCGCGTCGACCGCCAGCGCGCACCTCGCGCGGCTGAAGAGCGAGCGCCTCGTCGCGCTGCTCGTGCAGGGCAAGCACCGCTACTTTCGCCTGGCCAACGACGAGGTGGCCGCCGCGCTCGAAAGCCTGATGGTGGTGGCCGGCGCGCCGCGCACCCCGGCCCCTGGCTTCGCGCCAAACACGCCCAGCCGACTGCGCAGCGCGCGTACCTGCTACGACCACATGGCCGGCACCGCCGGCGTGGCACTGCACGACCGGCTGCATGCACAGGGCTGGCTCAGCGGCTTGCAGAGCGGCTCCTACGAGCTCACGCCCGATGGCGCGATCGCGCTGGAGAGCCTGGGCGTGGAGGTGGACGCGGTGCGCCGCGCGCGCCGCCGCTTCGCCTGTGCCTGCCTCGACTGGAGCGAGCGCCGCCCGCACCTGGGCGGCGCGCTGGGCGCGGCGTGGCTGCAGTTGTCGCTGCGCCGGGGCTGGGTACGCCAGGAACTCGACGGGCGGGCGCTCACGCTCACGCCGAAGGCGCGGCGCGAGCTGCCCGAGCTCTTTGCCTGAACCGCAAGGCGGGCTTCAGGCTCTCACGCGGTCAGGCCTTCAGCTTCAGCAGATAGATCAGCGGCCCGGCCATGGCCGTGTCCAGGTCCAGGAAGCTCTCGAAGTCCTTGCCGGCCATCCAGTACGGGTCCCAGTTGTTGCGCTTGATGGTCTTTTGCCAGAGGTCGGCCGCGGTGGCGCGGCGCACGGCCTCCAGCAGCACGGCCCGGCGTTCGGCGGGCACCTTCTTGCCGGTGAGCACGCCGCGCCAGTTGGCCAGGTCGGCGTCCACGCCCTGTTCTCGCACCGACGGAATGCCCTGGAACGGCCGCTTGGACGACACGCCGATGGCGCGCAGCTTGCCGTTGGCCAGGTGGTCGCTGAACTCGCTGTAACCCGAGATGCCCGCGGCCACCTTGCCGGTTTCCAGCGCCTCGACCACCTGCGCGCCGCCGGGGTGCGCCTGGTACACCAGCCCCGCCGTGGCGCCGGCCACGCGCGCCAGCATGCCGGCGTACATGTGGTCCACGCCGCCGGCCGAGCCGCCGGCAATGACGGTCCTGGCGGCATCGGCACGCAGCTGCGCAATCAGGTCCTTGGGGGTCTTGATGGGCGAGTCGGCCTTCACGGCGACCACCTCGTAGTCGCTCGTGAGGCGTGCCACCGGTGCCACCTGCGACAGCGTGACGGCGGGCTTTTGCAGCGCCACCGCGCCGACCATGACCATGCCGCTCATCAAGAGCGTGTCGGGGTCGGCGTCGTACTTCTCCACGTACTTGGCCAGGCCGATGGTGCCGCCCTTGCCGCCGATGTTCTCGTAGGCAACTTCGCCCACCGCGCCGGAGGCCAGCATGGCCGCGCCCAGCGCGCGGCCGGTCTGGTCCCAGCCGCCGCCTTCGTTGGCGGGAATCACGATGCGCAGCTTGGGCACCAGCTGCGCGTCGGCCGCGCCGGCCAGCGCGGGCCAGAGCGCGGCGGGCAGCACGCCCGCGGCGGCGGCCGACGCCATCCAGGCGGTGAGGCTGCGGCGGGAAAGGCTCCTTCCGGAAAGACTCCGGCGGGCGGGGCCGACGGGTGCGGAGTGCGGCATTTTGTTTCCGATTGTCTATAAAAGTAACCGGATGATGGCCGCAAACCGTGTCAATGCTTCACATCGCTTGACTAGGGAAAACCCGGGTCGATGGCCTCGGATGGGCGCTGCGGGGCGCATCGGCGCCCTCGCCGGATCAGGCTTTCAGCTTGAGTTGCTGAATCAGAGGGCCGGCCGCCGCCGCGTCCAGCGCGATGAAATTCTCGAAGTCCTTGCCTTCCAGCCAGAAGGCCTCCCAGTTGTTGCTCTTGATGGTTTTCTGCCACACATCGGTGGCCGTGGCGCGGCGCACCACCTCCAGCAGCGCGGTCTTGCGGTACGGCGGCACCTTCTTGCCGGTGAGCACGCCGCGCCAGTTGGCCAGGTCGGCGTCCACGCCCTGTTCGCGCACCGACGGAATGCCCAGAAACGGCCGCTTGGCCGACACGCCGATGGCGCGCAGCTTGCCGCTGGCCAGGCCTTCGGCAAATTCGCTGTGGCCCGAAATGCCCGCTGCCGCCTTGCCCGTGTCCAGCGCGTCCACCACCTGCGCGCCGCCCGCGTGCGCCAGGTAGGTCAGCGACTGCGAGGCGCCCGCCGCGCGCGCCAGCATGCCGGCGAACATGTGGTCCACGCCGCCGGCCGAGCCGCCCGCGATGACCGTGCCCGCGGCGTCCGCGCGCAACTGCGCGATCAGGTCGGCGGTGGTCTTCAGGGGCGAGTCGGCCTTGACGGCCACCACTTCGTAGTCGCTGGTGAGCCGGGCGATCGGCGTCATGTCGGTGAGCGTGACGGCGGGCTTTTGCAGCGCCACCGCACCGACCATGACCATGCCGCTCATCAGCACCGTGTCGGGGTCGGCGTTGTACTTCTCCACGTATCTGGCCAGGCCCAGGGTGCCGCCCACGCCGGGGATGTTGTCGTACACCACGCTGCCGACCGCGCCCGAGGCCTGCATGGCCGCGCCGAGCGCGCGTCCGGTCTGGTCCCATCCGCCGCCTTCCTCCGCGGGAATGACGATGCGCAGCCGGTTGCTCAGCGGGGCGTCGGCGGCGCGTGCGCTGCCCGGCCACAGGGCCATGGCGGCGGTGCCGCCCGCACCGGCGGCGGTTGCGGCCGAGGCCGCGATCCATGCCGAGAAGCTGCGGCGCGAGAGGGGGACGGAACGCGACTGGGTCATCTTTTTTCCGGTTGCTGTGGGGTAAACCGGATGATGTCCGCGAAACAGCGCAATCAGCGCGCCGCGGCGGCAGGACAAACCCTGAGGTGGCTGTCCCCTGCGGCACACCCGCCGCCGGGCCGCGGCACCCTCGCCACGCGCTGGCAAGGGCCGCCTGCAGCCCTTCTTCTTACTGAAACGCCACTTCCGCAAAGCTGCGCAGCTTGCGGCTGTGCAGCCGTGTGGAGCCTTCTTCGCGCAGGATCTCGATGGCCCGCATGCCGATGCGCAGGTGCTGCTCCACGCGCTCCCGGTAGAAGTGGTTGGCCATGCCGGGCAGCTTGATCTCGCCGTGCAGCGGCTTGTCGCTCACGCACAGCAGGGTGCCGTAGGGCACGCGAAAGCGAAAGCCGTTGGCCGCGATGGTCGCGCTTTCCATGTCCAGCGCCACCGCGCGGCTCTGGCTGAAGCGGCGCTGCGGCTGGTTGCCGGGCAGCAGCTCCCAGTTGCGGTTGTCGGTGCTGGCCACCGTGCCGGTGCGCATGATCTTCTTCAGGTCGGGGCCGGTGTAGCGCGTGACGTCGGCCACGGCCTGCTCCAGCGCGAGCTGAATTTCGGACAGCGCCGGAATCGGCACCCACAGCGGCAGCTCTTCGTCGAGCACGTGGTCTTCGCGCACGTAGGCGTGGGCCAGCACGTAGTCGCCCAGCTGCTGCGTGTTGCGCAGGCCGGCGCAATGGCCCAGCATCATCCAGGCGTGCGGGCGCAGCACGGCGATGTGGTCGGTGATGGTCTTGGCATTGGCCGGGCCCACGCCGATGTTGGTCATGGTGATGCCGCTGTAGTCCTCGCGCACCAGGTGATAGGCGGGCATTTGCGGCAGCCGCGGCGGGGCGGTGCCCTGGCTGCCGTCCAGCAGGTGTCCGAAGGTCTGGCTGGCACCGGCCGCCAGCCCGCGCCGGCGCGTGATGACGTTGCCGGGTTCGATGAACGCCACGTACTCGCTGTTCTCGTCGGCCATGGCCTCGTGGCCCAGGCGCACGAATTCGTCGATGTAGAACTGGTAGTTGGTGAACAGCACGAAGTTCTGGAACCACTCGGGCGCGGTGCCGGTGTAGTGGCGCAGGCGGTGCAGCGAGTAGTCGACCCGCGCGGCCGTGAACAGCGACAGCGGCTGTGCTTCGCCGTCGCGTGCCTCGTAGGTGCCGTTGGCAATGCCGTCGTCCATCACGCCCAGGTCGGGCAGGTCGAACACGTCGCGCATGAGCGCGCGGCGGTCGTTGCTCATGGTGCCTTCGATGTGGTCGTTCTCGGCAAACGAGAAGTGAATGGGAATGGGCTGCGTGCTGGTGCCGACCTCGAGCTCGACCTGGTGGTTTTCCAGCAGCAGGCGAAACTGGTCGAGGTAGTAGCGCGAGAACAGGTCGGGCCGCGTGAGCGTGGTCTCGTAGCGCCCGGGGCCGGCCACGAAGCCGTAGCTCAGGCCTGCGTTGGCCGGCGGTGTGTGGCGCGAGACGGTGTGCGTGTGCACCCGCACGAACGGGTAGCAGGCCCGCACCCGGCCGGGCAGTGCCTCGCCGGCGACGAAGCGCAACATCGATTCACGCAGGTGGGCGATGCCGCCCTGGTAGATGGCCTTGACCTGGTCCAGCGCGGCGGCTGCGTCGGTGAAGCGGGCGGGGGCAACGAAGGTGGGCATGTAGGGCATGTCGTCATTGTGCAGTGCCTGTGTTGGGTGCCTCTGTGCCGTTTTGCCGCGCTGTTCAGGGCGACGCTCACGCCGACGGGGTGCCTTGCTCCGCGAATGTCCCCCGCTTCGCTCCTCCTTTATTTCGCTGCGCAAGGCACCCCATCGGCGTGAGCGAGTTCAGAGCCGGAGTTGATCAGCCGCACGCCGATAGCGGGGTTGTTGCTCAGAGCAGTTGTTGGTCAGCGAGCACCCAGAGCGTGTCCATGTGCACAGGGCGTCGGGTGCTCCCCGCAGCGAAATAAAGGAGGAGGGCGAAGCCCGGGGGACATTCGCGGAGGGGAGTACCCGGCGGCCTGTGCACTCGCACTGAATGAATCAATGAACGAATGCAGCAGCCCCCCGAACAACAGCAACTGTCAGCCCAGCAAACAGTCCAGCACCTTGCCCAACATGTCGTTCACATCCACAGCCTGCACAGCCCCCGGCAGCGCGACATCGCCATGCATCACGAACACCGGCTTGCCCCACTTCAGCCCCATCGCCATCTCCGACAACGTGCCCATGTTGCCGCCGATCGCAATCAGACACACACCACTGCGCGCGATGATCCCGTTGCGCATCTCGCCCATGCCCGTGGGGATCGCCACGCTCAACCATTCGTTGGCGTTGCGGTCGTCCTCCTCGGGCAGGATGCCCACCGCAATGCCGCCGGCCTCCACCGCACCGCGCGAGGCCGCGGCCATCACCCCGCCTCGCCCGCCGCACACCACCGCCATGCCCGCACCGGCCAACGCATGCGCCACCGCATAGGCGGCCTCGCACTCCGCCGGCCCGCCGTCGCCCGGGCCCAGCATCGCCACCGGCAGGCGGTGACGCTGCGGCCCCCACTGCTTCTGAGCCAGACGCGTCAGCGCCTCAGTGACCGGCGCCGACAGCACCGCGCTCGCGCCTTCGCGTAAAGACATCGCCCACTCCCATCACGATCACACACACCACCATCAGCACCAGCGACAAAGCCGCCGCCACCGCGAAATCGGAACCGCCGTCGCCCACCTGCGCCAACAGCATCAGCGGCAAGATGTTCAACTGCGTGCCCACCAACGCCAACGCCGTGCCGTAAGTGCCCATCGCAATCGCGGCCACCATGCAGGCGTTCGACAACACAGAGGGCATCACCTCCGGCACCACCGTGTCCCAGAACGCGCGCGCCTTCGACGCACCCAGCGTGCGCGCCGCCTGCGCCGGACGCAGGTCGAGGTTGGCAAACACCGGGTACAGCGACAGCGCCACGCGCGGAATCAGGTAGTAGGCATAGGCGAAGCCCAGGCCCGACACGCTGTAGATCCAGCTGCCGATGGCCGCCGGGTCCGCGCCCAGCCCCGCCAGCAGCTGCGTGACGAAGCCCGCGCGCCCGAACGCCAGGATGAAGCCGTAGGCAATCACCAGCCCCGAGAACGCCAGCGGCAAGCCCAGCAAAGTCATCATCCATTGGCGCCGCGACGCCGGTTGCCGCGCCAGCTCGATCGCAATGCACGTGCCCACCAGCGCCGACACCGTGCCCGCCGCCAGCCCGAGCGCCAGCGTGTTGCGCAGCGCCCCAAAGAACAGCGGGTTGCCGAACAACCGACCGAAGGCGCTGCCGCCCTCGCCAAAGGCTTCGGGCAGCAGCGCCGCCAGCGGCACCGCGAGAAACAGCGCCATGAAGGCCCATGCGGGCCAGGCGCCAAAGCGTCGCATCACGTTGCTTCGACCCGGCCTACTTGCCCAGCGCGGCCAGCGCCCAGAGCTTGTCGACCTCCGCCTTGCGCTCCGATGCCTTCACCACGTCGAGCGGACGGATCTGCGGCGCGGGCGGCATCTTGGCGGCCACGTCCGCGGAGAGCGGCGTACCCGGCACGGCCGGGCGCACGAAGCCCTGCGCAAACAGCGTCTGTCCGGCCTCGCTCATGGTGAAGTTCAGCCACAGCTTGCCCGCGTTGGGGTTCGGGCCGTTCTTCACCAGGCTGATGGCGTACGGCGCGGCCACGCTGGCCTCCTTCGGAATCACCACCTCCACCGCGTCGCCCATGCCGTCGACGTGCTTGGCCTTCAGGCCGTCGTTCTCGTAGCTGATCCACACCGGGATCTCGCCCTTCAAGAACTTGGCGTACGGCGTGGTGCCTTCCACGCGCAGCACGTTGCCGGCCGAATGCAGCTTGCCCAGGTAGTCGGTGCCGGGCTGCACGTTGTCCACGCTGCCGCCATTGGCGTACGCCGCGGCAAAGGTCAGCACCTGGCCGATGCCGGTGGAGCGCGGGTCGAGGTACACCACGCTGCTCTTGAACTCCGGCTTGAGCAGGTCGGCCCAGCCGGTGGGTACGTTCTTCACCAGCTTCTTGTTCACCAGGAACGCGATGTTGAGCGTGTGAATGGTGAACCAGCGGCCCTCCGCCTCGCGGAACACCGGCGGCAGCTTGTCGAAGTTGACAGGCTTGAAGGGCGCGACCACGTCCTTCTTGGCGGCGTCCACGGCGGAGGCCGCGAAGTAGTAGGCGGTGTCGGCCTGCGGGCGGCGCTTGGTCTTTTCGAGCGAGACCACGGTGGCGGCGGAGCCGATGTCGTTGTAGGTCAGCTCGATTTCGGGGTAGCGCTTCTTGAAGGCGGCGAACAGCGCCTTCCAGTTGGCCCACTCGGGGCCGGTGTCGAAGGACACGCACAGGCCTTCCTTCTGCGCCTCGGCGTACAGCGCCTTCTCGCCCGCATAGAGCTCGGGGCCGTCGAAGGCGAAGGCGGTGCGCGCCGTGAGCGTGGCCAATGACAGCACGGGCAATGCGCCGGCGGCCTGGATCAGATGTCTGCGTTGCATGGTGGCTCCTTGGAAGGAAAAGGGTCGGAAGGTCTGAAGCACGAAAGGGTCAGTGGTCGAGCAGGCGAAGGTGTTCCGGCGCAATCGCGATCGCCTCGGCCGCCGGCAGCGCGGACTCGGCCAAGAAGGGCTTGCCCGCGCCCGGCACCTCGAAGTCGTAGCGCGTGAGCGCGCCCAGGTAGCGCTGCGCGCCGGTGCGGCCCGCGAGGCGGTTCACCGCGCCGGGGGCCGGGTCGGGGCGAATGTGTTCGGGGCGCACCAGCACATGCACCGCGGCACCGAAGGCGCGCCGGCCGGTGGGCGCGGCAAGTTCGGCAAAGCCCAGGTCGAGCCGGTCGGCGCCGCTGACCTTCGCGCTCAGGATCGTCGAGAGCCCGACGAACTCGGCCACCGCGCGGCTCGCGGGGTTCTCGTAGATCTCTCGCGGCGTGGCGATCTGCAGCAGCCGGCCGTCTTTCAGCATGGCCACGCGGTCGGCCATCACCAGCGCTTCTTCCTGGTCGTGCGTGACCAGCAGCGTGGTGGCGTTGAAGCGCTGTTGAATGGTGCGAATCTGGTCGCGCAGATGGCCTCGCACGCTGGCGTCGAGCGCCGACAGCGGCTCGTCGAGCAGCAGTGCACGCGGGTCGATGGCCAGTGCGCGCGCCAAGGCCACGCGCTGCTGCTGGCCGCCCGACAGTTGCGCCACGGCGCGCTGCGCGCAGTCGCCCAGGCCCACGATGTCCAGCAGCTCCTGCGCGCGCTGGCGGCGCTGCGCCGTGCCCACCTTGCGCAGCTTGAGCCCATAGGCCACGTTGTCGAGCACGCTCAGGTGCGGAAAGAGCGCGTAGCTCTGGAACACCATGCCGATGTGGCGCTGATGCACCGGCGTGCGCGACATGTCGTCGCCGCCCAGCGCAATGCGCCCGGTGTGGCCCGTTTCCAGGCCCGCCACCAGCTTGAGCAGCGTCGACTTGCCCGAACCGCTCGGCCCGATCACCGCCACCAGCTCGCCGGTGCGCACGTCGAGCGACACCTCGTGCAGGCCGTGCGTGCTGCCGGGGTAGTTGTAGCTGACGTTGTCGAGAAGGAGGCTCATGGGCGGGTCAGGTTGGGTTCACGGTCGGTTCATGCGCGGTCATGTGCGTTCAGGCGCGTTGCTTCACCAGCGAGGAAGACAGCAGCGCCGACGCGCCCGCCAGCACCAGAAGAATCACCGTGGCCGCGCAAGCGAAGCCCGTGGCGCCGTAGAAGGCCTGCAGCAGCACCACCGGGTAGGTGCGGTTCTGAAAGCTCGTGAGCAGGTTCGACACGCCGAACTCGCCCACCGAAATGGCCGCCACCATCACCAGTCCGCTGATCAGGCTCTGGCGCAGGCTGGGCAGCACGATGCCGGTGAACTGCTGCCAGCCCGAGGCACCCAGCGTGGCGGCCACCTGCTCCAGCCGGCCCAGGTCGAGGTGGCGCAGGTCGGTCAGCAGCGTGTGGGTGAGGTAGGGCAGCGTGAGGATCGCGTGTGCCGCAATCAGGAGCGGCATCGAGCCCAGCCAGGGCGCCAGGTCGGTGTTGAACACGATCATGTAGCCGAAGGCCAGCGTGATGGCCGGCACCGCCACCGGCGTGGCGCTTACCAGGCGCGCCGCCATGCTGCCGCCGCGCCGCGCGCCGTGGTACAGCGCATAGGCCAGCGGCAGCGCCAGCACGGTGTTGATGGCGCAGGCCGCCATGGCCACCACCAGGCTGCTGACGAAGGCCTTGCGGAACGAGGTGTCGAGCCACAGGTCGACATACCACTGCCCCGTGATGCCCGTGGGCAGCAGCGTGTTGGTCCAGTTGCCGCCCAGGCTGCCGATCATCAGCAGCACGATGGGCAGCAGCAGGTACAGGCCGTAGATGAGCGAGATGCCGCGAACCAAGGTTGTCTCCAGTGTCATGCGCGCCCGGCATACTTTCCGGATGCGCTACTGTCTGCGCAGAGGTGCTGCAGCGATGCCTCGAATTCTAGGAATCGCACACCGGTTCATGGGTGAAAGTTGGATGACGACACTTGAGCAATTGGAAAATGTTTTTCACGCAGCTTTCACACGGCGCGGCCATGCGCAGCGGGGCCGCGCATGAAGCGTGACTGCCCCACCATCCAGGAGCTGCTGGCCTTCGACGCCGTGGCGCGGCACCAGAGCATCACGCTGGCGGCCGGCGCGCTGTGCATCACCGTGAGCGCGGTGAGCAAGCAGATTGCGGGGCTCGAGGCCTTTCTGGGCCGCGCGCTGCTGCAGAAGAACGGGCGCGGCGTGCAGCTCACGCCGCAGGGGCGCGTGTACTGGCAGAAGATTTCGGGCGGGCTGCGCGCCATCGAAACCGCCACCTTCGAGGCGCGCTCCGGCGATGCCGGCGCCGGCCTGCTCACGCTGGCGAGCGTGCCCACCTTTCTGACCAAGTGGCTCATTCCGCGCCTGCCGGCCTTCAGCCAGAAGAGCCGCCACGTGATGCTGAGCTTCAGCCGCCACCTGGAGCCCAGCGACGGTATTCCGGCCGGCGTGGACGCGGCCATTCGCTACGGCCCCGACGGCTGGCCGGGCGTGGTGTCGGAGTACATCGCGGGGCGCGAGTTTGTGCTGATCGTGGCGCGCTCGCTGGTGGAGGGGCGCCACCGCATCGCGCAGCCCGCCGACATCCTGGGCCACACGTTGCTGCACCACGAGGGCGCGCCCACCGCCTGGCGCCAGTGGGCCGCGCAGCACGGCGTGCCCGAAGTGCAGACCGTGGCCGGCCCGCGCTTCGCGCAGTACTCCGCGCTCATTCAGGCGGCGCTCAACGGGCTGGGCATCGGCCTTGTGCCCAGGCTGCTGGTGCAAGAGGAACTGGCCGAAGGCGCGCTGCTGAGCCCCTGCGGCACCCCCGTGAGCGTGAACCAGGGGCACTATCTTTGCTACCGACCCGACAGGCTCGACCTGCCGGCCTTTTCGGCGTTTCGCGAATGGCTGCTGGCCGAAGGCGTGGCCTCGCGCGGTGCCGAGACGCAAGCATGAGCAGCCCGCGGTGAGTAACCTCAGGGCCGACCACACAAGCAAAGGATGAATCGATGAAAGTCGCAGTCATGGGCGCCGGCGCAGTCGGCTGCTACTACGGCGCCATGCTGGCGCGCGCGGGCCATACGGTGGTGCTGATCGGGCGGCCCGCGCATGTGGAGGCCGTCAACGCCCACGGGCTGCGGCTGCAGACCAAGACCTTCGACGACCACCTGCCCATGGCCGCGAGCACCGAGCCCGACGCGGTGCAGGGCGCTGACCTGGTGCTGTTCTGCGTGAAGTCGACCGACACCGAAGCCGCCGCCGCGCAGATCGCGCCGCACCTCGCGCCCGGCGCGCTGGTGCTCACGCTGCAGAACGGGGTCGACAACGATGCGCGGGTGCGCTCGGTGCTGGCCAACGAAGTGGCCGCCGCTGTCGTCTACGTCGCGACCGAAATGGCCGGCCCCGGCCATGTGAAGCACCACGGGCGCGGCGAGCTGGTGATTGCGCCGTCCCGCCGCAGCGAAGAAGTCGCGCGGCACCTGGAGGCCGCGGGCGTGGCCACGCAGATCTCCGGCAACGTGCGCGGCGCGCTGTGGGCCAAGCTGATACTCAACTGCGCCTACAACGCGCTGTCGGCCGTCACGCAACTGCCCTACGGCGTGCTCATTCACGGCACGGGCGTGACCGGCGTGATCCGCGACGTGGTGGCCGAATGCCTGGCCGTGGCAAAGGCCGAAGGCGTGGAAGTGGTCGGCGACACCGACGCCGCCGTGCGAGGCATTCCGCAGAGCATGCCGTCGCAATACTCATCGACCGCGCAGGACCTGGCGCGCGGCAAGCTCAGCGAAATCGACCACCTCAACGGGCTGATCGTGCGCCGCGGCGAGGCGCTGGGCGTGCCCACGCCGGCCAACCGGGTGCTGTTTGTGCTGGTGAAGCTGCTCGAGGGCAAACAGGGCGCGGCGCGGGGCTAGCCGGGCATCGGCTCGCGCATCGTCACAAACTCTTCGGCGGCCGTGGGGTGGATGCCGATGGTGCTGTCGAACACCGCCTTGGTCGCGCCCGCGCGCATCGCCACCGCAAAGCCCTGCACCACTTCGCCCGCGTCCGCGCCCACCATGTGCAGGCCGACCACGCGGTCGCTGGCCTGGTCCACCACCAGCTTCATGAAGGTGCGCTCGCTGCTGCCCGACAGCGTGTGGCGCAGCGACTTGAACTCGCTGGAGAACACCGTCACCTTGCCGAACTTCGCGCGCGCATCGCTCTCGCTGTAGCCGCAGGTGCCGATGTTCGGGTGGGTGAACACGGCGGTGGGAATGAACTCGTAGTCGAGCCGGCGCTTGCCTTTGCCGAACAGTTCGTCGACCACCACCATCGCTTCGGCCAGCGCCACCGGCGTGAGCTGCACGCGGGTGGACACATCGCCCACCGCGTAGATCGACGGCACCGACGTGCGGTAGTGCGCATCGACCGCAATGGCGCCGCGCTCGTCCAGCGCCACGCCCGCCGCCTCCAGCCCCAGGCCCTGGGTGTTGGGCACGCGGCCGGTGGCAAACAGCACGGTGTCGGCCTCGATCTGCTCGCCGCGCGCCAGCGTCACGGTCAGCCCGTGCCCGTGCGGTTGGCGCGCGATGGCCGCGGCCTCGCAGTTCAGCCGCACATCGACGCCGGCCTTGCCCATCTCGTTAGCAACGAAGCGCCGCACGTCGTCGTCGAAGCCGGTGAGCAAATGAGCGCGGCGGTGCAGTTGCGTCACCTTGGCACCCAGGCCGTTGAAGATGGAGGCGAACTCGCAGGCGATGTAGCCGCCGCCCACCACCAGCAGGCGCTTGGGGAAGGGGTCGAGGTCGAACATGGCGTCGGAGGTGACGATGTGCTCGCGCCCCGGAATGTCGGGCACGAAGGGCGTGCCGCCGGTGGCCACCAGCAGGTGGCGCGCGGTGTGGCGCTTGCCGTCGATTTCCACCGTGTGCGCGTCCACCAGTTGGGCCCAGCCGGTGACGAGCGTGACGCCCGAATTCTTCAGCAGCCCGGCGTAGATGCCGTTGAGGCGGCCGATTTCCTTGGCGCGCTGCTGTTTCAGGTGGGCCCAGTCGAAGCGCGGTTCCTCGGGCAGTGTCCAGCCGTAGCCGGCGCTTTCCTCGAAGGCCTCGGCGTAGCCGGCCGCGTAGCTGTAGAGCTTCTTGGGAATGCAGCCCACGTTGACGCAGGTGCCGCCCAGGTCGGCAGCCTCGGCCAGGCCGACGCGGGCGCCGGTCTGCGCCGCCATGCGCGCGGCGCGAACGCCACCGCTGCCGCCGCCGATGACGAAGAGATCGAAGTCGAATGTGCGCATGAAAGGCTCCTTGGCCGCCGACTGTAGCGTTGGGGCGAAGGCGGCGTTGCCGGCGGGGCTTAGGGGCGAAGGGCTGCCCCGCGCACCGGCGCGCTCAGCGCGAGTCGGGCGAGGTCCACAGCCTGCTCGGGTTCTGGCCGGGCGGCTGGGCCGGCGCGGCACCGCGCTGCTGTTGCTGTTGCTGGATGGCGCGTAGTTGCGCTTCCTGCGCCTGGCGCATCGTGTTCTGCTGCGCGGCTTGCTGGGCCTGCACCTGCTGCTGCATCTGCAGGGTGCGCAACTGCATTTCCTGCTGCTGGCGAACCTGCAATTGCTGTTGCTGGGCCTGCGCCTCCTGCTGCCGACGCACCGCCTGCTGTTGCTGGAGTTGCAGCTGCATCTGCTGTTGTTGCTGCTGTTGCTGCTGTTGCTGCCAGCGGTCCTGCTCGGCGCGCTCGCGCCCGCCGCGCCGTTGTTGCTGTTGTTGCAGTTGCCAATCTTGTTGTTGGCGCTGCTGGCGCCAGTCTTCCTGCTGTCGCCATTCCTGCTGCCGGCGCCAGTCCTGGTCACGCTGCCATTCCTGCTGTTGCCGGGCGGCCTGTGCGGCGCGCTGCTGGTCTGCCCATTGCAACTGCTGCATCTGCTGCGCCTGCTCGTACTGGATCTGCTGTTGCTGCTGCGCGATCAACGCCGCCGACGGCACCCGCACCAGCGGTGGGCGCGCGCCTGCGTAGCCCGACGACTCTTCGAGCCGGTTGCGCTCGGCCACCCAGGTGTCGAAGCTGCCGTTCTGCGTGCGCGTGCTTCTCACGGCGCTGAGGTTGCGCCCCGACACCGTGGTCTGCTGCCGGTCGCCCAGCCGTTGCGACGCGCCGTTCTGGCCGTACAGCGCAAGCTGCCCCGAAGCCACCGCCACCCAGGTGGTGCCCGCGGCGGGGTCGGACGCGATGCGGTAGTCGCCCGGCGCGCCGATCACCACCGAGGCATTGCCGGTGTCGACCGCCAGCCGCTGGCCTGCCGGAGCCTCGCGCACGCGCAGTTGCAGGTCGCCCCGGCTCGCGGCGAGGCGCACGGTGTCGTCGTCGAGCTCGGAGAACGCCACCTGCGTCTGGCCGTCCAGGCGCAGCGCGGCCGAACCGATGTACACCTCGGCGCGCGCGTTGCGCTCGGTCCGCAGGCGGTCGCCCACGGCAAGCTGGCTGTCGGGCCGGGCGGCGTACCAGCGGTCTTGCCCGGCGGGCGAGACGCTCACGTTGCCCTGCTGCACGTTCAGGCGCGCAATGGGGTCCGGCTGCTGCTGCTGCTGCGCGTTGGCGGCCAGGCCGGCGCACAGCAAGGCCAGGCCGAGCAGCCATCGGCGGGGGGTGGAAAGCAATGACAAGCGAGATGGGTTCATGTGTGTGTTCTCTGGTCCTCTGGGCGAACGCCCCGCAAGCGTACCCCGCGACCGGAGCCACGGCCTGAGCCTGCCGGTCGCCACCTCGTTCGCATTCCCTGACGCCGCGATAGTTTTTGCATCGCTTTATCGCCATCGATTCGGCGAAAGACCTAATTTCTATCGTGGCGTTGCGGCGTCCATGGACATACGCTCGGCCCCATGAGCTTGTCACACGTGAAGGGGTGCGCCGCGGCGCAGGACCCGCGCCATGCGGCGGCGGCAGCAGGGAAGTACGCAGAAGAAGATTGTCGGGAGTCGAGACATTTCGAGTCCCATGGCGAGTTGCGCATGTTTGCCGAGGGCGCGGTGTTCGTGGGCGCGCGGGTGGTCTCGCAGCGGGGCACGGCGGTGCGCGTCGAATGGAAGTCGGCGTTCTATCCAGGGCCGCGCTACCAGAACAAGCCGCGCGGCCAAGACGAGGCGCAGATGCTGCCGCTGGGCTTCCACAAGGCCTTCGACCTGTATTTGCAGCGGCGACATCGCACGCGGGCCGAAGCCGTCGTCGCCAGGTCGGGCGCCGGCGACGCCTGCTCGCTCGACCCCTGGCACGCCATGCCGCCCGAGGTTGCGCAGGCCCTGCGCGAGGGCATGCGCCGCGCCGCGCTGCTGCGCGCCGGGCCCTACTTGTAGAGCAGCTGCGGCAGCCACAGGCCGATCTGCGGCCACACGTACAGCAGCACGATCGCCAGCACCTGGATGCCCATGAACGGCAGCATGCCCAGAAAGATCTGGTTCAGCGTCACGTGCGGCGGGCTCACGCCCTTCAGGTAGAACGCGGCCATGGCCACCGGCGGCGACAGAAACGCCGTCTGCAGGTTCAGCGCCACCAGCAGGCCGAAGAACAGCGGGTCGACCCCGAAGTTGTCGAGCAGCGGAATGAAGATGGGCATGAAGATCACGATGATCTCGGTCCACTCCAGCGGCCAGCCCAGCAGGAAGATGATGACCTGGCTCAGGATGAGGAACTCCACCTTCGTGAGGTTCATGCCCAGCACCCACTCTTCCACCAGCGCCTGCCCGCCCAGCAGCGCGAACGCGGCCGAGAAGATGGCCGAGCCCACGAACAGCCAGCACACCATGGCCGAGGTCTTGGCCGTGAGGAACATGGACTCCTTCAGCACCGTGAGGTTGAGCCGCCGGTAGGCCGCCGCCAGCAGCATGCCGCCGAGCGCGCCCATGGCGGCGGCCTCGGTGGGCGTGGCTAGGCCCATCACGATGGAGCCCAGCACCGACATGATCAGCAGCACCAGCGGAAAGAACGAGGCCAGGAGCATCTTGAAGATCTCCAGCCGCGCGAAACTCAGGAACAGATAGAACAGCGCGACCATGGCGCCGAAGACCGCGAAGGTGACCCACCACCAGGTGGGGGCGGGGCGCGTGGTGGCGGTATCGGCAGCTGCTTCGGTGGCTGTCTTGGTGGCGGCTTCGGCAGCGGGTTGCGCCGCACTCGACGCGGCCGCCGGCGGCTCTGCCAGCGCAGGCGCCGGCGAAGCGGTCTCCGATGCCTGGCCTTGCGCGCGTGGCTCCTGCAGGCCTTGTTCCTGCGGCGGCTCGGCCAACCCGCCTTCACTGGGCGGCTCCTGCAGCCCACCCTCGCCGGGCGGCTCCTGCAGCCCGCCCTCGCTGCGCGGCTCCTGCAGCCCACCCTCGCCGGGCGCGCTGCGCGCCGCGCCGATCTCCTCGATGTCGTAGCGCGCCTGCGCCTCCACCGTGGTCACGGCCTGGTAGCTGAAGCACGCCAGCAGCAGAAAGATCACGCCCGGCATCGCGACGATGCCCAGTTGCTTCAGCACATGCGAGAACGGCACGTTTGCATTGCGCCGCCCCTTCAGCAGCCCGACCACCGCATGCGCCGCCGGGCTGTCGGCCAGCCGCTGCGACAGCGGCGGCAGCGGCACCACGCGCTCGGCCTGCGACAGCGGCGGCGCCCACTGCGGCTTGATCCACGCGATGAGCACCACGTACAGCACATAGAGCGAGGCCAGCATCAGCCCCGGAAAGAACGCCCCCGCATACAACTGCACCACCGACACGCCCGCCGTGGCGCCGTACACGATCAGCAGCACCGACGGCGGAATCAGAATGCCCAGGCAGCCGCCCGCGGTGATGGCACCCGCGGCCAGCGGCACGCTGTAGCCGCCGCGCAGCATGGCCGGCAGCGCCAGCAGCCCCATCAGCGTGACCACCGCGCCCACGATGCCGGTGGCTGTCGCAAAGATGGTGCAGGTGACCAGCGTGGCCACCGCCAATGCGCCGGGCAGGCGTGCCAGCGCCAGGTGCAGGCTCTTGAAGAGCGACTCGATCAGGTTGGCGCGCTCCACCAGGTAGCCCATGAACACGAACAGCGGTACCGCGATGAGCACGTCGTTGGACATGGTCTTGAAGGCCGACTGCACCATCAGGTCGAGCGTGCGGTGCCAGTCGCGCTCGTAGGCCAGCCAGGTGAAGACCATGCCCATGCCCATCAGCGTGAACGCCGTGGGAAAGCCCAGCATGATGGCCACCACCACCAGCGAGAGCATCAGCAGGCCCAGGTGGCCGTTGGTGATGGTATCGGCGCTCAGCAGCACCGAGCCCGCGCCCACCACGATCAGCGCCATGAACGACAGGCCGAACCACAGTTCGCGGCGGATCATTGCGCGCCTCCCTTCAGCGCCGATGCGTTCTGCGCCACCACCACGCGGTCGAGCGCGGCAATGTCTTCGTCCTTCACGTGCACCATCTGCTTGAGCTTCTGCACGTCGACCTCTTCCACGTCCTGCTCGCGCGAAGGCCATGCGCCGTTGCGGATGCACAGCACGCAGCGAATGATTTCCACGAAGCCCTGCAGCAGCAGCGTGAAGCCCGCCAGCGGAATGACGTACTTGAACGGGTACAGCGGCAGCGGCTCGGCCGAGAAGGTCTGCTCGCGAATGGCGAGCGACTCGCCCGCGTAGATCCAGCCCGCCCAGGTGAGCGCCACGATGCCCGGCAGAAAGAAGACGACGTACAGCACCAGGTCCACCAGCGCCTGCGTGCGCGGGCGAAAGAAGCCGTAGAGCACGTCGCCGCGCACATGCCCGTTCTTGGACAGCGTGTAGGCGCCCGCGGTCATGAACATGGCGCCGTACAGCATGATCTGCGCGTCCAGCACCCAGGCGTGCGGCTTGTTGAGCGCGTAGCGCGAGAACACCTCCCAGCTGATCAGCAGCGTGAGCAGCAGGACGCACCAGGCGAAGGTCTTGCCGATCCATGTGGAGAACCGGTCGACCGCCAGGAGAAGGGATTGCATCGGAACGAACTCCTCGCCGCGACCCTTGCGCGGCTTGCGTGCAGGCAGGAAGAAGAGGGCACCGCCGGGGTGCCCTCGCATGGCGCGAAGCGCCTCAGGTCTTTTTGGCCTGCCGTCCGAAGTAGTGGTTGTAGGCCATCTTGAAATCGACCGAGTAGTCGTTCTGCCACTGGCCGGCGCGCTCGGCGAAGGCACGCTGCGAGTCGAGCACCTTCTTGAACATCGGGTTCTCGGCCGACTTCTTGGCAATGGTCTTGTCCCACGAGGCCAGCTGCGCGCGCAGCACGGCGTCGGGCGTCTTGTAGAACTTGATGCCGGCCTTCTTGAGTTCTTCGTAGTCCTTGGAGTTGCGGTCGATGGCCTTCCAGCTCATGTCCGCGCTCGCGGCCTGCGTGGCGTATTCGATGATCGACTTCAGCTCGGCCGGCAGCGCCTTGAGCTTGCCGCCGTTCCACAGCACCTCGAACTGCTCGCCGCACTGGTGAAAGCTCTGCAGCATGCAGTTCTTGGCCACGTCGGGAAAGCCGAGGATGCGGTCGCTCGAGGCGTTGTTGAACTCGGCCGCGTCGATCAGGCCGCGGTCGAGCGCGGGCACGATCTCCCCGCCGGGCAGCGGGTTCACGGCCGCGCCCATGTCGGTGAACACGTCCACCGCCAGGCCCACGGTGCGGAACTTCAGCCCCTTCATGTCCTCGGCCTTGGCCACCGGCTTCTTGAACCAGCCCAGCGGCTGCGTGGGCATGGGGCCGTAGAGGTAGGAGGCCACGTCGAGGTTCAGGCTCTTGTAGATCTCGTCCATCAGCGCCTTGCCGCCGCCGTAGGTGTGCCAGGCCAGGATCATGTTGGCGTCCATGCCGTAGCCCGGCCCCGACCCCCACAGCGCCAGCGCGGAGTTCTTGCCGTACCAGTAAGCCACCACGCCGTGGCCGCCGTCCAGCGTGCCCTTGGCCACGGCGTCGAGCAGTTGAAAGGCGGGCACCACGGAGCCGGCGGGCAGCACTTCGATCTTCAGGCGGTTGCCCGCCATGTCGTTGACCTTCTTGGCGTAGTCCTGTGCGTACTCGTGAAAGATGTCCTTGGCCGGCCACGTGCTCTGGAAGCGCAGGGAGGTGGTCTGGGCCATGCTGACCATCGGCACGGACATGGCGCCGGCGGCCACGGCGGCGCCCTTGAGCAGCCCGCGGCGGCGGGGCATTTTGCTGTCTGACATGTATCTGTCTCCAATTGGTTCTGACCGGGAAAACCCAGGCCGCCGTCTTGGAGTTATGGTTTGACAGGCCGAGCCGCCATCTTTGGCGCGCGCGAACCCGCGACAAACAGGGTTTTCACGAAGCGGTGAAAAATTGCGGTAGTCGAAAACCCGTACTGCAGAAAGCAAAGACATGACCGAACCCGTGGAAAACAAGGGCTACGCCGGCGACGTGACGCCCGAGCAGGCCGCCCAGTGGATGGCCAGCGGCGAGGCCGTGCTGGTCGACGTGCGCACCGACGCGGAGCGCGAGTGGGTCGGCTACGTGCCGGGCGGTGTGCCGCTGGCCTGGAAGCAGTGGCCGGGCATGGCGATGAACCCGGCGTTCGACGACGGTGTGCGTGCGGCGGCAGCAGGGGGCAAGAAGGTGGTGCTGCTGTGCCGCAGCGGGGTGCGTTCTGTTGCCGCTGCCAAGCGTGCGGCGGAGCTGGGGGTCGAGGCTTACAACATCCTGGAGGGGTTCGAGGGGAACCCGGACGAGCAGGGGCACCGAGGGCAAGTCGGTGGTTGGCGTAAGCGTGGGTTGCCTTGGAAGCAGAACTAGGGTTCCTTCAGGGCGACGCTCACGCCGACGGGGTGCCTTGCTCCGCGAATGTCCCCCGCTTCGCTCCTCCTTTATTTCGCTGCGCAAGGCACCCCATCGGCGTGTGCGTTATTCGGAGCGATCGTTGATCGTGCGATCACTCAGAGCGTGCCCTGGTGCACAGGGCGTCGGGTGCTCCCCGCAGCGAAATAAAGGAGGAGCGAAGCGGGGGACATTCGCGGAGGGGAGCACCCGGCGGCCTGTGCACGCACCCGGAACAAAAGCCCCCAACCAGTCACCCAAAAAGAACAGGCCCGCCGATTCCTCAGCGGGCCTGTTCAGCGATCAAACAGCTAGTCAGCCCAAAGGCGGAATCCGCAGCTTCTGCCCCGGATAGATCTTGTCCGGGTTGCTCAGCATCGGCTTGTTCGCCTCGAAGATCGCGTTGTACTTGTTCGCATCGCCGTAGTACTTCTTGGAGATGGCCGACAGCGTGTCGCCCTTCACCACGTCGTGGTACTGCGCAGGCGCAGCGGCCGGGGCCACCAGGTTGTTGTCGACGCTGGTCACGTTGGCCACATTGCCCGCGGCCAGCGACGCCTTTTCGCTCGCCTCCTGCGACGGCGCATTGCCCGCCAGCGTGACCACGCCGCTGCTGGCCTTGTAGGTCACCGCCAGCGCCGTGAGGCCGAGGTTCTGGGTCTCGATGTAGGTCTTGATGGCCGCGGCCGCGGCCGTGTCGGCATCGGGTGCGTCTGGCGTGGCGGCGTGGGCGGACGATCCGCCGAACAGCTTTTCACCGGCCTCCTTGATGAAACTGAGCAATCCCATGGTTCTCTCCTTGTGCGGTGGTTGGGTCAGGGAGGCAGATGGTGAGGCGTAACCCGGCGCACCGGCGTAGGCCCATGCCGCATATGCGACCGCCCGCGGCAAGCCCGCCGGCAACACCGGTCACAAAGTCGCAATAATCCCGCGCATGCCATCCCCCTTCCTCGCCATCGACATCGGCAACACCCGCATCAAGTGGGCGCTCTACGACTCGGCCCAGCCCGGCGCCGCGTTGCAGGCGCAGGGCGCCGAATTTCTCGACCACATCGAAAAGCTGGCCGACGGCCCCTGGGCCGACCTGCCCGCGCCCGCGTCCATGCTGGGCTGCGTGGTGGCCGGCGACGCGGTGCGACGGCGCGCCGAAGAACAGATCAACGAGCGCTTCGACTGCACCCCGCGCTGGGTGATGCCGAGCGCGGGCGAAGCCGGCATCGTGAACGGCTACGACCACCCCACGCGCCTGGGCGCGGACCGCTTCGTGGCCATGATCGGCGCGCGGCACCGCATGCTGGCCGCGCAGGCCGACAAGGCCCCCCTGCCGATGGTGGTGGTGATGATCGGCACGGCCGTGACCGTGGAGGCCATCGACGCCAGCGGCAAGTTCCTGGGCGGGCTGATCTTGCCCGGCCACGGCATCATGCTGCGCGCGCTGGAGTCGGGCACGGCAGGCCTGCATGTGCCGACCGGCGAGGTGCGCGAATTTCCCACCAACACCAGCGACGCGCTGACCAGCGGCGGCACCTACGCCATCGCCGGCGCGGTGGAGCGCATGGTGCAGCACGTGCGCTCGCATTGCGGCGCGGAGCCGGCCTGCTACATGACCGGCGGCGCGGGCTGGAAGATGGCGCCCGTGATGAACGGGCACTTCGAGCTGGTCGAGAGCCTGATCATGGACGGGCTGCTCGTCATTGCCCGGGAACGGGCTGCCACCTGAAGCTGGCCTGAGCGGCCAAGGCCGCATCGGAACCCAGGAGCGGCTAAGGCCGCATCAGTGCCTCGCCCAGCGCCTGGAACGCGGGCAGCGTGAGCGGGTCGTTGGCGCCGTTGGCCGCCACCGGGTGCGCCGCGTAGCGCACGATCACCATCTCGGCCTTCGGGTCCACGTAGATGCTCTGGCCGTGGATGCCGCGCGCCATGAAGGCGCCGTGCGGGTTGTGCGACACCCACCACATGTCGCGGTACGACCAGCCCTTGAGCAACGCATAGCCGGCCTTCTCGAACTTGGCCGGGTCGCCGCCGCGCTGGATGTCGTCGACCACCGCCTTCGGAATGGCCTGCTGGCCGTTGGACGCGCGCCCGCCGTTGCGCAAGGTTTCACCGAAGCGGGCCAGGTCGCGCAGCACGGTGTTCAGGCCGCCGCCGCCCGACTCGGTGCCGATGCGGTCGACCATGAAGTAGGCGTCCTGCTCGGCGCCGATGCGCCGCCAGATCTTCTCGCTCAGCAGGTCGGCCAGCGACTGCCCGCTGGCGCGGCGCAGCATCCAGGCCAGCACCTCGGCATTGACCGTCTTGTAGGCGAAGGCATCGCCGTGCTCGCCTTCCTTCTTCAGCGTGACCAGAAACTCGTAGAACGACTTCGGGCCGGTGTAGTTGGCGCCTTGGGTGAGCATGCCGCCGGCACGCGCGTAGTCCCAGATTTCGGCCTTCGGGTCGGCGTAGTTCTCGGAGTAGTGCACGCCCACGGTCATGTCCATCACCTGGCGCACGGTGGCGTCGCCGTAGGCCGTGTCCTTGAGCTCTGGCAGGTACTTGGTGACAGGCGCGGCCGGGTCGAGCTTGCCTTCGTCCGCGAGGATGGCGGCCAGCGTGCCCACGAAAGACTTGGTGACCGACATCGCGATGTGCGGCCGCTCGGGCGTGAGCGCGCCGAAGTACTTTTCGTAGACCACCTTGCCGCGGTGCATCACGAGGATGCCGTCGGTGTAGGTGCCCGAGATCATCTGCGCGAAGTTCAGCGTCTGCTCGCCGCCGGCACTTCCAAGGGGCTTGAACGTGACGGCCTCGATCTGCACCGGCGACGTGGCCGCGGGCAGCGGGCTGGGTGCGCCGCTGCCGCGCCACACGTTGGCCGTGGGCACGGTCTCGCGCACGTGCGAGAAGCTCCAGCGCGTGCGCGGAAACACGCCGCCGGCCGGGTTGTCGAAGGTGATGAGCTTGTCGGGCGCGGGCGGAAAGCCCTTCATCCAGCCCAGCGCGTCCACGGAGGTGGCCGCGGGGTCGGGCAGCGCGGCGGGCGCGGGGGTCTGTGCGGAGGTGGTGTTCACTGCGAGCAGGGTGACCACGGCGGCCAGCGCCGTGCGAATGAAATAGGACATGGTGATGTCGGGGCGGTTGAACAGCGGTGGATCAACGGCCGCTGAAGCGCGCGGGACGGCGTTCGACGAAAGAGCGCACGCCCTCGGCGGCGTCCTCGCTGTTCGACAGGCGCTTCTGCGTTTCGATGAACTCCGACACGGCCGCCAGCGGGCCGTGCTCGATGGCTTTCAGCACATTGAGCCGCGTGGCCACCACCGCCAGCGGCGCCTGGGCCGCAATGCGCTGCGCAATGGCCAGCGCCGCATCGAGCTCCTCGCCGGCCGGCACCACCTTCTGCACGAAGTTCAGCCGGTAGGCCTCGGCGCTGCCGAACTCGTCGGCCGTGAGCAGGTGCAGCATCGCGTTGCCCAGGCCGGCGCGCTCGGCCATGCGCAGCGTGGCGCCGCCGGTGGCCATGATGCCGCGCTGCACTTCCATCTGCGAGAAGCGGCAGTTGTCGGCCGCCACCACGATGTCCGCACCCAGCATCAGCTCGATGCCCACGGTGAAGCAGATGCCCTTCACCGCCACCACCATCGGCTTGGTGCGGCGGCGGTAGTCGGGCAGGCCGAAGTCGTGCGGCTCCACCAGCCCGGCGGGAACGGCCTTCTCGCCGCGCTTCATGTATTCGGTGATCGCGGGCAGGTCCAGGCCGGCCGTGAAGTGATCGCCAAAGGCATGCAGCACGCCCACGCGCAGGCTCGGGTCGTCGTCCAGCCGCGTGTAGGCCTCGGCCAGTTGCTTGAACATGGGCGCGGTCCAGCCGTTGCGCTTGGCCGGGCGGTTGATGCCGATGAGCAGCACGTGGTCGAGCACTTGCGTGTCGATGCAGCCTTCGGTGGGGGGTGTGGATGCGGTGGCGGTCATGGTGTTTGTCTCCTTTGTTTTTTTCAGATCGCGCGGGTCAGTACGTGTACACGCCGCGGCCGGTCTTGCGGCCGAGTTGTCCGGCGGCCACCATTTCCTTCAGCAGCGGGCAGGGGCGGTACTTGGAGTCGCCGAACTGCTCCAGGTAGACCTCCATCACGGCCAGGCACACGTCCAGGCCGATCATGTCGGCCAGTGCCAGCGGGCCGATGGGCTGGTTGCAGCCCAGCTTCATGCCCGCGTCGATGTCTTCCGCCGTGGCAATGCCTTCGGACAGCACGAAGAAGGCCTCGTTGATCATCGGCACCAGGATGCGGTTGACCACAAAGCCCGGTGCGTTCTTCACCGTGATGGGCGACTTGCCCAGCTTCACGGCCAGCTCCTTCACCGTGTCGTGCGTGGCGTCGCTGGTGAGGTAGCCGCGAATCAGCTCCACCAGCGCCATCATCGGCACCGGGTTGAAGAAGTGCATGCCGATGAAGCGGTCGGGGCGCGAGGTGGCGGCGGCCAGCTGGGTGATGGAGATCGACGAAGTGTTCGACGCCACGATCACATCGGGCGGCAGCATGTCGTCGACCTGCTTCAAGATCTTGAGCTTGAGCGCGTGGTTCTCGGTGGCCGCTTCGATGACCAGCTGCGCGCTCTTCAGGTCTTCGTAGTTGGTGGAGCCGGTGATGAGCGCCAGCGCGGCGGTCTTCTGCTCGGTGGTGAGCTTTTCTTTCTTGATCAGGCGGTCCAGGCTGCTCGCCACGGTGGCCAGGCCCTTGTCGACCGCCGCCTGGGCAATGTCGACCATCACCACCTTCACGCCGGCCACCGCGCAGGCCTGCGCGATGCCGTTGCCCATTGTTCCGGCGCCGATGATGCCGACAGTCTGAATGGCCATGAGAGAACTCCTTGAGGAAACAAAAAAAGGGGGTGCACGCGGCGGGCGCCACGGCGAAGACATCGATTGTGAATCAGCCCCGGGGCCGCGCCGTTGCCGCGTGTGACACCGCTGGCGCGCGGGTGGCTTACAGTGCTGCGGTTGCTTTTTTCTCGCCTTTTTCTTCCCTTTCCCCGATTCACTCGATCCCCGACCATGACCACCCTCGGCACCCCCCTTTCCCCCTCCGCCACCCGCGTGATGCTGCTTGGCTCCGGTGAACTCGGCAAGGAGGTGCTGATCGCCCTGCAGCGCCTCGGCGTGGAGACCATTGCGGTCGACCGCTACCAGAACGCCCCCGGCCAGCAGGTGGCGCACCATGCGCGCACCATCACCATGAGCGACCCCGCGCAGCTCAAGGCGCTGATCGAGGCCGAGAAGCCCACGCTGGTGGTGCCCGAGATCGAGGCCATTGCCACGGGCATGCTCCAGGAGCTGGAAGACGCCGGCGTGGTGCGCGTCATTCCCACGGCCCGTGCCGCGCGCCTCACGATGGACCGCGAGGGCATCCGCCGCCTGGCCGCCGAGACGCTGGGCGTGCCCACCAGCCCTTACAAGTTCTGCGACTCGCTGGCCGAGTTGCAGGCCGCCATCGACGAAGGCATCGGTTACCCCTGCATCGTGAAGCCGGTGATGAGCAGTTCCGGCAAGGGCCAGAGCAAGATCGACGGCCCCGCCGACGTGCAGAAGGCCTGGGACTACGCGATGGCCGGCGGCCGTGTGAGCCATGGCCGCGTGATCGTCGAGGGCTTCATCGACTTCGACTACGAGATCACGCTGCTGACGGTGCGTGCGAAGGACGCGGCCGGCGCGGTGGAAACGAAGTTCTGCGAGCCCATCGGCCATGTGCAGGTGAGCGGCGACTATGTGGAAAGCTGGCAACCGCACCCGATGGCGCCTGCCGCGTTGCAGAAGGCGCAGCAGATCGCGCAGGCCGTTACCGCCGACCTGGGTGGGCAGGGGTTGTTCGGCGTGGAGTTGTTCGTGAAGGGCGACGAGGTGTGGTTCAGCGAAGTGAGCCCGCGCCCGCACGACACGGGCATGGTCACCATGGCCACGCAGTGGCAGAACGAGTTCGAGCTGCATGCGCGGGCCATCCTCGGCTTGCCGGTGGACACGTCGCTCAAGAGCCCGGGTGCGAGTGCGGTGATCTACGGCGGCGTTGACGCGACTGGCATCGTTTTCGACGGCGTGGCCGAGGCATTGCAGGTGCCGGGCAGTGACATCCGTCTGTTCGGCAAGCCAGAGAGTTTCACCAAGCGCCGCATGGGTGTGGCGCTGGTGCACGCGGCCGATACCGATACGGCCCGCACGTTGGCCAAGGAATCTGCTTCTCTTGTTAAGCCTCGCAAGGGCTGATTTTTTTGCTCTGTCGTTCGGGCGCTGCTGTTCAGGGCGCGTGCACAGGCCGCCGGGTGCTCCCCTCCGCGAATGTCCCCCGCTTCGCTCCTCCTTTATTTCGCTGCGGGGAGCACCCGACGCCCTGTGCACCTGGACACGCTGCTGGTGCTCGCTGATCAACCCCGGCTCTGAGTAACGACCAAGCTGTCGGTGTGCGGGTGATCAACCAGAGCTCTGAACTCGCTCACGTCGATGGGGTGCTCCCCGCAGCGAAATAAAGGAGGAGGCCGCAGGCCGGGGGACATTCGCGGAGGGGAGCACCCCGTCGGCGTGAGCGCTGCCCTGAAAAGCGCGTCCAGAACAGCAGTAGCCAGTTTCCGCAAGCCGCCCTCGCCGGTCACAGGCATGGTGCGGGAAGATCGAGAGACATCCACTCGACACCCCCGGAGACTCCATGCTGCATCCCCAGGCGCGCGCCTTGCTCGACTTCATCGAGGCGCGCGGCGTTCCGCCCACCCACACCCTCTCGCCCGCCGACGCACGCGCCTTCTACCGCGAGCGCCGCGCCGCCACACAACCCGTACCCGCCGAAGTGGCCGAGGTGCGCGACCTGGCCGCTGACGGTCCGCACGGCCCCATACCCGTGCGGCTGTACCGGCCCCTGGGTTCTGGGGCGGGCCCGCTGCCCGTGCTGGTGTACTACCACGGGGGCGGGTGGGTCATCGGCGACCTCGACACGCACGACGTGCTGTGCCGCGAGCTGGCCAACGGCGCCGCCTGCGCAGTGGTCGCGGTCGACTACCGCATGGGGCCCGAGCATCGCTTTCCCGCTGCGGTGGACGACGTGCTCGCCGCCACCCGCTGGGTGCGCCGCGAAGCCGCCACGCTGGGGCTCGACGCGAGCCGCCTCGCGGTGGGCGGCGACAGCGCGGGCGGCAACCTCGCGGCCGTGGTCGCCATCGCCGCGCGCGATGCCGGCGACCTGCCCATCGCCTACCAACTGCTGATCTACCCCGCCACCGACATGCGCCGCGGCCATCCCTCGCACCAGGCCAACGGGCAGGGCTATCTGCTGACCAGCGACACGATGGCGTACTTTCACGACCACTACATCACCGACCCCGCGCACGACCTCGACTGGCGTGCGTCGCCGCTGCTGCACATCCACCTCGCGGGCCTGCCGCCGGCACTGGTGATCACGGCCGGCTTCGACCCGCTGCGCGACGAAGGCGCGGCGTATGCGCAGGCGCTCACCGCCGCCGGCAACAGCGCAACCTGCGTGTGCTTCGAGCGCGAGATTCATGGCTTCATCACCATGGGCAAGGTGCTCGACGAGGCCCACACGGCCGTGGCGCTGTGTGCCTGCGAACTGCGCCGCGCGTTCGCGTCGGCCTAGGGAAAGTCCCCGCGCAAATCGATGCCGCGCGCACGGCCCGCGCCGCTACGATCCAGCCAACCCAGACGCCACCGCAGAGTGGCCGTCCACCGATTGCAGGAGACAAACACCATGCAGCGAACGAGGACGACGCCGCCACCGCCCATGCGGTTGAGCGGTGCCGAACGGCAGGGCGAGCGCCTCATGTGGCTCACGCCGCACCGCGTGTTCTACGCCGGCCTGCTCGGCGCGGCCGCCGAGCGCACGATGGGCGGCCACGGCGTGTGCGTGTCGCCCGCCGGTGCGCCGCCCAACCGCATCCGCATCGGCGGCGGAGCCTGGCAGAGCGGCGAGCTCATCGTGGTGCCGCCGCATGTGCCGCACCAGGTGGAGAGCGCGCACCCGCTCATCTTCAGCCTGCTGATCGAGTCGGAGTCGGTCGACCCGGCGCGCATGCCGGCCTTTCTGCAGCACTGCGGGCCGGTGGAGGCACCGGCCTTCGTGCAGCGCGTGCGCGACGCGCATGCGCACCTGCTGGCGGCCTCGGGCCGCGGCACGAACTTCGAGGGCTTCGACTTCGACGCCCTGTTCTTCGGCCAAAGCCTTGCGCCGCGCGCGCTCGACCCGCGCATCCGCAAGGTGGCCGACGCCATCAATGCCGACCCTGCCGCGCCCATGTCGGCCGAAGACTGCGCGGCCTCGGTGCACCTGTCGTTCTCGCGCTTCCTGCATCTGTTCAAGCAGGAGACGGGCATGGCCTTTCGCGCGTTCCGCGCCTGGAAGCGCGCGCGCAGCCTGCTGCGCCATGTGCGCCAGCCCGGCACGCTGACCGACATTGCGCTGGACACCGGCTACCCCGACTCCACGCACTTCAGCCATTCGATCCGCCAGGTGTACGGCCTCAAGCCCAGCGACATCCTGGCCGGCTCGCGCCGCCTCGCGCTGCACGACGCGGCCGGCGGCTTCAGGCACTGAGCCGCATCAGAAGGACCCATGCAGATCCTTCAACTCCTGCTGTCGGGCATTGCGCAAGGGTGCATCTACGGCCTGATTGCGCTGGGCTTCGTGCTGATCTACAAGGCGACCGAAACGGTGAGCTTCGCGCAGGGCGACCTGATGATGCTGGGCGCCTTCGGTGCGTTCGCGGGCATGTCGCTGTTCGGCCTGCCGTTCTGGCTGGCGGCGGTGCTGGCGGTGGTGGCCATGGCGGCCTTCGGCGTGCTGCTGGAGCTGGTGGTGATTCGCCCGATCCTGGGGCAGCCGCAGTTCTCCATCGTGATGCTGACCATCGGCATCGCCTACGTGGCGCGCGGGCTCATCACCATGGTGCCGGGCATCGGCACCGAGACGCACACGCTGGCCGTGCCCTACAAGGACCAGATCTGGAAACTGGGCGAGCTGGTGGTCAACCTGGAGCAGCTGGCCATCATCATCGCCACGGCTGTTTTGTGCGGCCTGCTGTTCGCGATGTTCCGCTACAGCAAGCTGGGCATTGCCATGCAGGCCTCGTCGCAGAACCAGCTGGCGGCCTACTACATGGGCATTCCGGTGAAGCGGCTCAACGGCCTGGTGTGGGGCCTGGCGGCGGCGGTGGCGGCCATTGCGGGCATGCTGCTGGCGCCCATCACCTTCGTGCACGCGAACATGGGCTTCATCGGGCTCAAGGCCTTTCCGGCGGCGGTGGTGGGCGGCTTCGGCAGCCTGCCAGGCGCGATCGTCGGCGGGCTGGTGATCGGCATCGTCGAGTCGTTCGCGGGCTTCTATCTGCCCGACGGTTTCAAGGACACGGCGCCGTACATCGTGGTGCTGCTGATGCTCATGATCAAGCCGAACGGTCTGTTCGGCGAGAAGCTGCGCAAGAAGGTCTAGAAAAAATGCGCCCCCACACCCGTCACTTCGTTTACTCGCTGCCCCCCAAGGGGGTGCAGGCCCGCCTTGGGGCGGCCCGGCGGCGGACCTGACCATGCGCTTCATCTTCAAGACCAGCTACGACCAGGACATCCGCCTCGCGCGCCACGGCGGGCATGTGTTCTGGTACGGCCTGCTGCTGGCGTTCCTGGTGCTGGCGCCGTGGATCATCGAGGAGTACTGGCTCGCGCAGCTGACCTTCGTGCTGATCTACGGCATCGTCGGCCTGGGGCTGATGCTGCTGGCGGGGTTCACGGGGCAGTTTTCCATCGGGCATGCGGCGTTCCTGGGCACGGGGGCCTACACGCAAGGCGTGCTGACCAACCTGGGCGTGCCGTTTCCGCTGGCGCTGGTCGGCGCGGCCGCGCTGTCGGCGGCGGTGGGCGTGGTGGTGGCCTTGCCGGCGCTGCGCGTGAAGGGCATCTACCTGGGCATTGCGACGCTGTCGTTCGGCTTCATCGTGGAGGAGGTGTTCGCGCGGTGGGAGAGCGTGACGGGCGGCAACGCGGGCCTGCACGTGAAGGCGCCGCAGCTCTTCGGCTGGTCGCTGGGCTCGGGCGACGGCTTCTACTTTCTGTGCCTGGTGGTGGCGGTGCTCAGCACGCTGGGCATCCTGAACCTGCTGCGTTCGCCGACCGGGCGCGCCTTTGTCGCCATCCGCGATTCGGAAATTTCGGCGCAGAGCATGGGCATTCACCTGGCGCGCTACAAGACGCTGTCGTTCGCCATCTCGGCCGCGCTCGCGGGGCTCGGCGGTGCCTTGTACGCGCACAAGCTGAGCTTCATTTCGCCGGACCAGTTCAGCATCCTGCAGTCGATCGACCTGCTGCTGATGGTGGTGATCGGCGGGCTCGGTTCGGTGCACGGTGCGTTCCTGGGCGCGATCTTTCTGATTGCGATGCCGCAGCTCATTTCCATCGGCAAGGACTGGTTGCCCGCGGTCATCGGCCAGGCGCCGGGGCTGCAGGGGCTGGTGTACGGGCTGGTGCTGATTGCGTTCGTGCTGTTCGAGCCGCTGGGGCTGTACGGCCGCTGGCTCAAGGTGCGCACCTGGCTGCAACTCTTTCCGTTCTACCGCAAGGGGTTGTTCAAGCGGCAGAAGTCGTTCACCAAGTCGGACCGGCTGCGATGAGCAACGACATCCTTCTTTCGGCCAGGGAACTGAGCGTGCGCTTCGGCGGTGTGCTCGCGGTCAACAAGGTGAGCTTCGACGTGCGGCGTGGCGAAGTGTTCACGCTGATCGGGCCCAACGGCGCGGGCAAGACGACGGTGTTCAACCTGATCAGCCGCATCTACACGCCGACCACCGGCGACATCACCTGGCATGGCGAAGAGGGCGGCCCGATCGCGCTGACGCAGCAGGCGCCGCATGCCATTGCGGCCCTGGGCATTGCGCGCACCTTCCAGAACATCGAGCTGTTCGAGCATGCAACGGTGTTGCACAACCTGTTGATCGGACGACACACGCACCGGCAGACGGGGTTCTGGAGCGAGGTGTTCTTCACGCCCGCCACGCGGCGCGCGGAGATGGCGGCGCGCGAGAAGGCGGAGCAGGTGATCGAGCTGCTCGACCTGCAGCATCACCGCGACTCGATGGTGGCGGGCTTGCCCTACGGCGTTCGAAAGGTGGTCGAGCTGGCGCGCGCGCTGTGCACCGAGCCCAAGCTGCTGCTGCTCGACGAGCCGTCTTCAGGGCTCAATGTCGAAGAAACGGCCGACATGGCGTTCTGGATCCAGGACATACAGCACGAGCTGGGCGTGTCGGTGCTGATGGTCGAGCACGACATGTCGCTGGTGTCGAAGGTGTCCGACCGCGTGCTGGCGATGAACATGGGCGAGGTGCTGGCGACCGGAACCCCGCGCGAGGTGCAGGCGGATGCGCGTGTCGTCGAGGCCTATCTGGGGACCGTGGACGACGTGAGCAGCTTGAGGAGGGCGGCGGCATGAGTGCTTCGTTCGCTGCCTCTTTGAAGGCGCCCGGTGTGCGGTGCGGCGCGGTCGCCCCCACTGTGCCGGCCGCTGCGCGGCTCCCCTGCGGTGCTCGCGTTTCGCGGGGTCTCGCAGAACTCGCTTCGCTCAAACAGCTGCGAGCCCTGATCCGCGAAACGCTGCGCTCCTCGGCGGCACAGAGGGGCCGCCCACCCCGCACCGCACACCGGGCTTCGCAGTGGAGTGATCGCCCTGTGCCGACCCACGGCGTTGGGGTCCCTGTCTGCGGCGGGCCGTTGAGGCACCGCCGAGCAGCGCAGCGACGGGCGGATCAGGGCTCGCCGCTGTTTGAGCGAAGCGAGTTCGGCGAGACCCCGCCCGTCGTGAGCAGCGCAGGGGAGCCCGAAGGGCCGGTGACGTCGGCCCGCCGCAGACAGGGGCCCCAACGCCGCTCCCCGCCCTCTGCATGCATCCGGAAAACACGGGAGACAGCGCCATGACCGACGTCGTACTCCAACTGCTCAACGTGGAAAGCGCCTACGGCCCCATCAAGGCCATCCGCGGCGTGAGCCTGAAGGTCAAGCAAGGGGAAATCGCCACGGTGCTGGGCTCCAACGGCGCAGGCAAGACGACCATCCTGAAGACCATCTCCGGGATCATCGATCCGCGCAAGGGCAGCATCGAGTTCGAAGGCAAGGACATCACCGCCAAGGACCCGGCCTACATCGTTCAACAGGGCCTGAGCCACGTGCCCGAAGGCCGCGAGGTGTTCCCATTGCTGTCGGTGAAGGACAACCTGCTGATGGGCGCCTACACCCGCAAGGACCGCGACGGCGTCGCGAAGGACATGGAGACCGTCTACACCTACTTCCCCATCCTCAGGGAGCGCGCCACGCAGGACGCGGGGCTGCTGTCGGGCGGGCAGCAGCAGATGCTGGCCATCTCGCGCGCCATCATGGCCGCGCCGCAGCTCATTCTTCTGGACGAACCCAGCCTGGGCCTGAGCCCCAAGCTGACGAAGGAAATCTTCGAAATCGTGGTGCGCATCAACCGCGAGCGCGGCACCACCATCCTGCTGGTCGAGCAGAACGCCAACATGGCGCTGAACGCGGCCGACCACGGCTATGTGCTGGAGAACGGCCGCATCGTGATGGAAGACACCTGCGAACGCCTGCGGGAGAAGGACGACATCAAGGAGTTCTACCTGGGCGTGAAAGACGACGGCGTGCGCGGCGAGCGGCGCTGGAAAAAGAAAAAGACCTGGAGATAGGAGATAGCCGCCATGCAAGGACTCTGGGACCTCGACACCTTCGCCCCCCGGCTCGACGTGGTCGTGCCCGGCGACACGCTTTGCGCGATGTTCTGGAACGCGGTGCAGCAACGCGGCGACGCCACCTGGATGCGCCAGAAGGAGCTGGGCATCTGGCGCACCTGGAGCTGGCGCCAGACGGGCGACGCGGTGCGCGAGATTGCGGCGGGGCTGCAGGCCATCGGCTTCGTGCCGGGCGAGTGCGCGTCGATTCTGTCGAACACCGTCATCGAATGGGTGCTGGCCGACCTGGCCGTGCTGAGCTGCGGCGGGGTGTCCAACGGCATCTACCCGACCGACGCGGCCTCGCAGGTGCACTACCTGTGCGAAGACTCTCGCACCACGGTGCTCTTCGTGGAAGACGACGAGCAGCTCGACAAGGCGCTGGAGGTGCGCGCGGGGCTGCCGGGGCTGCGCCGCATCGTGGTGTTCGACATGGAAGGCCTGCGCGACCTGGACGACGCGGCGGTGATGAGCCTGGACGCGCTGCGCATCCTGGGCCGCGCGCACCTGGCCGCCGACCCCGAGGCGGTGGCGCGCACCGTGGCGGGCTGCCGACCGCAGGACCTGGCCATTCTGGTCTACACCTCGGGCACCACCGGCAAGCCCAAGGGCGCGATGCACAGCCATGCGGGGCTGGTGTACACCGCACGCGGCTACAACTCGCTCATTGCGCAGGACGAGACCGACGAGCGCATGTGCTTTCTGCCGCTGTGCCACATCGCCGAGCGCATGGGCGGCGAGTACTTCGCGATGTACACCGGCTCCATCCTCAACTTCGTCGAGAACCCCGAGACCGTGCCGGAAAACGTGCGCGAGATTGCGCCGACCGTGTTCACGGCCGTGCCGCGGGTGTGGGAGAAGTTCTATTCGGGCGTGATGATCGCGCTGAAGGAGGCCAGCCCGCTGCAGCAGGCCGCCTACGGCTGGAGCATCGGCGTGGGCGAAGACATCGCCAACCGCGTGCTGGCGGGCGAGCCGGTCGGTGCGCTGCTCAAGCTCAAGTTCAGGCTGGCGCGGGTGCTGGCGCTGGACAACGCGCGCAAGCTCATCGGCATTCACCGCGCGCGCTTTCTGGTGACGGGCGCGGCGCCCATCTCGCCAGAGCTGGTGAAGTGGTACCTGGCGCTGGGTGTGCCGATGCTGGAGGTGTGGGGCATGACGGAGTCGTGCGGTGCGTCGACGGCGGTGCCGGCCACGCGCATCAAGCCGGGCTCCATCGGGCCGGCCACGGGCTACAACGAGGTGCGCATCGACCCGGTCACCAGCGAGATCCTGGTGCGCGGCCCCAATGTGTTCATGGGCTACCTCAACCTGCCGGAGAAAACGGCAGAGACCATCGACGCCGACGGCTGGCTGCACACCGGCGACGTGGGCGTGATGGACGAGGACGGGTATTTCCGCATCACCGACCGCATGAAAGACATCATCATCACGGCGGGGGGGAAGAACGTGACGCCCAGCGAGCTGGAGAACGAGCTCAAGTTCAGCCTCTACATCACCGATGCCGTGGTCATCGGCGACAAGCGGCCCTACCTCACGGTGATCGTCATGATCGACCAGGAGAACGTCGAGAAGTTCGCGCAGGACAACGACGTGCCGTTCAGCAACTACGAGAGCCTGACGCGCACGAAGGAAGTGCAGGCGCTGATCCAGAGCGAGATCGAACGCGTGAACACCAGGTTTGCGCGGGTCGAGCAGATCAAGAAGTTCTTCTTGCTCGAGACGCAGCTCAGCGCCGAGGACGAAGAGCTCACGCCCACGATGAAGCTCAAGCGCAAGCTGGTGCAGACCAAATATGCAGAGCGCATAGACGCCATGTACAGCTGACGTTGCAGCCACGTTTTTTTCGCCAACCCGAGGAGACAACCGCATGAAGCTCAAGACACTGACGACGCTGGCCGTGCTGGGCCTGATCGCGACGCTTGCGTCCGCGCAGCAGCAAGGCGTGAGCAAGGACGAGATCCGCATCGGCACCATCCAGGACCTGTCGGGCCCGCTCGCGGGCTTCGGCAAGCAGGCGCGCAACGGCATGCAGCTGCGCGTGGACGAGCTCAACGAGCAGGGCACGCTGAACGGGCGCAAGCTCAAGCTGTTCGTGGAGGACTCGGGCTACGACCCCAAGAAGGCGGTGCTGGCCGCGCAGAAGCTGGTGAACCAGGAAAAGATCTTCATCATGGCCGGCCACATCGGCACGGCGCAGAACATGGCGGCCATGCCGGTGCAGTTCGACAAGAACATCGTCAACTACATGCCCATTACCGCGGCGCGCGAAATGTACGAGCCGCTGAACCGGCTGAAGTATTCGTTCGCGGCCACGTACTACGACCAGATTCGCATCGCCCTGCCCAAGATGATCAAGGACAAGGGCGCCAAGAAGGTCTGCACCATCTATCAGGACGACGAGTTCGGCCTGGAGGTGCAGCGCGGCGCCGAGGCCGGGCTGAAGGCAGCGGGCATGGAGCTGGCCGAGAAAACCTCGTTCAAGCGCGGCGCCACCGACTTCAGCTCGCAGGTGGCGAAGATGAAGGCCGCCAATTGCGACCTGGTGGTGCTCGGCACCATCATCCGCGAGACCATCGGCACCGTGAGCGAGGCGCGCAAGACCGGCTTCAACCCGACCTTCATCGGCTCCAGCGCGGCCTACACCGACCTCATTCACAAGCTGGGCGGCAAGGCCATGGACGGCGTGTACGCCACCATGACCGTGCAGAACCCCTACACCGACGAGCAGTCGCAGCCGCTGCGCTTCTGGGCCAACAAGTACAAGACCAAGTTCAACGAAGACCCGACCGTGTTCTCGGTGTATGGCTACGTGATCGTCGATTCGTTCATCAAGGCCGCCACCAAGGCCGGACCGGCGCTGACGACCGACAGCTTCATCAAGGCAATGGACAGCATCACCTTCGAGCCCGACATGTTCGGCAGCCCGAAGAGCACCTACACCGCCACCAAGCGGCTGGGCAACGACCAGTCGCGGCTGTCGCAGATCAAGGACGGCAAGTGGGTGGTGGTGTCCGACTATGTGACACCGTAACTTGGCTCCTCGCCCTCAGTGCGAACGGGCCGAGGCGGGTTTATATTGGCGCCGAACTTTCGTGACGCACCCGCCATGCCCAACTACTGGTTGATGAAATCCGAGCCCGACGAGGTCTCGATCGACGATGCGCTCGCCGCGCCCGACGCCACGGTGGCGTGGACCGGCGTGCGCAACTACCAGGCGCGCAACTTCATGCGCGACGGCATGCGGGTGGGCGACGGCGTGCTGTTCTATCACTCGAGCTGCCCGCAGCCTGGCATCGCCGGCATCGCGCGCGTGGCCTCGGGCGTGAAGCCCGACCCGACGCAGTTCGATGCCGGGTCGCCTTACTACGACGCGAAGTCGAAGCCGGACGATCCGCGCTGGTTGTTGCTCGACGTGCAGGCGCTGCGCAAGACGCGGCTGCTGGCGCTGCCCGAGCTGCGTGAAAAGCCCGAGCTGGCCGAACTGGTGGTGCTGCGCAAGGGCAACCGGTTGTCGATCACGCCGGTGGAGCCTGCGCATTGGAAGGTCATCGAGAAGATGCTGGGCTGACTTGCAGCCGGTGCTCCAGGTGTTTCAGACGTTTCAGGCCGCCCTGGCCAGAATCGGAAACAGCTTGCCCAGCCCGTCCGCCATCACCTCGACCGCCAGCGCGGCCAGGATCAGCCCCATCAGCCGCGTCATGATGTTGATGCCGGTCTTGCCCAGCACGCGCGCGATGGGTTGCGCCAGCGAGAAGGCCAGCGCCGTGGCCAGCGCCACCACCACGCCGTAGCCGACCAGCACCCCCAGCTCCCACAGGTGCTGCGTCTTTTCGGCGTAGATCACCACGGTGGAAATGGTGGCGGGCCCGGTGAGCAGCGGAATGGTGAGCGGCACCACCGCGATGGACGCGCCCATCGAGGCCTTCACCTCGGTGGCGCGCAGCTCCTCCACGTTGGTCTTGCTCTCCGCGGGCTTGGCGTTGAGCATCGACAGCGAGCTCATGAGCAGCAGCAGCCCGCCGCCCACCTGAAAGCTGGCGATCGAAATGCCGAAGAACGACAGCAGCTGCAGGCCCAGCAACGCGCTCACCGCAATGACCACGAAGGCGCTGAAGGCCGACATGCGCACCGTGTGGCGGCGTTGCGCGTCGCTGTAGCCCTGCGTGTAGTGAATGAAGAAAGGCACGATGGCCAGCGGGTTGACGATGGCCACCAGCGTGACCAGCGGCTTGATGAGGTCCATCGAGGTGCTCATGCCTATCGGCCTCCGGTGACGTCCAGCAAGGCCATGGTGGTGTAGCTCGCCTCGGCCGACAGCAGCCACAGGATGGCGCCGGCAATTTCGTCGGCGGTGCCGGTGCGTTTCATGGGCACGCTGGGCGCGAGCTCGAAGGCGCGGTCGGGCATGCCGCCGGAGGCGTGGATGTCGGTGTCGATCAGGCCGGGGCGCACCGCGTTCACGCGGATGCCCTCGTCGGCCACCTCCTTGGCCAGGCCGATGGTGAAGGTGTCGATGGCGGCCTTGCTGGCGGCGTAGTCGACGTACTGGCCCGGCGAGCCCAGCCGCGCCGCGCCGCTGGAGATGTTGACGATGGCGCCGCCCGCACCGCCGTGGCGCGTGCTCATGCGGCGCACGGCTTCGCGCGCGCAGATGAAGCTGCCGATCACGTTGATGCGGAACATGCGTTCCAGCCGCGCCACGCTCATCTCGTCGACGCGCGCTTGCAGGTCGACCACGCCGGCGTTGTTGACCAGCGCGGTCAGGCGCCCGAGCTTGGCGTCGACCTTCTCGAACATGGCCAGCACCTGGGCCTCGTCGCCCACGTCGGCCTGCACGGCCATGGCGGTGCCGCCGCCCGCGCGAATGGCGCGCACCACCTCGTCGGCGGCCAGCGAGTTGCTGGCGTAGTTGACGGCCACCGCGTAGCCGCGCCGGGCGGCAAGCAAGGCGGTGGCGGCACCGATGCCGCGCCCGCCGCCCGTGATCAAGAGCACTGGGTCCAAAACCTACCTCCTGCAGAGAAACTGCGTGTCAGTTAAAACCGTCGGTCGGATTACATCATCGGGGGCACGCGCATCAGCGCGGCGCCGGGCCGCCCCAAGCAAGCCCGCACCGAAGTGCGGAGCACGGAGGTTACTTAATGAGCATCGGCAAGACCATCGATTACTACTTTGCGCCACAGAGTCCGTGGACCTATCTGGGGCATTCCCGCTTTGCCGCGATTGCCGCGGCCGCCGGCGCCACGGTGCGCGTGCGGCCCATCGACCTGGGCAGCGTGTTCCCGGTGTCGGGCGGCCTGCCCCTGGGCAAGCGCGCGCCGCAGCGCCAGGCCTACCGGCTGGTCGACCTGGCGCGCAGCTCGCGCCACCTCGGCCTGCCGCTGCACGTCAAGCCGAAGTTCTTTCCGGTGGCCGGCGACGACGCGGCGCGACTGATCATCGCGGTCGACCTGCACGACGGCACCGAGGCCGCGATGCGCATGTGTGCGTCGATCTTCGCGGCGGTGTGGGCGCAGGAGCGCAACATCGGCGACCCGAACGTGCTCGAGGCGCTGGCCGCCGAAACCGGCCTGCCGGCCAAGCGCGCGGAGCAGTCGCAAAGCCAGGCGGTGCAGGAGCGCTACGAGGCCTACACGCAGGAGGCCATCGACATTCAGGTGTTCGGCGCGCCGAGCTACGTGGTGGACGGCGAAATTTTCTGGGGGCAGGACCGCCTCGACTTCGTCGAGCGGGCGCTGCAACCGTGATTTCCATTGCCGGAATTGCAGCGTTCCGGCTTTCATTCAGTCATTCAGTCATTCATCTGCCATCAAGGAGCAAGACAACATGGGCCAATTCATCGATCTCACCGCCAAGGACGGCTTCACCTTCCCCGCCTACGTGGCCGAGCCCGCGGGCAAGCCGCGCGGCGCGGTGGTCGTGGTGCAGGAAATCTTCGGTGTGAACTCGCACATCCGCTCGGTGGCCGACGGCTATGCGGCCGACGGCTACCTGGCCGTGGCGCCCGCCACCTTCCAGCGCGTGAAGCCGGGCGTGGAGCTGGGCTACACGGACGACGAAATGAAGAACGGCTTCGGCCTGAAGACGGCGGTCGAGGCGCTGCCCGCGCCCGGCGTGCTGCAGGACATCGAGGCGGCCATCGCCTATGCGGCCAAGGCCGGCAAGGTCGGCATCGTCGGCTACTGCTGGGGCGGCCTGCTGGTGTGGCGCGCCGCCGCACTGCTGCCGGGCCTGGCGGCCGCCGCGCCGTACTACGGCGGCGGCATGACCTCGCCGGAAGAAACGGCGCGCGAGCCCAAGGTGCCGGTACTCGCGCACTTCGGCAACCAGGACCACTGGATTCCGCTGGACACCATCGAGAGCTTCAAGAAGGCGCACCCGGAAGTGGAAGTGCATGTGTACCCGGTGGGCCACGGCTTCAACTGCGACCAGCGCGGCTCGTACGACGCCGACGCGGCCAAGCTGGCACGCGAACGCACGCTGGCGTTCTTCGCCAAGCACGTCGGCTGAGTCTTTTCGCCGCGCCATTGAAAAACCCGGCACTGCCGGGTTTTTTCATTTCAGGCGTGGCTCGGCTTGCGCGCCGTGCTGCCGGGCCCCACGCGGGTCTGCAGAAAGTCGAGCAGGGCGCGCAGCGCGGCGCTGTTGTGGCGCCGCTGCAGGTAGGCGGCCGACAGCCACATGTCCTTGCGCGCGTAGTCCTGCAGCACCGGCACCAGCTCGCCATGGTCGAGGTGCGTCTGCACCAGGATCGACGGCAGGTAGATCACGCCGAAGCCGTGCATGGCCACGCGGATCAGCGGCGCGCCTTCGGTGCAGTCCATGCGGCTTTTCACGGGCACGTCGAGCGGCGTGCCGTTGTCGTCGAAGCGCCAGACCGGCTGCTGGCCCAGCAGCGAGAAGGTCAGCGCCTCGTGGGTGGAGAGGTCGCGCGGATGTTCGGGCTTGCCGTGCTTCTTCCAGTAGACGGGGGAGGCGCAGACCACCATGTTCATGAGCCGCAGTTTGCGCACGATCAGGTTGGCGTCTTCCACCGGGCCGCTGCGCAGTTCGACGTCGATGCCTTCCTCGGCCAGGTCGACGGTGCGGTTGGTCAGCTGCAGGCTGATCGTCACGTCGGGGTAATAGCGCATGAAGTCGGCCAGCAGGTTCGGAAACTCGCCGCTGCCCATGCCGTGCGGCGCCGAGATGCGCAGGCGTCCGCCGGGCTGGCTGGCGCGGTCCTGCAGCTCGGACTGGGTGAGCTCGATCATTTCGAGCATGGGCGTGCTGCGCTCCAGCAGCAGCTGGCCGGCGTCGGTGAGGCTCACCGAGCGCGTGGAGCGGTTGAGAAGGCGCACGCCGAAGCGGGTTTCCAGCTCGGCCACATACTTGCTGACGGTGGCCTTCGACATGTCCAGCCTCTTGGCTGCCTGGGAAAAGCTGCCGTGCGAGGCGACTTCCCGAAAGGTTCTGATCAGGTCGAGACTGTCCATGAGAGTGGGCCCATTGTTTCCGTTTGGGTAACGCGATGGTTCGATTCTCCCGGGTTTTTCCTGACTGGCCTGGGCGACACTTCGGTTACACGCCGATGCCGCCAGCCAGGCTGGGTCGTTGGAAAGAACTGAAATGAAGACTTCGAACATTCTTGTTGCCGCTGCGCTCTTGCTGTCGGGCGCCTCGTTCGCCCAGGCCCAGGGCTTCGCGCCCGTGCAGCCGTTGAAGGCCCAGACCGACCGGGCCGACGTGGCGGCCGGTGCCGACGCCGCCGCGCGCGGTGGCAATGCGTATGGCGACGTGGTGGCGCAGCCGCTCACCTCACGGCCGAGTGCCCGCGACCGTGCCGCCATTCGCGCCGAGGCGGTGGCCGCGGCCCATGCGCCCAACCAGAACCTGGACCGCCGCGCCTTCGTCAACAGCGAAGTGCCGCCGCAGTTCCAGCCCGCGCGGCCCTGAGCCCGCAGACAGCGTCGGCAAGGAGCCGGGCCGGTGCGAACCGGGCTCGGCTTTTTGTTGCTTGCATGCCTTCATGACGCGATTGTTTCAATAGAGGAAACACGGTGTCTCTGATCGGGGTGTTTTGACACATCCGTTCGCCCGGAAACTTGCCGCACAGGCAAGCGAACCAGCAAGCCTGGTGGACGCACCATCCGACCGAACATCTCTGGAGAACTGACAATGAAGACCTCGCACATCCTCGCCGCCGCCGCCCTGACCCTGCTGGCCGCCACCGGTGCCCAAGCCGAAACGTACCAAGGCGTGAACACCGCCGTGTCGACCAAGAGCCGTGACGACGTGAACGCAGAAGCCGTGCGCGCCGCATCGGCCCCCAACCAGAACGTGACCCGCGGTTCGCGCGGTCCGGAAACCGTTGCCGTGTCCAAGGACCGCGCACTGGTCGAAGCCGAAGCCGTTCGCACCGCCTACGCTCCCAACCAGAACGTGACCTCCGGTTCGCGCGTGAACAGCAAGGTTGTCTCGAACATGCCGCATCCGATGGACGTTCGCGTTCAAGCCCAGCAAGGCTCGGGCACCAACGCCAAGTAAGAAGAGACGGCCGCCCTTCGGGGCTGCTGAATCGAAAAAGGGCCACGCTTTTGCGTGGCCCTTTTTCGTTGGCGCAGCAGCGCCCGCATGTCACCGTTTCACCGGGTCCGGGCAAGGTAGCGCTTGCGCCAGAAAATCAGCACCAGCAGCACCGCGATGACCAGCATCGACGTCATCGCAATCCAGAAGCCGTCGGCCTTGTGCACCAGCGGAATGAACTCGAAGTTCATGCCGAAGATGCCGGCAATCAGGTTGAGCGGCAGGAACACGGCGGTAAGCACCGTCAGCACCCGCATGATGTCGTTGGCGCGGTGGCCCTGCACGCTGAAGTGCATCTGCACGGCGGTCTCTGCGTTCTGCTCCAGCCGGTGCACGTGGTGCACCACGCGCTCGATGTGCTCCAGCACATCGCGGCTGCGGATCAGGATGAGTTCGCGCTCGCGCTGTTCGGTTTCGCCCTTGGGCGCGGGCAGGGTTTCGAGCGAATCGATCCAGTCCTGCATGGCGGCGCGCTGGTCTTCGCAGATTTCGTCCAGGTGGTGCAGCGACTGCCGCGCCTGCATCAGCGCGCCCCAGTTGGTGAAGCGGCTGCGCGGGTCGATGAGCTCGGTCTGCCAGTGGTCGAGCTGCTTGGTGAGCTCGCGCCGCAGGTCGAGGTAGCCGTCGACGATCTGGTTGATGACGCGCAGCATCAGGTCCGACGGGCTGGCCGGCAGGCGCGTTGAGGTGGCGCGTGCGTCCAGCGCCGGGGCGCCGCGGTCGTCTGGCGAGCCGGCCGCGAGCAGCCGCGCGGCGAAGCTGTCGCGCACCGCGCCGTCTTCGGGGTGCACCGAGAGCAGCACGCGGTCGAACACGGCGAAACCGACCGGGCGGGTGTCGACGCGGCGCAGCACGGGCGGGCCGCCGCGGGGTGACAAGGGCTGTGAGGGCGTTGGGGGTGGTGTCCCCGGTGCAGGCCCTTGCGGGCCTGGCGCACTTTGCCCCTGGCCGTTCGCCAGGCGGCGGAACACCAGCACGTCGTACTGCGAGGTGTAGTCGTAGTGCGACGGCAATTGGTCGTTCAGCAGGTCGGCCACATGCAGGTCGACCAGCTGCGTGAGGCACAGCGTTTGCAGGATCCGCTGCACCTCGGCCAGCGCGCCGCCGAATTCCTCGCGCGTGAGCGAGATCCACAGGTAGCCGCCAGCGCCGCAGGCGCCCGGTACGGTCAGGGGTGCCAGTGCCGCGTGCTCGCTGACCTGCGAACGGCCGATTTCAAAGATGCGCATGCCCGTTGCCCGCACGCCGTCAGGGCTTCAGCAGGCGCACGGCGTCGAGCGCGAAGTACGTCAGCACGCCGTCGGCGCCGGCGCGCTTGAAGGCCAGCAGGCTTTCGAGCACCACGGCGTCGTGGTCGAGCCAGCCGTTCTGGGCGGCGGCCTTGAGCATGGCGTATTCACCGCTCACCTGATAAGCAAAGGTCGGCACATGGAACTCGTCCTTCACGCGGCGCACGATGTCCAGGTAGGGCATGCCGGGCTTCACCATCACCATGTCGGCGCCTTCGGCGATGTCGATCGCCACTTCGCGCAGGGCCTCGTCGCTGTTGCCCGGGTCCATCTGGTAGACCTTCTTGTTGCTCTTGCCGAGCGTGGCCGCCGAGCCGACAGCATCGCGGAAGGGGCCGTAGAAGGCGCTCGCGTACTTGGCGCTGTAGGCCATGATGCGCGTGTGAATGTCGCCGCGGGCTTCCAGCGCCTGGCGGATGGCGCCGATGCGCCCGTCCATCATGTCGCTGGGCGCCACGATGTCCACGCCGGCCTGCGACTGGGTGAGCGCCTGCTTCACCAGCATGTCGACCGTCACGTCGTTGAGGATGTAGCCGGTCTCGTCGAGCAGGCCGTCCTGGCCGTGGCTGGTGTAGGGGTCGAGCGCAACGTCGGTCATCACGCCCAATTCGGGAAAGCGCGCCTTCAGCGCGGCCACCACGCGCGGGATCAGCCCGTCGGGGTTGCAGGCTTCGTCGCCGTTGGGTGTTTTCAGGCTGGCGTCGATCACGGGGAACAGCGCCATCACCGGAATGCCGGCTTCCATGCACTGTTCGGCCACGGGCAGCAGCAGGTCGAGGCTCAGGCGGTCCACGCCGGGCATCGAGGCGATGGCATCGCGGCGCTTCTCGCCCTCCTGCACGAACACCGGATAGATCAGGTCGTGTGCAGTGAGCGCGTGCTCTCGCACCAGGTTGCGGGTGAACGTGTCGCGGCGCAGGCGCCGCGGCCGCCCGGCGGGAAACATGGCCAGGGGGGAGGTGGATGACGTCATATGCCCAAAATTGTGCCTGAAGCAACTTTTGGTGTTACTTCGTTGCATGCGTCAAGATGTCTGACAACTACGGAAAATCGTAGAACCAAGGTTCTCGTTTTTTTGCTCCAAATGTCAAAGAAAGTGCTTCATGCGCTTGAAACCTTGTTTCGTCTTTGTTAAATTCTGAAGCGGGCGGCTTGCCGCTCCCCGCTTTTCCTCCCTGAGCGGGTGCCTTGATGTGTGACAGCAAAAGGGCTTCCCAGCCCGACGTGAAGACGTCGGGCTTTTTTTTGCCCGCGGCTTCGGCGTGCAGGGGCAAAGCGAGGCTTGGCGCGAGGTGCGCCACTAAACTGCCTCGCATGCTCTGGGTCAAATCTCTTCACATCGTCTTCATCGCCAGCTGGTTCGCCGGGCTGTTCTATCTGCCCCGGATCTTCGTCAACCTGGCCATGGTGCCGCCCGAGTCGGTGGCCGAGCGCGAGCGGCTGCTGCTGATGGCACGCAAGCTCCTGAGGTTCACCACCCTGCTGGCGGTTCCCGCCATCGGCTTCGGACTGTGGCTGTGGCTGGGCTACGGCATCGGGCGCGGCCCGGGCAACGGATGGATGCATGCCAAGCTGGCGCTGGTGCTGGTGGCCATCGGCTACCACCATGGCTGCGGCATGCTGCTGCGCCGCTTCGTGGCGGGCCAGAACCGTCGCGGCGACCGCTGGTACCGCTGGTTCAACGAACTGCCGGTGGTGCTGCTGCTGCTGATCGTGATCCTGGTGGTCGTCAAGCCCTTCTGAAGCCGGTGGGCAAGGCCGGTATGCAGGACACGGTGCACAAACGGGAGCGGCCGCACAAATCCGCCGCGCTGCCTTTGGCGCTGGCCTATGCGGCGCTGATCGTCTATGCCAGCCTGTACCCGTTCGCGGACTGGCGCGACCAGGGCATCGCGCCCTGGGCCTACCTGTCGGCGCCCTGGCCCAAGTACTGGACGGGCTTCGACTTCGCGGTGAACGTCGCGGGCTACGTGCCCTTCGGCTTTCTTTGCGCCCTGGTGGTGCTGCGCACGCGCCCCGGTGCCGGCGTGGGGCGCGCGGTGCTGCGCGCCACCGTGGCGGGAGCGGCCATTGCCTTTGCAATGGAAACCCTGCAGAGCTACCTGCCGGCGCGCATTCCTTCCAATGTGGACCTGGGGCTGAACACCACGGGCGCCATCGTGGGCGCGGTGCTGGCCGCGGGGCTCGAGCGCCTGGGCGCGGTCGCGCACTGGAGCCGGGCGCGCTCCCAGTGGTTCGTGGAGGACGCGCGCGGCGGTCTGGTGCTGCTGGCGCTCTGGCCGTTCGCGTTGCTGTTTCCGGCGGCCGTCACCTTCGGGCTGGGGCAGGTGTTCGAGCGGCTCGAGGGCGCCATTTCGGAGTGGCTGCTCGACACGCCCTTCATCGACTGGCTCCCCGTGCGCCAGTTCGAGCTGGAGCCGCTGGTGCCGGCGGTGGAGTTGCTGTGCGTGCTTCTGGGCGCGCTGGTGCCGTGCCTGCTGGGGTATCTGGTGGCGCGCTCGGTGGTGCAGCGTGCCGTGCTGCTGCCGCTGATCCTGCTCGGCGGCCTGGGGGCCTCGGCGCTCTCGGCGGCGCTGAGCTTCGGCCCCGACCACGCCTGGGCCTGGCTCGATCTGCCGGTGCAGGTGGGCCTGGCGGCGGCGCTGTTCGCAGGCGTGCTGCTGCTGTTCGCGCCGCGCCGCCTGTGCGCGGCCTTGCTGTTGGTGGGGCTGGTGCTGCAGCTGAGCCTGCTCAACCAGGCACCCGAGAGCGCCTACTTTGCGCAGACCCTGGCCACCTGGGAGCAAGGGCGCTTCATCCGCTTCCATGGGCTGGCCCAGTGGCTGGGATGGCTGTGGCCGTTCGCGGTGCTGGCCTATGTGGTGGCCGCGCTGTCGCGCCGCAACCGGCCGGACGCTGCTGCTGCCGCATAACGACGCAACGCCATAACGGTGCCCATAGGGTCATGGCGGGCGCGGCCTCGGGGTGCGGTCACTAAAATTGCCCGATGTCCAACCCCACTCCCGCCGCACCGTCCGGCTACTACGGCCGCCACATCTTCTTCTGCCTCAACGAGCGCAAGAACGGCGAGGACTCCTGTGCCTTGCACAACGCGCAGGAGGGCTTCGACCGCTGCAAGGCGAAAGTGAAGGAAGAGGGCCTGTCCGGGCCCGGCAAGGTGCGCGTCAACAAGGCCGGCTGCCTCGACCGCTGCGCGGGCGGGCCGGTGGCGGTGGTGTACCCCGAGGCCGTCTGGTACACCTTTGTCGACAACGAGGACATCGACGAAATCGTCGAGTCGCACCTGAAGAACGGCAAGGTCGTCGAGCGCCTCGTGCTGCCGGCCGATGTCGGCCGCTGAACTTTTCAGCCGACGCCTCTCTCGTACCGTGCCCAGGCCGTACCCATGAATTCCCAGACAGAAAAACTCAGCCTCCAGGGCGCCGCCGGCGCGATCGAGGTGCAGCGCGACCAGCCCGCCGACGCAGCCACGCCGCGCGGCGTGGCGGTGATTGCCCATCCGCACCCGCTGTTCGCCGGCACCATGGACAACAAGGTCGTGCAGACCCTGGCGCGGGCCTTCGTGGCCTGCGGCTGGACCACGGTGCGCTTCAACTTTCGTGGCGTGGGTGCCAGCGAAGGCGTGCACGACGAAGGGCGCGGAGAGCTGGAAGACATGCTGAACGTCGTCGGCCAACTGGCACCCGAGGGTCCCTTGGCCATTGCCGGCTTTTCCTTCGGCGCCTTCGTGGCAAGCGGCGCGGCCCAGAGGCTCTGGAGCGAGCGCGACCTGCAGCAGATCGTGCTGGTCGGCACGGCCGCGGCGCGCAACACCGTGGCCCCGCTGCCGGCGGAGGCGCACGAGCGCGCGCTGGTGGTGCACGGGGAAGCCGACGACACGGTGGCGCTGTCCGCCGTGATGGACTGGGCACGCCCGCAGTCACTTCCCGTCACAGTCATTCCCGGGGGTGGCCATTTCTTTCACGGACAATTGCCGCTCCTCAAAAGTCTCGTTGTCCGCCATCTGCGCGCGGGCATGGCCTGAAGGCCTCGCAGGCTTGTTCTCGTCTCTTTCCAAACTCCCATGATTCGTTTTATTGGCGCGTTTCGTGCGCTGGTCTTTGCCGCCGTTGCTTCCTTCAGCCTGATCGCCGCCGCCCAGGTGCCGGCACCGCCCGAGATTGCCGCGCGCAGTTACCTGCTGATGGACGTGACCGCCAACCAGATCCTGGCGCAGAAGGACATCGACAGCCCGGTCGAGCCGGCCTCGCTGACCAAGCTGATGTCGGCCTATGTGGTGTTCGACGCGCTGCGGGCAAAGAAGATCACGCTGGCGCAGACCATGCCGGTCAGCCAGCGCGCCTCGAAGATGCCCGGCTCGCGCATGTTCATCGACCCCAAGATGCAGGTGCCGGTGGAAGACCTGATCAAGGGCCTGATCGTGCAGTCGGGCAACGACGCCACGGTGGCGCTGGCCGAGGGCGTGGGCGGCACGGTGGAGCACTTCGTGGAAATGATGAACGCCCAGGCCAGGGTGCTGGGCATGAAGAACACCACCTACAAGAACCCCGAAGGCCTCGCGGTGCCCGGCCACACCACCACGGCCCGCGACCTGAGCATTCTGGCGACCCGCCTGGTGCGCGACTTCCCCGAGGAAGCCAAGTACTACGCCATCAAGAAGTACCGCTACCCGGGCACGCCGTCGACCAACGACACCAATCGCAACCTGCTGCTGTTTCGCGACCCGACCGTCGACGGCCTGAAGACCGGCCACACCGAGGCGGCCGGCTACGGCATGGTCGCCACCGCGAAGCGCGACTTTCCCAACCTGACTGGCGGGCGCCGCCTGCTGTCGGTCGTGCTGGGGGCCACCGGCGAAACCGTGCGCGCCAACGAATCGCAGAAGCTCCTGAACTGGGGCTACACCGCCTACGACGCCGTGCGCCTGTTCGACGGCGGCCAGCCGGTCGCCACGCCGGCGGTCTGGAAGGGCCAGGTCAACACTTTGAAGCTGGGCCGCCCGGAAGCCATCGTGGTTGCCGTGCCGGCGGGCAGCGCCAGCAAGATCAAGACGCAGGTGTCGCGCCCCGACCCGCTGGTGGCGCCGTTCACCAAGTACCAGGCGGTCGGCTCGCTCAAGGTCACGCTGGACGACCAGCCCGTGGCCGACGTGCCGCTGGTGGCCCTGGAGCCGGTCGAGCAGGCCGGTGTCTTCGGCCGCGCCTGGGACGCCGTGCGACTCTGGATCAAGTAAGCCAGCGGCGGCTGGAAGGGCGCTTTCGGGTCTTTTGCGCGGCGGACGCTTGCTGTTTCAGGCTCGTTTGCTATACTCGTGGGCTTTTCGGAAATTTCCGAAGGGTTTCACGTTTTCGTCATCTCCCGGTTGTTCCTGCGTCACGACAGGAGCGGTTAATAGCCAGAGCCGGGCTGTTTTGGGACTTATTCATTCATGCCAACCATCAATCAACTGGTGCGTCAGGGTCGAACGGTCGAAAAGATCAATTCGAAGAGCCCTGCCATGCAGAACTCGCCGCAACGTCGCGGTGTCTGCACCCGCGTCTACACCACGACGCCAAAGAAGCCCAACTCGGCGCTTCGTAAAGTTGCCAAGGTCCGTCTGACCAATGGCTTCGAAGTCATCTCCTACATCGGCGGCGAAGGCCACAACCTGCAGGAACACAGCGTGGTGCTGGTTCGTGGCGGTCGTGTCAAGGACTTGCCCGGTGTGCGTTACCACATCGTGCGCGGTTCGCTCGACTTGCAAGGCGTGAAAGACCGCAAGCAGTCGCGTTCCAAGTACGGCGCGAAACGTCCCAAGAAGGCTTAAGCCTTCCTGTCGAAAAACAAGCGGTGTTCGGTTGCCTTGGCTGGCACATCGAACGAAGTGACCCAATGTCGGGTCGAGTAAGTGAGAGCTCCAACTGGCTCTCGCGGTATCGGAAACGGTACCAACTGAAGCAAAGAGGTTAAAAAAATGCCACGTCGTCGCGAAGTCCCCAAACGTGAAATCCTGCCGGATCCGAAGTACGGCAATGTCGAGCTGTCGAAGTTCATGAACGTGATCATGGAAGGCGGCAAGAAGGCTGTTGCCGAGCGCATCATCTACGGTGCACTCGAGTTCATCGAAAAGAAGAACCCCGACAAGGACGCCCTCGAAGCTTTCACCGTTGCCATCAACAACGTGAAGCCGATGGTCGAAGTGAAGTCGCGCCGCGTGGGCGGTGCGAACTATCAGGTTCCGGTCGAAGTGCGCCCCGTGCGCCGTCTGGCGCTGTCGATGCGCTGGATCAAGGAAGCTGCCCGCAAGCGCGGCGAAAAGTCGATGGCCCTGCGTCTGGCCAACGAACTGATGGAAGCCACGGAAGGCCGTGGCGGTGCCATGAAGAAGCGCGATGAAGTGCACCGCATGGCAGAAGCCAATCGGGCCTTCAGCCACTTCCGCTTCTAAAAATCAAACTTCGCTTGGGCGTTGGGTGTCGAGTTTCGGGCGTTGTGCCCGTGCTCGGGGCCCAGCGCTCAACGCATTTCAAATCGAAAGTAAATCATGTCCCGCAAGACCCCCATCGAGCGCTACCGCAACATCGGCATCTCCGCGCACATCGACGCTGGCAAGACCACGACGACCGAACGTATCCTGTTCTACACCGGTGTGAACCACAAGATCGGTGAAGTGCACGACGGCGCCGCCACGATGGACTGGATGGAGCAAGAGCAAGAGCGCGGCATCACGATCACGTCGGCTGCCACCACCTGCTTCTGGAAGGGCATGGCGGGCACGTTCGACGAACACCGCATCAACATCATCGACACCCCCGGCCACGTGGACTTCACCATTGAAGTCGAGCGCTCGATGCGCGTGCTGGACGGCGCTGTCATGGTGTACGACGCCGTTGGCGGCGTGCAGCCCCAGTCGGAAACCGTCTGGCGCCAGGCCAACAAGTACAAGGTTCCGCGCCTCGCGTTCGTCAACAAGATGGACCGCACCGGCGCCGACTTCCTGCGCGTGCGCCAGATGATGGTGGACCGCCTGAAGGCCAACCCTGTCGTGATCCAGATCCCGATCGGTGCCGAAGAGCACTTCCAGGGCATCGTCGACCTTGTGAAGATGAAAGCCATCATCTGGGACGAAGACAAGGGCGTGACCTTCAAGTACGGCGAAATCCCGGCCAACCTGGCTGAGGTGTGCGCCGAGTACCGCGAAAAGCTCGTCGAAGCCGCTGCCGAAGCGAGCGAAGAGCTCATGAACAAGTACCTCGAAGGCAACGAGCTGACCGAAGCCGAAATCAAGGCTGCGATCCGCCAACGCACCATCGCCGGCGAAATCCAGCCGATGCTGTGCGGCTCTGCCTTCAAGAACAAGGGCGTGCAGGCCATGCTCGACGCCGTCGTCGAATACATGCCCGCACCCACCGACATTCCCCCGGTCAAGGGCATGGACGAAGACGAAGTGCCGACGACCCGCAAGGCCGACGACAACGAGAAGTTCTCCGCGCTCGCATTCAAGCTCATGACCGACCCGTTCGTCGGCCAGCTGACCTTCGTTCGCGTCTATTCCGGCGTGCTGACCAAGGGCGACAGCGTCTACAACCCGATTCGCGGCAAGAAAGAGCGCATCGGCCGGATCGTGCAGATGCACGCGAACAACCGCGTCGAAGTGAGCGAAATTCGCGCTGGCGACATCGCTGCCTGTATCGGCCTGAAGGAAGTGACCACGGGCGAAACCCTGTGCGATCCCGCTGCCATCCTGACCCTCGAGCGCATGGTGTTCCCGGAGTCGGTGATCTCGCAGGCCGTCGAGCCCAAGACCAAGGTCGACCAGGAAAAGATGGGCATCGCCCTGCAGCGTCTCGCTCAGGAAGATCCCTCGTTCCGCGTCAAGACCGACGAAGAATCGGGCCAGACCATCATCGCCGGCATGGGCGAGCTTCACCTCGAAATCATCGTGGACCGCATGCGTCGCGAATTCGGCGTGGAAGCCAACGTCGGCAAGCCACAAGTGGCCTACCGCGAAACCATCCGCAAGACGGTCGAAGATGCCGAAGGCAAGTTCGTTCGCCAATCGGGCGGCAAGGGCCAGTACGGTCACGTGATCCTGAAGCTCGAGCCGCAGGAAGCTGGCAAGGGCTTCGAGTTCGTCGACGCCATCAAGGGCGGTGTGGTTCCTCGCGAATACATCCCCGCGGTGGAAAAGGGCGTGATCGAAGCGCTGACGCAAGGCGTGCTGGCGGGCTACCCCGTCGTCGACGTCAAGGTCACGCTGCACTTCGGCTCGTACCACGACGTGGACTCGAACGAAATGGCGTTCAAGATGGCCGCGATCTTCGGTTTCAAGGAAGGCGCCCGCAAGGCCAGCCCCGTGATCCTGGAGCCGATGATGGCCGTGGAAGTCGAAACGCCTGAAGACTACGCCGGCAACGTGATGGGCGACCTGTCCTCACGCCGCGGCATGGTCCAGGGCATGGAAGACATGATCGGTGGCGGCAAGACCATCAAGGCCGAAGTGCCGCTGTCGGAAATGTTCGGCTACTCGACCACGCTGCGCTCGATGTCGCAAGGCCGCGCCACGTACACGATGGAGTTCAAGCACTACGCTGAAGCTCCCCGCAACGTTGCCGAAGCCATCGTGGCTGCTCGCGCCAAGTAAGTTTTCAAGAATGCGGGCCGCGCAGTGCGCGGCCCTCTTTGTCTGCGATCCGGTGCCGCCGCGTTCCCGTGCGAGGCGACCCAGCAATCGGGTGCAGACATAAAACCAATACACGGGACATGCTCTTTCAAGGATTGAAAAATGGCAAAAGGTAAATTCACCCGCACCAAGCCGCACGTCAACGTGGGCACGATCGGTCACGTCGACCACGGCAAGACCACGCTGACGGCTGCAATCGCAACCGTTCTGTCGGCCAAGTTCGGCGGCGAAGCGAAGGCGTACGACCAGATCGACGCAGCGCCTGAAGAAAAGGCCCGCGGCATCACGATCAACAC